>Ga0137412_10001732_pt1 | contig 17115 bp, 16 predicted proteins | sample CZODoug2_1_16fun_FD_122160 | JGI IMG/M metagenome (GOLD analysis project Ga0137412, IMG submission 122160) | Vadose zone soil fungal communities from Angelo Coast Range Reserve, California, USA - CZODoug2_1_16fungal (Hybrid Assembly) | ecosystem: Environmental > Terrestrial > Soil > Vadose zone...
AACCCGGGTCACGAGCCGTGCAGCCGTCCTGGGCAATGAATGGCTGGCTCCATGATCGGGAGGGATTTCGTCACCATTCTGCGTACAAAACCGATCCCGATCTTGATTCGGCAGCGGATTTCACGACCGTCACCGTCGCCCCCATGATCGGGAGGGATTTCGTCACCATTTTGCGTACGAAACCGATCCCGATCTTGGTTCGATGGCGGATTTCATGAGTCCGACCCACGATTTTGCCGAAAGGCCGCGACCGCCAGGTCGACAATATCGGCGCGCGAGTCCGTCATCGGGACCTCATTCAGCGGCATCCAGGCCGCACGGTCGGTCGTACCATCCTTTTCGAGGGTGCCAAGGATGCCACCGCAGATATGGGCCAGGTAGACGATCCGAACCGATTTATAAGGACGGGGCGGCCCAGGAGCCTCATGCCACGTGACCGGGTCGGTGAACGAATGGGTGACGAGCGGCCATCCCAGTTCCACGTCGTAGCCGGTCTCTTCCCGTACTTCCCGGACAATCGCCGCCTCGATGGTTTCGGCGTATTCAACGCCGCCACCGGGCAGTGTCCACCCCGGCCCATCCCGACCGGTGCCGTTGTACCAGCTCAGCAATATCCGCTCCTGAGCGTCGACAATGACCGCGTAGGCGGCGAGCCGGGTGTGATATTCGGTGAATTTCACCGGTCAATCCTATCGCCGGGTTTTGTTGAATCCACCGTACCTAGCGGCTAGCCACGACGAGCCTCCGCGCGTACGTTGACAGGCGTGGAACGCCTCAACTCCGAAGTCCGTCGGTGGGTCGAGCACCGAATGTGGCGGTCGAATGGAACAGCACGCTGCACACCCAAGATCATGAGTGGATTTGGTACCGAAAGTAGCCACAAATCCCCTCACGATCATGAAACCGTCTTAGGCGATCGTCGGCGATCCGTTCGGTCAGTCCCGGTCGTCGGTGAGCGCTTCGAGTTTTGCCAGTGGTACGAGGCCCTTGGCCTTCGTCGCCAGTAGCGAATTCACGGTGACCAGGGCGTCGGCCTGGAGTTTGGTGACGGCAATGTATTCCGCGTCGTACGTCGTTTCCCAGCCGTGCTCACGCGCAATCTTCCAGGCGGTACGCCGTGATACGCGGTCCCCGAGCAGTCGCATCTTCAGCTCGGTGAGTCGTTCATGCTGGGCGAGCGCCTGAGCCTCGGTGAGGTCGCCGCGGCGGACCGCCTCGAGCAACAGCGTAAGTGATTGTGAGCGGATGAGGTTTGGCGCGACAAGTTGGTGCCTGGGATTGACCTGGACACCATTGGCGACGATATGCAGGAGCGTGGGAGCGTCGATAACGTAGCGGGTCATATCGGCACCCTAGACATCGACGCCAACCCGGCCAGCGCCGCCCGTGGGTTGCCGATCGAGTATCGGATGGCCCCGTGAGCGTGCCAGGGAAAGCGCTTGCCGTAATCGATCTTGAAGATATGGCCCGTGAATGTCCGAAATGTGGGGCATTATCGTCAAGATCGGCGCGCGAGTCGGTGTTGGAGCCAGGCTAGCGCGCAGCGGCCGAGCTCGAGCTCGATCAATTGTATTGGCTTCAGGCCGGGCGGTTTCGGTGAAATACCGCCGAGGAGCTGAAATCCCGTGTGGGCGGCGAGGATCGCGTCGACTATTTCCGGTTCAAACCTCGCTCGGGGGTAATAGTTGTCGAGCACCGATTCACGGTCGATCTGGCCGGCTGCCGCGCTGGCGAGAACCGTGATCAGATCGATCACAGGTGCACCGAGTCGTGCGCCGGGCCAGTCGACAAAGATGACCCGGTCGGGCGTGAGCAGGACATTGTGCGGAGCAAGGCCGAAATGCACGAGGGAGTCGCCTTGGGCGGCGGCCAGGCCGGCACGTTCGAGTCCGATTAGTCCAGGGAGATGATCGACCGCCCACGTGGAGTGGCGCGCCAGCTGGGCCAGGTAGTCCGGATTACCGGCCACAGCGGCCCAGCCGCCGAGTCGAGGGTGGTCGCGGGCAAGCGCGATGGGCGACGGCGTACCAACCTGCCCCAAGTGGATCACTGCCGCGACGACGCGATTGAGATCGCTGTCGCGCCAAGGCTGAGGTGGTTCGATGCCCTCGACGGCCTCGAAGGCGAGGACCGTCCAATGATCGTTATCGAATGTGCCGAGCAGCCGGGGCGCCGCGATTGTTGCGGGTAGCGCCGCACTAACCTTTGCTTCGACTCGGTAGTACGCCGCGTCGAACGACCACCTGTCGGCGTCTATAGCTTTGACGAATACTCGCCGACCATCTGCAAGCGACAGCACAGAGGCAAAGCCCGGCGAGTATCCGCCGGGGCAATTGCGTGCATGGACGACGGCGCCGCCGATCAGTCGCTCAATTGCGGCCCGAATCAATGGCGGCAACTGGTGCCAGCGTGGCCTGTTCTTGCTCGCGTTCATGTCAAACTCCTCCTTGGAATATCGAATGAAGTGCCCCCGAACGCGGTTGATCGGAAGGCGATACCCTGCGTGCCGGCGTGATTCCGCGGGTTGAATTCTCGAATTCTCTTGGCGCCGCTGTTAGCGTTTCCCACGCAATTTCGCGCGCAAGAAATGCCGCGCGCTTTCGTACGAACGACGCGCCGCAGCGCTGTTACTCAGGTGAAATCGATGCCGAGCTGCCGATGGATCGAACGTAGAGCCGCATTCTCGAGATCCTGCGGCCAGACCGCGCCGGTACGAACGGCGAGTTGTTTGCTTCGCTGGCGCACGGCGCGAGTGACGTCCCGGAGCGCGTCAATAACCTGATTGTAGTCCATCGGCGCGGTCGGTAATGATTCGAGCGTCTCTCGCTGCGAGGCAGTCAGGAACGGGTTCAGTCGCTTGGCCCCGCCGCGATCACGAATGCCGCGCTCGGCCAACATCACGGTGATCATGATTTCGCGGAACCCGGTCACGCTGGCATGGGTGAGCACCCGCTCGTCGCGGCCGATCACGACCGGTAGATTGCCGAGGAAGTAGAGGAACTGCGTGATCTCGCGGTCGGGAAAGTACGGCTCTCCAAAAACCTCCTTCGGCGTCGGGCTATTTGGCAACAGGTTGCCGGTGCGATCAAAGAGTGGACGCAAGCCCGCGACTGCGGAAGGGTCAAGCTGACCGCGCGGGTGCAGGATAAGGTCGAGGTGCAGCCATTCGGACGTGATGGTGTAGCCGCCGATGACTCCCGGAATGTCCTGCGCAAGCACCAACGGGCCCACGAGCTCGACCGCAGTCTCCGCCCAATGCTGGCGAAACCAGCCGGCGCTGTCATCGGTGATCAGACAGTGCAAATCGATGTCGCTGTAGGCGTCTGCCCGGCCGGTCGCGAAACTCCCTACCAACCAGGCAGCGAGGATGCGCTCATCGGCCGCCAAGATCGCCGGCGCACGATCGATGACCGACTGCTGAACCGTCGTGTCCGCACGATCCGGCAATTCTCTGGCTGAATGGTCCCACATCATCAACGAATCATGCCAAAGCCGAACCTGTATGCCCGTCAGCGCCAATGACGTTTCATGATCGACATCGAGCTGTGGCTGCTATAGCAGCCACCACGCGATGTCGATCACGGAAAGGGGCCGGACAGCATCCGGGCGGCCATCTCGGCCGGCATGCCCGGCCCGGGCCGTGCGTGCACCTCCGCCGGGTCGCGCACCTCGCCGCAGCCGGCGCACGTGAGCTGCTGGGAGATCTCTCCGCCACAGACCGTATGCGAGTACAGCACCGGTTTGCCGTCGGGGGCCGCCCATCGGTCGCCCCACTCGGTGAGCGCGATGATCACCGGGACGAACTCGCGCCCCTTGTCGGTGAGCAGGTACACATACAGATCCGGATTCCGCGAATACCTTCGACGCTCCATCATTCCGCCTTCGACGAGGCCGTCTAGGCGAGTCGCGAGAATGTTCGTCGCAATTCCGAGGCTTTTCTGAAAGTCACTGAAACGCCGCGCCCCGCCAAACAATGCATCGCGAACGAGCAACAGCGTCCATCGCTCACCCACCAGCTCAAGCGCGCGGGCGGCGGAACACACCTGGGAGTCGTAGGTCTTACCGAGCATGGCCGAAGCATATCTCAGCAGCACTTGCATCACAAAAGTTCATGCCCTACGATCACTTGCATGATGCAAGCCACTGGTTGCATCACGAGCCGGGTCCGAATTCACTAGGAGAAATCGTGACAATAGCTGGTTGCGCCATTCTGGTGACGGGCGCCAATCGCGGCATCGGTCAAGCACTGGTCGACGAAGCCCTGAAGAGAGGCGCGACGCGGGTGTATGCAGGCGCCCGTCAACCCTTTGTCCACCCCGATGAGCGCGTCACCCCGCTGATACTGGATGTGACCAACGCCGAGCAAATCCAGGTAAGTCAATAAGTCGCGGAAAGCGCCTACCCTCGCCGATCTTGAAGCTATCACCCACCAATGTCCGAAATGTGGGGCATTATCTTCAAGATCGGCGGGAAGTTCGTTGCTTAATTCGGCCACTGGTGTTGATCATGCAGTTACTACGGCGACACGCCGACGACACGCCGTAAATCCGCACAGTAACCGCATGATCAACACAGGAAAGCGCTTACCAAGCTGCCGGAGCGACCCAGTTTCAATTATGTAACGAATTAACGGCGCACGACACTAGTGCCCCGTCATCAACGCCCGTTGAGCATCTCGACGAGCAGCGCCTTCGTGCCGTGCCAGCAACGGCTATGAGCTCTTGCCCGGGGCCTGCAGGCTCCACAGCCGACCGTCGGGGTCGCGGACCGTCATCTCCTTGGTGCCCCAATGGGTGTCCTCGAACGGGGTGACCACCTCGACGGCAGGATCGGGACGGAACGCGTCCGCATCGGCCACCTTCAGCGCTATTTGCACGTGGGTTTCTCGGTCCTCGGGTACTTCAGCGATGAAGACGAAGGGACCGTCGCCGTTGCGGAGCTGGCCGGAGTTGTGGTCGGTCGAGAATTCCAGCTCGTAACCCAAGCCTTGAAAGAACTTCGCCGCCTTGCCCCAGTTGTGAGTCTCCAGGAACACGGCCTCAATGCCCTCGGTGGTCATGTCAGATCTCCTTCGTCGATGATCTCGGTCGCTTCGCGTTGGTGTCTTCGAGGTAGGTATGCAGCGCATCCGCGACCAACGCCGAGAGCGACAGCTCCGATTCAATGGCACGGTGCTTGACCTGCTTGATCAGGCCGATCGGCAGGTACACGTTGAACTGCTTCACCTCTTCGTCACCCACACACGAATGCTAGCAATCTAGCCAGCTAGGTGCATTGTGACGTGGCCCACCTGCCCGGCCGGACACCATCGAAGCGCGCTCAGCCGATTTACGGTACGGGCGCCGGAACCATCGGCTCGTCGGTCTCCGGGTGCGGATAGGACGGCTGGACCCGCAGCAGTCTGGCCACGCCGCGGGGCAGGTACCAGTTCCACGAGCCGAAGAGCGACACGAGCGACGGGACGAGCAGCGAGCGCACGATCGTCGCATCCAGCAGGATGCCGAAACCGAGACCGGTGGCCAGCGTCTTGAGGTCCGTACCGGGGCCCGAGGCGAGCGCGGCGAAGGCGAGGAACAAGATCAGCGCCGCGGACGTCACGAGCCGACCGGTGCGGCCGACACCTTCGATCACTGCCGCGTTCGTCGTTCGGGCGCCGTCGTACTCCTCCCGGATCCGGGAGAGGATAAAGACCTCGTAATCCATCGACAGTCCAAAGAGGAATGCGAAGACCATCAGCGGAATCCAGAACGTGATCGCACCGGTTGCCTGGATTCCGAATATCGCGTTCGATCCATCCCCGTGCTGCCAGAACAGCACCATCAGCCCCAGTGTCGCCCCGAGCGAAATGAGGTTGAGCACCACCGCTTTGAACGGGAGCAGCAACGAACGGAACGCCCGGACGAGCAGTATGTAGGTCAGGAACGCGATGATCACCAGCATCAGCGGGAAGTTGCCGTAAACGGCGTGCATAAAGTCGATCTGCGCGGCGCCGACCCCGGCGACACCGACCACGCCGGGCATCCCGTCCACGGCGGTCTTCACCCGCTTGACCACGCCGATGGATTTCGAGTTCACCGTCTCGCGGTCGGGAATGAGTACGACAGACGTCTGCCCGCCGCGGTTGCTGGCCGCCCCGGTCGGCACGAGCGCCCGCTTGACGCCGTCGATCTTCGCCAGCCGGTCGGCCGTCGCCTGCGCCCGGTCGGTGCGCACCAGCACCTCGATCGGGGTCAATGCGCCGGTCGAGACACCGCCCTTTTCCAGCGTCTGCAACGTCTCGTACCCGGCTCCGTTCTTCGCCAGTGACGCGGAGGACGCCAGCCCGATCTTGATGCCGAAGAAGACCCCGATCAGCGCCGCGAGCGCGACCAGCGCCGTCCCGGCGGCGATCCAGCGGCGCCGCACGATCAGCCCCGCCCACCGGCTCCAGGCCCGGCTCGCCCGGTTTTCGTGGCGAATCTTCGGCCAGTCGACGCGCGGCCCGATGCTGCCCAGGATGGCTGGCGTGAGCGTCAGGGTCGCCAGCACGCTGGCCAGCGGGATCAGCGCGCCGCCGACGCCCATGCTGCGCATGAACGGCACCGGCAGCACGATCAGCGCCAGCAGGCCGATCGCCACCGTGACACCGCTGAACACCACGGCGTGTCCGGCCGTCTGCATCGCGACGACGACGGCCTCGTGGTTTTCTCGGCCGTGATCACGTTCCTCGCGCCATCGATTGACGAACAGGAGCGAGTAGTCGATGGCGACGCCGAGCCCGATCAGCGCGATCAGGAACTGGACGATAAATGACACATCCATGGCGTACGTGATGGGCAATAACAACAGGAACGAGGCAAGGATCGAGACCGCGGCGACGACCAGCGGCAGGAACGCCAGGAAGGACGCAAACACGAACGCCAGCACCGCCAATGCGCCGACGGCACCGAGCAGTGTCTCGCCGAGAACGCCCGGACCGTTGTCATTGCCGCCACCCGAGGCAAGGATGTCCTGTCCGGTCACCCCGATCGTCGCGCCCGCTGGCTTGGCCTTCTCGGCGGCGCCGCGGATCGGATCGGTCAGCAGTTTCTGGCTCGGCGACGGGTTCAACCGGTAGAACACCAGCGCGTAGGACGTACGGCCGTCGCTGGTCTGGAACGCCTTGTCACCTGTGTTCGCCTCGTCGATCACCCGTACGTTGGGGATCGCGGTGCCGACCGAGTTGAATGTGGCGGCCACAGCAGCCGCATTGCCGGCGACGGTCTGACCGGCTGGCAACGTTACCGAAACGAGATACGGACTTGTGTCGCCGCCGTTTCCGAACGCGCTCTTGATCTGGTGCGCGGTCTCGGTGCCAGGCTGACCGGGCAATGAGAAATCGATTGTCAACCGTTTGGTCGTCTTACCTGCCAGCAAGATGCCGGCAATCAGCACGACGCCCCAAAAGGCGACCACGACCCTACGGTGTCGAAGCACGAACTCAGCAAAAGGTCGCATGTCGCCTTCTCCCGCCAGGTGAAGAACAACGGTAACCGCCACAAGCTTTGCGGGTAGGCGTTTTACCTAGCTTTCACCCAAGCGGGCGATCACCATACATACTAATGAATTCACATTGCTTAGCTCATGAATTCAGCGCTCGCTCGGATCGTCGGCGAAATGGCCAGTAATTCAGCCGATACGACGGCGGAATTGGGGCAGATTCTGCAACTCGTACGGATATGGCAGTGGGTGATCACTGGCGACCGTCAGCCGGTGCATTTGTTCATCGGTGAGTGACCAATCGGTCGCACCGAGATTATCGCGTAGATGCGCCAGGGTGCGTACGCCGATGATCGGCGCGGTCACGCCAGGCCGCTGCAACAACCACCGCAATGCCACCTGCGCCGGCGTCTTGCCCGTGTCCTCGGCGATCGCGAGGACAGCGTCGACGACCTTCCAGGTTTCCTCGTTGTCCTGCGCCGACCACGACTCGCCGCCATCGGTGGACGCTGCCGCCGCGACCCGGGTGCCGGCCGGTGGCTCGCTCATTCCCCGCCGATATTTACCCGACAGCCAACCGCCCCGCAATGGACTCCAGGGAATGACGCCGAGACCCTCGTTCAGCGCCACCGGGATCAGCTCGCGCTCGGCGTCACGATCCAGGAGGTTGTACAGGGGTTGCAGGCAGACATATGGCTCCCACCCGTGCATGCGGGCGAGATCGATCGACTTCTGCAGCTGCCAACCGGTGAAGTTGCTGGCCCCGATGAAACGCACCTTGCCGCTCTTGACAAGAGTATCCAAAGTGGACAGTGTCTCCTCGATGGGCGTCGCGTCGTCGAACACGTGTGTCTGGTACAGGTCGATGTAGTCGGTACCGAGCCGGCGCAGGCTCGCCTCCACCGCGGCCAGCACGTGCTTGCGGCCGGTGCCGCTCACCGGACCACCGGTGACGGTCTCCCCGTACACCTTCGTCGCGACCACCAGGTCATCGCGGCGCGTGGTCTTGAGCCAGCTCCCCAACACCTGCTCCGACCCACCTACCGAATAGACATCGGCGGTATCGATGAACGTCCCGCCGGCCTCGACGAACTCGTCCAGCATCTGATGGCTGGTCGGCTCGTCCGTCTCATTGCCGAACGTCATGGTGCCGAGGCACAGCTCGCTGACCTTGAGACCGGTATTTCCCACAAAGCGGTGCTGCACTACTGCTCCTTTTTGGGTTGCGTTGGTGATGGCCGAGGAGCTACCTGTTATTGGCCCGTTTTTGTCGTCATGGCTGAAGATTAGTCCGAGCGTGACCGGCCAACCGGCCGATTAGCGGGAGGATTCGCAGACCAATTGGCCAGCAAATCGGTGCGACCTCCGGTGGAACGCAAAAGCCCGGGCCCGCCAGTATCGGCGGGCCCGGGCATCAGCAGGCTGGTGGATCAGGCGGCGACCGTGACCTCCGACACCTGCACCATCTCGCTCTTCTTGACGTTGATCAGCACGACCGCCGCCACGACGGAGACAAGGCCGATGATCGCGGCCACCATGAAACCGTGGCTCGATCCGTGTGCCTGCACCGTGTGGAAGGCGTCCAGCGCGGGGTGATCGGCGTACGCCGCACCCGACGCCGGCTTACCGGTCTGCGAGCTCGACAGCAGCTCCTGGAAGTGCCGCTGCGACGCGCCGGTCAGCTTGCCGAACTGCGTCTTGCCCTCGCTCTTCGAGGCGCTGGCGAACGCGGTAGCCAGCACAGCCAGGCCGATCGAACCGCCGATCTGCTGGCCGACGTTCAGCAGCGCCGAGGCCAGACCGGTGTCGGTATTGGTGACCTTGGTGACCGCGACGACGGTCAGCGTCACGAACACCATCGCCATGCCCGTAGCCATGACCATCATCGGCGGGAAGACGCCCGACCAGTACTTGGTCGCGGTGTCCACCTGGGCGAACCAGAACAGACCGCCGGTGATGAACGCGGAACCGAGCACGAGCAGCGGCTTGGGCCCGACCCTCGGCAGGATCTGGCTGACGACGCCCGAACCGACGATGATCACGGCGCTGAACGGCAGGTACGCCACACCGGTCTTCAGCGAGCTGAATCCCATCACGCCCTGGATGAAGAACGTCATGAAATAGAACATGCCGAACATCGCGGCGCCAATAATCAGCATGATCACGTACGCGCCGGCCCGGGACCGGTTGGCGAAGATGCGCAGCGGCATCATCGCGATCTTGGAGCGGGACTCGTAGAGGACGAACGCCGCGAGCAGCACGGCGCCGCCGGCGAGCGACACCACCGTCGTGCCCGAGGTCCAGCTATGGTTCGCGGCGTTGATGAATCCGTACACGACACCGACCATGCCCGCCACCGACAGCACCGATCCGATGATGTCGAACTTGCCGGTCAACCGCTCCGAGGAGTGGATGTAGAGGAAGCCACCGACCATCAGCGCCAGGCCGATCGGGACGTTGACGAAAAGCACCCACCGCCAGGTCGCGTACTCGGTCAGGATCCCGCCGAGCAACAGACCGATCGCCGCGCCGCCACCGGAAACACCGGCGTAGACGGCGAATGCGCGGTTGCGTTCGGGACCTTCCTTGAACAGCGTGGTGATCAGCGACAGCGCCGTCGGGGCGGCTATCGCCCCGCCGATGCCTTGCACGACGCGGCCGATCAGCAGCAGTTCATAAGTGGTCGCTATGCCGCCGATGAAGCTGCCCAGCGAGAACAGGCCGAGCCCGACGATGAACATCTGCCGTCGGCCCAGGATGTCGGCGGCTCGCCCGCCCAGAAGCAGCAGGCCGCCGAACGCGAGCGTGTAGGCGTTGATCGCCCACGTCATGTCGGTCTGACTCTTGTCGAAGTAGCGCCCCATCGATGGCAGCGCGATGTTCACGATCGTGGCGTCGAGCACCACCATGAGTTGGGCGCCGGCGATGAGGAAAAGCAGCAGCGCCGGGTGGCTGGTGCGCCTCGCACTGGGGCGCGATGCCGTTGGGGTAGCGACCTCGCCCCGAACCGTCTCGGTCACAGGTATCTCCGTGATGTCTCGTGTAGAACTGCGGTTGGCTCGTTGTGTGCATACTGTTAGAGAACGTCAACGTCTCCTAAGCTGGAGACAGTACGTGTATAGGTTAAGGAACGCAAGCGTGCACTATCAAGTTAGTTTCCGCTCTCGGCGAAAGGTCTGACAGACTGTGACGGTGATCTCAGCAGCCCCGGCCATGCGCCACCGCAAGCGCGGCGCGGTGCTGGAAGACGCCATCCACGACGCGGTCTTCGCCGAGTTGGCCGCGGTCGGCTACGTCGCATTCACGATCGAGGCCGTCGCCGCCCGGGCAAAGACCGGCAAGGCCAGCATCTACCGCCGCTGGGAGACCAAGCAGGATCTCGTGCTCGACGCGTACTTCGCTCGCTTCGGGGGCCCCGACGACATTGTCAGCGAGCTGTGCCGCGACACCAGGGCCTCGACCCGTGACCTGCTGGTGCGACTGGCCACCCGAATCTGCGAGCTGTCCGACGAGGCCGGCGAGATGTTCCGCGCAATCGCGTGTGAGGCCACCCGCGATCCCGAGCTCGCCGCCACCGTCGAGCAGCGGGTCTACCGCCCCAAGCACGACGCGTTCGTCGAACTGCTCCGCCGCGGCGTCGATCGCGGCGAGGTCCGTCCGGAGGTCGTGTGCGGCGTATATGCCGACGTGCTGCCCGCGATGTTGACCTATCGGATGATCCTCAACAACCAGTCGGTCGGCGAGCTGCAAGCAACCGAGATCGTCGACCGCGTAATAATGCCGCTCATCTCAATCAACAGTTGATTCACACCGATCCCGATCAGAGCGCTGCCGGCGTCGGGTCGGTCCGCACGGGCAAGCCGGTGATGGCCGCGACCAGGTCGGCCGTGCGGGCGATCGCGGCGTTCGGTGTGCGTCGGCCGTCGAGGACGGTTTCGACCATCGTCTGCAGTTGCGCCGAGACGAGGGCGTAGGAAGGCGTAATCGGCCTGAGCACGCCCCGATCGAGCAGGGCCGTGGTGTAGGCGTGGAAGGGCGAGCTCGGCGCGACACTCTCCACGGCCGACCGACGCGGTGGAATGTGGCCGGTCCGCTCACATAAGGCGATAAGCGCGCGGGTGGAGACCGCCGCGGTGAGCAGGCGCATCGCGCGTTTCGCCTCGCGGGCCTGCCGGGAAATGCAATAGGCCAGGCCGCCGACGAGTACGGCCGGCTCCGCCTGTGGGCCGGCCGGCATCGGGATAAAGCCGAATCGCTGCGGCAGCTGGTCGACGTCGATCCCAGCGCTGTCCGCCAGCGCCGGCTCGTCATAGCTGCCGCCGACGGCAAGCGATGCCCGGCCCCGGCCCAACAAATAAATCGGCCGCTCGCGCGCAAAGGAAACCGCCTGTGCCGGCACAATTTCCTCGTCCACAAGGCGTCGAAGCAGCCGCAATGCCGCAACGGCCGCCGGGCTGGCCAACGTAACGGCGTCGGGACCCAGCACGCCGGCGCCGTTGGAAGCGAGCAGGGTGGCCAGGCAATACGTCGCAAACTCGTCGGCGGCCGGACCACCGGGCAGGACAAGTGCGTGCCGCCGCGGATTTGTCGCGCGCAGCCGGCGACCGAGGCGCAGCAACTCCGCCCACGTCTCGGGCGGCGCGGCATCGAGTCGTTCCAGATGAGCGCGGTTGTACCAGAGCCCGCCGACATCCATTTGAGCCTGCACCGCGACCGTCGCGCCGCCGATCCGGTAGGCGTCGACGAACGGCTGCAGGAAATCCTGGTCGTAGTCCTCGGCCACCCAGGACGGATCGAGCTCCTCGAGCGGGTACAGGAATCCGGACGCCGCGAATTCCGCTACCCACACCGAGTCAACGACGGCGAAATCCGGTGCGCGACCCTCGGCGACCGCGTGCACAAAGGCGGAGTGCAGCTCGTTCATATCGACGACAGCGAAGGACAGCCGGCTTCCGGGCGGTGCGACGGATCGTAGATGCTCGGCCCACGGGCCGCCCCTGGGTACGAGAACGCGGACTTCCGGTGAGTCTTGCGACCTGCGGTCGAACCAATGCGGGTTGACGAAGGTGCCGCGCCGGCGGTGGCGCAGCACCACCCCTTCCTCGGCCAGTTCGGCGAGTGCATGGCTGACCGGCGTGCGGCTGAGCCCGTGCAGCGCGCACAGCTCATGCTCGGTCGGCAGCCGTCCATCGGCGCCATATTTTCCGCGCAGAATCTCGTCCAGCAGGAGAGTTTTCAGCTGGTAGTACATCGGAAGCGGCTGGTCTCGGGTCGGCTCCAACGTACCTCCGTACCTATTCGGCCGGCCGACAACATCGTCGACGCGGATGCGAACGCCGTCCAGATAGCACCGGTCGGCGGCCGATAAATGCCTACGGCGGGGGAAACACGAGATTTCCGGCAAATTAACCCCGCGTGTCCTCCGCTGTCAAGATAGCAACCGGTCGCCTCTTGACAGCGGCGGGTGACAGGGCGATATTTGATTTGCCATTGCCCGATAGCAAATCGTATCGCCGCCGACCGCGGTTCAATTGTCCATTGTGGACAGAATGCGCGCGCCATCACGGAGGTAGTTATGCGCGGCCGAATGAACGTGCTCAAGGTCCTGGTCGCCGGCGTGTTGTTGGCCGGCTTCGCGACGGCCGCCGGCGCCGCCGGCCCGAGCGGCAACGCACGGGCAGATGCCCAGTCACAGCAGGGCTATCAGCGCGCGTACGGCGTGCTACACGCGGTCCCGCAATATCAGAGCCTCGACCAGCAGGCGGGGATACGACTCTTTGTGGTCAGTATCAATTGGCGGGACTGGGAGCCATCACTTGGGTCGTTCTCGACTGCCTACATCGACTCCATCAAGAAGCTGGCCCAGGGCTATGTCGACGCGGGCGACATCGTAGTCGCCGACGTCGGGCTTCAGTATCCGCCCGCGTGGGTCAGCACTCTCACCAACGGCGCGCTGAAGGACCAGAACGGGAATGTAGCGCGGCTGGCGCCGAACTATGAATTCTCCGCGACTGTCCAGGCCGCCGAAACCACGTACATAACAAACGTCGCCCAGACGCTCGGTTCACGCGTTAGTCAATACCGCCTCGGCCTCGGCGTGAACGGCGAAATGGACTTCCCGCCTGGTGCGTCGGCCGATCCGGCCGGCACCTGGTGGATAGGCTCGGCGGACACCGACGTGCCCGCGGCCGTCGGCGCCAATCCGATGCCGGGCTGGACTCCGGGCAGCAGCACCTGGAACGGCAGCACGGTTACCGTGGCCGACGCACAGAATTGGTATGACTGGTACCTGCATGCATTGGAAAACGGCCTGACCGTCGAGGGCAACGCATTCCGCGACGCGGGGTTCACCGGACAGCTCGCGCTGCTCTCTCCAGGCGTCGGCGTGCTGCCCGCGCTTTATAAGTCCCGGATCAACGCGCTGCTGGGAAATCCCGACGGCGCGGATTTTTACGGCACCATGAACACCGGCACCGCCTACCAATACACGATTCCGTACCTGATTAAGCATGTGCGCGGACCACTCATCGTGGACGGCACCGGCGGCGGCGACAGCTCCGGGGCGTCGGGCCAGATCAACTGCCAACCCGGAGACGAGCGAGTCAACGCCGCCCCAGGCTCGACCGCGATGTCTGGTTGGTCGAGCATCCGCTGGACACACGCGCTGGCGGCGCAGAACGGGCTGCGTTACGAGTTGGAGAACGCAACCTTCAACAGCTCGATTACCTACGTGTTCGGCCTGTTCCTCTCCTGCCACGCCCAATACCTACTGTGGCTCAACGACGAGAGCCTGGAGGGCGGCTTTCGCAGCGGTCACGTACAGCTGGCGTACCAGAATTCGGGCTCGGTCGACCCGTTCAATGAGCCGACCTATGCCTCGGAGATCAAGCGAAACCCGCTGCCCCACTCATGACCACACTTTGGTACTGAGGTATTTCAGCCCCGAGTCCACCAGCAAGGTGGCGACCCGGGCGGTCGGGCCGAGGCGCTGCCCGACCTGGATTGCCGCGAGGACATTCGCGCCGGACGACGTTCCGGCGAACAATCCCTCCTCCCTAGCCAGCCGCCTGGCCATGTTCTCGGCGTCATCTGTGCAGATCGGAACGATCTCGTCGGCGAGGGTGGGGTGCCACATCGGCGGCGGATAACCGATGCCGATGCCTTCGATGCGATGCGCGCCATGTTGGCCGCCGGACAGCACCGCGGACTCGGCCGGTTCAACCGCAATGACCCGAAGCGCCGGATTGTTGCGCTTGAGAATGGTCACCACTCCACGCAGCGACGCCGTCGTACCGATAGATTGGACGAATGCGTCGACCCGCCCGTCCGACTGCTGCCAGATCTCCGCACCCATCGGGTAGTAGCCGACGATGCTGTCAGCATTGTTGAGCTGATCGGTCCAGTAGGTACCCGACTGCCGGCCAAACTCCCTGGCCGCGTCGACCATCCGCGCAATCAGCGCCTTCGTGATTAATCCGTCGCCACTCGGAATGACGGTGAGTTCCGCCCCGAATGCCGCCATCTGAATCAGCTTTTCCGCGCTGAACGCGTCCGAGCTGACGATCCGAAGACGATATCCCTTCGCCGCGCACACGAGGGCGAGGGAAGCGCCGGTGCTGCCGCCCGTGTACTCGACAACCGTGTCGCCCGGCTGCAACCGCCCATCACCTTCGGCCCTGGAAATCATCGCTTGTGCCATGCGGTCTTTCATGCTGCCGGTCGGATTCTGGCCCTCGACCTTGACGACGATCTCCGCGCATCCGGCGGGCACAACCCGGCACAGCCGCACCAGCGGCGTGTTCCCGATCGTCTCCAGCACGCCACCGCTAATGCCCATCACCGAATTCCGTTCTGCTGCGTCGTCACTCAGTCGACAATCCATCGATCCGGCGGTCTATGTTCCACAGACGGCGTACGGCGTAAAGGTGCCTGCCACGACATCGTCGTTGTGGATCGTCACGTTCCAAGAACCGCCATCGTCGGCCGGCCAGGAACTAACCATCCGTATCACCGCGCCACGATTTTCGACTCGCCGAATCCCTTTGGATACAGATAGGTGCCGCGTTCCGCCTGAGGTTTGTTTTCCTCAACCGGGATTCGGTTTTCGTTCGCCCAGGCGTCCTGGCGGATGCCAGTGAGCTGCCACGATATGTCCTGGTGAGGCTTCGCGCCGCCAATCGAAAACTCATTGCCGCGCAACCGTTTGCTCACATGTAAATCCGGGGCGGCACCGTCTAATGCGGTCAACTGGTAGCGGAAGTCTCGGTTCAGCGTCGCGAACCAGTCCGGCAGCTTGACCGTCGCCGCACCACCAGCGTCGGCGGTGACGACACCGTCGTACACATTCTTCATATCCGGGGACTCGACAAAGGAATGCGACAGATATTTGTTCGCCGGATCCTGCGGATGGTCGATCCTAAACGACCCACCCGCCTTCGACAGAGAGCCACTGACGTAGAGGTCGCCAACTACCGTGGTGTTGCCGTCCAACTGACTAAGTCCGACCGTGCGTAGCGCGAACCCGGGGGGATCAGCTTCACCGACAAGACCCCAGGACCCGTTGATACCGCGACCAAAGACGGCGTAGCCGCTGTGCCATCCCTCGCCGTCAGCGTGGCCGATGACGCCGGAGCCGTTGGCGGTGCTCACCCCAATCACTCCGTTGAGCCCGGCACCCTCAAGAGCACCGCGCCCATACCCGGTACCTGCCAATTTCTGCGCGCCGCCTGGACCCGTGAAGCTACTGATCCCCGGAGTTTGGCTGGTATCGGTGCCGCCCTTGTTCTCGACGAGCAGCGCAGGTTTGGCCTTGTTGTGCGTACGAATAACCGCGCCGACGCTGCCGGTGGATTCACCCAGGAGCCCGTATCCATTCTTGGTGTACGACAAAATGCCGTGCGCCTGCGTACCAGTATTCGTATTGGTGACATTCAACGACTGGTTATTACCCGACGTGGTCAACTTCGTGGTCGACTTCGCCGTATTCGTGGACCTGCCCACAATCAGCGAGCTGCCGTCCGCGGCCTCGGCCCGACCCTGCGAACCCAGAACCGCACCGCCAAGCAACACCGCCCCACCAGTCAACAACGCCCGCCGCGACCGCGAACCCGACTCCGCGGACTCCGCCGAACGTGATGCGTCCGTCATTACTTGCTCCCCCGTACGGCTATCTGACGTGGCCCAGCTACGGCATGCAGCCAGGCGGCGCGAGTGAATCGACACCCACAGATTCGATCGTCGGTCCGGGCCGGAGCCACAACTAGTTCAATCTCTGAACTGCGGCGGCACGTCACACACTGCGTACCCTGGGCCGGTGAGCAGATACGGGCAGTTCTGCGCGGTGGCGCGGTCCCTGGAAGTCCTGGGTGAACGGTGGTCGCTGCTGATCGTGCGCGAACTGCTACTCGGCGCGTCGTCTTTTACCGACATCTGCCGGGGCCTGCCCCGCATACCGCGAGCGACCCTGTCCGCACGACTACGCGCGTTGCGCGCGGCCGGCATCGTCGACGACGATTACCGGCTCACCGAGGCGGGCGTCGCCCTCGCTCCGGTGGTGCGGGAGCTGGCCCGGTGGGCGGTCATCACCGACAGCGCCACCTTGACCGAGGACGATCTGGACACCGCTGCCTTGACCTGGGACATGCAACGCCGGGTTGA
>Ga0137412_10001734_pt1 | contig 17110 bp, 12 predicted proteins | sample CZODoug2_1_16fun_FD_122160 | JGI IMG/M metagenome (GOLD analysis project Ga0137412, IMG submission 122160) | Vadose zone soil fungal communities from Angelo Coast Range Reserve, California, USA - CZODoug2_1_16fungal (Hybrid Assembly) | ecosystem: Environmental > Terrestrial > Soil > Vadose zone...
CGGGTCTTCTTCAAATGCGAGAACTTGCAGCGCATGGGCGCGTTCAAGTTTCGCGGCGCCTACAACGCGATGTCGCGCCTCTCGTCCGATGAGCGCAGGCGCGGCGTGCTCGCCTACTCCTCGGGCAATCACGCGCAGGCGGTGGCTCTCGCGGGAAAGATCCTCGGCGTTCGCGTCGTCATCGTGATGCCGTCCGATGCGCCGGCCGTCAAGATCGAAGCGACCCGCGGCTACGGCGCCGAGATCGTTCTCTACGACAAGCACAAGGAAGTGCGCGAGGAGGTCGCCGAGCGGACGGCGCGCGAGCGCGAGCTTCCCGTGATCCCGCCTTTCGATCATCCCCACGTGATCGCTGGGCAGGGCACGGCGGCTAAGGAACTGATCGAAGACGCCGGGCCGCTCGACTATCTGTTCGTGCCGGTGAGCGGCGGCGGGCTGATCTCGGGCTGCGCGGTGGCGGCCTCGCATCTCGCGCCCGATTGCAAAGTCATCGGCGTCGAGCCCGAGGCGGGCGACGATGCCACGCGCTCGTTCAAGACGAAGTCGCTGCAGAGCTGCCGCAACCCGGACACCATCGCCGACGGCGCGCGCACGCACTCGCTCGGGCGGCTGACTTTTCCGCTGGTGCTGCGCTACGTGAGCGACATGGTGACGGTGAGCGACTCGGAGCTCGTCGAAGCCGTGCTTTATCTGTGGGAGCGCATGAAGATCATCGTCGAGCCGACCGGAGCACTCGGCGCCGCAGGCTTGTTCGAGCGGGGGCTGCCCGTCGCAGGGAAGCGCGTCGGCGTGATCCTCTCGGGCGGAAACGTCGATCTCAAACTCATGGCGAAGTACTTCTAGTCCAGACCTGCCAGCGTTCCTTGCCGGCGAAAATCGGGATCGAGTCTGTCACCGGGGCATCGGCAGTCCGGTCGAAACGCTTCCCGAGCAGCGCCTCGAGTTCTCCGCTCTTCAGTCCGAAGGGCGGACCGCGCTCGCCGTCCTCGAAGAAGAAAAACCCGGCGATCCTGCCCTGCGCCCCGAGCAGCTCGAGCACCCGTTGCACATAGCGTGGCCGCAGCGGGCGCGGAAGCGAGCACAGGAAGGCGCGCTCGTACACGAGGTCGAACGGCCGGCCGAAATCGAATTCGAAGAAATCCTCGAGACGAACGAGGTGCGCGATCGGTCCCAGGGTCCGTTGCGCGCGTTCCACCGCCGCGGGCGCGAAGTCGATCGCGAGCGTCTCGAGCCCCGCTTCGGCGAAAGCGCGCACTTCGTAGCCCGAGCCGCAGCCCGGAATCAGGACGCGCTGGTCTCGCGGCTCCGACTTCAGGAATTGCTCGAGCGCGGCAGGTACGCGCCCCGCATCCCAGGGCGTAAAGCTTTCGCGGAAGCGCTTTTCCCAGAATTCGGGCCGCGCTGCATCCTCCTTCGGCATCCGTTCAACCCTTGACGCAGACCACTTGCTTGAGGGTATGCACCACGTCGACGAGATCGGTCTGGTCGGCCATGACCTGGTCGATGTCCTTGTAGGCGCCGGGGATCTCGTCGAGCACGCCCTTGTCCTTGCGGCATTCGACGCCCTGGGTCTGCGCGATGAGATCGGCGCGCGAGAAGCGTCGCTTCGCCTCGTTTCGACTCATGCGGCGCCCGGCCCCGTGGGCGCAGGAAAAGAAGGACTCGGGGTTGCCTTTGCCGCGGACGATATAGGAGCGCGTTCCCATGCTGCCCGGGATGATGCCGAGCTCACCCGCGCGTGCGCTGATGGCGCCCTTGCGGGTGACGTAGACGCGCTCACCGAAGTGCTCTTCCTGCCGCACGTAGTTGTGATGGCAGTTGATCGCCTCGCCGAAGACCTCGAACGCCGGGAGGTGGCGATGGAGTGCCTCGAGAATCAACTCCAGCATCTCGCCCCGGTTGGCAAACGCGTAGTCCTGCGCCCAGCCGACCGCCTCGACGTAGTCGGCGAAAGATTTCGAGCCTTCCGCGAGCCAGGCGAGGTCGCGATCGGGGAGGTGGACGTCCGTCTTCATCATCGCCTCGCGTGCCGCCGCGATGAAATACTGCCCGATGCAGTTGCCGATGCCGCGGCTGCCCGAGTGCAGCATCACCCACAGGTGCTCGCCTTCGTCGAGACAAAGCTCGATGAAGTGATTGCCGCCGCCGAGCGAGCCCATCTGCCGGATCCATTTTTTCTCGTGGTCGCGCTGCATCTTCGCGATTCTCGGGTGCTTGCGCACGATTTCCGCAAGACGCCGGGCGAGCGGCGTGCACGCCCCGCGGCGCGCGGCGGACTCGCGGTGTTCATCGAATCCCACCGGGACCGCGCGCTCGATTGCGGTGCGAATGCGCGCGAGACTGTCCGGAAGCTGCTCTGCTTTGAGCGAGAGCCGCACGGCATTCATGCCGCAGCCGATATCCACGCCCACCGCTGCAGGGATGATCGCGCCGCGCGTCGGTATCACCGAGCCCACGGTCGCGCCGATTCCTGCGTGCACGTCGGGCATCGCCGCGACGTGCCCGAACACGATCGGCAGCTGCGACACGTTCGCGAGCTGGGCGCGAGAGTGGGCCTCGAGGTCGTCGGTGAAAACCTTGACCGGGACGCGGCCCCCTTCGATGATTTGCCTGACGGGCATGGAGGGCATTCTACCGGTGCGTAACGGCCCGGGCCGGGGCACGGTAACATCTTGTTGCAAATGGTTGTCCTGCGAAATGGGGGAGTTACATTTCTCTGCTGTAATCGGCGCGTGGTTCGCCGCGTAGGGAGCGGGCCTGGAGCGGGCGGTCCAAATGAAAATTGAAAGCCAGCTTTTGATGACCGAAAAGCGCCGCTCGCTGCGCGGCGCGTGGGTTGTGATCCTGGTGCTGCTCTTGGCGGCTGCGGGAGCGACGGTCTATTTCCTTCAGCCGAGCGAGGCTCCGCGCCCGGCGGGTCGGCGCGGCATCGATCCCACGCGCCCGACTCCCGTCGTCGCCGCGGCGGCGCAGACCGGAGACATCAACGTCTACCTGGCCGGCCTCGGTACCGTCACGCCGCTCAAGACCGTGACCGTGCGCAGCCGGGTGGACGGGGAGCTGCTCAAGATCCTGTTCAGAGAGGGACAGGTGGTGAAGGAGGGAGATCTCCTCGCCGAGATCGACCCGCGTCCCTATCAGGCGCAACTCGCGCAGTTCGAAGGTCAGATGGCGCGCGACCAGGCGCTGCTCGCCAACGCCCGCATCGACGTGGAGCGCTATCGCACCCTGTATGCTCAGGACTCGATCGCCAAGCAGCAGGTGGACACGCAGGAGGCGCTGGTCCGTCAATACGAAGGCACGATCAAATTCGACCAGGGGCAGATCGACAACGCCAAGCTGCAGCTGATCTATGCTCGCATCACCGCGCCAATCTCCGGACGGCTGGGCCTGCGCCTGGTCGACCCCGGCAACATCGTGCGCGCCGGCGACGCGAACGGCCTCGTGGTCATCACGCAGCTTCAGCCGATGACCGCCATCTTCACCATCCCGCAGGACAACTTGCCGGGCGTGATGCAGCGGCTGCGCTCGGGCGAGAAACTGCCGGTCGAGGCCTATGATCGCGAGCAGAAGAAAAAGCTCGCCTCGGGCACGCTCGTGAGCGTCGACAACCAGATCGATCCCGCGACGGGCACGATCAAGCTCAAGGCGCAGTTCCCGAACGAGGACGCGAGCCTCTTTCCCAATCAGTTCGTCAACGTTCGCATGCTGCTCGATACCCGGCACGGGGCGACGCTCGTTCCGAACGCGGCCGTCGTGCGCGGCGGCCAGGGAACTTTCGTCTACGTCATCAAGGAGGACAAAACGGTCGAGCTGCGCAAGGTGAGCGTCGGCATGGCCGAAGGCGACAGCGTGTCGGTCGAGTCCGGACTCGCTCCCGGCGAGCTGGTGGTCCTCGAAGGCAGCGATCGCCTGCGCGACGGGGCGAAAGTGGAGATTCCCGATCGCGCCGCCCGCGCGGCGCCCGGCGAGGGCAAGGCGCCGGCGAAAGGCGAGGGCAAGCGGCGCCGCAAAGAGGGCGCATGAATCCCTCGCGGCTGTTCATCCTGCGGCCGGTGGCGACGTCGCTCCTGATGGTCGCGATCCTGCTCGCCGGCGCGATCGCCTACCGGCTGCTGCCACTCTCGGCTTTGCCCGAGGTGGACTACCCGACGATCCAGGTCGTCACCTTCTATCCCGGCGCGAGCCCGGATGTGTCGACTTCCTCGATCACCGCCCCGCTCGAGCGCCAGTTCGGGCAGATGCCCGGACTGAAGCAGATGTCCTCGACCAGCTCGGGCGGAGCCTCGGTGATCACGCTGCAGTTCAGCCTGGACCTGACGCTCGACGTTGCCGAGCAGGAAGTGCAGGCGGCGATCAACGCGGCCTCCAATTTCCTCCCCGCGGACCTGCCCGCTCCCCCCGTCTACAACAAGGTCAATCCGGCGGATGCACCGATCCTCACTCTGGGCATCACCTCCAAGACGATGCCGCTGCCGCAGGTGCAGAACCTCGTCGATACGCGTCTCGCGCAGAAGCTCTCCCAGCTTCCCGGCGTGGGCCTGGTGACGCTTTCCGGAGGCCAGCGCCCCGCGGTGCGCGTCCAGGTGAATCCTCGCGCGCTCGCGTCGAGCGGCCTGAACCTGGAGGACGTGCGCACGGCGATCGCCGCGGCCAACGTCAACCAGGCGAAGGGCAGCTTCGACGGCCCGAGTCGCGCCTACACCATCGACGCCAACGATCAGCTGCGCTCGGCCGTGGATTACCGCGCCGTGATCATCGCATACAGGAACGGCGCGCCGATCCAGCTCTCCGACGTCGCCGACATCATCGAGGACGCCGAGAACGTGCGCCTCGCGGCGTGGATGAACGACGTTCCCGCGGTGATCCTCAACATCCAGCGCCAACCCGGCGCCAACGTGATCGAGGTGGTGGACCGCGTGAAGCAGCTTCTGCCTCAGCTCACCGCCTCGCTTCCGGCATCCGTGGAAGTTGCCACGCTCACCGACCGCACCGTAACCATCCGCGCCTCGGTCAAGGACGTGCAGTTCGAATTGATGCTCGCGGTGGCCCTGGTCGTGATGGTGATCTTCCTTTTTCTGCGCACGGCTGCGGGCACGCTCATCCCGAGCATCGCGGTGCCGCTTTCGCTCGTCGGCACCTTCGGCCTCATGTATCTCGCCGGGTTCAGCGTGAACAACCTGACGCTGATGGCGCTCACCATCGCCACCGGGTTCGTCGTGGACGACGCGATCGTGATGATCGAGAACATCGCGCGCTACGTCGAGGAAGGCATGCCGCCTCTGCAGGCGGCGCTGAAGGGCGCCGAGCAGATCGGCTTCACCATCATCTCGCTGACGTTCTCTCTCATTGCGGTGCTGATCCCGCTGCTCTTCATGGGGGACGTGGTGGGGCGGCTGTTCCGCGAGTTCGCGATCACGCTCGCGGTCGCCATCCTGATCTCGGCGGTCGTGTCGCTCACCCTGACGCCGATGATGTGCGCCAGGCTCCTGCGGCACAGGCCCGAGTCCGAACAGGGCAGGTTCTACCGCGCCGCGGGGGGCTTCATCGACGCGATGATCGTGCGCTACGGCGCGATGCTCAACTGGGTGCTCGACCGGCAGACGGCGACCTTGTGGGTCTTCGTCGGCACGTTCGCGCTGAGCGTGATTCTCTATGTCGTCGTGCCGAAGGGCTTCTTCCCGCTGCAGGACACGGGCGTCATCCAGGGAATCTCCGAGGCGCCGCAATCGGTCTCCTTCGCCGCGATGGCCGAGCGCCAGCGCGCCCTTGCCCAAGCGATCCTGCAGGACCCCGCCGTGGAAAGCGTTTCCTCCTTTATCGGCGTGGATGGAATCAACACGACGCTCAACAACGGCCGGGTCTTTATCAACCTGAAGCCGAAATCCGAACGCGGCGCCGACGTCGCGGAAGTCATGCGGCGCCTGCAGCCGCAGATCGCGCGGGTCCAGGGAATCTCGCTCTACATGCAGCCGGTGCAGGATCTCACCATCGAGGACCGCGTCAGCCGCAACCAGTACCAGCTCACCGTCGAGGATGCGAATCCCGACGAGCTCGCCGTGTCGGTGCACCGCCTGGTCGATCGCCTCGCGCGGCTGCCGCAGCTCGTCGACGTGGCGAGCGATCTCCAGGACCAGGGCCTGCAGGCGTTTCTTTCGATCGATCGCGACACCGCGGGACGGCTCGGCATCACGCCCGGGGCGATCGACACCGCCCTCTACAACGCCTTCGGGCAGCGGCTGATCTCGACCATTTTCACGCAGTCGAACCAGTACCGCGTGGTGCTCGAAGTGAAGCCGGAATTCCGCCAGGGCCCGGACGCGCTGAAAGACATCTATGTCGCGTCCTCCTCGGGCGGCCAGGTGCCCCTGAGCGCGATCACCACGGTCACCGAGCAGCCGGCGCTTCTCGCCATCAATCACATCGGCCAGTTTCCCGCCGCGACCATCTCCTTCAATCTCGCGCCGGGCGTTTCGCTCGGCGCGGCCGTCAGCGCGATCGAGGCGGAGGCAAGGGCGCTCGAGCTGCCGCTTTCGGTGCGCACGGGCTTCCAGGGCGCGGCGCTCGCGTTCCGGGCGTCGCTCGCCAACGAGCTGCTCCTTATCCTCGCCGCGATCGTGACGATGTACATCGTGCTCGGCGTGCTCTACGAGAGCTATATCCACCCGCTCACGATCCTCTCGACGCTCCCCTCCGCGGGTGTGGGGGCGCTTCTGGCGCTGATGCTCACCAAGAGCGATCTCGGCATCATCGCGGTGATCGGCATCATCCTCCTGATCGGCATCGTCAAGAAGAACGCCATCATGATGATCGACTTTGCGCTCGACGCAGAGAGGAAGGACGGCATGAGCCCGCGCGACGCGATCTATCACGCGAGCCTCCTGAGGTTCCGCCCGATCCTGATGACGACGATGTCGGCGTTGCTCGGCGCGCTGCCGCTCGCGCTCGGCACGGGCGTGGGCTCGGAGCTGCGCCACCCGCTCGGCATCACCATGGTGGGCGGCCTGATCCTCTCCCAGGCGCTCACGCTCTTCACGACGCCCGTCATCTACCTCTGGTTCGATCGCCTCGCGCGGCGCGTGGGCGGTGAAGGAGCTGCAGGCGCGGGCGGAAAACCCGTCGAGAACGGACGGCCATGAACCTGCCCGAACCCTCCATCCGGCGTCCGGTCGCGACCGTGCTGCTGACCGCCGGCGTGACGCTCGCCGGCGCGGCGGCCTTCGGTCTCCTGCCCGTGGCGCCGCTGCCGCAGGTGGATTTTCCGACGATCTCGGTGCAGGCGCAGCTTCCCGGCGCGAGCCCCGAGGTCATGGCGGCGACGGTGGCGACCCCGCTCGAGCGCGCGCTCGGCCGCATCGCCGGCGTCACCGAGATCACCTCGTCCTCCTCGCTCGGCAATTCGCGCATCACCCTGCAGTTCGACCTCGACCGCGACATCGACGGCGCCGCGCGCGACGTGCAGGCCGCGATCAACGCGGCGCGCAGCCAGCTGCCGACGAGCCTCCCGCGCAATCCAACCTACCGCAAGGTGAACCCGGCGGACGCGCCGGTCATGATCCTCTCCCTCACCTCCGACACGCTCGATCGCGGTGAGATGTACGACGCGGCCTCCACCATCCTCGCGCAGAAGATCTCCCAGGCCGAAGGCGTCGGCCAGGTGACGGTGGGCGGCGCGTCGCTCCCCGCTGTGCGCGTGGAGCTCAATCCCATGGTGCTCAACAAGTACGCGATCGGGCTGGACGAGGTGCGCACGGCGCTCGCCGCCGCCAACGCTAACCGCCCCAAAGGCTCGGTCGAGCTTAAGGATCGCCACTGGCAGATCATGGCCGACGACCAGGCGAAGAAGGCGAGCCAGTACGTCCCGCTTATCGTCGCCTATCGCAACGGCGCCGCGGTGCGGCTTTCGGAGGTGGCCGAGGTGGTCGATTCGGTGGAAGACCTGCGCAACGCCGGCATCGCCAACGGCAAGCCCTCGGTGCTCGTCATCATCAACCGGCAGCCGAACGCCAACATTATCGAAACCACGGAACGCGTCCGCGAGCTCCTGCCGTTGCTGCGCGCTTCGATCCCGAGCACGATCAATCTGGAGGTCGTGCTCGAGCGCACCAGCACCATCCGCGCGTCCCTGCGCGAGGTCGAGAGAACGCTCGTCATCGCGATCGCGCTCGTGATCATGGTGGTGTTCCTGTTCCTGCGCAGCGCGCGCGCGACGCTGATCCCGGCGGTCGCTGTCCCGGTTTCCCTGGTGGCCACGTTCGGCGTGATGTACCTCGCGGGCTTCAGCCTCAACAACCTGTCGCTTATGGCTCTCACTATCGCCACAGGCTTCGTAGTCGACGATGCCATCGTCGTGCTGGAGAACGTCTCGCGCCATATCGAACGCGGAATGAAACCCTTCGAGGCGGCGCTCAAAGGCGCGCGCGAGGTGAGCTTCACCGTGGTCTCGATGAGCATCTCCCTGATCGCGGTGTTCATCCCGATCCTTTTCATGGGCGGCGTGGTCGGGCGCCTGTTCCGCGAGTTCGCCGTGACTCTCTCGGCCGCGATCCTCGTATCGCTCGTGGTTTCGCTGACGATGACTCCGATGATGTGCGCGCGATTGCTCAAGCCGGTTGGCGAGCGCAAGCCCGGTCGCTTGTTCCTCGCGAGCGAGCGCGTGTTCCGATGGATGCTCGCCGAATACGAAGCGAGCCTCGCGTGGGCGCTGAGGCATTCGGGCCTGATGCTGGTCATTCTCGTCTTTACGGTTATTCTCAACGGCGTTCTTTACTACTTCGTGCCCAAGGGCTTCTTTCCCCAGCAGGACGTCGGGCGCATGATCGGGTCGATCCAGGCGGACCAGGGAATCTCGTTCCAGGCAATGCGCGAGAAGCTTTCCGACTTCGCCGAGATCGTGCGCAGCGACCCGGCGGTGGAAAACGTGGTCGGCTTCACCGGCGGCGGCCAGCGCAACTCCGGCTTCATGTTCATCACGCTGAAGCCGGTACGGGAGCGCAAGGCCAGCGTCGACCAGGTGATCGCGCGACTTCGTCCCAAGCTCCTGCAGGAGCCCGGTGCGAATCTCTTTCTCGTGCCGGTGCAGGACATCCGCATGGGCGGTCGGCAGGCCAACGCGCAGTACCAGTTCACGCTGCAGGCCGATGAGCTCGCGGATCTGCGGCTGTGGGAGCCGCGCGTGCGCCAGGCGCTCACGCAGCTTCCCGAGATCGCCGACGTCAACACCGACCAGCAGGACAAGGGCCTCCAGACCACGCTCGTGATCGACCGCGCTACCGCCGCGCGCTTCGGGATCACCACGCGGATGATCGACCAGACCCTCTATAACGCGTTCGGCCAGGCGCAGGTCTCGACCATCTATTCGACCCTCAACCAGTACCACGTGGTGATGGAGGTCGCGCCGCAGTACTGGCAGGGCCCCGAGGCGCTGAAGAGCATCTACGTTCTCTCGCCCACGCGCGGCCAGGTGCCGCTCTCGGGCGTAGCGCGCTACGAGCCCACCACGGCGCCGCTTTCCGTGAACCACCAGAGCCAGTTCGTCGCGTCGACGATCTCGTTCAACCTCGCGCTCGGCGTGTCGCTGGGCGAGGCGGCCGACGCGATCAACCAGGCGATGGTGCAGCTCGGCGTGCCGACCACCGTGCACGGCAGTTTCCAGGGCACTGCGCGCGCTTTCAGGCAGTCGCTCGACAGCCAGCCGTGGCTGATCCTCGGCGCGCTCATCACCGTCTACATCGTGCTCGGAATTCTGTACGAGAGCTACATCCATCCGATCACGATCCTCTCGACCCTGCCCTCGGCGGGCGTCGGCGCGCTGCTCGCGCTGATGGCGTTTCGCACCGAGTTCAGCATCATCGCGCTGATCGGCGTGATCCTCCTGATCGGAATCGTCAAAAAGAACGCCATCATGATGATCGACTTCGCCATCGAAGCCGAGCGCAGCGAAGGCAAGAGCCCGGAAGCGGCGATTTTCCAGGCGTGCCTGTTGCGCTTCCGCCCGATCATGATGACCACCATGGCCGCGATGCTGGGCGCCGTGCCGCTCGCGATCGGCTTCGGCGACGGCTCGGAATTCCGCCGGCCGCTCGGCATCGCCATCGTCGGCGGTCTGGTCGTGAGCCAGCTGCTGACGCTCTATACGACGCCGGTGGTGTACCTGTACCTCGACCGCTTCCGCCTGTGGTGCCGGCGCGTGTGGGCGGGGCGCACGCGCGGGAACGCCTTGGAGGCGCGATGAGGCGAAGCACGCTCGCGTTTCTCGTTTTGGCGTTCGCGGGTTGCGCAGTCGGTCCCGACTACGAGCGGCCGGAGGTCCAGGTCGCCTCTGCCTACAAGGAAGCGGGCGAGTGGAAGCCGGCGCAGCCGCAGGACGATCTGGACCGCGGCAAATGGTGGGGAATCTTCGGCGATCCGCAGCTCGACGCGCTCCTCCGGCAAGTCGAAATATCGAACCAGAACGTGTTGATCGCGGATGCGCAGTTTCGTCGCGCGCAGGCCGTCGTTGCGGCCTCGCGTGCGGCCTACTTTCCAACGCTCGATGCCGACGTTTCGGTGGTACGCAGCCGCTCGCCGACGGGGGTGATCGGCGGGACCACGGCCGGCCGCATCATCACCAACCGCTCGGCGAGCCTAAGCGCCGGGTGGGAAGCCGACCTGTGGGGCCGGCTGCGGCGCACGGTCGAATCGAGCGAGGCGAGCGCGCAGGCGAGCGCCGCGGACCTCGCGGCGGCGCGCCTCTCGGCGCAGGCGGAGCTCGCTTCCGACTATTTCCAGCTGCGGATCCTGGACGCGCAGAAGCAGCTTCTCGAGGACACCGTCGCGGCGTTCCAGAAGTCGCTCGATCTCACCAAGAACCGATACGACGCAGGGGTTGCGGCGAAGGTGGATCTGGTCCAGGCCGAGACGCAGCTGAAGAGCACGCTGGCGCAAGCGATCGATACCGGCGTGCAGCGCGCCCAGCTGGAGCACGCGATCGCGATCCTCATCGGCAAGGCGCCCGCGGAATTCTCTATCGCGGCCGCGCCGCTCGTGGTGGCGATGCCCCGCGTCCCAACCGGTCTGCCCTCGGAATTGCTCGAGCGCCGGCCCGACGTCGCGGCCGCCGAGCGCCGCGTCGCCGCGGCCAACGCCCAGATCGGCGTGGCGAAGGCGGCGTATTTCCCGTCGCTGACGCTGTCGGGGACCTATGGCTCGCGCAGTGCCGACGCCTCGCAATGGCTCACGGTGCCGAGCCGCTTCTGGTCGATCGGTCCGGCGCTGGCGCAATCGATTTTCGACGCGGGTCTGCGCCGGGCTCAGACCGAGCAGGCGATCGCAGGCTACGACGCGACCGTCGCCGAATACCGCCAGGCCGTGCTCGCCGGCTTTCAGGAGGTCGAGGACAACCTCGCGGCGCTGCGCATCCTGGGAGAAGAGGCGCAAGTCCAGGAAGAAGCTGTGCGCGCCGCGCGTGAATCGGTGGTCCTCACCACCAACCAGTACAAAGCCGGCATCGTGAGCTATATCAACGTGGTCACGGTGCAGACCACGCAACTCAACAACGAGCGCGCGGCGGTGGGCATTCTCGGCCGGCAGCTGGTTGCGGCCGTGACCCTGGTGAAGGCCCTGGGGGGCGGGTGGAGCGCCGCGGAAATGGCAGAGGACAACCGCTGAACTCGCCCTTACTTCGATACGGCGTTGGCGCCTGATGCACCCACGGCAACATACATCGCGGGTGTAGGGATGATAGCGGCGAGATCTCCGGAGTTCGACGGAGCCTGAAGCCAGTTGCTCGTATCGTCGCTGTACGCGACCATGCTTCCTTGCCCAGGCACGCTTTCTTTTCCAACCGCGACGAATCGGGAGCCGAACGCAACGCTGCGCAGATCCTGGGACAGCGGCGGCAGCGGCGGCAGCGGCGGGGGGATCGGGGTCCAAACCGTCAAATCGGGACTCGTCAGAATCGTGCCCGCGTCGCCGACCACGACGTAGCTGGCCCCGGCAGCGGTTGAGCCCGTGCCGAAGGCGGTGCCGCGGAGAGCCGTTGACACGTTCGAAGTCTGAACCGTCCATGTGCTTCCATCTGGACTTGTCAGCAATGCGCCGCCGGCTCCGGTCGCAACGAAAGTGTCTTTGGGAAAAGAGACGTTGTACAAATGACTTGTCGTGTTGGACGCCGCCGGAGTCCAGGCAGTGAGGTCCGTGCTCGTGAATATTTTTCCGCCGTCGCCCACCGCCACATACGTCGCGGTGACGCTGGAAACCAGTCCGAAAGCGAGGCTGTTCATCCTGGTGCCACTGTTCGGAATAGAAGCCTTGAATGTCCAGGTATTCCCGTCCGCGCTCGTCACGATCGAGCCGTCCGTGCCCAGCGCAATGAACTGGCTGCCGTCGAACGTTACCGCGCTGAGGTCGCTCGCGAATCCGTTCGGGATCGACGTCGCCGGAGTCCATGCAGTCACGCCGGGAGGACTCGTGCTGGTGTAGTTGAAGTCGCCCGCAAAGATGGTAGGAGTCGGAGGCGTTCCTGGAGCCAGGTTGCCCACGGCTACGATCCTGTTGAGGACCGGGTTGTAAGCGACCCCGTTGAGATTCTGCGGCAGGCTCCCGAGCGGGGCACCCGAAGTCCAATTCGCGCCCGCCAGTCTTGGGACCGCCAAAGCTACCGGTGTACTGGGCCCCGCCTTGCTGTCCTGGTTCGTTGCGTTCATGACGAACGCGTATTGGGTTCCGTTCACCAGAGGGAAGACGACGCGAGGCGACTGAGCGTCGAAAATCAAAGGCACTCCCGGGGCCGCTGCCGTGACAATACCGCCCGCTTGAAAGAAGATCCAATAAGTCAGCCCGGGCTGTTGATTCCAGGAGACCGTTACCTGTCCATCTCCGGGGTCGACTTGGAGATTGCTTGGAGCGTCACCGGGCGCATCGGCTTGGCGATGGCAGCCCACGAGCGCGACCAAGGACGCAAGAGCGATGACGCGCAGCATCGGATGACTCACCTGGAAATTCCCTTCAATGTAGAACGGCGTTGCAGAACTGTAGTCGAAGCGCGTTTCCCGGAGTGTAACAAACGGTAAAGGCAAGCGGCCTGAAATAGATCCATGTCCTCCGAGCGGGCCGAAGGCGAATGACTGCATGCTAATATGCCGCCTTCGCGGTGGTGCGAGATCGATCAAATGTTCAATCCCGGCAAGACCCTGCACGATGTCGATCCTGAATTGTGGGCGGCGGTCCAGCAGGAAAACCAGCGCCAGGAAGACCACATCGAGCTGATCGCCTCCGAGAACTACGCGAGCCCGGCTGTGCTCGCCGCCCAAGGGTCGCAGCTCACCAACAAATACGCCGAGGGCTATCCGGGCAAGCGCTATTACGGCGGCTGTGAATTCGTCGATATCGCAGAGCAGCTTGCCATCGATCGCGTGAGAAGGCTGTTCGGCGCCGACGTTCACGACTATGCCGCCAACGTGCAATCCAGCTCGGGCTCGCAGGCCAATCAGGCGGTGTTCTTCGCCGCGATGAAGCCGGGGGATACCTTTCTCGGCATGTCGCTGGCGATGGGCGGCCACCTTACGCACGGCTCGCCGGTGAACATGAGCGGGAGGTGGTTCAACGTGCTGAGCTACGGGCTGAACGACAAGGAAGAGATCGATTACGCCGCGCTCGAGCGCATTGCGCGCGAGCACAGGCCCAAGCTCATTCTCGCCGGCGCCTCCGCCTATTCGCTGCGCATAGACTTCGAGCGCATCGGCCGCGTGGCGAAGGAGGTCGGTGCCTACTTCATGGTGGACATGGCGCACTACGCCGGGCTTGTCGCCGCCGGTGAATATCCTAGCCCGGTGGGCATCGCCGACTTCGTCACCAGCACCACGCACAAGACGCTGCGCGGCCCGCGCGGCGGGTTCATCCTGATGAAGGCCGAACACGAAAAGGCGGTCAATTCCGCCGTGTTCCCCGGCCTGCAGGGCGGCCCGCTGATGCACGTCATCGCCGCCAAGGCGGTGGCGTTCAAGGAGGCGCTGGAACCCGAGTTCAAGGCGTACCAGAAGCAGGTGATCGCCAATGCGCGCAAGATGGCGGAGACCCTTGCTACGCGCGGGCTGCGCATCGTGTCCGGGCGCACCGAGAGCCACATGTTCCTCGTCGACCTGCGTGCCAGGAACATCACAGGCAAGGACGCGGAAGACACGCTGGGCCGGACGCATATCACGGTAAACAAGAACGCCATCCCGAACGATCCGCAGAAGCCTTTCGTCACCAGCGGCATCCGCATCGGCTCGCCGGCGATGACGACGCGCGGTTTTCGCCTCGCCGAGGCGGAGCACCTCGCCAATCTCATCGCCGATGTGCTGGACGCGCCGCGGGACGAGAAGACTCTCAAGCGCGTGGCGGCCGAAGTGTCCGGGCTGTGCCGCCGCCATCCGGTGTACCGCATGGGGGAGCCCGCCGGCGCGCAGCGCGTTGTCGCCGGCTAGGACGCCCATGAAATGCCCGTACTGCAAGGCCGAGGACACGGCGGTCATCGACTCGCGCGAGTCCGAGGACGGCGACAGCGTGCGCCGCCGGCGCCAGTGCGAGGCGTGCGAAAAGCGCTTTACCACCTACGAGCGCGTCGAGCTGTCGATGCCGATGGTGGTGAAGACCAACGGAAACCGCGTTCCCTACGACGGCGAGAAGATCCGCACCGGTTTTATGCGCGCGCTGCACAAGCGGCCGGTGCCCACCGAGTACGTCGAGCAGGCGACCAACCGCATCGAACAGCGCATTCTCGCGCTCGGCGAGCGCGAGATCCCGAGCCGCGTGATCGGCGAGATGGTGATGCGCGAGCTGAAGAAGATGGACGACGTCGCCTACATCCGCTTCGCTTCCGTGTACGAGGATTTTCAGCGCGTGGACGACTTCCGCGACGCGATCCTCGAGGTGAAGAAACCCGGCACCAAGCGCGCGCGCCGTATCGAGAAGTAATGTTCACGGCCGCCGACCATGGATTCATGGAGCAGGCGCTCGAACTTGCCGGGCGCGGCCTCAACACGACGACACCCAATCCACGCGTCGGCTGCGTCGTCGTCAGGGACGATACGGTCGTCGGCACGGGCTGGCATGAAAAAGCCGGCATGCCGCACGCGGAAGTGCTGGCGCTTAAAGCAGCCGGCGCGCGCTCGCGCGGCGCGACGCTGTACGTGAACCTCGAACCATGCAGCCATCACGGCCGCACACCGCCTTGCGTCGATGCAATCGTCGAGGCGGACGTCAAGCGCGTGGTGGCGGCGATCCAGGACCCGAATCCGAAGGTCGCGGGCGCGGGCTTTGCAAAGCTGCGCGCGGCGGGGATTGCGGTCGAACAGGGGTTGATGGAGGAGGAGGCGCGCGAGCTCAACATCGGGTTTTTCGCCCGCATGACGCGCGGCCGGCCTTGGATGCGCATGAAGGTCGCGGCGAGCCTCGACGGGCGCACTGCGCTCGCCAACGGCAAGAGCCAGTGGATCACCGGGGAAGCCGCGCGCCAGGACGGCCATCGCTGGCGGGCGCGCGCCTGCGCGGTTCTCACCGGCTTCGGCACGGTGAGTGACGACGACCCGCAGCTCAACGTGCGCGGCGTCGACACGCCCAGGCAGCCCCTCAAGATCGTCGTCGATTCGAAATTCGAGACATCTCCTTCCGCGCGGCTGCTGAAGGAAGGGCAGACGCTCGTTGTCGGCGCGGTAAACGATGCAAAGAGGATCGCCTCGCTGAAGAAGGCGGGGGCCGAAGTCGTGATCATCCCGAACGACGGCGGCAAGGTCGAGCTGTTCAAGCTGATGCAGGAGCTCGCGCGGCGGGAGCTCAACGAGATCCACGTCGAGGCTGGTACGAAACTGAACGGCTCGCTCCTGCAGGCGGGCGTGGTCGACGAGCTGCTCGTCTATCTTGCGCCGAGCGTGATCGGCGACTCGGGCCGGGGGATGTTCCATATGCCGGAGATCACCGAGCTGTCGCGGGCGAGCGCTTTGAAAATCCGCGAGGTCGAGCGCATCGGCGCGGATTTGCGCATCCTGGCGCGGACTTGAGGGAGCCGAGGGCCTATTTCTCGCCCTTGAACGCGCGCTTGAGTTCCTGGGCCCCTTCCTTGGCCGCGCCGCCCACGGCCTGGCCGGCTTTCTTCGCCTCGTGGCCGACTTCCTTGCCGGCTTTTTTTGCGCCTTGCCAGACTTCTCGCGCGGCCGACCCGACGGCCCGGCCGGCCTTGCGCGCGTCCTCTTTGAGGCTTCCTTCCTCGGCGCTGGAAATATGCGCAACGAGAAGAGTCATCACGGCTGCGCAGGTCGTGATCCAGTAGCGGAGCGTCATGAGCGATTCCTCGAACGATTCCAACTTGCGGAATGATACGCATCTGGCATGCAAAGCCAAGTAGAATCCGACTCTGTCTGATTCCAACAGACTGTTATCTCGGGAAAATGTTCAGCGGAATCGTCGCCGCGACGGGGCGGATCAGGAAGGCGGAACGGCGCCAAGATGGCTTGCGCCTCACGGTGGCCGCGGGCACGCTCCCCCTGCGCGATGTGGCCATCGGCGACAGCATCGCCGTGAACGGCGTATGCCTCACCGTCGTTGCGCGCGCCGGGAAAACCTTCGGCGCGGACGTGTCCCGCGAGACCTTGCGCTGCACCGCGGGGCTCGACGAGCCGGGCGAAATCAACCTCGAGAAAGCGATGCGGATGTCCGACCGGCTCGGCGGCCATCTGGTTTCGGGGCATGTGGACGGGGTCGGCAAGGTCACGCACCTCGAACGGGCGGGGGAGAATCGCCTTCTTCGGGTACGGGCGCCGCGAGCCCTCGCGCGCTATATCGCGCGCAAGGGCTCGATCGCGGTGCACGGCGTGAGCCTGACGGTGAACGCGGTGCGCGGCGCCGAATTCGAGGTCAACCTGATTCCGCACACGCTCGCCGTGACCACGCTCAAGCATCTTCGGACGGGCGACCGCGTCAACCTGGAAGTGGACCCTCTCGCACGCTACGCCGAGCGCCTGCTCCGCCGCAAATAGGCGGTGGCGAGGGCGCCACGACCGCACTCCTGATGGGATTTTCTCCAGCCGAGATCGAGCGGCGCCGCGCGCTCGCGCCGCGCCCGGAGTTTCCGCCCGAGCTGCCGATCTGCGAG
>Ga0137412_10001735_pt1 | contig 17098 bp, 21 predicted proteins | sample CZODoug2_1_16fun_FD_122160 | JGI IMG/M metagenome (GOLD analysis project Ga0137412, IMG submission 122160) | Vadose zone soil fungal communities from Angelo Coast Range Reserve, California, USA - CZODoug2_1_16fungal (Hybrid Assembly) | ecosystem: Environmental > Terrestrial > Soil > Vadose zone...
GTGATCAACCTGTGGGGCTCGTGGTGTGCGCCCTGTCGCACCGAGTCCCCCGAATTGGAGAAGGTGTACGTCGCCACCAAGGGCTTGGGGGTGCAGTTCCTCGGTATCGACGTGCGCGATACCCGCGACGCCGCACGCGATTTCGTGATCGACGCCAAGGTCACCTATCCCTCGATCTTCGATCCGGAAATACGCACGGGGATCCAGCTCGGACGGAATTATCCGACCAGTGTGGTGCCCACCACCCTGGTGTTGGACCGCCGGCACCGGGTCGCGGCGGTCTTCCTGCGGGCCTTGCTGGCGGAGGATCTGCAGCCGGTGGTTCAGCGTGTGGCCGCGGAGCGGTGATCGTCACGCTGGCCGCGACAGCAGGCGGTCTCACGTCGCTGGCCACGAGCGGTCCGGTCCTCCGACGACGATCACGTCGTCCATCTCGTCTCCGTTTCCGACGCCGCGAACCCGGTCAGGGGCGGGTGCCGGTCTGGTCCGTGGTGGTCGTGGCGGCGGGCGGGGTCGGGGCCGAATCGTGCTGGGTGGTGCCAACCTCGAGGAATGACTGCTGACTGGGGCGGCCCTTCATGCCGCGCATCATGAAGATCATGCTGAGCGGGCAGACCGCCAGGATCAAGAACGGCAGTGCTGGCAGCGCCCATCCGGGCTGTAGTACAACGAGACCGACGGCGAGGACGCCGAGACCGATGAGGACCTTCTTGTTCAGGCACATGACGAACACTCCAGAAAGATTGAGCGCCGGGCTATCCCGGAGCATTTGTTGTGATGAAACGGAAGGTAGCCGTTTGGTGTGAAGGACCGATGAGCATGCAGTGAGCCACCGATGTGCGTTCCCACGACCTCGACCAATCGACCGTTGATACCCACTGCGGTAGTCGTAGCCTGCACATATGGCCCGGACGGTGTTGGTCGTCGACGACGAGGTGAAGCTGCGCGCCCTGCTGCGCGACTATCTCGAAAGTGAGGGCTACACGGTGCTCGAAGCCGGCGACGGCCGCCGCGCACTCGACCTCGCCAGCGACGCCCATCCCGACCTGGTCGTCCTCGACCTCGGCCTGCCCGGACTGCCTGGTGAGGAGGTGGCCCGGCTACTACGTAAGACCAGCGACGTCCCCATCGTGATGCTCACCGCCAAATCAGGGTTGAACGACCGTGTGATGGGGCTACGCCTCGGCGCCGACGACTACCTCGTCAAACCGTTCAGCCCCCGTGAACTCGTCGCCCGGATCGAGGCGGTGCTGCGCCGCGCCCGCGGCTCGCAAAGCGCGCCCGAAGAGGCCGCGTCCTACGGCGAGGGCCGGCTGCAGATCGACACCGAGCGCCGCGAATTGCACGTCGACGGGGATCAGGTCGAACTCACCCGCATGGAGTTCGACCTACTCGCCGCGCTCGCTTCCCGCCCCGGGCGGGTCTGGAGCCGACTCGAATTGGTCGGGCAACTCCAGGGCCAGACCTTCGACGCCTACGAACGCACCATCGACGTCCACGTGAAGAATTTGCGCCGCAAGCTCGGCGACACCCCGCCATCCCAAGTGATCCGCACCGTGCCTGGTGTCGGCTACAAACTCGGAATCGACCGTGATGTGGACCGGAATGGGTGAGCTGCTGCGCGGCCGCTTCGCTCGCCGCCTCGCTCTGGCCTTCGCCGCGCTGGGCATCGGCACCGCAATGCTGACCGCTGTGCTAGTCAACATCGCATTCAATGCCCGGTTCCACGATTACCTTGCCGAACAACAGAATTCGAGGCAGGCTCAACTGGTCTCCTTGTTCGCCGCCAACTACGCCGCCGCCGGCGGCTGGAACACCCGTTCGCTGGACCAGCTCGTCCCGACAGTCACGATGACCGGATCCGAAGCCGCACTGGTCGACGCCGCAGGGCACACCGTCTGGCCACTCCCCGGCGCCGACGTCGATGCCGCGACCCTAGACATGCACCGGGAAATGATGGGCACTGGCGACCTTGGCCCACCCCGCGAGCTACCCGTCATGTCGAACGGGCAGCGGGTGGGCACCCTGCAAGTCCGTGTCCCCCAAGGTGTGATCCCCGCTGTGGACAAGAACTTCCAGGCCTCCGTCAACCGGTTGCTCGGCTGGGGAGCGTTCGGTGCCGCGGTGCTGGCCACAGCGATCGGTCTGTTCACAGCGCGCCGCGCCACCGCCCCGATCGCTGAACTCACCCACGCCGCGGACGATTTGGCTGCGGGGCAACGAGACCGCCGCGTCACCACCATCCCCGACAACGAAATCGGCCGACTGGCAACCGCTTTCAACACCATGGCCGACCGCGTCGAAAAGGAAGACCAACTGCGCCGCTCCTTCGCCGCCGATGTGGCCCACGAACTGCGCACCCCACTCGCCATCCAACGCAGCCAGCTCGAAGCCATCCAGGACGGGATCAACACCCCCACCGATGAGGTCATCACCTCACTGCACGAGGAGACGCTGCGCCTGGGCCGTCTCGTCGACGACCTGGAAACTCTCGCGTCAGCCGATGCCGCCACCTTCACTCTCCAAGTCGAATTGCTCTCACTGACCCAGCTCGTACAGGACACGGTCACCGCCCTGACCGGCTCCTTCAGCGAAGCAGGGCTCGCTGTGCACACCGACCTCGACGACATCACAGTCCACGGGGACCCGATACGGCTACGGCAGATCCTCACCAACCAACTCACGAATGCCATCAAGTTCGTGCCCACCGGCGGCACAGTGACCATCACCCTCCAACAGGACGGCGACTGGACCGTACTGAACGTGACCGACACCGGCCCCGGCATCGACGCCGACGACCTCCCCCACATCTTCGACCGCTTCTTCCGGACCCGCACCACCCGCGCCGATGGGTCCGGCATCGGCCTCGCGGTCGCCGCCGAACTCGCTGCCGCTCACGGCGGCACCCTCACCGCCCGAAGCCAACTCGGCCACGGCGCCACCTTCACCACCCGCCTACCCCTAGGCCAACCCATCGACGCTGCCGGCCTCAAAGAGGCAACATGAAGAAGCGATGCCGGGCTGCGGCGATCCTGCAGGCCAAGCAGGCCGCGCTCGGCCTCATGGATGCGGGGCTCGACTGCCGCCACGGCGATCTGACCACCTGCCCGCACTTTGCGGCATTGCTGGCCGAACGGGTGGACCGACCGTCGACCCTGACCGAGGCGATACTGAGTTGATGGGCAGCGACTCGGGGGCCAACCGCCGGCGTGGCGGGTCCCTGCTGCGGGTTGAGCCAGTCGACCGGTACCCGTGGTGGACCCGGCTCGCGCTGGCGGGCGCGGCCACGATCGCGCTGCTCGCCGTGGCGGGACTGCCCCCGATCGACCTGCACGGCCCGTTGCACTGGCTTGGCATCATGGACCCGCTGTGTGGAGGCACCCGCGCGGTGTACCTGACCATGCACGGTCACCCGGCCGACGCGGTGCACTACAACCCCGCCGCGCCCCTTGTGCCCGTCGCGACACTCGTACTCCTGGTTCGGGCAGTAGTGGGCCGACTGTACGGGTGTTGGATCACCCCAGCGATGCCGCACCGCGCCGTCCTCGCCTGCTGCGTTGCGATCGCGATGATCGCGTTGGAGATACACCAACAGTTGAATGCTGAATTGCTGACCAGCCGCTGGCCCACCTGACAGTGGTCAAGGCACGGACCGATAGCTGAGCACGTCTGCCGGAAGGGAGGTCTCGTGAACGCGATAGGACAGGCACTGTCGTTGGCGGGGTCGATGACATGGGAAATCCTATGGGCCTTGATCCTGGGCTTCTTCCTCTCCGCCGTCGTGCAGGCTGTGGTGCGGCGCGCCACCGTCATTCGACTGCTCGGCGACGACCGTCCCCGCACACTCGCCATTGCCACCGGGTTCGGGATCGCCTCCTCGTCGTGCTCCTATGCCGCGGTTGCGTTGGCAAGATCGCTATTCCGTAAGGGCGCCAACTTCACCGCGGCAATGGCGTTCGAGATCGCGTCGACCAATCTCGTCATCGAACTCGGCGTGATTCTGGCGTTACTGATGGGCTGGCAATTCACCCTCGCCGAATTCGTCGGCGGCCCGATCATCATCGTTCTCGTGGCTGTGATGTTCCGGATCGGTCTGCGGGAGAAGCTGTTACGCGACGCGGCAGAACAGGCGGACAGGGGGTTGGCCGGGTCGATGGAGGGCCACGCAGCGATGGACATGTCGATCCAGGCCGAGGGCTCCTTCTGGCGACGGCTGGCCTCGGCGCAGGGAGCGACGGCGGTCGCGCATGTGTTCGTGATGGAGTGGGCGGCGATCTGGAAGGACCTTGTCGCCGGTCTGCTCATCGCCGGCGCGATCGGCGCCTGGGTCCCAAATGCGTTCTGGCAGGGGCTGTTCCTCGACCAACATCCGCTGCTTTCGACGATCTGGGGGCCGCTGATTGGACCGGTGGTCGCGATCGTCAGCTTCGTCTGCTCGATTGGCAACGTCCCACTGGCCGTCGTTTTGTGGAGCGGCGGAATCAGCTTCGGCGGGGTCGTCTCGTTCATTTTTGCCGACCTGCTGATCCTGCCGATCCTCAACATCTACCGCAAGTACTACGGGATGAAGATGACGCTGGTGATCACCGGCGTGTTCTACCTGGCGATGGTCGGTGCGGGGTATGTCGTCGAACTGCTCTTTGCCTCAACCGGGTTGATACCCGATCGCGCCGACGCGCAGATGCCCGACGAGGGCATCACCTGGAATTACACCACTTGGCTCAACCTCGCTTTCCTTCTACTCGCGGTGTTGCTCGTGTGGCGCTTCGTTCGAACTGGCGGCGTCGGGATGTTGAAAATGATGGGAGGAACCCCAGACCACGACCAGCACCGCGAGCATCCGCCGGCCGTCAATGGAACGACCACACACGACACCGGCGATTCTCCGCACCAGTCACATGGCGGCGACCAGCATTGACGCTATCCGCTGCTGCACGTGAGTCGACCAGTGGAATTTTGGGACTTGCATCCAGTACCCAGGTACAGGTTTAACCTGGGGTTATGGCAACAGAACCGACCGCGGCGGACTGGGTCCCAGACGCGTGCACACTCCCTGTCGTGGAGCGGCCGCTGCGTCTGGCGGAATTCGACGAGTTTTTCCGTACCGCCGTGCAGCGCACGACGCGACCACGACCAACGGGTCTGGACCTGGTGATCTCACCGGCCAGCGAAGTCGTCGCTCGCGGTCTCGCCCAACGCGAGACCGGGTGCTGCTCGTTCTTCCACTTTGACTTCGACTCAACGAAGGACGGTCTGGTGATGCGGATCGGCGTTCCGGACAGTCAGGTCGAGGTCCTCGACGCAGTCCAAGCCCGGATCGCCGGAACGGGGGAGTGTCAAGGATCATGTCTGAGAACGGATTACGCAGCGGTCAGGTCGCTGACGCCGCCGGGGTGAAGATCCAGACCCTGCGCTACTACGAGCGGCGAGGGCTGCTGCACGAACCGGACCGAACCCTCGGTGGTCACCGCCTCTACCCACCCGAAGCGGTCACCGTGCTGCGCGTCATCAAGGCGGCGCAGCGTCTGGGTTTCACCCTCGACGAGGTCGCCGACCTGCTAGAAGTCAGCCACCTTCGAGCTGCCCGCCGCGCGGACGCCGGATTGCAGGCTCGCGCTCGGGTGAAGCTAGCCGAGGTCGACGCCAAACTCGTCGAACTCACCACTGTGCGAGACACGCTGCGTGCGGCACTCGAGGCGGGCTGCGACGACCTGATCGCCTGCGCCGAGAGCCCGTGCTGCCCACTGCCGTTCACCGCAACCATCCCGATTGGCGTCCCCGATGTTTGAGCCACGGGTGCGGACCGCCAAGCGGTGGGGGCTGCCGGCGATCGGGGTTGCAGCGGCAGCGTGTGTCGGCTGTTGCGCCCTGCCCCTGCTGGCCGCCGGCAGTCTTGTTGCGGGCGGCCTCGCGTACATGCGCGACTCGTGCCTCGCCCCGTTGGCCATCCTGCTGGTCGTCGCGGGCGCCGTGCTGTTGGTGGTGTGGATTCGCCGCGACCGTAACAAGGACAAGTGCGGTGACGGCGCTGACTGCCGATGCGTGGGCGATTCAGAGGCCAACCTGCTGCAACCGGCCACGTTTCGACCCGGACCATGACGTCAACCACGGCGTCCGGCGATGTCCGGCGCCGGGTCGCCCCAACGGTGGCCATCCTGCTGGTCGCCGCGGCCGCGCTGCTGGTCGTCGGCGTCCTGCTGGAGCGCCATGGCGAGTCGGGCGCGGATCCTCCGACCGGCGCCACCACCGGCGCTCAGCAGGAAAGCCAGCACGACGAGTCGAGCGAAGGAGCCCACGCCGAATCCGGCGCTCCGTCCGCCGGAGCCGACGAGGTTGCCGAACGGGTCACCGGGATCAGTACCGAGTCTCCGTGGATCGTCACCCTTGGGTCGATCACGTCGATCGCGCTCGCCGTCGCGGTGTGGCTGCGCCCAAACCGCCCGGTCATCGTCATCGTGGTGGCAGTCACGTCCGCGGCCTTGGTCCTCGACATCCTCGAAGTCAGTCATCAGCTCGGAGCTGGCCGTACCGGTCTCGCGGCGCTCGCCGGGGTGATCGCTGGACTCCGACTTGCGACCATTGCGGGCAGCGGATACCTGTTCCGGACCCAACCAGGAGTGGTGTGATCGTTGGCGCTCAGCCGACGCGACCAAGTCTCGCAACTGGAATGCGTGGCCGTCTCACATGGTCGGCGTCATGACCGTCACGCGCTCGATCCTGCTGTTGGTCCCGGCCGCCGCCGCCGAGATCGGTGGGGCATGGCCCTCGACGGATTCCGCCCAGACCGATGGGACATCACCGGCGCACTCGTCTGCCTCATCGGCGTCGCGGTCATCATGTATGCGCCACGTAGCGCTTAATCGGTTGCGGCATCCAGGGTGAGCTGACGTTGGTGGAAGTCGAAATGCTTTCCGGGATAACGGTAAACGGCTTCCAGCGTCATGTAGTCCTTGAAGAACGGGTCCCACCGTGTCGGGAAGTGCATGCCGCGGCGCAAGGCGTCGTCGCTCGCCCGAGCAAGTTTCCGTTGCAACGCGGCAATCACCCGATCCATCTTTGCGCCCATCCGGCGGCGGTTGTAGACGAGGGTGGCCGCGCAAGACCCGTAGTAGTTGACGACGTCGAACGGTGGGGTTGCGGCGTTGAGGGTGCGGGCGAAAACGCGGCTCACTTGGTCGGGCAGTCGGCCGAACACCCCTACCAGTAGGAGAAGTCGTTTCACGATCATGTAGCCGAAGACCATGTGGAACAACAACTGTTCGTTGGTCCAGCGTGTCCCATCCGTCCGCTTGCCCCACGCGTCGTGACTCTCTGCCTCTGCGAGTAGTCGGTGGAACTCGACTCTGGCCCTTTCCAGGTCGGCCGCGATCTCGGCGCGGTCAATCGTGCTGTCGGCTGTCATTGCGGGGGCCCCTTTCAGCGGCTTCCTCAGGCCTCGTGCCCTCAGCCCGAGGTCTGTGTGAGGACCGCTGCGAGGTCGGATGGGACGGGCATTCGTGCCATGAGTCCGGCTGCGGCGCGGCCGGTGTTGCCCTCGGGGTAGCGCCCGGTGATTGACCCTGGCGCAGCTAGGACGATTCGCACGACTTGACCGAGTGCTTCACCGCGATCATGTTGGCGTAGAGCCAAGTTGAGCATCACTACGTGGCTACGGGTATGCAGCCACGGGTCGGGTTGGGACACGATGTGTGCCCGTTCGAGGTGCATCCACCGCGCTTCGGTCGAATCGGCGGTCCTTGCGGCTGCCATCTCTTGCCGGTAGAGGGCGCGGGCTTGGTCGGTAATCCGGGCCATGGGCGTTCCTTCGGGTTCGTTAGTCGTTGCAGCAGTCGCAGTTATGGTCGGCGGCAGTGCTTTTCGAATTCATCGGCGCCGGGCAGCAGGTGTCGCCCTTCCAGGCGTTGATGCCTTCCTTCACGGCGATTGCGGCGATCACCATGGCGGCGATCGGGTCGGCCCATGACCACCCGAAGAGGATGTTGAGCAGCAGGCCGACCAGTAGGACGGCTGACAGGTAGGTGCATAGCAGGGTTTGCTTGGAGTCGGCGACGGCCGAGAGCGAGCCGAGTTCGCGGCCGGCCCGCCTCTGTGCCCACGACAGAACGGGCATGACGGCGAGGCTGACGGCGGCCAGGGTGATGCCGACGATCGAATGGCGCGCTTCGCCGATGCCGAACAGCGACCGGACAGCGTCGATGGTGACGTAGAGGGCCAGGCCGAAGAACGAGAACGCGATGATGCGCAGCGCGACCTTCTCGCGGGATTCAGGGTCCTTGCCGGCGAATTGCCACGCCACCGCTGCGGCCGAGGACACCTCGATCACCGAGTCGAGGCCGAAACCGATCAGCGCGGTTGAGGAGACCCTGGCGCCTTCAGTGAGCGCAATGGCGGCCTCGATGATGTTGTAACTGATGGTGGCCGCGACGAGCATCCGGATCCGGCGCGACAGCAGCTGCCGGCGTTCCGCCGTCAATGAGTTGCGCAAGCCGGGCAGAACGAGGTCGGAGGCCATCAGCAGCAGTCCTCGGTATTGGCAGCGGGGCAGCAGGACGGATCGACGGCCAGAACGAGACCAATGAGATCGTCGAGGGCGTGCCCGATGCGCGGATCGGCCAGCTCGTAGCGGGCGCGCCGGCCCTCCGGCACCGCCACGACCAGCCCGCACCCGCGCAGGCAGGCCAAGTGGTTCGACACGATCTGGCGTGAGACTCCGATCTGCTCAGCCAACTCGGACGGGTATCCAGGCGCCCTGCGCAGGCTCAGCAGGATCTGCGTCCGCGTCGCATCCGAGAGTGCATATCCGAAGCGGGCCAGCGCATCGCTGTGAACCAAAGTCTCCACGCCACGACAGTACAGCTGATTCTGTACTCAGGCGAGTGGGCAACGCTCGGGAACTGGTGGTAGTCGCCCACATCATGAACAAAACGCACGTAATACCACGGTCATCCAGCACGCCAGGAAGCGTTACCTGCTCGGCCTAGCCTGCGGTGATCCTGGGCGGACGCTCGGGGGGACGGAGCGGTCGTGTCGATCACCCAAGACGAGAGCAACGACTATCTCGCCAAGCGCACCCTGAAGCGGGGCAGCGCGGGCTGGCTGCTGCTGGCGGGCCTCGGCGTCAGCTACGTGATCTCGGGCGACTACTCGGGATGGAACTTCGGTCTAGCCCAGGGCGGCTTCGGGGGTTTGCTGATCGCCGGTGCGGTGATCGCGGGGATGTACCTGGCCCTGGTGCTCGGGATGGCCGAGATGTCCTCGGCGCTACCGGCGGCCGGCGGCGGCTACACCTTTGCGCGACGCGCGCTTGGCCCATGGGGTGGGTTTGCCACAGGGACTGCGATCCTGATCGAATACGCGATCGCGCCTGCTGCGATCGCCACCTTCATCGGCGCCTACGTCGAATCGCTCGGGCTGTTCGGCATCACCGACGGTTGGTGGGTGTACCTGGCGGTGTACGCGCTGTTCATCGGCATCCACCTCAGCGGCGTCGGCGAGGCGCTCAAGGTCATGTTCGTGATCACCGCGATCGCGTTGGCCGGTCTGCTGATCTTCGCGGTCTCGGCGATCGGCAGCTTCGACGCTTCGAACTTGACCGATATCGCGCCCACCGACGCGGCGGGCGCGTCGTCCTTCCTGCCCTTCGGGTACCTCGGAATCTGGGCCGCGGTGCCGTTCGCGATCTGGTTCTTCCTTGCCGTCGAAGGCGTCCCGCTGGCGGCCGAGGAAGCCAAGGAGCCGGAACGCAATGTGCCCAGGGGGATCATCGCCGCGATGGGCATGTTGTTGGTCACCGGCACTACGGTCTTGATCCTCACCGCAGGCGCAGGCGGAGCCGAGGCCATGAGCACGTCGGGCAATCCGCTCGTCGAGGCCCTCGGCGACTCGTCGATGGCCAAGGTGGTCAACTACATAGGCCTGGCCGGGCTCATCGCGAGCTTCTTCTCCATCATCTACGCGTACTCCCGTCAGTTGTTCGCGCTGTCGCGGGCCGGCTACCTCCCGAAGAGTCTGTCGGTGGTCAACTCCCGCAAGGCGCCGATGCTGGCGTTGGTGGTGCCCGGCGTCATCGGCTTCGCGCTGTCGCTGACCGGCCAGGGCGCCATGCTGCTGAACATGGCGGTGTTCGGCGCCGCGTTGTCCTACGTCCTGATGATGATCAGCCACATCGTGCTGCGGGTCCGCGAACCGGACATGCCGCGCCCGTATCGCACCCCTGGCGGCATCGCCACGACGTCGTTCGCGCTCGTGATCGCGGCGCTGTCGGTGGTGGCGACCTTCGTGGTGGACAGCACCGCCGCGTTTTGGTGCCTGGTGGTCTTCGCGGCGTTCATGGCCTACTTCGGGCTCTATAGTCGCCGCCACTTGGTGGCGAACTCGCCGGACGAAGAGTTCGCGGCGCTCGCGGCAGCCGAGGAGGAGCTGGAATGACCGGCCCACGGCTCAAGCAGCACACCGTGCACGCCCGCGGCGTGACCTATGGCTTCAATGGCCTCGTCGAGTTGATGGCCAAGGCCACCCCGTTGCGCTCCGGCGACGAGCTGGCCCGCTGCGCGGCGACCTCGGATGCCGAGCGTGCGGCCGCCCAGTGGGCGTTGGCCGACATCGGCTTGGACGTGTTCCTCGAGGAAATGGTGGTCCCTTACGAGGACGACGAAGTCACCCGCCTCATCATCGACAGCCACGACAGAGTCGCGTTCCAGCGGATCTCGCATCTGACGGTCGGCGGACTGCGCGACTGGCTGCTGGACGTCGCCGCCGGGCCAGATCCGGTGGCAGCGGCGGCGACGATCGCCGCGGTCACTCCGGCGATCACCCCGGAGATGGCCGCCGCGGTCAGCAAGATCATGCGCAACCAGGATCTGATTGCGGTCGCGCGGGCGATCACGGTGACGTCGGCCTTCCGCACCACCGTCGGCCTACCGGGCACACTCGCCACCCGGCTGCAGCCGAATCACCCGACCGACGACCCGCGCGGAATCGCCGCGGCCACGCTGGACGGTTTACTGCTGGGCTGCGGCGACGCCGTGATCGGGATCAATCCGGCGACCGATTCGCCGGAGGCCACCGCAGACCTGCTTGCTCTGCTCGACGACATCCGGACCCGCTATGCGATCCCGGTGCAGTCGTGCGTGCTGTCGCACGTCACCACGACCATCGAGTTGATCGAGCGGGGCGCGCCAGTCGATTTGGTCTTCCAATCGGTGGCAGGCACACAGCCCGCCAACTCGGCGTTCGGCGTCGACATCGCGCTGCTGCGGGAGGGTTTGGCGGCCGGCCGGTCGCTGAACCGCGGCACCGTCGGTGACAACGTGATGTACCTGGAAACCGGGCAGGGATCCGCGCTGAGTTCGGGCGCGCACCTGGGCGTGGGCGGACAGCCGGTCGACCAGCAGACGCTGGAGACCAGGGCCTACGCGGTCGCACGTGACCTGGAACCGCTGCTGGTCAACACCGTGGTGGGGTTCATCGGACCCGAATACCTCTACGACGGCAAGCAGATCGTCCGCGCGGGCCTGGAGGACCACTTCTGCGGCAAGCTGCTGGGCCTGCCGATGGGCGTCGACGTGTGCTACACCAACCATGCCGAGGCCGATCAGGACGACATGGACACCCTGGTGACATTGTTGGGCGCGGCGGGGGTGGCGTTCGTGATTGCCGTCCCTGGTGCCGACGACGTGATGCTGGGCTACCAGAGCCTGTCCTTCCACGACGTGCTCTATGCGCGTCAGGTGCTTGGGCTGCGGCCCGCTCCGGAGTTCGAGGCGTGGCTGCGCGGGCTGGGGATGAGCGACGCCGCAGGGCGAGTGCTGCCGGTTGAGGTCGACCAGTCGCCCCTCCGGGCGCTGACCGACAAGGTTGGCGCGTGACAAGTCCTGCGGCACAGGAGTTCTGGGACCGGTTGCGGCTGACGACGCAATCCCGCATCGGTCTCGGGCGAGCCGGCAACGCGCTGCCGACCACCCGGGTGCTGGAGTTCAACGTGGCCCACGCGGCGGCGCGCGACGCCGTGCACATCCCACTCGACGTGCCTGCGTTCGCGGCCAGGGTCGCCGCTGTCGGCATCGGCGACCCCGCCGTGGTCGCGAGCCAGGCCACCAGCCGCGGTGAGTATCTACGCCGGCCCGACCTTGGCCGGCTGCCCGCAGGCCTGGCGTCGGTGCCGGCCGGCGGCGCCGACATCGGCGTGGTCCTCGCCGACGGGCTGTCGCCACGTGCACTGGTCGAGCACGGAGTGGGCCTGCTGGCCGCCCTGGTGGAGACCCTCGGTTCGAACCATTCGATCGCCGCGCCGGTAATCGCCACTCAAGCGCGGGTCGCGCTTGGCGATCACATCGGCGCGAGGATGGGCGTCCGCACCCTGATCGTCGTCATCGGCGAGCGGCCGGGCCTGACGGTCGCCGACAGCCTCGGGATCTACCTCACCCACTTGCCGCGGATCGGCCGTACCGACGCCGACCGCAATTGCATCTCGAACATCCACCCGCCCGAAGGGCTGGGTTACGGTGCCGCCGCGCGGGTGGTGGCGGGTTTGGTCGCTGGGGCGCGCCGCCTCGGCCGCTCCGGTGTCGACCTCAAGGACACCTCGCGCGCCGACGAGTTGACGACGCGGCCGTCACTCACCCTGGAGTGAGCAAATCTGTGGATCCTGCTAGGAAACCTCGCGATCGGACCACTTCCTCTTCCCTGCCGAGGGGCGCCTCTCACATCATGGGCTGCAACCGGGCAAGGGGAGGCCGTCAAATGCAATCGACACAACAGGTCACGCGTGAAGGATCCCCACCGCGCACCGGCAGCCATGAGGCAGTCCTGCGCGTCCGGGTCGAGCCCGATGACGTCGGCACCGCCGGCGTCATCGACGGCGGCAAACTACTCGAATGGATCGACGAGGTTGGCCACGCCGTCGCCGCATCGTGGAGTGGCCGCGATTGCGTCGTCGCCTCCGTCGGCAACATGCACCTCGACCGGCCCATCGGCGTCGGTGAACTCGTCGAAGTGCACGCCGGCCTCGTCTACACCGGGCGCAGCAGCATGCACATCCTCATCACGGTCTGCTCCAGCGACCCCACCCGGGCCAAAGCACCTCAAACCTCGCAGTGCCCAATCATTTTCGTCGCCGTGGACGACAGCGGCAATCCCGTTGAGGTCTCCCCGTGGACACCGGTCACGATGCTCGAACTGCAACGACAACGGCAAGCGCGGGTCCGGATCCCGATGCGCCGACGCATCGAAGGCGCCATGGCCGCCGAAGGCTACACCGTGGCGGGCACCGCCCATCGCGCCACGCTGCGCTTCCTCGCCGCCGCTACCGACGTCAACTGTGGCGGCAGAGTCAGCGGCGGCCAAGCCATGTCTTGGATCGACGAATCGGCTCGGGTTTGCGGGGCCGGCTGGACCGGCGCGCACGTCATCACGTCCTACGTCACCGGGATCCGCTTCTACCGGCCCATCAGCGTCGGCGACGCCATCGACGTCACCGCACGGATCATTCACGTCGGGCGGCGCAGCGTGCACATCGGCATCCAGGTCACCACCGCCAACGCCAACGGCGCGCAACCTGACTTGGTCGCACATGCGGTTGCCGTCGTGGTTTCACTCGACGAGCGCGGCGGGGCCCGGCCCGTCCCGCCGTGGGAACCCTCCTCCGAGGAAGACCGGCGACTCGATCAGCACGCCCGACAGCTCATTGAGCTACGGCAATTCGTCGAACCGTTCACCACCGCAGCGGCAGTCCCAGCTGCCCACCTGTCAGCGACTTCTCGTCACCGCATCACGCCCGCCGCAACAGCACCGCCTGTTCGAACGGCAACCGCCCGAAGATGGGCCGCCACAGCCCCGTGACCGACGGCGCGGCCTCCGCCTTCGACACGACGCGCGGGTCGCTGACGTCGAACGTCTTGCCGTAGCGCTGAATCCTGCCGCCGCCGGCCGCGGTGATGTTCTTCAGCCAGTCGCGGTTGGGCCCGTAGGTGAGCAAGATCGCGACGCCCTCATCGGTGCTGAACACCGTCAGCGGCGTGCGGAACTGCTTGCCCGACTTGCGCCCGACGTGTTCGAGGATGCCGAACGTCGGCGCCCAACCCGCCCACAGCCGTTGGATCGGGTTGGTGACGTGCCGGTTGAACCTGGCCAGCCATTGCGGTAGTTGCATGCTGACCATCAAACTCTTGAGTCATGGCCTATCTCAAGCCGCCGTGGTTCACGCGCACCGTCTTCAACAAGATCGCCAAGGCGACGGGGATCGGCAACAGCCAGACGCTGACCGTGACCCGACGCGCGAGCAAGCAACCTCAAGAGATCCCGGTGGTCGTGCCCGAGCTCGACGGGGTCAAGTACCTGGTCTCGACGCGCGGCGAGTCGGAATGGGTGCGCAACGTCCGCGCCGACCCGAACGTCACCGTCGGCACGACCAGGTATGTGGCCACCGAGGTGCCGGTCGAGCAGCGGGCGCCGATACTGGCCCTGTACCGGACGCTGGCAGGCAAGGTCGTGGAGGGCTATTGGCGTCAATTACCAGACGACGCGGATCACCCCGTCTTCGCCCTCGTGCCGGCGACATAGAGGTCATGATGGAACCCGAAGGCTGACCCCCACAGCCGGACCGTTACGCGAACTGGAGTAGCCACATCCTGGATCCGACCACACGCCACCAGCACCGCGGTGCGACGGTGGCGAGCACCGGCACACCCGATGTCGGGGCGTTGCCGTTGGCGCCGAAGAACCCGCTGCCGATTCGGGAGTTGGTGAAGGCGGTGCGGAATCTCGACGAGGGCCAGGTACCGATACGCGACGCCGGCGGCCCGATCACTCGTGTGCAGCTTGGCCCGAAGTGGGTGGTTCCGCCGTTGGTCGTCGTCATGTCGCCCAGCGGGATCCGCGACGTGTTGGGACGCAACGACGCCTTCGCCGAGCGATGCATCGTCCACGAGGAAGTGCGGCACATGGCCGGCGACAGCCTGTTCGTGCTGCCCAACGAGCAGTGGCGTCCGCGCAAGCGGGCACTGCAGCCGGTGTTCACCGTGCACAACGTCCGCCGTTTCGGTGGCCACATGTCCCGCGCGGCACAGACGTTCGTCGACCGCTGGCGCGACGGCGGTGACGTCGACCTCGACGTCGAGTGCCGCCGACTGACGATGCGGTCGCTTGGCCGGTCGATTCTTGGTATCGATCTCAATGCGCGCGCCGAGGTGATCGCCGAGCACATGCACGTCGCGTCGTCCTACACCGCCGACCGCGCACTACGGCCGGTGCGTGCACCGCGATGGCTGCCGACTCCCGCCCGCCGCCGCGCCCGCGCCGCGGTTGCCGAGATGCTCCAGGTCACCAGTGAGATCCTGCAGGCGTGCCGTGCTGACCCGACCCGTGACGCACCGCTCGTTCATGCGTTGATCGCGGCCACCGACCCGGAGACCGGGCAGCCGATCTCGGACGACGACATCTGCAACGACCTGCTGATCTTCATGCTGGCAGGCCACGACACGACCGCGACGGCGCTCACCTACGCGTTGTGGGCGCTGGGGCACCATCCCGACGTGCAGGATCGCGTCGCAGCAGAGGTTGCCGAGATCGGCGACCGGGAGCTGACACCCGAGGACGTGCCCCGGCTCGAGTACACCGTTCAGGTGTTCCACGAGGCGTTGCGGCTGTGCCCGCCTGCGGCGGGGGTCGGTCGGTTGGCGGTGCGCGACATCGCCGTCGATGGCCATCGCGTGCAGAAGGGCACTCTGGTGGCCGTGGGAATCTATGCGCTGCACAGGGATCCGACTCTGTGGGACCGACCGGAGGCCTTCGATCCCGACCGGTTCAGCCCGGAGAACGTCAAGGGCCGCGACCGATGGCAGTTCGTCCCGTTCGCAGGCGGAGCACGCTCCTGCATTGGGGAACACTTCGCACGCCTGGAGACGACGCTCGCGCTGGCCACCATCATCCGGGCGACCAAGATCCGGTCGCTGGACGACGACTTTCCCGTCGAGGTGCCGTTCACGACGGTCGCCAAGGGGCCGATCTGGGCTCGTCTGGATGCGCGGAGCTGAGCTCGACCGCGGCTCAGATCCCTCGCAGAATGGAGATCAGCGCTTCGCGGCTGTTCGTTCCGACGCGTTGGGAGGCGCGGAAGAGGTGACCCTCGACAGAGCGGATCGACATGGTGAGCCGGTCGGCGATGTCCTTGTTCGATAGTCCTCGTGCGGCAAGCGAGATGATTTCACGCTGACGCGCCGTGAACGGTTGCTCCGTTGTCGCGGCCCGTATTGCCGGAGTCTGGGCGCCTTGGCATTCGGCCACCAAGCGCTGGACGGTCGCGGACGCGCTCAAAGCGGCGCGCGTCGCACCAGGTCTCGCCAAGCATCGGGTGGGCGAGCCGCACGGACGCGGGTCGCACGCTGGGATCGACGCTTATCAGGCCCAGTGATTCGGCCTCGTCGACCGCGTCGGAATCGGCGATCGCCGCCAAGACATCGACTTCCAATGGCTCGGCCACGGCGAGAGCATCGAGAACATCACCAACGATGGTGGGCACTTGGGCCAACCGTGCCTCGAGCAACGCTGCGAGTGTTGGTGAGAGCTTGGGGTGCCCGTCCCACACCCACACGTTTGAGCGCTGTGTCATCCGACCGGCGTTCACCTCGTTCTCGAGGAGGTGGCGTAGGTACAACGCGTTGCCTTGGGTGTACTGCCAAAGTCGTTGTGCACTGACGGAGTCCACCGGACCATCGAGTACGTGCTCGACGAGCACCGTGGTCTCGGTCATCGAAAGCGGTTGCAGTTCAAGGCGTTCCAGGTGATGATCCTTCCAGATCGCCGTGATGGCGTCTGGTGGCGATTCCCCCGAGCGAGTCGTCATGATGACGGTGGCCAGTCGGCGCGTGACGAGTTGGTGAACCGTGAACGCCGACAGGTCGTCGAGGAGATGCGCGTCGTCGACACCGACGATCACCTCGCCATGTTGCCGGTCACCGATGAGTCCGTCGATCACCTCACGGACCCGGCGGAGGGGATCGGGGCCGAAGTCGCCGGCGATGTCGGCGAACGCGCCCAATGGGACGCCGCGTGCCGATGCGGTGCCGACGATCCAATGCCGGCGCGTGTCACCGCGGCCGCG
>Ga0137412_10001736_pt1 | contig 17096 bp, 15 predicted proteins | sample CZODoug2_1_16fun_FD_122160 | JGI IMG/M metagenome (GOLD analysis project Ga0137412, IMG submission 122160) | Vadose zone soil fungal communities from Angelo Coast Range Reserve, California, USA - CZODoug2_1_16fungal (Hybrid Assembly) | ecosystem: Environmental > Terrestrial > Soil > Vadose zone...
CGCCACATGGTACAAACCGAGGCGTTTGGTGCATACAACCCGCCCTGCGCTGAGGAGACCACTGTGCGTCCTGCCCGTCCCGGCCAGCTGGCGTTCCTCGCAGCCGCGTCGCTCGCCATCGGTGCCGCCGCGATTGCGGTGGGCCAGCCCGCTCAAGCCGCGTCGCCCGACGTGGTGCTGGCCCAGCTCTACGGTGGCGGCGGCAACATCGGCGCGACGCTGAAGAACGACTACATACAGCTCTACAACCGTGGTGCGGCGCCGGTTGACCTGTCGGGCTGGTCCGTGCAGTACACGGCCAAGGCCGGCGCCAGCTGGCAGGTGACCACGCTGTCGGGCAGCCTCGCGGCCGGTGGGCGCTACCTCGTCGCGGAGGCCGCCGGCAACGCCGGCACCCAGGACCTGCCAACGCCCGATGCGACCGGGTCGATCGCCATGTCGGCCACCGCCGGCAAGGTCGCGCTGGTCACCGACAGCACGGCGCTGGGCTGCGGCGTGGCGTGCGCGAACGCCGCCGGGGTGCGCGACTTCGTCGGATACGGCGATGCGAACGATGCCGAGGGCGGCCACCCCGCGCCCGGCACGTCCAGCCCTACCGACGTGCAGCGGGCCGGCGGCGGGGCTATCGACACCGACGACAATGCCGCGGACTTCAGCGTCGGGGATCCTGACCCGGCCGGAGCCGGTGGACCACCGCCCGGCGGCGGGATCACCGGGCTGCACATCCACGACATCCAGGGCGCGGCCCAGCTGTCCCCGTACGCCGGCAAAGCAGTCGCCGACGTGCCGGGCGTGGTCACCGCGGTCGGCGCCAGCCAACTCTGGATGCAGGAACCCAGCCCGGACGACAATCCGGCGACCAGCGAGGGCATCGTCGTCTACACCGGCTCGAAACCGACCGCGACCGTCGGCGACGCCATCACCGCCAGCGGCGCCGTCAAGGAATACCGACCCGGCAGCACCACCTCGACCAACCTGACCACCACCGAGATCAACAACGCCACGGTGACCATCACCGGCCACGACCAGGCAGTCCCCAGCGCGACCGTCATCGGCCCCGGCGGCCGAACCCCGCCGCCGAAGGTCATTGATGCCGGCGACAACGGTGACATCGAAACCAGTCATGTCTTCGATCCGAGTCACAACGGCATCGACTTCTGGGAATCGCTTGAGGGCATGCGGGTCGAAATCGACAACGCGCAGGTCGTGGGGCCGACCAATTCGTTCGGCGAGACCAGCGTCGTGCCAGTTGGATCGGGCACCCGCACCACCCGCGGCGGGATCGTCGCCCGGGCGGGCGATCTCAATCCAGAGCGGGTAGTCATGGCGCCGACGCTGGCCCCCGTTCCGACCGCCAGCGTCGGCGACCGCTATAACGGCGCCACAATCGGCGTCCTGGATTACGACTTCGGGAATTACGAAATCCTGCCGACCACGAGTCCCCAGCTGCACAAGGGAAATCTGCAGCGACAGGTGACGAGAAAGCAGACGCCGGGCGAATTGGCCGTCGCGACATTCAATGTCGAAAACCTCTCGCCAAAGGATCCGCAGAGCAAATTCGACACCCTCGGTCACTATGCCGTGCACAACCTTGCCGCACCGGATGTCCTTGCCCTGGAGGAGATTCAGGACAACGACGGGCCGACCAATGACGGCGTGGTGGCCGCCGATCAGACCCTCCAGAAACTCATCGACGCGATCAAAGCCGCCGGTGGGCCTACGTATGAATCTGCCGAGATCGACCCGACGAACGACGCCGACGGCGGCCAGCCGGGCGGCAACATCCGGGTCGCGTTCCTCTATCGGACCGACCGCGGGCTGCACTTCATCGCCCGCGGGAACGGCGATGCGACCACCGCCACGACGGTGACGGCCGACAGCCACCACCAGCCGCAGCTGTCCCTCTCGCCGGGACGGATCGCGCCCACCGACGACGCCTGGCTGGCCAGCCGCAAGCCCCTGGTCGGACAATTCTCGTTCCACGGCAAGACCGTCTTTGTGATCGCCAACCACTTCGACGCGAAGCTCGCCGACGACCCGCTCTTCGGCAGGTATCAGCCGCCGCGCGAGCCCTCGGCGGTGCAACGCCACCAGCAGGCCACGCTGGTCAACGACTTCGTAGGCGACATCGAGCAGATCGACCACAACGCGGATGTGGTCGTGGTCGGAGATCTCAACGACTTCGACTTCTCCCAGACGACATCGATCATTACCGGGTCTCACGCGCTCGTTGATCTGCCAAGCACACTCCCGGCCGCCCAGCGCTACACCTACGTCTACCAGGGCAATTCCGAGGTGCTCGACCACATCTTGCTGAGCCCTGCACTGGCCCGCTCCAGGTGGGATTACGACTACCAACCGGTGCACGTCAACAGCGAGTTCGCCGACCAGATCAGCGATCACGACCCGCAGATCGTGCGACTGCGGATACCCACGTACTAGTGGCAAGGCACCGCGGCGCACCGGCATGAGCCCGATGCGCCGCGGGCCGTCTCGTCGATCCATCAGCCGGCCGCCTTGGTGGTGTCCCCGTCGCACGTCGACGCCGCCCAGAACCCGCGACCGGCCGCGCGTGCTTCGCGCTGCGCCGCCTGGAACACGCCGCGGTATTGGTAGGGACTGCGATAGGTGTATTCGTGCGCGTAGCCGTCGCGGATCATTTCCCAGTCGTAAAGAATCCCGTCCGGGAGCCAGACATAGTCCAGCTCGCGGCCGTACTTGTCCAGCCGCGCCTGGCTCGGATCGCCGGTCAACGCGACCTGCCGGCCGGCGAGCAACTGCACCGCCCGGGCCGCCGCGGCCGCCCCGAAACACTGCACCGGCTTGCGCGGGTCGTGTGTCTCCGGCGTATCCATGCCCAGCATCCGGATGGTGACCTCGGCACCGCCACGGTCGACCTTGATCGTGTCGCCGTCGATCACCTCGACCACCGACACGGCCACCGCGGTGGCTGGCTCACCGGGCGACGCCGTCCGCGGCGGCTGACCGGCCCGGCCACACGCCGCCGCCGCGGCGAGCAGCAGCAGGACGAACCACCAGTGGCGGCGGTAGCGGAGGGGCAAAGGCATGCGCCCACGATGGCGCCGACCGCCGCCGCGCAGGCCCTGCTCGAACGATCTGTGGATACGTCTTTCGCCTGTGGACAACCGTTTGACAGCGGCACGGAAAACGACTAATGGACGCCGTAAGGAAATGGCAACGAGATCGCCCGCGCGTACCGACGTACGCTGGAATTATGACGATCGACAAGACCGACAAGGAATGGCGGGCGCAACTCTCCCCCGCCGAATATGCGGTGCTGCGTAAAGCCGGCACCGAGCCGGCATTCACCGGTGAGTATGTGGACACCAAGACCGTTGGCGTCTACCGCTGTCGGGCATGCGGTGCCGAGCTTTTCCGCAGCGAGACGAAATTCGACTCCCACTGCGGTTGGCCGAGCTTCTTCGAGCCGACCAAGACCGACGCGGTAACGCTGATCGAGGACCGCAGCCACGGCATGCTGCGCACCGAGGTCCGCTGCGCCAACTGCAATTCGCATCTTGGGCACGTGTTCGAGGACGCGCCGCAGACGCCAACCGGCGACCGCTACTGCATCAACTCGATCAGCGTCACGCTCGAGCCGGCCACTGCATAAGCACTACGCGAGACCGGCGACCAGCTCCTCCAGCGGCTTACGGGTGCCGGTATAGAACGGCACCTCCTCGCGGGTGTGGCGGCGGGCGGTCGCGCCGCGCAGGTGGCGCATCAGGTCCACGATGCGGTACAGCTCGTCGGCCTCGAACGCCAGGATCCATTCGTAGTCGCCGAGCGCGAACGAGGAGACGGTGTTGGCCCGCACGTCGGGGAACTCCCGGGCCATCATGCCGTGCTCGGCCAGCATCGCCCGCCGTTCCTCATCCGGCAGCAGATACCACTCGTAGGAACGCACGAACGGATACACGCAGACGAAGGCTTTCGGCTCCTCACCGGCCAGAAACGCCGGCAGATGGCTTTTGTTGAACTCCGCCGGGCGGTGTAGCGCCATAACTGACCAGACCGGTTCGGCGGCCCGACCCAACTCGGTACGCCGAAATCGGGAGTAAGCCTCCTGCAGATCTTCCGCCCGCGGGCCGTGCCACCAGATCAGAAAGTCGGCATCCGCACGTAGACCGGCGACGTCGTAGCAGCCGCGCACCACGATGTCCTTGGCCGCCAGCTGCTCGAAGAGCTCGGCCACCTCTCGGGTCGGCCCGGACCGGTCCTCAGGCAGCCCCGGCCCTACCTTGAACACCGACCACATCGTGTAGCGAATGAGCTTGTTGAGCTCCCGCGCCTGCTTGCCATCAGCCATTGTCGCGAACCTCCTGTCCGATCAGTCGATCCCGCGCCGCCAGATCGGCCAGCACCCGCGCCGCCGCCAGCTGGCCGGAACGAATACACGCCGGCACGCCCACTCCCTCATACGCCGCGCCACATACGGCCAGCCCCGGTACCTGCTCGACGTCGGTCTGGATCCGGCGTACCCGATCCAGGTGTCCCACGGCGTACTGCGGCAGCCCGCCACCCCACCGGGTCACCCGATGCTCGACCGGCCGCGCCGAAACACCGGTGATGGCGGCGATCTCGAGCTGCGCCAGGGCCGCCAGCTCGTCGTCATCGACCTGCAATGCGCTGGCGTCGCCGTGCCGACCGATCGAGGCCCGGACGATCGCGATGTCACCGGCGAGGTGCTCCCATTTCTGTGAGCTGAAGGTCAGCGCCTTCACCGCGCGTCCCTCCGAGGCCGGCACCAGCACCCCGCTCCCCGGCGGGAACGCCGTTCGCGGATAGGCCAGCGTGATCAGGGCAGTGCTCGCGTATTCGATCCGGCTGAGTTCGTAGGCCGCGTGCGGCGCCACCACGCCCAGCATCCGGCTCGCCTTGGGCGCCGGCACCGCAATGATCACCGCATCCGCGTCCAGCAGACTGGGCGCCGGCACCGCCCCTGCTATCAGCCGGAAACCCTGCTCGGTACGCAGCACCTCGCGCACGGTCAGTCCCAGCCGGAAGTCGGCGCCCGAGGCGCGGGCCACGGCCGCCGGCAGCGATCCCAGACCGGACCGCAACGTCGCGAACACCGGCCCTTCACGACGCGGGGCCGCGGCCACCGCGGCCCGGGCGGCGGCCACCACGGATCCGCGCAGGCGCAGGGCCCGGGCCAGCGCCGGCACGGTCGCCTGCAGCGAAAGCACGTCGGCGCGACCGGCATAGACCCCACCCAGCAGCGGATCCACCAACCGGTCCACGACTTCGCGGCCGAGGCGGCCCCCGATCACCGAGCCGACCGTCGCGTCATCGCCCAACGGCGGCCCGGGCGGATCCTCCTCGAGCCGGCCCATCGCCTGGTCGGACAGCACGCCGGCCGCCCGTACCGCCTCGATGTCGGCCGGTACGCCCATCAACGTGCCCCGCGGAATCGGGCACAGCCGGCCACCGATCAGCAGCGACGCGCTGCTGGTGGCCGGGTGCACGATCTCCTCCGCCAGCCCCACCTCGGCGGCCAACGCGACACCCTCGTCACTGCGGGCCAACATCGCCTCGGCGCCGGCGTCCACCGGTACGCCAGCCACCACGCTCGTGGTCAGCTTGCCGCCGATCCGCTGGGCACCATCGACCACCGTGACCGAAGCCGCCCGGCCGAGCGCATGTGCGGCGGCCAGCCCGGCAATGCCGGCACCGACCACGACGATGTGCGGCATCACCGCGCGCTGACCTCGTGCACCAGCTCGACAACGCGACGCAGCACGTCCGGGTCGGTCTCCGGCAGTACGCCGTGTCCCAGGTTGAAGATGTGGCCGGGCAGCGACCGCGCGTCGGACAGCACCCGGCGCACCTCGCTCTGCACCACCGGCCACGGGGCCAGCAGGATCGCCGGATCGAGATTGCCCTGCAGCGGCATCCCGGGCACCCGGCGGGCGGCCTCGGACAGCGGGATCCGCCAGTCGACACCGAGCACGTCCGGCCCCGCCTCGGCCATCGCCGGCAACAGCTCGCCCGTACCCACGCCGAAGTGGATCCGCGGCACTCCGGTCGCCGCCGCCAGGACCTTTGCACTGGCCGGCAGCACCAGCCGGCGGTAGTCGGCGTCAGACAGCGCGCCCGCCCACGAGTCGAACAGTTGGACCGCCGCAACGCCGGCCTCGATCTGGACCCGCAGGAAGGTGGCCGCGATGTCGGCGAGCCGGTCCAGCAGGGCCGACCACAGCCGCGGCTCGCCGTGCATTATCGCCTTGGTCTTGGCATAGGTACGGGACGGGCCGCCCTCGATCAGGTAGCTGGCCAAGGTGAAAGGGGCGCCGGCAAAGCCGATCAACGGCACCGGCCCGAGCTCGGCCCGAACGAGCCGGATCGCGGTCGCGACAAAATCGACCTGGTCCGGCTCCAGCGGCGGTAGCCGATCCAGGTCGGCTTCGGTCCGGATGGGCTCGGCCACCACCGGCCCGGTGCCGGCGACGATGTCGAGATCGACCCCGGCCGCGACCAGCGGCACCACGATGTCGGAAAACAGGATCGCCGCGTCGACGCCGTGCCGGCGTACCGGCTGCAGGGTGATCTCGGCAATGAGGTCAGGGCGTCTTAACGCCTCCAACATGGGGATCCCGGCCCTGATGGCGCGGTACTCCGGCAGCGAGCGACCGGCCTGGCGCATAAACCAGACGGGTGTGTACGGCACCGGCTCGCTCCGCGCGGCGAGCAGGAAGGGGGCATCGATGCCGGTGACCGGCAGGGGAAGGGGAGACATCGCCACCATGGTTGCACGCCAGCCGCGACCCGCCGCATCGTGTCCACCCCGCCGCCGGGGCGACGAGCGCGGCCGCGTGACCCAGCCTCGGTATCGCTGCCGACCGGCGAGCCGACCTTGCGTCGCGCCCTCGGCCGCCTAGGCTGCCGACTGTGACCGGGGTGACCGAGCCTGCGCTGCAACGCGCTGTTGCGGCCGAGTTCAACAGCGCCGTGGAGAGCCTGACACGCTGCCGGATCCGTCCGGATGTGACGGTGGAGACGGTGAAGCCACCGCGCCGGCCGGCCCGCTGGTCGCATGCGCTGTCCGCCGAGGTCGTCGGCGACGATGACACGGTCGCTACCGGTCGGCTGATCCTGCTGGGTGACCTGGACAGCCGTGAGGCCTGGAACGGCACACTGCGGCTGGTCACGTACGCCAGCGCCGAGCTCGATTCCGATATGGCTCGCGATCCGTTGCTGGCCGAGGTCGGCTGGAGCTGGTTGATCGAGTCGCTACAACGGTATGGCGCCCGCTACACCGCGGTCGGCGGCACCGTCACCCAGACCGCCTCGGCCCGCTTCGGCGATCTCGCCGGGCCGCCGCACGTCGTCGAGCTGGAGTTGCGGGCATCCTGGACGCCGTTGGAGGCGGATCTGGGCCCGCACCTGCACGCCTGGGTCGATCTGCTCTGCACCGCCGCCGGCGTACCCCCGAGCGGGATTACCGCGCTTCCGAGTCGGCCGGCCGGTCGCTGACCGCCGGCTCAGTCGGCGCGCCATTCCCATTGAGCACCGGGCCGGCGGCCGGCACCCGGGGGCGCGCCGGCAGCCGCAGCGTCAACGTCGTCCCGTGCGCTACCCCGGTCTCGATGTCCACGGTGCCCCCGGCCAGCCGGGCGCGCTCACGCAACAGCCCGATGCCGACGTGTCGCCCGCCGACCGACTCGACCTTGTCCGGATCGAAGCCCGGCCCGGCATCATGCACGGTCGCCACGAGTACGTCGTGATGGATCGCCAGCGTCGCTTCGGCCTCGTCGACGTCGGCATGTTTCACCACGTTCAGCAGCGCCTCCTGGAAGAACCGGTACACCGTCACCGCGGAGACCAGCGGCACCGGGTGCGGCTCGTCCGGCCAGTCCAGCTTGACCTCCAGCAGGTAGCGCGCGGCCATCTCCCGGCGCAGTGCCGCAACCGCGGAGGCCAGGTCACCGTCGCGCAGCTCGGGCGGGCGGGCCCGGGCCATCGCCGCCCGCAGCTCTTCCTCGGCATCCTCGATCAGCTCCCGAACCCGTTCCCACGCACCGGGTTGCCCTTCTGGATTGGCCAGGATCGAGCGGGCGCTGGACAGCGTCTGAGCGACCGTGTCGTGCAGATCGGCCGAGAGCTGGCCCCGGGTCGCCTCCTCCGCGGCCACGAGTCCGGACAGCAGCTCGAACATGCCGGCGCTGGCGGTGTGGGAGGCGCGCTGCGCCTGCTCGGCCAGCTCCTCGGCCACGCGGGCACGCAACTGCAGCGCATCGAGCAGTGACGCGACCTGGTGTAACTCGCGCATCCGGTCGGTGAGCGGCATCAATACGGGGGGCAGACTCGGGTCGCTGGCCCGCCGGGTGGCATCGACCGTGAGCCGCCGAATATCGGCGCCGACCTTGTGTGCGAGGTACGCACCGCCAGCAATGGCGAGCAGCCCGACGCCGAGCCCGCTCAGCAACGCGGTCAGATGCAGGCTCTTGGTTGCCGATTCCAACACCAGCCCGACGACGACGAGCATGGCCACCGTCGTTACCGCCAGCAGCGATGCGGCCCAGAGCGCGAGCGGCAGCGGCCGCTGTGGTTTCGCAGCGGTCACCTGATGTCGGAGGCTTCGAGCCGTCCCGTCGTGGTCCATTCGGAGTCCACTCGCATAACGCTGCGCGGCCCAGCCGCCTGCTCCGAACCGGCGACAATCTCCGGCTCGCTTGCCAAGGCTACCGCCCCGAGCAACGAAGCCACGGCACGTTCGGCGGAGTGCAGCTCGTCGACGATCTCCCGTACCGGGTCCGGACCGTTGAAGCTGTAGGCGAGCCGAGAGAGCCGTTCGGCCGATTCGCGCAGTACAACCAACGACGGCACAGTGTCGGCACCCAGCTCGCCAAGTGCCCGGTTGGTGTCGCCGTACGCCTCAACCTGGCCCACCGCGGCACCGTGCCGGGCGGTCAGATCGGCCACCGAAAGCCAGGCCTCGGCCTGCCCAACCAGTACCTGTGCGAGCCGGGCGTCGAGGCGTTCAAACGCTGAGGCACGAGGCTGGCGCCGGGCGATCAGCACCGCCAGCGGGCGTTCCAGATCGCCCAGCACGGCAGAGCAATATGGCCGGTCGTCCTCGCTGCCGATCCGTACCCCGCGGGCGCCCATGGTGCGCAGCACCCACGGCTCGGCAAATGCGTCGGCCTCGACTCGCTCCCGACTACTGATGCCGTTCTCGTCGCCGGAGAAGCGGACCAGCCCCTCGGGATGCCGCAGCAGCATCTCGACCTCGGCGCCGCCGAACAATCGGGCTGCCGCGGTGAGGATCACCTGCGCCGAACTATCCAATGAACGCGATGCGGCCTGCTCCTGGCCACGAGCCAGCTCGGCGAAGAGCCGGGCCTCGCTGGCTCGCTCGGTCTGCTGCTGGTAGGACCACCACAACAAGATCAACGGGGCGACAAGCCCGAGGAGGCCCAGCGGCGCCTGCTCGGCCAGCCACGCGGCCAGCAGGCCGAGCGACAGATTGCCCAGCAGGTGGATCACCGCGAGCTTGACCGCCTGGGCGGCGACCCGGAAATACGGCTGCCCGGTCATCCAGGAAAGTGGCAGCGCAACGATGAAGAAGTTGAGTACGCCGAAGACGAGCAGACCGACGGCGGAGGCAACCATCCCGCCGCCCAGCGCCCGCGTGACCGCGAGGCCAGCGGCGATGGCGGCGGCATACTGTGACGCGTTGAAGGCGAGTTTCGTCGGTTCCGATCGAGTGAGGTTCGCGAGCACGACAGCGATCAGGACACCGAGTGCGACCCAGGCGCCGGGTGCGACCACGAACCCGATAGCGACCACGGCGTCGGTCAGCGCGACGCCAAGGCCGCCCTGCTTACCAAGTGTCAGCCGAGCCGTCGCGAGTTCGGCGACGGCGACTGCCGCGATCAACGAAGGAAATGCCCACCATCGCGGGCTCCCCCAGCCCAAACCGACGCAGCCCACGATCGCCGCTACGAACAGGGCCGCGATGAGGACGTGAATACGCCTCTGCGGTGTCACTAGACCACCGAGGGACCCGAGCTACCACTCGCATGTGGGGTGTGGGAGCACGTCCAAGTCAGTCCGTCGGCCGTCGTGGTCGTGTTGTCTCCGTGGCCGATTGTGCTCGAGGTCCACGTAAGCCCATCCGCCGCCCGGACTGCATCGGCAGGGCCGGCGACGCCAATCAGCAGTACCGCGCCAGCACCAGCAGCAGCGGCGGCGATCTTGCCCATTCGACGCATCAAGCTACCCTCTCTCAATTAGTTGGCAGCCACGTCTCAGCCCCCACGGAGAGTGGACGCTACTAGCATCGCTCCTCCACCCCGCTTAGGGCGGGGTTTCCCGGTGTTTCGCATCCAAAATACCCCGAACGGAGTAGCATCGCGACGCGGGGTAAGCAATAACTCCGCCATCTGATACGTCCGTCTGGTGCGAGTGCGCCAGGGACTGCGTTCACCGCCGGCCGACCGGTGGATGCGGTGAATGTTTAGGAAGGAATGCACGTGGCAGGCGAGAACACTGTTGGGAGCTTCGGGGCCGCGACAACGCTTCCGGCGACGGCTGCTCCATTCTCCGGCGACCAGTTCACCGCTCTCGTGGTCGACGACCACCCGCTGCTGCGGGAGTCGATCATCACCCGGCTCCGCGCTATGGGCGCGTCGAAGGTGTACGAGGCAGCCAGTATCTCCGAGGCCCGGGCCCGCGCGCACGCCAGCGGCCCGCTCGAGCTCTGCGTGCTCGACCTCGGCCTGCCCGACGGCAACGGGCTGGACCTGCTCAGCGAGCTGCGCGAGGCAGGCTGGGAGCGCCTCGTCGTGCTCTCGGCGGCCGACGACCCGTACTCGGTGCGCGCCGCGTTCGTCGCCGGCGCCCAGGGCTACCTGCTGAAGTCGGCCTCCGCGTCGATCGTGGCCGACGGCGTCCGGCGCGTCCTGGACGGTGGCGTCTACGCCGACCCGTCGGTGGCCTCCCTGCTGGCCGCGGGGCTGCGCGGCGGACGTAACGACTCTGGCGTGTCCGACCTGTCCGCCCGCGAGATCGAGGTGCTGCGGCTGGTCGCGGATGGCAAGTCCAACAAGGAGATCGGCGATGCGCTGAGCCTCTCGGCGCTGACCGTCAAGAGCCACCTCGCCCGCATCGCCCGCAAGCTGGGCACCGGGGATCGGGCCGAGATGGTCGCCTTGGTCATGCGGGCCGGGGTGATTCGCTGACGGTGTCAGCCGGCATACCGCTGCCCGAGGACGATCTCGAGCCAGCAGAACTTCCTGTACTGCGCGAACCGCACGATGGCGTGCCGGCGCCGGTTATCTCGGCGACCGCTCTTGCCGACGTGGTGTCCCAAGTGGCCGCCGGCACCGGCCCGGTCGCGCTGGACGCCGAGCGTGCCTCGGGTTACCGCTACAGCCAGCGCGCCTACCTCGTGCAGCTGCGCCGCGCCGGTGTCGGCACGGTGCTCATCGACCCGATCGCCTGCCCGGATCTGACCGAGCTCGGTGCGGCGTTCGGTGACGCGGAATGGATCCTGCATGCGGCATCGCAGGACCTGCCGTGCCTGACCGAGCTCGGGATGCGCCCGCAGCGACTCTTCGACACCGAGCTGGCCGGCCGGCTGCTGGGCCACCCGCGGGTCTCCCTCGCCGCGATGACGGAGCGGGTGCTGGGCGTATCGCTGGAAAAGGGCCACGGCGCGGCGGACTGGAGCACCCGGCCGCTGCCCTATGACTGGCTGGTGTACGCCGCCCTCGACGTCGAGCTCCTGATCGAACTGCGGGACGCCCTCGTTGCCGAGCTCGACGAGGCCGGCAAGTTGGACTGGGCCCGGGAAGAGTTCGCGGCACTGGTGTCCGCGCCACCGGCGCCGCCACGGACCGATCCATGGCGGCGTACCTCTGGCATCCACCGGATCCGGACCCGGTCGCAACTGGCGGCCCTGCGCGGGTTGTGGACCGCCCGTGACGAGCTGGCCCGCCGTCGTGACCTGGCGCCGGGACGGGTGCTGCGGGACAAGACGATGGTCGACATCGTGCTGGCCGCGCCGACCTCGGTCGAGGCGCTGCGCAAGCTGCCGTCGGTCGCCGGGCGCAGCGCCCAACAGCAGGCCGGTCGTTGGTGGTCGGCATTGCGCAAGGTCCAGTCGTTGACCGAGTCCGAGCTGCCGGAAACGTCGGTGGCGAGCAACGCGCCGCCGCCGACGAATCGCTGGGCCGGCAAGGACGCCGCGGCCGCGGGCCGACTGGCGCGGGCGCGCGCCGCACTCACCGCCCTGTCGGAGCAGGTGCACGTCCCGGCCGAGAATCTGGTCGCGCCGGACGCGGTTCGCCGACTCGCCTGGAAGCCGCCTACGCCCTCAACCGTCGAGACCGTGGGCGAATACCTGTCGGGGCACGGCGCCCGGGCCTGGCAGATCGCCCTGGTGGCCGCTCCGCTCGGTCGAGCACTCGTCGACTGAGAGTGTGGGCGGGCTCACGCGGCCGGACGTGCGCCCTCTATCGTGACGTGTCTAGAGTCGTGGTTACTCGCCAGTAACACGCCGCGTACCGGTACAAGGAGGCGCGCATGACCAGCACGCCAAGCGCCACTCGAGCTCGTTCCCGCCGACGCCACGCCGCTGTGCGCGACGTCGCCTTCGTCGATGGGGTGCGTACCCCATTCGGCAAGGCCAACAGCCTGTACGGCGAGACCCGCGCCGATGACATGGTGGTGCGCGTCATCCGGGAGCTGCTGCGCCGCCACCCCGAGCTGCCACCCGATCGCGTCGACGAGGTCGCGATCGCTGCTACCACCCAGATCGGCGATCAGGGCCTGACGATCGGACGCACCGCCGCGCTCCTGGCCGGGCTCCCCCGGTCCGTGCCGGGCTTTGCGATCGACCGAATGTGCGCTGGCGCGATGACCGCGGTCACCACGGTCGCCAGTGGCATCGGGATCGGTGCCTACGACATCGCGATAGCCGGCGGCGTCGAGCACATGGGCCACCATCCGATGGGCGAGGGCGTTGACCCCAACCCGCGCTTCCTGGCCGAGAAGCTGGTGAATCCCGACGCCCTGGTGATGGGCAAAACCGCGGAGATCCTGCACGACCGGATGCCGCAGATCACCAAGGAACGGGCCGACGCATTCGCCGTGGCAAGTCAGGGAAAGCTGGCAAAGGCCTACGCCGACGGCAAGATCCAGCCCGATCTGGTCACGGTCGCCGCCCGGTCGATCGAGCAGGGCTGGGGTCTGGCCACCGCCGATGAGCCGCCCCGCCCGGGCACCACCGTCGAAGGCCTGGCGACCCTCAAGACGCCGTTCCGGCCGCACGGCAAGGTCACCGCGGGCAACTCGGCCGGACTCAATGATGGAGCGACCGGCTCGATCATCGCCAGCGAGGACATCGCCGAGGAGCTGGGCCTGCCGGTGAAAATGCGGCTTGTCGGGTTTGGCTTTGCCGGCGTGGAGCCGGAGGTCATGGGCATCGGTCCGATCCCGGCCACCGAGAAGGTGTTCGCCCGCACCGGACTGTCCATTGAGGATATTGGCTTATTTGAGCTGAACGAGGCTTTCGCCGTTCAGGTGCTCGCGTTCCTGGAACATTTCGGCATCGCCGACGACGACCCGCGGGTGAACCAGTACGGCGGCGCAATCGCGGTGGGACACCCGCTGGCGTCCTCCGGTGTGCGCCTGATGACCCAGCTGGCGCGGCAGTTCGCCGATCATCCCGAGGTCCGTTACGGGCTGACCGCGATGTGTGTGGGGATCGGCATGGGCGGCAGCGTCGTGTGGGAAAACCCGCACTGGGACGGAGACAACTCATGACGACCGCCGAGTTCCCCGACGAAGTTATTACCAGGTCGCTGGTGCGCTATGTCGAGCTGCCGGGTCTCGCTGGGCCGATCGCGCTGATCACCCTGGAGAACGGCCGCGATCACACCCGGCCCTCCACCTTCGGCCCGGCCGGACTGTCCTCATTGGACAGTGCGCTGGATGAGATCGGCGCGCACTCCCCCACGGTGGCGGCCATAGCGGTAACCGGCAAGCCGTTCATCTTCGCGGTCGGCGCCGACCTGTCCGGCGTTGCGATGATCGCGCGGCTCGAACAGGCCCGCGAGATCGCCGAGCTCGGCCAGCGGGTATTCCGGCGCCTGCACGACAGCTCGATCCCCACGTTCGCCTTCGTCAACGGCGCGGCCCTGGGCGGCGGGCTGGAGCTGGCCCTGCACTGCCACTACCGCACGCTTTCGGCAAGCGCGGCCGCGTTGGCATTTCCAGAGTGCTTCCTCGGCATCCTGCCGGCGTGGGGCGGCGCCTGGCTGCTGCCCAACCTGCTCGGCGCCGACACCGCGGTCAAGGTCATCATCGAAAACGCGCTGGCCAACAACAAGATGCTCCGCGCCGGCGAGGCGGCCGCCCTCGGGCTGGCCGACATCCTGCTCGAGCCGGCGGACTTCCTGGAGCGCTCGCTTGAGTGGGCGGCATCCGTGGTGCGCGGTGAGACCACGGTTGACCGACCGACAGTCGACCGCGGCCAGGCCTGGGATGAGGCGATAGTGCGCGGAAAGGCCGCCGCCGACGGCAAGCTGCACCAGGCGGCACCCGCGCCATACCTCGCGCTGAACCTGATCGCGGCCGCGAAGACCGACGACCTCGACACGGCGTATGCCGCCCAGGCCGATGCGCTGGCCAACCTGCTCATGAGTGACGAGCTGCGGGCCGGGCTGTACGCGTTCGACCTGGTGCAGAAGCGGGCCAACAAACCCGTTGGGGCGCCCGATGCGAAGCTCGCCCGGCCGGTGGGCAAGGTGGGCATCGTCGGCGCCGGCCTGATGGCCAGCCAGTTGGCACTGCTGTTCGTTCGCCGACTCCAGGTGCCGGTGGTGCTCACCGATGTGGACCAGGAGCGGGTGGACCGCGGCGTCGGCTACGTACACGGCGAGATCGACAAGCTGGCGGCCAAGGGGCGGCTGAACGCCGACGGGGCCGCGCGGCTCAAGGCGGCGGTTACCGGATCCTTGTCCAAGGACGTGTTCGCGGATGCCGACTTCGTGATCGAGGCGGTATTCGAGGACCTGAAGGTCAAGCAGCAGGTGTTCGCCGAGGTCGAGGCAGTGGTCTCCCCCGAATGCGTGCTGGCCACCAACACATCCAGTCTCTCGATCGCCGATATGGCCGCCGGGCTGGCGCATCCCGAACGGGTGGTGGGTTTCCACTTCTTCAATCCGGTCGCGATCCTGCCGCTGCTGGAAGTGGTGCGGGCACAACGCACCGACGACGCAACGCTGGCCACCGCACTGGCGGTCGGCAAAGAGCTGAAGAAGTCCTGCGTGCTGGTCAAGGACGCCCCGGCGTTCGTGGTCAACCGGCTGCTCACCAGGCTGATCGGTGAGGTGATCACCGCGGTCGACGGCGGCACCCCTTTTGCCGAGGCCGACGCCGCGCTTGCACCGCTGGGCCTGCCGATGACCCCGTTTGTGCTGCTGGCACTGGTCGGGCCGGCGGTGGCCTACCACGTGAACGAGACGCTGCACGAAGCGTTCGGCGACCGATTCCCGCTGAGCGCCAACTTCGCCCGACTGGTCGAGGCCGGCAAGCCCGGCATTTATGCCTGGGATGCGCAGGGACGCCCATATGTCGATCCGGAGGTCGCGGCGCTGTTCAGCGTCGGCTCGACGCCGTCCTCGCCGGATGAGGTGCGGACCCGGGCGCTCGCGGCGCTGGCCGAGGAGATTCGGCTGATGCTGGATGAGGGCGTGGTGGCCGAGGCGGCCGATATCGATCTGTGCCTGCTGCTCGGCTCCGGGTGGCCGTTCCACCTGGGCGGGATTACGCCGTATCTCGACCGCATCGGGATGTCCGAGCGGGTGACCGGCCGGCGCTTCCACGAGCCGGGCGTGGCCAGCGTCCGCCGCTGATCGGCACGGGTTCGGGCTGGCGGGCCCTGCATCCCAGAGTGGTACCGTTCTGGTATGAGCACCCAGATTGCGGTCCGACTGCCCGACGATGTTGTTGCGTTCGTGGATGAACTGGTCCGGGCCGGACAGGCGACGAGCCGGGCGGCCGTCGTGACCACGGCGCTGGAGCGCGAGCGACGCCGTCAGATCGCCGCCAAAGACGCCGCGATCTTGGCCGCGGCAGGTACCGATGCCGATTTGGACGCGCTCGCCGAGCACGTCGTACAGATGCCCGTTGACCTCGACTGATGCGGCCGATTCATCTCGCACAGCTGGATAAGAGCCGCCCGGTGCTGATCTTGACTCGCGAGCTGGTCAGGCCGCACCTCAACCGAATTACCGTTGCGCCGATCACGAGCACAATTCGTGGCCTGTCAACCGAGCTCCCAGTCGGCAAAACAAATGGGCTGGATCATGAGAGCGTCGTCAGCTGCGACAACATCGTGACAATTCCGAAGGACACCATCGGGCGACTGATCGGCCATTTGCTTCCGGATCAGGAGTCGGCACTTTCCGCCGCGATCCACGCGGCGTTCGATCTGGACTGAGCGAGAATGCAGTGTCAGCGTGAAACGTCACGGCCCTCGCGGCCGGGGCGGTGCCACACGGTCAGGTCCCGCCAGTGGATTTCGACGGCGCCGGCGGCGATGGCTTCGGTACGTTTTGCTTCGGTCACGTCGTAGTGCCACAGCCCGCGCGGCTTGTCCTGAAACCACCTCCGGCGTAACCCGATGCTCGCGGCGAAGGCATGCAGCTCGGCCTTCTCGTCGGCGGTTAGGTGCGACCATTCGGCCTCGACCGGGCCCACTGTGGCGCGGATCCGCGCGTTGTCGACGTAGACGGTCATGACGATGAACGTACCGAGTCAGCCCTCGAGCGCATCCAACACCGCGGCCTTGAGCGCGACGAAGCCCGGGTCGGTCACGACGTGCTTGTCCCGCGGCCGGTCGAGCGGGACCGCGATATCGGCGACAATCCGGCCGGGCCGCGGCGACAGCACGATCACCCTGTCCGACAAGTAGATCGCCTCCTCGACGTCGTGCGTGACGAACACGGCGGTACGCCGGTCGGCCAGCCACACCTCCTGCAGCCAGCCATACATCTGTCGGCGGGTGATCGCATCCAGCGCGCCGAACGGCTCGTCCAGCAACAGCACCTCGCGGTCGAGCA
>Ga0137412_10001738_pt1 | contig 17080 bp, 16 predicted proteins | sample CZODoug2_1_16fun_FD_122160 | JGI IMG/M metagenome (GOLD analysis project Ga0137412, IMG submission 122160) | Vadose zone soil fungal communities from Angelo Coast Range Reserve, California, USA - CZODoug2_1_16fungal (Hybrid Assembly) | ecosystem: Environmental > Terrestrial > Soil > Vadose zone...
GTCAACAACGCCGGCTACACCTGGGACTCGGTCATCCAGAAGATGACCGACGAGCAGTGGGACGCGATCCTCGACGTGCACCTCAAGGCGCCTTTCAAGATCCTGCGCGCGGCCCAGCCGGTGATCGCGGCGGCGGCCAAGGCGGAGAAGGCCTCCGGCGCTATGCGTTGCCGCAAGGTCGTCAACATCTCCTCGCTGGCCGGCACCGGTGGCAACGCCGGACAGGTGAACTACTCCGCGGCCAAGGCCGGCGTCGTCGGTCTGACGAAGACGCTGGCCAAGGAGTGGGGCCGGTACAACGTCACGGTCAACACCGTGGCGTTCGGCTTCATCAAGACCCGTCTCACCGAGGCCGTGGCGGGCGGCGCCACCATCGAGGTCGAGGGCCGCGAGATCGCGGTCGGGATGAACCCCGCTCTGGTCGCCACCATGGAGCAGATGATCCCGCTCGGTCGCGGCGGGACGCCGGAGGAGGCCGCGGGCGCGGTCTACCTGCTGTGCCTCCCCGAATCCGACTACATCAGTGGCCAGACGCTGGTTTGCGGCGGCGGCTTCGACATGTGAGGAATGCGCCGTGAAGCTGTCCATGCCATCCGCGAGTGGCAGAGGGGATCCTCGACGTGTCGCGTGAGCGTGATCTGACCCGCAGTCACCCGCGGTACAAGGTCGAGCTCGACCGGCTGGCCAACGCCCTCGTGGCCGACATGGAGCGCGTCTCGGTGGCCGTCGTGACCAGGGTTCTGTCCGAGATCCCCGAGCTCGGAACGCCCGACAATGAGCAGTCGTGGGAGACCACGATGGCCAGCGGCGTCGGCAACATCGGCGCCCTGATGTCGATGATGACCTATGGCGTCCCGGCCAACGCCGGGATCGAGCCGCCCGAGGGTGCGCTGGAGTTCTTCCGGGCGATGATCGGCCGGGGCGCCGACATCACCGCCATCCTGCGCGCCTACCGGATCGGCCACGCCGAGCTGTGGAACCAGTGGATGAGGGTCGTCTCGGAGGGGATCGAGAACCTCGAGGACCTCCCCGAGATCATGACGGTGTCGTCGGCCCACATGTTCGGCTACATGGACTCCGTCTGCGAGCGGCTGGTGGCGGAGTACGAACCAGAACGTCGGCGTCAGCTCACCAGCGCCGCCGCCCTGCGGGTGGCCACCGCCCAGGCGATCGTCGCCGGCGAAGACGTTGACGCCGACCAGGCCAGCCAGCGTCTGAACTACCGGTTGCGGCGCCACCACCTCGCCCTTGTGCTCTGGCCGGCGTCGCGGCGGATGGAGGCCCAGGGCACCGAAGGGCTGGACCGCACCGCCTTCGCCCTGGCCGAGGAGCTCGGTACCGAGGCGCCGCTTCTCGTGCCCGCCCCGCGGGGTTCCGTGTGGGCCTGGCTCGGCGCGGCCGACGCCCGGCGGCTGGCCCCGGTCATCGCTGCCAAGCCGCCGCCGGCCGGCGTGGCCGTCGCCATCGGCGACATCGGTTACGGCCTCGACGGGTTCCGGGAGAGCCATCGCCAGGCCGGCGAGGCCCGCCGGGTGTGCGGATTGCGGGACCGACCTCCGACCGACTTCGTCCACTACCGCACGGTCTCCCTCATCGCCGCCCTGTCCACGGATCCCAGCGCGGCCCAGCGGTTCCTGGTGTCGGAACTCGGTGAGCTCAACGCCCCCGACGAGGCGACGCGCCGGCTGCGGACAACGCTGCGAACCTTCCTGGATCTCGGCAGCAGCCACGCCCGGGCCGCCCGGGTGCTCGGGATCCACCAGAAGACCGTCGCCTATCGCGTCCACCGGGCCGAGGACCTCCTGGGCTATCGAATCACTGACCGGCGTGCCCCGTTGGAAGCAGCACTGCTGTTGTCGGGGTTCCTGGAGGACTGACCCCGCTCCCATCGGGACAAGCGGAACGGGTGGACTTGGCCTGCCGGGATAACCCTGTGCGGCCGAGCCCGGCCGGCTCTTCCCCGGACGGTCTGAGACGACAAGTGCTCCCCGGCAGAGGCCGAGGCCGAGCCAAAGACAGGGGCGGCCTCGACCCGGATGGTTGGCCGAGGAACAAGGGAGGTTCGGACATGGCCTACGAGAGCTTGCGGGACAGGGTGGCCATCGTGACCGGCGCGGCCAGCGGGATCGGCCGGGAGACGGCCCATCGGCTGGCCGCCGAGGGCGCGAAGGTGCTCTGCGTCGACATCGACGACAAGGGCGCGCTGGCCACGGTGGACGAGATCACGGCCGCCGGCGGCACCGCCGACGCCCAGGGGGCGGACGTCTCCTCGGCCGAGGATGTCGAGCAGGCGGTGACTCACGCGGTGACCCGCTTCGGAGGGCTCGACGTGATGGTCAACATCGCCGGCGTCGAACACTTCGCCCCGATCACCGAGATGCTCGAGGCCGACTTCGAGCGGGTACTGCGCATCAACCTGATGGGGACGTGGCTCGGCACCAAATACGCCGCCAAGGCCATGGCCGGACGGGGCGGCAGCATCGTCAACATGTCGTCGTTGGCCGGGCTGGTCGGGTTTCCGGGGCTCACCGCCTACTGCGCGTCCAAGGCGGGGGTCATTGCGCTGACGAAGACGGCCGCCGTCGAGCTGCGCCCGGCCGGCATTCGGGTCAACGTCATCTGCCCGGCGTTCATCGACACGCCGATGCAGCGACGGGCGATGAGCGTCTTCGACCAGCTGCTCGGAGCTGACGGCGCGTCACTGCCCATGATCGAACGGATGCAGGGCCGGATGGGACAACCGTCCGACGTGACCGGAACCATCGCGTTCCTGGCCTCCGACGACGCCGCCCTGACCACCGGAACCACCTTCGTCATCGACGGCGGCACCAGCGCCTGCCTGTCCTGATTTCGAACCCGAAAAGGGAGAGCCATGCAACTCGGGATGTTCCTCATGCCCACTCACCCCCCGGAGCGGCCGTTGGCCGACGGGGCCCGCTGGGATCTGGACGTCATCCGCCGGGCTGACGAACTCGGCTACACCGAGGCCTGGGTCGGCGAACACTTCACCGTGGCCTGGGAACCGTGCCCGGCGCCCGACCTGCTCATCGCCCGGGCGCTCATGGAGACCAGCCGGATCGTGCTGGCGCCCGGAGCGCACCTGCTGCCCTACCACCATCCTGCCGAACTGGCCCACCGGATCGCCTATCTCGACCACCTCGCCCAGGGGCGCCTCATGCTGGGCGTGGGCGCCGGCGGGATCCCGTCCGACTGGAGCCTGTTCCAGGTGGACGGCATGGCCGGGGTGAACCGGAAGATGATGTGGGAGGCCCTCGACATCATCCTCAAGCTGTGGACCGACCCCGATCCCTTTGTATTCAAGGGGGATTACTGGACGGTGGCCCGGCCGGAGCCGATGCTCGGCGGGCTGATGCAGTCACACATCCGGCCGTTCCAGACGCCGCATCCCCCCATCGGGATCGCCGCCCTCAGCCCCAAGTCGGACACCCTGCGGGTCTGCGGCCAGCGTGGCTTCATGCCGCTCAGCCTCAACCTCGGCGACGACTACATCCGGGACCACTGGGACATGGTCGAGCAGGGGGCGGCCGAGGCCGGCCGGGTGGCGAACCGGTCCGACTGGCGGGTGGTGCGGGACGTCTTCGTGGCCGACACCGACGAGGAGGCGTTCCGCTGGGCAGCGGCCAGCCACATGGGACGGATGACCGAGGAGTACTTCCTGCCGGTCATCCGGGCCTTCGGTCTGATCCCGTTGCTCAAGCACGATCCGGACGTACCCGACGCGGACGTCAACGCCGACTACCTGATGCGGAACTGCTGGCTCGTCGGGTCCCCGGACCGGGTCGTGGCCAGGCTGCAGCAACTGGCCGCCACCACCGGGGGCTTCGGAACGCTGCTGCAGCTCAGTTACGACTACATCGACGACCCCGGACCCTGGTTCCACTCGATGGAGCTGATGGCGAACGAGGTCATGCCCCGTGTCGCCCACCTCTGAGATGGGCATCGCACGCGACTCCGTTCGCTACGAGCACCTCGAGGCCGGTGTGGTCCGCATCGTGCTCGACCGGCCGGAGACCCGCAACGCCCAGGACAAGGAGATGCTCTACGCGCTGAACGAGGCCTTCGACGCGGCCGCGGCCGACGACGACGTGAAGGTGGTGGTGCTGGCGGCCGACGGACCTCACTTCTCCTCCGGCCACGACCTGCGCGACGCCGGTTCGCCGATGACGCCGTTCCGACCGGTCGGCTGCTGGGGCGGGTTCGACCTCCCCGGCGCCGAAGGCTGGTTGGCCGTCGAGGAGGAGATCTACCTCGGGCTGTGCTGGCGGTGGCGCAACTTCCCCAAGCCGACCATCGCGTCGGTGCAGGGCAAGGCGATCGCCGGCGCCCTCATGCTGATCTGGGTCTGCGACCTGGTGGTGGCAGCCGACGACGCCCAGTTCTCCGACCCGGTGGTCGCGTTCGGGGTGGGGGGTGTCGAGTTCTTCGCCCACCCTTGGGAACTGGGGCCCCGCAAGGCCAAGGAGATGCTCTTCACGGGGGCGGCTGTCAGCGCCGCCGAGGCCCACCGGCTGGGCATGGTGAACCACGTCGTCCCCCGCTCCGAGTTGGAGGGGTTCACGGCCGACCTGGCCCGAAAGATCGCCGCTCAGCCGTCCATGGGCCTGAAGTTGGCCAAGCAGGCCGTGAACCAGGCACTCGACGCCCAGGGCCAGTGGACGGCGCTGCAGGCAGCCTTCGGGCTCCACCAGCTCGCCCACTCCCACAACATGCAGCGCTTCGGGTCGCTTCTCGACCCCGCCGGCCTGGGTGGCTTTGCGCCGCCGCGGCCCCCGGGGAGCTGACGAACCATCAGTTAATCAACTCAGGAGGAACTTTGAACGCCAACGAGCAGGTCGTCCGGGACTTCTGTGCATCCTGGCTGCGGCGAGATCTCGACGAGATTCTCTCCTACGTGACGGACGACATGATTTACCACAACATCCCGGTCCCGGTGATCGAGGGACGCGAGAACGTCGCGATGGTATTCAAGACATTTCTGGAGCTGATGAGTCGCGTCGATCTGGAAATCACCAATGTCATGGTCGACGGCAACAAGGTGTTCGCCGAGCGGATCGACCGGATGACCGCGGCCACAGGGCACACCGACCTTCCGGTCGGCGGCTACTTCGAGATCCGCGACGGGAAGATCGCCGTCATGCGGGAGTACTTCAACCTGGCCACGTTCGAGGACCAGATCGGGTTCAAGCTCTCGTAGCCATCCACTCGGTGAGGTAGCCGTTGTGAACCACTATTGGCCGTTCATCGTTTCCGGCACCATCGACGGCTCGATCTACGCGCTGGCGGCGATCGGGATCGTGCTCACCTTCCGCATTTCGGGCGTCTTCAACTTCGCGTACGGCGCGATCGCTGCGGCCTCGGCCTACGTGTTCTACCAACTGCACTACCTCGACGGGGTCAGCTGGCCGCTCGCCGCTCTGATCACCTTGATCGGCCTCGGCATCATCGGCGGCCTGGTTCTGGAGCGGATCTCCTTCTGGCTCGCCGATGCGTCCCCCGTGATGCGCGTGGTGGCCACCGTCGGCCTCCTCGCGGCGATCGGTTCCTTCTTCACCGGGTACTACGGGGCAGCGACGATCCAGATCACGAGCGTGTTGCCGCAGCGGGGGTTCACCCTCGGCGGCGTCTACATCACGGGCTCTGACTACATCACGTTCCTGGTCGCGGTCGTCGCGTCAGCGTGCCTGTACGCGTTCTTCAAGAGGACCCGGGTGGGTATCGCGATGCAGGCCGTCGTTGATGACGCACCGTTGCTGAGTTGCAAGGGCACCAACCCGGTGCAGGTGCGACGCATCGCCTGGATGATCGGGTCCTGCTTCATCTCGGTGTCGGGAATGCTGCTCGCGCCCAAGCTCGGCATCAGTGTCGGTGCCCTCACCGCACTGGTGATGGCGGCGTTCGGTGCCGCCGCCGTCGGGGCCTTCAGCAGCCTGCCGCTGACCTTCCTCGGCGGCATCGCGATCGGCATCGCCATGAACATCATGGCCGACAAGCTGTCGACCTCATCGAGCCTCGTGTTGTCGCAGTTCTATGTGAACGTGCCGTTCGTTGTGCTCGTCCTTGCGTTGATCGTGATTCCGCGCCGGCACCTGGTCGAGCGCGGAGTGCAGAACGTTCGGCGGCTGCGTGCGCCGGAACCGGTCAGCCGCCCGGTCGCCGTGGGGTCCACGGTGGTGGCGCTCGTCGTGGCCGTGCTGATCCCGTTCATGGTGGGCGCGAAGGTGAGTCAGTGGACGGTGGGCATCGGCTACGTGTTGATCCTCGCGTCGCTCGGCTTGCTCGTCTGGACGTCGGGGCAGGTCTCCCTGGCGCAGATGGCTTTTGCCGCGGTGGGCGCAGCGGCCTTCGGCCACGCGCAGCAATCGGGTTGGCCGTGGCTGTTGGCGTTGCTGGCCGGTGGGCTCATGGTGGTCCCGGTTGCTGCGCTGGTTGCCGTACCGGCGATCCGGCTCTCCGGCGTGTACCTCGCGATTCTGACGTTCGGGTTCGGCCTGCTCATGCAGCGAACGGTTTTCGGCAGCGACCTGATGTTCGGGTTCGGCGGCAACAAGCCGGTCGAGCGACCGCGGCTGCTGGGCCTGGACACCGACTCGGACAAGGGCTACTACTACACCGCGTTGACGATCGCGGTGCTCTGCCTGGGCATCATCGTCCTCATCATGAGAAGCCGGCTGGGCCGGCTGCTCCGGGCCTACGCGGACTCGCCCCAGGCGCTGCTCGCGCACGGGGCCAATACCCGGGTCACCAGCGTATGGGTCTTCTGTATCTCCGCGTTCATCGCCGCGATCGGCGGTGTCCTGCTGGCGGGCAATACCGAGGTGGCCGCGTCGGTCTCGTTCGACTTCAACATCTCACTCATTCTGGTCGCCGTGCTTGCCGCGAGCACGCTGTTCACGTTGGGCCGCCGGTCGCCGATCCTCAACGCGATCGTCGGCTCGTTCCTGTTCGTGGTGTTGAGGGTGTACATCACGGACGACTTCTTCGTCCGGTACCAGGGTGTGGGATTCGGCTTGCTCGCGCTGGGGGTGGCCTGCGTCCCCGGCATGAAGTGGTTCCAGTCCATCCGACGCCCCTCACATTTGTCGCCGGCCGACGCGGAGCAGGACCTCGTCGATGACCAGGCAGAGCCGGTTGCTTCTCACCGGCAGCCGCGGCCGCGACCGGTGGGAGCCCGATGATGGAGCCGTGCGACCTTGCCGTGGACGACCTCAGCGTGCGGTTCGGCGGGCTGGTGGCGGTCGACCAGATCTCACTGCACGCACCGCCCGGCGTCATCACCGGTCTGATCGGCCCCAACGGGGCGGGTAAGACCACGACCTTCAACGCCTGCACCGGTTTCGTGAAGGCGACGAGGGGATCGGTGAAGCTCGGGCCGGACAGCCTCGCGCACCAAGGGCCCGCGGCGCGCGCCAAGAAGGGTCTCGGCCGCACGTTCCAGCGCATGGAGCTCTGGAACAACATGACGGTCTGGGACAACGTCACGCTCGGGCCCGAGTGCTACTACTCGGGCCTGCGTCCCTGGGGCCAGGTGCTGGGCTCGCGATGGCAGCGAACCGCGATCCTCGAGCGGAGCACGCACGCCGTCGAACTCTGCGGAATCTCCGACCTGGTCAACCGGCCGGTGGGGGATCTCTCGACCGGGCAGCGACGGTCTGTCGAGCTGGCGCGGGCCATGGCGACGCCGTTCCGCTTCCTGCTGCTCGACGAGCCCTCCTCGGGACTGGACGCTCACGAGAGCCAGCGGTTCGGCGAGATCCTGACCCAGCTGGTGGCGGAGACCGGGCTCGGCATCCTCCTCGTCGAGCACGACATGGCTCTGGTCAGTGCGATCTGCCGGTACGTCTACGTCCTGGACTTCGGTCGCCGGATCTTCGAGGGAACGATGGCCGCGGCCATGAGCAGTGAACTCGTCCGCGACGCCTACCTCGGCACCGGCTCTCAAGCGCAGGTGACGGCAGATGCTTGAGCTGCGGAATATCTCGGCCGGGTACGACACCGGTCTGGTGCTGCGCAACGTCAACCTGATCATCCCCGACCAGGCCGTCGTGGCTCTGCTCGGGCCGAACGGGGCCGGCAAGACGACACTGCTTCGCGTCGCCTCCGGTCTCCTGCGGCCGACGCGCGGTCAGATTCTCATCGACGGCGAGGACGTCACCGGAGCGCCCCCCTTCGAGTTGAACCGCCGCGGGGTATGCCTCGTCCCCGAAGGGCGCGGGATCTTCCGCGCGTTGAGCGTGGCCGACAACCTCCGTTTGCAGGCGGGCAAGGGATCCGCTCGCGACGCGATCAATCGCGCGGTCGAGGCGTTCCCCCGCCTGGGTGAACGCCTCAAGCAGAACGCGGGAACCCTCAGTGGCGGCGAACAGCAGATGCTGGCGCTGGCCCACGCCTACGTATCGCAGCCGTCGGTGGTCCTGCTGGACGAGGTCTCCATGGGACTGGCCCCCAAGATCGTGGACGAAATCTTCGTCCATCTGCAGAACATCGCCGCCGAAGGCGCGGCCTTGCTGCTCGTCGAGCAGTACATCCCGCGTGCGCTTGAACTTGCCGACTACGTCTGCATCCTCAACCGCGGCCGGGTCCGCTTCGTCGGCGAGCCGGGCGAGATCGGCGAAGAGACCGTCATCGAGTCCTATCTGGGCGGAGCTGCCTCATGAGAAATAGCCCCCAAGCCACAGCCATCGGCGCGGCCACCCTGTGCTTCGTCGCCATGAGCGGGGTCGGTGCTCCCGCGGCCTTCGCCGCCAGGGCGGATGTCTACAACATCCACATCATGAGCAGCGGTATGGCCGTCGGGTTCCACGACCCGAACCTCGTCCTGCAACCCGACGTGAAGGTGGGCCCTTACACGGCCCTGGCGGACCTCGACAACCTCGGGCAGAGCACCGCCCAGGCAGGGGCCCCCTTCCTCGGTGACTACGTGGGGCCGCTGGTCGGGCATTTCAACGGGCTCGGCGCGGGGCAGATCCCGCCCTTCCCGCCGGTACCGGGTGAGGTACGGAGCAGCTACCCGGGACAGCCGGATGATGCCCAGCGAAACGGCGGTTACTCCATCGAGGCGAAGAGCGCCGCGACCGAGTCCACCGGGACCGTCGGCCTCGGCGCGGCGGCGCCGGGTTCGTCAAACGCGTCGCTGTTCTCGATCGCTCATGCTCTGGTTGACAAGAACGGCGCACTGAGCGCCGTGGGCGCTTCCGGCGTGGACCTGTTGAACATCGGTGATGTGCTGGACATCGGCCGCGTCGCGTCGTCCATCACCATGACTCAATCCGGGTCCGGAGCTCCGACGTTCCTGACGGCGACCGACGTCGGCACGATCACCGTCTCCGGGCAGAAGTTCGGGCTGGACGAGAACGGGTTGACGGGGGGCGGCACGAACTCTGGCGCCTTCGCGGCCCCGGTCAACCAAGCCACGGCGTCGCTCGCCGCGTCCGGGTTCTCGATCCGCTACATCCCGGCCCGGGTGACCTACCTGCCCGGCACCCAGACGGTTGACTCGGTGCGATCCGGAGCCGTGGAGGTCTCCTACCAGCACGACGTTCCGTCGCAGGGGCTGGTGGTCAACACCTTCACGCTGGGTTATGTGGAGATCAGCGCGGCTTCGCAGAGCTTCGGCAGCGCCGCCACGTCACTCCACACGATGCACTCGGCACTGAAGGGCGAGTGGCGCACGGCGTCGGATGACCCGTCAGTTTCCATCATCACGCCGACGTTGAAGATGATGCGCTTCGGCTCGACCCTCGGCCTGCCGGACGGATGCAACATCGTTGCCGGTTCCTTGGGCGCGGGCGCGGCCGAAGCCGGCGGCGGCGACCAAGCCGGCTCCGTGCTCACCACCGCGGTCGAGAACTGCACCGTGCTCGGCAATTCGGGAGGCGAACAACTCACGGCCGCCATAGCGGCCGTGGCCCCCCTTGCCGTGATCAATCCCGCCTTCGACCCCGGGATCGAGGCGTTCGCCGACGCGCTCGAGACCCTCGGGCGGGATCACGCGGACGCCGTGGCGCCGTTCGGCCCGACCCTGGTCGGGATGGCCAGCAGCGCTCGGTTCTTCAAGGGATGTGGCACAACGTGCTAGCCGGCGTCCGACCCCGATATGACACCGATTGGAGCGCCCAGATGTCTCAACTTTCAGGGCGGCGACCATGTGTGCGGCTTTGCGCCGCGGTCTCCGCGATGGTGCTTGTCGCAACCCTTGGGGCATGCGGCGGCTCGGGCGACGCCGATCGGGTGGCCGGCATCCCGCCCGCCGCCGCTGCGGTCGTCGACCCCGCCGCGCCCGGGGCGCCGGGCGCGGGAGGGGTGCCCGCAGCAGCGAAGGGAAATGCTGCCGCGGTCCCGGGGCAGGTGACCGCGCCGGGGGACGCCACCGCAAAGGTGCCTGCGGGCGCGGCGAAGAAGCCCGACAAGGCGAGCAAAGCAGCCGGAGGTGCCGCGGCCTCCGGGGCGGGCAAAGCCGGCGGAAGTGCACCGGCCTCTGGGGCGGGCAACGCCGGCGGTAGTGCACCGGCCGACGGGGTCACGAGTCAGGCGAAGCAGCTGGACGCGAAGGCCGCGGCGTACACGGTGCCGGCGGCGAAGGCGGCCCCACTCAGCCCGGTCCTGATCGGAAACCTGGGCACGTACAGCGGCGTCGGCGGGATCCTGAACCAGGGCACGCAGGCCTCGCTTCGGATCTGGGCGGCGTGGGTGAACGCGCGCGGAGGGCTGAACGGCCACCCGGTCAAGGTCGAGAGCTACGACGACCAGGGCGACCCCTCCACCGCCGTCTCGTTCGCGAAGCAGCTGCAATCCAAGGGTGTGTTTGCGTTCCTCTGGAACTACACGCTGTTCACGTCGGCGACGCTGATTCCGGCAATCTCCAAGATGGGAATTCCGGAGATCGGGGGAGATGACTTCGACCCCGCGATGTGGACGACGCCGTACATGTTCCCGCAGAACGCGCCGGTGCGGACCCAGGTTGGCGCCGCGTCAGCGTACGGGGCCTCATTGGGCAAGAAGGTGGGCGCGATCTGGTGGTGCATCGAGGCGTCGGTGTGCAAGCGAGCCCAGGAAACCGATGACGCCAACGGCGCCATGGAAGCGGGCGGGGTCAAGCCCGTGCTGAACGTCAGTGTGTCGCTGACCCAGCCCAGTTACCTCAGCCAATGCAGCACCGCCAAGGCCAAGGGCGTTCAGTTCATCATGGCGCACCTGGATGGCGCGAGCCTCATCCGTGCCAAGCGGGACTGCAAGCAGATCGGCTACAACCCGCTGATGTGCAATGTGGCCGGCGCAGTGACGCCGCAGATTCTCACGGCCGAGGAGACCAAGGGTCCGGAGGCAATGTGCTTCAGTGTGGCTCCCTTCGCGTGGTGGGCTTCGGACACCCCGATGGAGAAGGCGTTCCATGACGCCATCGCTAAATTCGCTCCCGAAACGCCCTCGACTTTCGGGTCGTCCGGCGTGTGGGCTGCCGGCGAGATCCTTCGGTCCAGCTCCACGTTCCTCTCCGCCAAGCCCACCCGGGAGGAGTTGCTCAAGGGCTTGTACTCGGTGAAGGACGAGACGTTCGGCGGCCTCACGTTGCCCCTGACCTACGCGCCCAATGCGTCCTTGGACAAGCCGTTGCCGTACTTCAACTGCGCGTATGTCGCCGTTGTCAGCGACCAAGGCCAATGGTCGTTCGCCCCGGGCAAGAAGTTGTACTGCGTCTCACGAGTGACGGACTTCCGTAAGATCTGACTGAACATCGGTAGTACGAGGGGCGGTCCGTGGAATCCACGGACCGCCCCTTCGACGTGTGCTGGGGTCAAGCGTTCGGGACGCGGCCTTTACGAAGCATTAACTTGGCGTACCTCAAGGCCCGGCCGGCTATCTTCGATACTCCGGGGTCAAGCGCGTACTCCGCCCGGCGCGCGGATGAGGAGTTCACGAATGCGCCCCAGCCGGGCGAAAGTAGTCGGATTCGCTGCGCTGGCAGTGCTGGCCGGCCTGCCGACCGCGCAGAGCAGTGACGCGGCAAGCACCGTCGGTGCGGTGGGCACTCGTCCCGCCGTCTGCACCAGTCCGGCCCGGGGGCCGGCGACGGCCCTGGCCGGCGCGGTCGTGGTCAACCCGGCTGTCGACCGGGACCTGATCACCAAGACCAACGCCTACCCGGCCGGCACCAGGTTCTGGCTCGCCCCGGGCGTGCACACGTTGGGCACCAGCAGTACCGGCCAGGTCGTGCCCAAGAACAACGACGTCTTCCTGGGCGCGCCCGGCGCGATCCTCGACGGCCGTGGGGTCAACAACTTCGCCTTTACGCAGCACGCGAGCAACGTCACGGTCCAATATCTGACGGTGCGTAACTTCAATGCCCCGGTCGGTCAGGGCGTGGTGAACCACGACTCCGGTAACAACTGGACGATCGCCGACGACGTCATCACCGCCAACCACGGCGCGGGCATGATGGCCGGCGCCGGGCAGAAGGTCCTGCGCAACTGCCTGAAGGACAACGGCCAATACGGTCTCAACGCCTATCAGACCGGTGACGGCATCACCGGCCTGACGATCGAGGGCAACGAAATCTCCGGCAACAACACCGACGATCTGGAGACCAAGAATCCCGGCTGCGGCTGCACCGGCGGGGTCAAGTTCTGGGCCGTCAACGGAGCGGATGTCCGCAACAATTGGATCCACAACAACCACTCCGTGGGACTGTGGGCCGACACGAACAACAACGACTTCCTGGTCGAGAACAACTGGATCACGGACAACGACTCCGAAGCCGTCTTCTACGAGATTTCCTACAACCTGACGCTGCGGAACAACACCTTCACCGGAAACACCGTCGTCAAGGGGAAATCCTTCGCCAGCAAGGGAAACAACTTCCCGGTGGCCGCCATCTACCTGTCGGAATCCGGGGGAGACGCTCGGGTGCCGGCCCGCACCAGCAAGATCGACATCTACGGCAACCTACTGTCGAACAACTGGTCCGGCATCACCGCGTGGGAGAACGCCGACCGCTTCTGCAACTCCCCGGTCAACACCAGCAGGGGCTACTGCACCAAGAGCGTTCCGTCGACGAGTACCTGTTCCGCACCGGGAATCAACAACCCCCCGCTGTACAGCGACTGTCGCTGGAAGACTCAGAACGTGGCCGTGCACGACAACAGCTTCGCCTTCGACCCGACGGCCGTGGGCTGCACCAACGGCCTGTGTGGGCGGATGGCCATCCTGTCCAACTTTGGCAGCCAACCCTCCTGGTCTCCCTACCAGGGGCAGGTCATCGAGGACGCCGTGACGCTGCATCAGAACAACGTGTGGAGCAACAACGCCTACACCGGCACGTGGGGCTTCATGGCCCACGACACCGGCGTCGCCCTGAGTGCCGCCGGCTGGACCGCGGCGCCGTACCACCAGGACGCGGGGAGCACGTTCAACGGCGCGGTCATTTCTCCCAAGGTCAATATCCTGGACGCGGATACCGCCGGCGCCGAGGGGAGCGTGGGCCAGTGGCGGAACTGGTTCTCCAGCAAGGTTGCCCGGACCACCAGCGTCGCGCACTCGGGCACGGCGAGCCTGCAGATCTCGGCCACGGCCAACTACGGCTGGGGGACGCAGCTGGCCAACTACCCGGGGTTCGCCACCACCAGCGGGGCCAAGCACGTGTCGCTCTGGATCCGATCCGGGTCGACCTCGGCCAACAACGCCGTGGTCACCCTCACGGTCACCTGGAAGAACGCGTCCGGCGGTGACCTCGGGGTGACCACGTTGGCCAGTCCGACGCTGATCGGGTCGTGGCAACAGGCGTCGGTGGCGGTGACCGCGCCGACCGGGACCGCCCGGGCGTGGCTGACCCTGACCGGAACCACCGCCAACGGCAGCATCGTCCAGCTCGACGACATCTACGTCGGGTCCTGACCGTAGGCGGCTACCACACGGCGCGTAGCGCGCTCCCGCGCGCATAGCTGCGGATCCGGGTGTCCTTCGTCAGAATCGGCACACCGAGTTCGACCGCAGTCGCGGTGAGAATGCGGTCCACGGGATCGCCCGGGAAGGGACTCAATTCGCCTGCGGTGACCGCGATCTGCGCAGTGAACGGCGCGAGGGAGATGCGGTCCTCGGCCAACACGTCGTGGCTCCAGGAGGTGGTGGGGCGATCAAGGGAGATGCGCTGCTTGTCGACCAGCATCGCGACCTCCCAGAACGTCATCGGGCTGATGAGCAGTTCTGCTGCGTCGTCGATGTGACGCCGTGCGGTGGCGGACAGGCGTCGTCGGTCTGCCTTCCACCACAACAGGACATGAGTGTCGAGCAGGATCCGCTCAGCTGTCGGCATCCCACGCCTCGCCGGCGGAGAAGTACGCCTCGTCGTCGGTCGCCAGGAGGGTCACCGAGCCCTCCGTCGACGGGGCCGCCGCTATCGGCACGACGCGCGCCACCGGGACGCCGCGCTTGGTCACGACGATCTCCGTGCGCCGGCCGGCGACCTCGTCGAGCAGCGCCAGGCAGCGTGCTTTGAATTCGCCTGCCCCAACAGTGCGCTCAGCCATGACGCCGACGATATCACTATGGTCATGGACTATGGTCATGCATGTCGATCTTCGCAAAGACATCGGCCCACCAGCGACGGTAGATCTGGTCGGTGATCTCAGCGGGCGCGGGGCGCATGATCCGCATGTAGAGGTCGAACGTCACCAGCCCTTGATCCGCGGCCATCTCGGCCATGACGAAGGCCGCGCGCTCACCGACGCCGAAGCGCAGATTTAGGAACAGCGCCGGTCCCGAGGCCTCGTCCAGCAGCGGCGGGAACTTCCAGGGCGAGTCGTCCGAACCGAAGTGCTCCTGGTCCTCGGGCCAGCGGTCGGTGAGCGCTTCGACGAATGCTCGGATCGGCGGAGTCGGTTCAAACCCAGCTCCGACGAAGTATTGACGCATCATCTCGCCGCAGACGATCCCGGCCGTTGCGTCGTCCTCCGGACGCGGCCCGTCCCAGACCAACAGTTGATAACCCACCTGACGCCCCTCCCCGATGTGAGGTGAGAGTCTGCTCGAGATGGGTGTGTCTGCGCGGTCGCCTGAACAGATTGTGGATAACGGCCGCCGCCAAGTGCTATCAGGGGAAACGGGTTGGAGCCCGTCCCGGCCATCATCACTCCGGACGCCTCCTGGTCTGGCAGGCTCGGGGCTTCGGAGGGACCGGTGATGGCTGTCTCGAGGCGCTCGGTGCTGGGATTTGGGCTGGCCGTCGCCGCGGCGGGTATCACCGGTGTCGGCGGCCTCGCGGCCACCGGCAAGCTGGACCGGGCGGAGAGCGCCGCGCGACGGCGCTTCGAAGGGGACGGCCCGAACAAGCCCCCACCGGATGTCCCGACCGGTGGCCTGGTGACCGGATCCTTTCGTTCCGCAGCGATGAACGACGCGGACGTCGCGTACGCGGTGTCCTATCCGCCCGGCTCGCCGACCGACGCGCAGCTGCCGGTCGTGCTCGAACTGTATGGCCGCGGCAACAACCACTTGACCCCGTTCGCTGACAGCGACCTTGCGCTTGGGAAGTTCCAGTCCGCGGTCGTGGCTGCGGGCGCGCGGCCATTCGCGATCGCCACCGTCGACGCGGGGCCGGCTTCGTATTGGCACAAGCGGGCTTCCGGGATTGATCCGCAGCTGATGATTCTGCGGGAGTACTTACCCCTGCTCGCGAAGCGAGGTCTACGCGTCGACACGTTCGCCCTGCACGGGGAATCCATGGGCGGCTACGGCGCATTGCTGCTGGCCCAACGCGTGGGCAACGGACGGGTCGTCGCCGTTGCTGTCGACGCGCCGGCTATCTTCCGCCGAGCCGCCGACACCGCGCCGGGCGCTTTCGACGGTCCGGCGGACTTCGCCGCGCACGACGTCATGGCCGACAGCGCCAAGCTCGCGGGTATCCCGACCCGAATCGTGTGCGGATCGCTGGACCCGTTCTACGCTGCGGTCAAGGCTTTCGTCGCGCTCCCGCACTCACCGCACATCGAGACTGCCTATGGCAAGGCCGGACACTCGCCGGCCTACTGGCGCTCCGAAACCGCAGCGCAACTGGGCTTCCTCAACCGCTATCTGAGCTGACCCGGGCGTCTCAGACGCAGGTGAACCGGCCGCTGTTGACCGGCAGTTCAACGCGAAGGCGGCGGACCTGCTCCTGCGCTAACGCGCCGTCATACCGCCGTCGGAGGCGATGATCGAGCCGGTCATGAACGCGGACTCCTCCGAGGCCAGGAACAGCGCCAGGTTGGCGATGTCGTCGGCCTCGCCCAGTCGCCCGAGCGGGTACTTCTCCAACGTCAATGCCATGCCGCGGTCGTAGTCCCCGCCGCCACGGATCGCGATAAACGGGTCGATCAGCGGGGTGTGGACGGTGCCGGGGCAGATCGCGTTGGCCCGCACCCGGCGCGGGGCCAGGTCGATCGCCATCGACCGGGTCAGCGAAATCACCGCGCCCTTGGCGGCGCAGTAGGCGGCCGAGTTCTCCACCGCGACCAGCCCGGCCACCGAGGCGGTGTTGATGATCGACCCGGTCCGGCCCTCGGCCGGGTTCATGTGCGGCAGAGCGGCGCGCGTACAGAGGAATGCGCCCTTGACGTTGACCGCGAAGCAGCGGTCCCAGTCGTCCTCCTCGGCCACCGCCACCGAGCCGCGACCGAAGATGCCCGCGTTGTTGAACAGCGCGTCGATCCGGCCGAAGTGCGCGGCGATGGCGTCGAAGGCGGCCGTCACACTGGTCGCGTCGGCCACGTCAGCGGTGACGGCCAGCGCCTGCCCGCCCTCCTTCTCCACCAGGGCGAATACGTCGTAGTCGAGCCAGCTCGGCTATTGGCACACCCGGCACATGCGCTTTCTCGAAGAACGGGTCCGGGAACTTCCTGGCGCGATTCAGGATCGCAGTGGACCGCCGGTGGCCTTGCGCGACGCCTATACTCGGATCTCGCTTGCTCCGTCCGCGCGGGCCTTTTGGACCGGTTACGACCTTCTCGTCAACCAACTGTACGTCGATTACGACGCGTTCCTTGACGTCGCCGATCCGGTGACCAACAGCCCGACCATCGATTGCCTCAGTCTC
>Ga0137412_10001740_pt1 | contig 17074 bp, 31 predicted proteins | sample CZODoug2_1_16fun_FD_122160 | JGI IMG/M metagenome (GOLD analysis project Ga0137412, IMG submission 122160) | Vadose zone soil fungal communities from Angelo Coast Range Reserve, California, USA - CZODoug2_1_16fungal (Hybrid Assembly) | ecosystem: Environmental > Terrestrial > Soil > Vadose zone...
AACGTCGCCTTAGTCCCCACCAATTTGGCGGGTGCAACAGAGAGGACCCACCCTCCTCCAAACATTACCCGCAATGTCAGTAGAAACAATGAACCTCCTCCGAACTGATGGACACCTGTAGTAGGCTCGAAGAGCCAGGAGGTGTCGGATGGAAGGACGTCGACGTCGGTCGTTTACGGACGACTACAAGCGGCAAGCGGTTGATCTGGTCGCATCGGGTGGTCGCTCGATCGGATCGGTGGCCAAGGAACTTGGCCTGCGCGATTCCGTGTTGCGGCGGTGGGTAGAGCAACGTGGGGCCAGGCGGGAGCCGACGGCGGCGTCGCGGCGCCCCACGACGCAGGCGACGCTGCCGTCGGCGGATCACGCGGCGGAGATCGCCCGTTTGCAGCGAGAGAACGAGCGGCTGCGCATGGAGCGCGACATTTTAAAAAAATCGATAGCGATCTTTGCTGGAGTTCAGAAATGAGATTCCGCTTCATTGAAGATCGCCGTGCCGACTATCCGGTGAGGTTCATGTGCGACGTGCTCAGCGTCTCGCCTGCTGGCTATTATGCCTGGCGGGCGCGCCCGGAGAGCCTGCGCGCGGTCGCCAATCGTGAGCTCGTCGACGACATCAAGCGGGTTCACCGCGATTGGCCGCTATGGCAGCCCGCGCGTCCATGCCGAGTTGAGGGCTCAGGGCCGCGGGGTCAGTCGCGGTCGCATTGAGCGATTGATGCGCCGCCACGGTATCAGAGCCATCATGGCAAGGCCGCGACGGGTGCGCACCACCGACAGCCGTCACGACTTCCCGATCGCCCCGAACCTGCTCGAGCGCAACTTCATCGCCGCCGCGCCGAACCGGATCTGGCTCGCCGACATCACCTACGTCGAGACTGATCAGGGCTGGCTTTATCTGGCCACGGTCATGGACCTCTACAGCCGCAAGATCGTCGGCTGGGCGATGGCGGATCATTTGCGCGCCGAACTGCCATTAGCGGCCTTAGCGATGGCCATTGCGACACCGCGGGCTAGCGCCGGCCGGATTCACCATTCAGATCGTGGCGTTCAATATGCCTCGGCGGAGTATCGCAAGATGATGCAGTCCGCCGGCTTCCGGGCTTCGATGAGCCGCAAGGCCGATTGCTATGACAACGCTCCGATGGAGAGCTTCTTCCACACGCTCAAAACCGAACTCGTCCATCACCAGCAACGTGAGGAAGCCAAACGTGATATCTTTGCTTACATCGAAGGATTTTACAATCGAACGCGTCGCCACTCGGCCATCGGATATCTCAGCCCGATCGAGATGGAGCTAAACGCAGCTTAACCCTGTCCATTTTTTCGGGGGAAGATCACCCTGGCGCCTGAGCGTGACGAGGGCGCCGTGGACCATCGCCGGGTATCATGGGGAGTCACGTTTTGGGCCCCAGAAATTGCGGCTACGATCCCGTTGCTAGGACTTTAGCCGGGAGCCGGCCATGAATTCCTTCTACGAGCACCACAAAGACAGCATCAATTGGCATTATCGCTGTTTTGACAGGATTTTGCTGAACGGATTGATTCAACCGTTCCAGCAGCCAGAGCGGGTCATTTGTCAGCACTAATCGCCCCGTCGCGCCACGCCCAGATCGCTCGTTCACACCGACGCATCCGATCACGCTTGGCCGCAAGCCGACGCGGCATCGTTACAATCCAGCCTCAGCAAGCCCGAAGCCGCGGCGAAATCGCCATAGCGCCGCAGCACCGCCCCCGCATACGTCCCGCGATTTCGTGCCTTGGCGCTTTTTGGACGCCGGCCGCCACAGTGCGTGGAAGGGTTCGTCATGCTGGCGTCCAAAAACCTGCACGACAACGGACTCAAGCAGTGCGGCAAACTGTATTCTTATTCGATCGCTACATCGGCGCGCGCGAGCAGGGACGCGGGCACATCGAGGCCGAGCGCCTTAACGGTCTTGAGGTTGATCACCGTTTCGTACTTTGTCGCAGACTGCACCGGCAGGTCGGCGGCCTTCTCGCCCTTGAGGACGCGATCGACGTAACCGGCTGCCTGCCGGAACTGGGCGACGTAATCAGGCCCGTAAGAGAGCAGGCCGCCGTCGGTGACGAACCAGCGGCCGGCGCCGCGCCGCCAACGTGATGATCAGATCGCGATGACGCGTCGCCAACGCGCGGCGAGCGGCCCGAGACTTAGGTGACATTTCGTACCGGACACATGGGTTACACTTTTCGCCTTTTGCAAGCGGGAGATGCGGACAGACGGAGAGGTGGCCGAAACGGTCCGGCAGTTCGCTACCAGGCGTGCCGTTTTCCTCTTTTCCCCTAAGCCGGTAGGACCAAATCTCGGTAGGGGTTATAGGTTTCCGCAGCATTCTGCTCCTGGCTCTGATTTGGCAACACTGACGGATTCAGGAGACGAACCACAAAAAGCCCCGCTTGAGGCGGGGCTTTTTTCTTTCCGGTCGTACCGGCTGGTCCCTTGCACTTACTTCTTCTTGTCGAGATCCTGTGCCATGAACAACACCCATCCGAGCACAATGACGCTACGTTTCATGGCGCCCTCCCTCAGCTCGCGGCTTTGCGGTTGACGCCCTTGCGCAGCGCCACCGTATTGAGCTTGGTGTTGGCGGCCTTTTCCTCATTCAAATTGGTATTGAGGAAGCGGACGATGTCGTCGTGACCGAGCTCTTCCGCCCAGGCGATCAGGGTGCCGTAACGGGCGATTTCGTAATGCTCGACAGCCTGTGCGCTCGCTACGATCGCGGCGTCGAGCACGGATTTGTCCTCAACTTCGCCCGAGGTCGCGTCGGCTTCCTTGATCAGGCCGTCGATCGCCCGGCAATCGGTGCCGGAGGGTTGTTTACCGAGCTTCTTGAACACCTGGTCGAGCCGCTCGATCTGCTTGTTGGTTTCTTCCAGGTGGTTCTTGAGACCCTGTGACAGATCGCGGTTGGTCGCCAGATCGATCATTTTCGGCAGCGCCTTGGTGATCTCCTGTTCGGCGTAATACATATCCTGCAACCCGTGCAGCAGCAGGTCGTCCATCGTCTTGATGTCTTTCGAAAACAGTCCCACCACGTAATCCTCCATTGGAAAAATGCAAAACCCGAGAGGGCTACCGGATCAAGTTTTCCGGGAGATACTAGTTCCTAACTGGAGCTGCGACGATGGCGAGTCAGGACGAGGCATTAGGCCGCTTCCTTCAACCCGCGTCGCTGCGCGCGATCCTCGTTAGTCACTTCGTCCGTTACTACAGTAAAGCGCGCCAGCGGCGCGGGTCCGAAGGACGTGGATATCGCGACATCGGCCGCGTCGCGGCCGCGGGCCATCACGATGCGTCCGATCCGGGGATGGTTGTGGCGGGCATCAAAAGTGAACCAGCGCCCGTCGAGAAAACCCTCAAACCAGGCGCTGAAGTCCATTGGCGCGGGATTTCGCGGCACGCCGATATCGCCGAGATAGCCCGTGCAATAGCGGGCGGGAATGTTTATGCAGCGACACAACGTCACAGCGAGATGGGCAAAATCCCGGCAGACGCCGATACGCTCGGCGTGACATTCCGAGGCGGTGCGGTCGCACCGGGCGTGGTGATATCCGAACTGAATGCAGTTATGGACGTAGTCGCAGACCGCCTGTACGCGCTGCCAGCCGCCATTGATGCCGCCGAATAGCGACCACGCTAGATCGGAGAGCTTTTGGGTGTCGCAGTAGCGACTCCCCAAGAGATACACCAACGCCTCATCCGGCAGAGCGCTGATGTCCCATTGCTGCGCATCGGGGACGACGGCGTCCAACTGGCCACTGTCGTGGATGACGAAGTCGTTGCGGATTTCCAGTAGACCCGGAGGCGCGACGAGCCGCGTGCAGATATTGCCAAACGCATCCAGATAGTCATGCGAGGCGACCTCGTTCGAAAGTCGAATGCGATGCTCGGTCAAAAGGTCTCGCTGACGTAACGGATGCACACTCAACATGAGCACCATCGGAGTGTCTTGAAAGCACTGAAACGCGATATCGTAGCCTGCCCGGATTTTCAAAGCTGTCTCCATAGGGATTGTTCCGCGCAGTACAATCCTGGCACGACTGGTTCGTTCCGAAAAACCTCGCTTGGGTGGCGGCAAATCTGACGCCCGCCTGCCAGGCTCATCGCTCAGCTAAAGTACCAAAGTGAACACAAGCTTCGTCGCGCTAGTGTATCGAGGGCGTGAGCATCCCGGACGGCAATTGTTACGAGCGCCGGTAGCAAGTCCGATGGGCAGCAAGATCAGCGCGAACGCTGTGCAAAGATTATCAATCAAACTTTGTTAGGGTCGAATTGACCAACGCAACTAGCGAGTCGCCGGTAAATGGTTTCGCGAGCCAACCGAGTGGCGCAATTGGCTCGGCGCGTTGCCGGGTAATGGCATCATCGTGGGCGGTAGCAAAGATGCAGCGGATATTCAGCTCATCAAATAAGTGCTTGGCTGCGTCGATGCCATCGCGCTCTCCCTCGAGGCGTATGTCCATGACAGCCAAAGCGGGGCGCTTTTCCCTCGCAAGGAGGATGGCCTGGTCAGCAGTCGAAGCTGTTCCGACGACCTCGTATCCGGCTTCCGACAAAACGGTTTCCGTTTGCATCGCAATTAGAAAATCATCCTCAACGATGAGAATGCGAACGCGTTCCTTCTTCTGGTCGACGCCCTCCACCCGCCTGGGAGCCTGGAATCGAGATCCATTCGGCTCGGAGGGCAGCGCCAAACGCGCGGCTGTTGGGGCCGATTGAACAATCAAGAAGGAAGTCCTGCGGCAAACCGGAGCGACGCACGCGAGGGTACGCGCGTTACTTGAAACGTTCCGTGAAGCTGACGAGCGAGTCCGAGGACAAGTTGCAGCCCCGATGATGCTTTGCGGATGGCATGCAAGTCGAAGCCATCACCGCCGTCTTCAACGTACAACTCCAATTCGCCATCCAGCTCTTTCAAGCCGACGCGAATAATCGGAGTCGTGCAGTCCTTGATACCGTGCTTCACGGCATTGGTTAGCAGTTCGTTCAAAATCAAGGAAAGCGGCATCGCTGCGTCGTTCGAAAGGACGCCAGTTGCGGTCTCGCAGACGATCTTGACATCAACTGGCAGAGTCTGCTGAACGGTCTGACAGACCGCTTGCAGGAAATCGCTAGCAGCGAAGCGACTCGCATCCGTCGAAACGTAGAGCGCACGTTGGGCAGCCGCCATAGCAGCGACGCGCCTCGTGGCCTCTTCAAGTACCTGGCGTACCTCATCGCTCTTCGCCCTCTTGGCCGAAGTGAATAATAGCGAATGCAAGATTTGCATGTTGTTCTTGACACGATGGTTGAGTTCATTGAGCAACAAGCGCTGCTGCGACTCCGCCTGCTTTCGCTCGCTGATGTCAACCAGCATATTTATGGCCCCGACGACCTTTCCCGATGCGTCGCGTAACGGCGTTGGAAATGGAATGAAGGGGATGCGCGTGCCATCCGGCCGTTCTGCAATGGCTTCGGCATTGCGTATCGCGCGACCCTCCTTTAGGGCTACTGCCATAGGACACTCATGGTGGGGCAAGGGCCTGCCGTCTGGATGATACAGTTTCCAGGTGACGCACCATTCATCACTGCCTAAAGTCGGTCTCCGGCCGGCCAGTGTGGCTGCCTCCTCATTATAGTACGTGATCTTGCCTTCCGCATCAGTTGTGTAGATGGCTGCGGGAATAGCCGCGATTAGCTCCTGAAGACGCTGCTCACTTTCTTGAAGTTTCCGCTGCGCTTCCTTTCGCTCAGTAATGTCGCGCGCGATTTTCGACGCTCCAATGATTTGGCCGAAGCCGTCTCGAACTGGCGAGACGCTGAGCGATATGTAAATCAGATGACCGTTTTTGTGCCGTCTAACTGTTTCATAGTGATGAATGCGCTCGCCGCGTCGAAGTCGTGCAAGGATGTTGGGCTCTTCGTCCTGCCGGTCATTCGGTATTAGCATCGTCACCGGCTGCCCAATCGCTTCTTTAGCTGTATAGCCGAACAAGCGCTGGGCGCCTGCATTCCAAGTTTGTATGTTCCCACTCAGGTCTTTGCTAACAATAGCGTCATCCGAGCACTCGACGATCGAAACCAGTCGCAGCGCATCTCGCTCCGCGGCGCGCCGTGCGATCTCCGTCTCGATGCGGGCAATGCTAAAACCGAGTTGACGTGCGAGCGTTAGTGCGACTTCGACTTCCGATTCTGTAAACAGATGAGGGACATCGTAATAGGCCATGAACTTGCCGATGAGTTGGCCATCTTGCTGGATCGGAATAAAAGCAACTGCCCCGATGCCCTCTGCCGCAATCGTTTCCTTCAGTTCGTTAGAAAGGCCCGAGTCCGGGACGTCTTCAAAATAGATAGGCTCCGGATTCTTCTCGTTCCTTGTCCACGGTGAATGTCCCTCGACTGCCTTACGATAAGCGTCAGAAAGACCACGCCAACCGACGAAACGCATCACGTCGGAGCTATCGAAAAGCAAAATCGCAGCGCGCTCGCAGGCCAATGCGCGAATGATCGCGTCGAGCGCAACGTCGTGGATCTTTTGGGCGGAATTAACGTATTGCAGCCTGTCGGAAAATTCGAACAACGCAGCTTGCTCGCGCATCCTGTGCGCCAACGCGTCCTCAGCCCGTTTGCGATCCGTAATGTCGTGCTGCACCCTGACCGCATACAGAAACCGGTCCTCGGCGTCACGAACACTCGATGATTTGACTTCCGCCCAGAAATGACTGCCGTCCCGTCGATAAATTCGCTTCTCGATTGTGTAGCGATCAATCTCACCTGCGAGCTGGCGATTGAACTGCTGCAGATCGGCCTCCACGTCTTCTGGCACTGTCTCTTGAAAAATTGTTCGGCCCAACAGTTCCTGCCTGCTGTAGCCTGTCAGTTCGCAGAGCTGCTGATTGACCCGTAGCATGCGACCGTCGCGATCGATCTCCACAATTCCCGCCCCGACATGCTCATAGGTGGCAGCCAGCCGCGCATCGAGGGTCAGCACTCCTTCGGCCTGTCGGTGATCGAACGCCCCTAGACGCCCGATCACCCGGGCTACCCGTTCCTGCATGTTCATGGCCCCTCGCTCGTGAAAAGTCGCCCGCGTATAATCTCGATTACATTGGGTTTTTGCCCGATACCATACGGTCGGGAACCGAGGGCGAAAGGAAAAGTTCCACTCCGGTGCGGAAAAAAGCCGGCCGTTCGGTAGCCGTCAGCCAACTACCTGAGCTTGCTGAAAGAGCCGTGGGCGTTCGGACATCAACATGCCGACCGCGATCATCGCGCAGTTCTGCCTGCTTGCACCGGCCAGCAGTCGCTTAGAAAAAGCATGTGGCTGATCAAGAAGCCGCGGCCAGATGGGTTGAGCCTTCCTTTCCAGCTCGAGCCGCGACACTACGTCCTAAGTCTACTGCGGCAAAGCTCGTCCAAGAGATTCGAAGAGGAAATTTGCCGGCTTCAGGTGACTTGGTATATCGGGCAGCCCTTATTGTTTCTGGCCTTTGCACGGTTTCGTTCGCGCGCTCTTACTTAAGGTGGGGGTGTGCTCCTAGATGGAGGAGTTTGATGATAAAAAAGGACCAGCCAGACCGCAGTAAGATCAACATCCATGAGCCGTTTGAGGTCAAGCACTGGATTCGTGCGCTCGGCACATCGAAGGAAGACTTACAGAAAGCAGTCGATAAAGTCGGAAACGCGGCTGCTGCGGTTCGGAAGGAGTTAGGATTCCTTTGTAAAAACGGCACGGCTCACTAAAGGGCACGGCATGGCATATCCGACCGATGAACAATCCGCCTGCGGGCCCACCAGCTTTGGGGGCTCGGATGGTGAGTTCGCAGATTTTCTCTGATCCAGAATCATCGGGCGTCGCGGCGCGGTGCGGATGTCTGGGCACGTCCGCAATTATCATCGGCAGGTGGTACTGTAATTGGGAACCTCTCACTACTTACTGCGTTCATGCAGTCTGCTAATCGGGAGGAAGCACATGGACTGGAACCAAGTTGAGGGGAATTGGAAAGAGGTGCAGGGCAAGGTCAAACAGAAGTAGGCTAAACTCACAAATGATGACCTGACCGCCATTAATGGCCAGCGCCAGGAACTCGAAGGCCGGCTGCAAAAGCGTTATGGTTTTGCAAAGGACCGAGCTCGCAAGGACGTTGATGATTGGTTTTCCACGTTGCCTTGAGGCATGATGCTTCGGATCAACAGCATAGTTGACCTCTGACCCCGTCTCCGCCCCAGCGAGGCGGGGATTTTCTATACTGCCTTCCACTCATCCGTGATCGCCTCAAACTCTTCCGCGATCCTTGAGGCATAGCTCGACGATAAGCACGTAGGATCGAGGAAACAAAGCGCAGCGCGGTGAATTTACGCTGCCGTGTCGAACACCCCTTTCGATCCATTCACAACTCAACGGTGTGGGGCTTCAGCTTTCCGCCAAGCTGCCATCGTAAGCACTCCACCCGAGGCCCGGCGAGCGTGCGGGGCGATCGAAAGCATCTGATGGTGGTGAACTGCGCGAGGCGAAGGCAATGAGCCACTCGTGTCTGCTCACTTTTCGACAGAGGAACCTTGTTATGTCGACGCCGATAGGCTTCGCAGAAGCACTGTCACCTTTTGAACGTTTCCGCGTTCGCGACAACGTACCCGGCCCAAAGCGCACGCGTCATCCGCCGGACGTCATCTGGCCTATAATCACTCCGACTCGGATGCTCTTTTTGGCGAGCGTGCCTGAGCGCATGTTCCCCGGGCCGGGATCGAGGTCGCATTGATTGCACATGGGCTCACCCGCTTCTTTTCAGGGGGAGCAGAAACGTTCTCGGTCATCGATGCTGCCGAGGTCGGCGCGATGAGACCCAACGTTTATCAATTGAGCTGCTTCCTGACACTACTATTTCGGTGGTTGCAGCCCTGCCGAGGTCAGCCATTCGTTCATATGACAAGCAGTGTCCGCCTGCCGAGCTTTGCGCATCATATCGTCGCGCTCTTTGCTGCCTTGCGGTAGAGCCTCGGCGCTGGTCCTGATCTGGCGAGCTTGCTCTGCAAGGCGCTCATCCAATGAAGTGGTCTGCTTCACTCTCCGGCGTTGCATGGGACGACCTCCCTCCATTTTTGCCGGTCCTATAATGCAGGTCACCCGGTCGAGGTTCCAACAAATGAACCGCGTACGGGCATGCTGTTCGCCCGGGTGAACATGATTACGGATGCGGAGTTGTGTCGTGTCCTGATCCCCGTCGCTTTGAAGATCCGACAGTCGAAACCTGAGGACGCTCGCCGAGGCCAGGCATGGCTGGCGAAAGATATGCCGAAGTCAGAACATAAGATGGAGAAGGCCCCATCACGTGGCCGCCAGCCCTATTGAGGCTAGCCACAACCGGACCGGTCAGCCCCTATCGTAAAGACGGCAGGTACGCTGCAGCTTGCAGACTGAGCTGCGCGAGCCGAGGCGACATCGCCGGTCGCTGCGATTGCTACGACGCCCATTGCCACCAGTCCGGTCACGAGCGCCGGCAGGGCTTGATAGTCACCACGTGCTGATCCATGACCAACGCGCACCGGGAGGAGGCTAAGCGCCTATGCCACGAGGCTGACATTCCGGACAAGTCCGGCGAATTGTACACCCGGAGAACTGCACAATTGCTTATTAGGGATCTGCGCAGAAAGGCGTCCATCGCGAGCCGAGCGTAAGCTCTCTACCGGATCAGCCCTGAACGGCTCTGCTTCGGAGAAATACTATCCTTTGCAGCACGCACGCAACGCCGCTGCTGGATATTCGAGCAAGCTCCGTTAGGCAACCCGACGTTTTCGAGTCCGCGCTGCCTTCTTGGCCGACCGAGAACGTTCCAATGCGGGACGCTTTGCTGCCGCCTTGCCGCCGAGCTTGCCGCCCTTCCGGGACGGCGCGTGATTCTCAGGCTTGCCTCGTCCTGAACCGCTCTTCCTCCCGCCGTGCGTTTCCGCATTTACAGTGGCCCAGGCGCGGCGTTCAGCCTCATCCTCTGGGACACCCCGGCCTTCGTAACCTTCTTCGATGTGCTCGGCCATTCGCTTCTGTTTGTCGCTATAGCTCGATTTGTCGCCGCGAGGCATGATGAGGCTCCGTGTATTTAATGCAGAACGTCGGTTGATACGGACCGTTCCAATTTTTAGAGCGACGAACATCAATTGAAATCCGGCTCGCGGCCAGGACGGCCTGAAGTGGATGGCAAGAATCGCAGGCTTCCAGGAACCTTGAGGTCTGCCCGCGATTGTGGGTTTGATCATGGCGATACTTTCATTCTTCGGGCTACGCTAATGACGATTTCCGAAAGCGTAGAAGCAATCGCAGCCCCTGAGGGCATCGCGGCCCCTGAAAACACCTCCTATGTGAGTTGGACTCCGGTGGTGCTCGGCGCGCAGGTAGCCGCGGCCTTCTCCTCGATCCTTTTGGCCTTCGGTGCGACCATTGGGCTCGCAGTGACATCCACGGCTCCGACGTGGCGTGACGCCTCTGCCGCGCTCGCCCTGTTGTCGGGGCTTTATCTCATCATCCAGGCCGCAATCAGCTTAGGCGCCGGAGGTTATATAGCAGGCCGTGTCCGCCCTGGAATGGCCGATTCCGATCTCGTCGAGACACAGCGACGCGATGGCTTGCATGGGCTGGCCGCCTGGGCGATCGCAGTGGTATTGGGAGCGCTTCTCGCAGCTTTGGTCGGTAGCGCGGGCCTAACTCGATCCAACGGCAGCAACGCGCCGGCCGCGACCACGAGTGCTGCCGAGCCCGCTGCTGAGCTATGAGATCGATCGGATATTCAGGGCGGTGCGCCGTCCCCCACCACACGGATCTCGCGGCCGAGCGCGCGGAAGCAGGCCGTATCCTGTTGACTGCATCGAGTCACTCCGGAATCAGCAGCGACGACCGCGGCTATCTGGTCCAACTGGTGTCGGCAGCTACCGGCTTTACAGGCCGCGATGCTGAACGGCGGGTAGATACGGCGATCGCCGGCGCCAAGAACGCGATAGCAAAGTCAAGGCGGAGCTCCGTGATACTGGCGTTCTCGGTCGCCGCCGCGCTCCTACTCGGCGCCGCTATTTCCTGGGCAGCGGCAGGTGTGGGCCGTCGCCACCGGCACGGCGAACGGGTCCCGCACTGGTTCGACCCGGCAACCAGTCGTTCGTAGCAAAGACTGAGATAGTTGGCCCGTCGGCCGCCACGTAAGCGGAATACCCGTTAGCGCAGAAAGAGCCGACGTTGTTTAGTGCTTGGTCATTTCGCCCTCTTCGATAATGACCTCGCTAATCTCCGGCGCATCCGCCGAATTGCACCGGCGGGGAATTCCAGCGCGCAGATACAGCCTAACTCCGCATCCCAAGCGCGGAGGCGGCCTCCCTTATTTCGGCTTTCTCTATTAGGATGGTTCTCGCAGACCCACCCGATGCCATACCAAATCAACTAGTGATTCAGACGTTAAAGGTTGTCGGGAGTGCGCGAGGGCGACGATTTATCCTCATTTCGCAACTCCTGTTCAGCTAGCTGCCAGAATTCGTCTTCCCGTCCCTCGGGTTTGCCATTCTGCTCCCAGAGTTCATACGCCCGCTTCATTATTTCTTTTTCTGTCGGCTGAGCCATGACATTTCCTCCGTGCCAGGGCACGGTCCCACCCAGGGGTTTGGGGCTTAGAGGCGGAACCGTGCCAGGCCAGTTATGAGGGCTGGCCCGTCGGACCAATTCATGCCGCGCGGGCTAGTTCCTTTTGGACAAACCCTTGAACGAGCTGTGCCGCAGTGGCTCTCAGACGTGATGTCGCGGTACTCGACTTCGGCCGTGAACGACGGCACAACCCATGTCGCCTTTGGCTTTCTGACCGGTTTAGTGAGTTTAGACTTTGGACTGATGATCGTGTTGAGCTGCTTTCGAATCTGACTTGAAACGGTACGAGACCAACCTGTCCCGACCTTTCCCATGTAGACAAGATCTTTGCCTTCCTGCTTGCCGAGATATAGGGCCGCACCCCGAAGGATCCTTCACAAACCTAATGACCGGGAATTTTCCCCGTTGGGCGGTTTTGATTTTCAGCCAACCTTTCGTTTCGGTCCGATCGATACGGCGCTCTTCCTAGGTATGGGCGAGCACGACATCGCCGTTTCGATGGGTAAATTCAAATCCGGCTGCTCATGCGCGATGGGTCGTCCTGCCGTGATGGCGAATGGCCAGGGACATGGCGGCTCAAACTGCGCTTGGAACGAACATTTCGCGACAACGTTCATTCATGAACCTGTGGAGCCATCATGAATTATCCCAAACCGCCCTTTCCAAATCAGCAGCAGCCAATGCCGGGCCTGACAGACGTCATGAAGCCCGTGCCCGACCATGGCGAAACGTCCTACAAGGGTTCCGGCCGCCTTGCCGGGAAGAAAGCGGTGATTACCGGTGGTGACAGCGGCATCGGCCGAGCGGTCGCCATCGCCTTCGCCAGGGAAGGCGCGGACGTTCTGGTCTCCTACCTTAAAGAGGATGACGACGCGCGCGAAACCGCGCGTTATGTGGACGAGGTAGGCAGGAAGACCCTCCTTGTGCCTGGCGATACAACAAGCGGATCATTGTCGTGCGGTCGTTGCCAAAGCGCTTTCCGAACTCGGTGGCATTGATATTCTCGTGAACAATGCGGCGCATCAAGCCACCTTCAAATCGATCGAAGACATTTCGGACGAGGAGTGGGAGCTGACGTTCAAGGTCAACATCCACGCGATGTTCTACCTCACTAAGGCGTCCCCCTCATGAAGCCGGGAAGCTGCATCATCAATACGGCGTCGATCAATTCGGACACACCCACTGCTGGCCTACGCAACGACAAAGGGTGCAATTCATAACTTTACGGCCGGACTTGCGCAGCTGTTGGCCGAAAAAGGTATCCGCGCCAATGCTGTCGCGCCTGGACCGATCTGGACGCCGTTGATCCCATCTACGATGCCCGCGGACGCCGTTCAAAACTTCGGTAAGCAAGTCCCCATGAAGCGTCCCGGCCAACCCGTTGAGTTGGCGACAGCCTACGTCATGCTCGCCGACCCGCTTTCCAGCTATATTTCAGGCGCTACTATCGCGGTCACCGGCGGCAAGCCTTTCCTGTGAGAAACGAAACGCCGCCAACATCGCGCGGATGCGTTAGCGAGTGAGCTACGTAATGTGATACCGGAGCTTCGCTCGAAACAGTGCTTCGCGCGGGTCGTCGACGAAAATAATAACTAACCCCGTCCCTATCTGGTTGGAGCGGCCTCCAGAGAAGCACCCTTGGACGGAGCCGACTCTTCCGCAGCAGCCACTTATCAACGAGGTCCTGCAGCTCGTGAATGACGGCGTTCGCATCCGATGCGTTCTCGCTCAAAGGAACAGGCCCGGCCAGTTTCCCGACGCGGTCCCCTCGCTCCTCACGCATAAATCAGTGCATCGCGCGTACAAGAAAATAACCAGCGCCGCCGACGAAAATGACCGCTGGAACGGCCCACAGCAGAATTATTGGCATCGTCCTCACTCCTCATTCGCCAATGCCAAGACAAGGTTTGCAGTTGCCGAAAGTTTCCCGGTCGGACGGAACCCGCGTAAGATTTAGGCGTTTGAAATCCGTGCCAAGGGCGCGCCCCGGCACATTTCCAACGGCCTCGGCGCCCCTTGCCCCTCGCTGAGGCCGTTTCGTTTAGGCAGTTAGTCCGTATGCACGGCCATCAAATTTCAACAGTTGATAGGTGGCGCGAAAAAGAAGAAGGCTCTCGCTCCGAAGCCATCCGGCGGCTTGTAGAGTTGGGCCTGAAGGCGAAGGGGAAGTAATGCCCTCGTCTTCGGCTTTAATTTTCACGCTCGATATCGATGGCAAGCCAATCCTTGCTTTTGAGGCCCGGAAACTCCGCGAAGCCAGCCAGCTTTGCGGCGAAGAGTGGCTCCGGGCCGATCTTGCCGTCCTAAGTTCGAACGGTGTCCCGCTCGCCCGAAAGGACTCGTGCTTAAAGGCCAGGACGGCGAATGATGCTGAGCGAGCGGCTTACCGCGAAGCCGCGCAAATGGCGAAGGCGTCTGATGACCTCTTTTTGGTGTATCTGGTCGAGCTAGACGGGAGCTAATTCAGGGCGCCGGCGCCGTTTTCAGTTGCGGAGTTGCAATGTGTCTTGGTCCCGACGTTTTGAGGAATCGATCGAATTACCAGACGGCCGAAAGCTTAAGACCCTGGCTGAAGCCATGGCTTGGCTCGCAAAGGAAGTCCCGAAGTCAGAACATAAGATGGAGAAGGTGCAGACCGCAGCGCATTGCGTGACGCAGGCCGCCGATGATCTTCGCTCAGATTGAAATGCTGCGAGCGATCTACCGCCACCATAAGCGGGATTTCAATCCCGATCGCTTACGAATGGCTCAATGACAACGATCCGGAGGGCGTGGCGTTTGAGTATAATGTTTCGGGACCCCGCCCGGCTGGGTCGCGCGCCTAACCGGGAGGCTCAAACGAAAAAGCCCGGCCCTGAGGCCGAGCTGATCGCAAGTATTCTTCCTTAGGGTCGATAATACGGAAACTGAAGAGGGTTTTCTCTCTTCGTCTGTGCACAACGTAACACTGGAACCCCATTGGGGATTTCGAGGTGAAAGGTTTTATCGCGGTGTCCTTCACAGTCGGTATCCTCTGGGTTGTGGACGTCGAGATAAACGGGGGTCGCTATAGCGACGTGTTCAAAAAGGGCAGTGATGAGCGTTTTACCAAGGTGATGGTTCTAAGAAGAGCCGGCCGGCGTGAACACCTTGGTCGATCTAGTAGACAGGTTCGCGTTTGGTGCTTGAGCCGCCATTCTAGCCAGCACCAGCGCCTCTTCCTGAGCGATCCGCCAAGCACGAGCTGCTCGTAACGGGCGTCTGATGTTCGGGTCTTCTGAGCCGCCATCGAATGTGACCAGTCTTATACAAATAGGACACTGAGTCTGATAGCCTGGCTTCAATAAGCGGAAATCGGCAGCTAATTAGATCACTACGTCAATGCGATCGAGCAGCGAGTGCGGATGGTAAGAGGTTTAGCTCGCCCATTGGACACCGGCGTTCATGTGCGGGGAACCGAAACAGATCTTCTCAGTTAGCTTTCCGAGATTTCGTCTTACGGAGTGACGCCATGGACAAGGATCGAGTTGCCGGCTCGGCGAAGGATGTCGCCGGTAAGGCTGAGGGCACCGTCGGCGATATCGTCGGCGACGCAAAGACCCAGGCAGAGGGCCGCGTCCGCGAGGCGACCGGGACGGCGCAGAACCTATACGGCCAAGCCAAGGATGCAGCGCGCGAGACTACGGATGCCGCCGTCAACTACGCTAAAGACGCTTATGAGAACAGCGGCGATACTTTCCGTGACGGCTCGCAAGCGATTGCGAAGAAGGTGCAGGAGAATCCACTCGGTTCGATGTTGATCGCGGGAGGGATCGGTTTTGCGTTGGCGCTAATGATGACGCGCCCGCCGCGCCGCCCGACGCTACGCCAGCGATATTACGGTTAAGATCTCCATATCGGAACAAACCACGTTTTGATTGACGCTGTCAGGTGCCGCTTGGCGGCCCTCACTGAGAAGCTAACCTTAACAAACTTAACGCGCATTTTTTCCAAGCCGGACCTTTGGAATCGGCCAGGCGGCGCCACACTTCGGCGGTCGAGCTGATGTTTCACACGCGCCGATGCTTGCAGCCATCCATTAGTCACGATGCATTTGATCGCGGCTATGTCGGCTGACGGGACTTCGATAACGTTCGTGCCGCTTGGACCCTTGCCTAGAATTGCCTACGCTTTGGTTCAGAGCGTCGGGCGCGGGATTGGCAATGAAGCGACGCGAGTTCATTGGGCTGGCGGTGATGAAAATCTCACGCAGCTACCGTCGCGGACTTTCCCTGCCTGGAGGCTTCCTGGCGTTGGTCCTTTACCCCCGTCGCCTCGATGCACAGCTTGACCGCCTCACCGAGGCTCGTGGCAACGAGGTCGGCTTTCGCGCCTTCCCGCAACAATTCAAGCGCAGCCGGATAGATTTCCTTGACCCAACAGCCCAGGATAATTGTTGCCTTCGGTAACTTTCGCCTCAAGCGCCGAACGGAGTAACGCATGTGCGCCGGCCCACTGGCATCGAGGCATCGCGCAGATGATCCGGGTGGGACTGTACCGTCCGGTGCATGTAAAGACGCTCCGCAGCCAAAAACTGCGAATGCTGCTGACCCATCGCAAGCTATTGCAGTCCAAGGCCATCGCCATCGAGAACGATCTGCGAGGTACTTTGCGCAACTTCGGCCTCAAGGTCGGAATGGTTGGCAAGGTGAGGTTCGAGGCCCGCATCCAGGAGCTTGTCGAGAATATCCCCGACTTGGCGGTACTGGTGGAGCCGCTGCTCATCGTCCGGCGGGTGCTCCGTGAACAGATCGTCATCCTGCACCGCCGCTTGCTGGCTATCGTCCGGGAGGATGAGGTATGCCGGCGCCTGATGACGACCCCGGGTGTCGGCCCCGTGGTGGCGCTGACCTATCGCGCCACCGTCGATGTGCCAGCCCGGTTCCGCAAATCCAAGTCAGTCGGGGCGGTGTTTGGGCTGACCTGCTCCAGGTATCAATCGGGCGAGATCGATTGGAGCGGCAAAATATCGCGCTGTGGCGATGAGATGATGCGGACGATGCTCTACGAAGCAGCTCAGAGCATGATGCATTCAAAAAAATGGTCCTGGCTCAAGGCGTGGGCCATGCAGATCGCCAGGCGCCGCGGGATGAAAAAGGCGATCGTGGCCCTGGCTCGCCGGCTGGCCGTGATCATGCACCGCATATGGGTTGACGGTACTGAGTTCCGGTGGACCCGGGAGCAAGCCGCGGCAGCAGCATGAAAACCGTTCAGGATTAAACCCGATAGGAGAAAACACGAGATCCACCCAGCAGTGGAAGGATGTCCCTCGCGGGACGATGGATGAGGTGAGTTCGCATGTCCGCTTGGTCCTGCCGTTCGATTGACGGCAAGGCCGACCAAAAGATTGTTCCGCCTCGTCTTCGAATCCCATGATGGAAGGGCCCTGGTGCCGATTCCGAAGAGAAGCACGAGCCCGCGAGCGACATCGACAC
>Ga0137412_10001741_pt1 | contig 17057 bp, 15 predicted proteins | sample CZODoug2_1_16fun_FD_122160 | JGI IMG/M metagenome (GOLD analysis project Ga0137412, IMG submission 122160) | Vadose zone soil fungal communities from Angelo Coast Range Reserve, California, USA - CZODoug2_1_16fungal (Hybrid Assembly) | ecosystem: Environmental > Terrestrial > Soil > Vadose zone...
ACCTAAACAAAATCGCGGGCGATCTCCAACACGCGCCCGATCACGCCATCGACAGACATACCCGTTGTATCCAACATGGTGGCGTCGGCGCTCGCGACAAGAGGCGAAGCGGTGCGCGTGGAATCGCGCCGATCTCGCTCCGCTATCTCCAGCGAAAGGGCGGCAAGGTTAGCAGCAACCCCCTTTTCTTTCAACTGCTTATAGCGCCTCAGGGCCCTCTCCGCGGGGCTGGCGGTGAGAAAAATCTTAGGTCTTGCGTGGGGGAATACCACGGTACCCATGTCCCGGCCGTCGGCCACCAAACCTGGGGGCACCGCAAAGCGCCGTTGGCGGTCCAGGAGCGCGGCGCGGACCACAGGTAGGGCGGCGACCTTGGAGGCGTCACTGCCCGCCTCCTCGGTCCGAATGGCCCGGGTGACATCCTGGCCGTCCAACCATACCACTTCATTTCCGGCCGAATCGGAGCCGAATTGGATGCCGATTCGACCCGCCAGCTGCCCCAACGCCGCGCCGTCATCCAGGCCGATGGAGGCCCGGCGCCCCGCCAAGGCGACCAGACGGTATAACGCACCGCTGTCGAGAAGCGACCACCCCAACGCCTTGGCGACCGACCGGCTGACGGTGCCCTTGCCGGACCCGGAAGGGCCATCGATGGTAATGACGGGAACATCCTGCATCGAAGCCCCTAAATGGCACCCTGACTTATCCGCAGCCCGACCGATTGGGCCAGTGCTACGAACCCCGGAAAGGAGGTGGCTACATTGGCGACATCTCGAACCATAATCGGCCCGGCGGCGCGCAGGCTGGCAATGGCGAATGACATGGCGATGCGGTGGTCGCCGAAACTATCGACCTCCCCCGCCGCAAATGCCGGACCCTCACCGCGGCCCTCGATCCTCATGCCATCGGGCAAAGGGCTGTGCGCCACGCCGAGTGCCGTCAAGCCTGCGCTCATGGCGGCAATCCGGTCACTCTCCTTCACCCGTAACTCCTCGGCACCAGTCACCCACGTTTCGCCTCGCGCACAGGCTGCAGCGACGAACAACACCGGAAGCTCATCGATGCCCAAGGAGACCAAGTCCCGGCCGACGCGAACGCCCTGCAGCGACGAGGCCCGGATGAGCAAATCGGCCACCGGCTCCGCCCCATTCTCGCGCGCGTTTAAGACATCGATTCTGCCGCCCATGTTGCGCAAGATATCCAGCAATCCGGTCCGGGTTGGATTCAGGCCCACATTTTGTATCAGCAAGCCCTCCTCCGGCGCAGCCAATAGCCCAGCGACGATAAAAAAAGCGGCGGAGGAAAAATCGCCGGGCACGCTCAAATTCTGACCGGTCAATCGCTGCGGAGGCTGCAGCGTCGTGCGCAAGCCCTCGCTGCTGATGTGCACGCCACAGCTCGTGAGCATGCGCTCAGTGTGATCGCGGCTCACGCCCGGTGCGGTTATCGTGGTGGGCCCGCCGGCATAAAGGGATGCCAGAAGAATCGCGGATTTCACTTGGGCACTGGCGATCGGCATGCGGTAATCAATTCCGCGCAAGCGCTGAGCGCCGCCGATATCGACGGGCGGCGTGCCGTTATGGGTGCGCACATCGGCGCCCATTTCGCGCAGTGGCTTGGCCACACGCTCCATGGGCCGCTTCATCAGCGATGCATCCCCGATCAGTTGCGAGTCAAATTTTTGCGCCGACAGCAAGCCGGTGAACAAGCGTATGGCGGTGCCCGCGTTTCCCATGTCGAGGGGCCTGCCCGCAGCTTGCAGACCGTGCAGGCCTACACCGTGAATCAACACGTGGGTGGCGCTCGGCTGCTCGACGCGCACGCCGAGAGCACGCATCGCGCTCAAGGTCGCCAGGCAGTCCTCGCCCGCCAGAAACCCGGTGACTTCGCTGACGCCCTCGGCAATTCCGGACAGCATCAACGCACGGTGTGAAATGGACTTGTCGCCGGGCACCGTCATGGTGCCAAAGACGCGCATCGCCGGATGCGCCTCGAACATCTGCATCAGAGCACGGCCCGCGGATACGAGCCCAATACCTTGAACAGCGAGGCCCGCGATTCCAGCGCGGCCAGGGCCTTCGCCACCGGCGGATCACTGACATGTCCTTCGATATCGATGAAGAACACGTAGTCCCATTTTCGTCTGCGCGACGGGCGCGATTCGATCCGCGTCATGTTGACTCGATGCTGCGCCAGCGGCTCGAGCAACTGAAACAGCGCCCCGGAATCATCGGTGGCGCTGGTCGATACCAACAGCGTCGTGCGATCGGCACCGCTCGCGCTGAACAGTTTCCGGCCCACCACCAGGAAGCGCGTGGTGTTATCCGGCCGATCCTCGATCTCGTTGGCCAGCAGGTTCAGCGAATAAATCTCCGCGGCCGTACGGCCGGCAATTGCCGCGGTGCCGCGCTCATCGCGGGCCCGCCGCGCGCCCTCGGCGTTGCTCGACACGCCCACGCGCTCCACCTCGGGAAGTTGCTCGTCCAACCAGGCGCGGCACTGTGCCAGTGCTTGAGGATGGGCGCAGATGCGTTTGATGGCCTCGAAACCGCTCATCTTCCCCATCAGATAGTGGCTGATGCGCAGTTCCACTTCGCCGCAGATTTTGAGACCCGAGGATAAGAACATGTCGAGCGTGTGATTGACCGTGCCCTCGCTGGAATTTTCGATGGGCACCACGCCGAAGTCCGCCACACCGGCTTCAACTTCGTGGAAAATCTCATCGATCGCCGCCAGCGGCAGGGCTCGGACCGAGGAGCCAAAGTGCTTGAGCACGGCGGCCTGCGTAAAAGTCCCTTCCGGACCCAAGAAACCCACCTTGAGAGGCTCCTGCTGCGCGAGACATGCCGACATGATTTCGCGAAACAGACGCGCGATTTCTTCGTCGCGTAAGGGGCCCTGGTTGCGCTTCAGGGCCATTCGCAGCACTTCCGCCTCGCGTTCGGGCCGATAGTAGTCGACCGCTCTGCCTGAAGCGGACTTGGAGATGCCGACCAACTGCGCGAAGCGCGCGCGTTCGTTGAGCAGGCCATGAATGCGAGCGTCGATGGCATCGATGCTGTCGCGAATATTTCCGAGGCCTGCGACCGCAGGCGTTACTCCCGGCGCGGCTGCCCGATCATCACCGCTGCCCTTCGCAGCGCGTGCGGTCGCCGGGCGCGCGTTCGCGCCGGCCCTTGCGCGCGGCTTAGGCGTGAATTTTTTCTTCGCCTTAACGCGCCTCATGCGTGCCGGTCCTCGAAATCGCGCATGAACGCCGTCAATTTCTCGACACCCTCGAGCGGCATGGCGTTGTACATGCTGGCGCGCATGCCTCCCAGGACACGATGACCTTTCAGACCCTGCAGGCCGGCCGCCGCCGCGTCCGCCAGGAACACCGGATCCAGGTCCGGGTTGCTCAAGGTGAAGGTGACGTTCATGCGGGAACGCGAATCGTGCGCTACCGAATTCTTGTACAGATGCGAAGCGTCGATTGCCGCGTACAGCGCCGTTGCCTTGAGCCGATTGCGCTCGCCGATCCCCTGCACGCCGCCGGCGTTCTTCAGCCACTTGAATACCAGTCCCGCCATGTACCAGGCAAATGTCGGTGGGGTATTCAGCATGGATTGGTCACTTGCGATCGCTTGGTAGTCAAACACGTGGGGCGTGTCGGCACGTGCGTGTCCGATGAGATCATCGCGCACAATGACCACCGTCAGTCCGGAAGGCCCGATGTTCTTCTGCGCGCCCGCATAAATCAGCCCGAATTTCGACACATCGACCGGTCGCGACAGAATGCTGGATGACATGTCCGCCACCAGCGGCACGCTGCCGGTATCGGGAATATACCCAAACTCCACGCCGCTGATGGTTTCATTCGGCGTGTAATGCACGTAACAAGCCCCCCCGCTGAAGCGCAGCTCTTGCTGGGGCGGTGCGCGGCTATAGTTGCCGCCGGCATCGCCGGCGATGTGAACGCGGCAATACCGGTTCGCTTCCGTGATGCCCCTTTGCGACCAATGTCCGGTGTTGATGTAGTCGGCGGTTGCCTGGGGTGTCGACAGATTCAGCGGCACCAAGGAAAATTGCGCTGAGGCCCCGCCCTGCATGAACAGCACCTTGTAATTGGCGGGTATCGACATCAGCTCGCGCAAATCGGACTCCGCCTGGCTCGCCACCTCGACGAAGGCCTTGCTGCGATGGCTGATCTCCATGACCGACATGCCGCTGTCCTGCCAATCGAGCAATTCGTCACGCGCTTTCTCCAGAACCTCGAGCGGCAACACGGCCGGCCCCGGGGAGAAATTTAAAACGCGCACCTCGCAGGTCCTTAAGCGTCGTCGACCGTGGGGTCAGCCGGCTCGGGGTCGCTGGGCTCGGGGCCGGCGGCCCCGGACTCTGCGTCCTCGCCATCCCCCGCCAAGCCCTCGATGCGCTCGAGGCCTGAGAGCTGATCGCCGTCCTCGAGGCGGATCAAACGAACGCCTTGAGTGTTGCGTCCGACGATGGAAATGTCCTTGACCGGCGTACGCACCAGCACGCCATTCTGGCTCATCAACATGATCTCATCGTCCAGGCTGACTTGCAGCGCGCCGACCATGATTCCGTTGCGATCGGTGATCTGCAACGCAATGACGCCCTGACCGCCCCGGCCGTGCTTTGGAAAATCCTGGAGCGGCGTCAATTTGCCGAAACCATTCTGCGATGCGGTGAGAATGAAACCGTCTTGCGCCACGATCAACGCATTGACTCGTTGATCGTCGGAGAGTTTGACGCCGCGCACCCCTGCGGCCTCCCGGCCCATCGCGCGCACCTCTCCCTCGACGAATCGGATCGCCTTGCCGGCCGTGGTGAACAACAGAATGTCCTTCGTGCCGTCGGTAATCGCGACGCCCACCAGTTTGTCGCCCGGATCCAGCGCCACCGCGATGATGCCGCTCGCGCGCGGCCGCGAGAACAATGCCAGGGAAGTCTTTTTGACAGTCCCCAAACTCGTGGCCATGAAGACAAACTTGCCTTCCTCGAATTCCTTGATCGACAGCATCGCACTGATGCGCTCGCCTTCTTGAAGCGGCAGCAGATTGACGATGGGCTTGCCGCGTGATCCGCGGCTGGCCTGCGGCAGCTGATAGACCTTGAGCCAGTACAATTTGCCGCGATCCGAAAAGCACAGCAGCGTATCGTGGGTGTTGGCCACGAACAGCTTGTCGACGAAATCCTCGTCCTTGACGCTGGTGGCCGCCTTGCCGCGGCCGCCGCGGCGCTGCGCTTGATAGTCTGAGATGGGTTGCGCCTTGGCGTAACCGCCATGCGACAGCGTGACCACGACATCCTCGGGCGAAATCAGATCTTCGGTGGTGAGATCCTCGTGATTGACGAGGATTTCAGTACGGCGCTTGTCGCCGAAAGTGTCTCGGATGTACTCCAGCTCCATCCGTATCACCTGCAGCAGCCGCTCGGGGCGCGCGAGAATATCCGACAGATCTCGGATCTGCTCCAGCAGCTCCTGGAACTCGGCAATGATCTTGTCTTGCTCGAGTCCCGTGAGTCGGTTCAGGCGCATCTCCAGAATCGCCTGCGCCTGCGTTTCGGTCAGCCGATAGCCGCCTTCGACGATCCCCAACGCGGCAATTTCACCGTCGGGCCGGGTGCTGATGGCGCCCGCGCGCACCAGCATCTCGGGCACGGCGCCGGAGGCCCAGGTCCGCGACATCAACGCAACCTTGGCCTCGGCGGGCGACGGCGATGCTTTGATGGCCGCGATGATCTCGTCAATATTGGCGAGCGCAATCGCCAACCCCTCCAAGATATGCCCGCGCTCGCGCGCCTTGCGCAGCTCAAACACCGTGCGGCGCGTAACGACTTCCCGCCGATGGCGCAAGAAAGCATCCAGCATCTCCTTGAGGCTCAGCAGCCGCGGCTGGCCATCGACCAGCGCCACCATGTTGATGCCGAACACCTGCTCCATGGGGGTCTGCGCGTACAGGTTATTGAGCAGAATCTCGGGCACTTCGCCGCGCTTCAATTCGATCACGACGCGCATGCCGTCTTTGTCGGACTCGTCGCGCAGGCCGTCGGAGGCAATGCCTTCGATGAGCTTGTCGCGCACCAGGTCAGCGATGCGCTCGATCAAGCGCGCTTTGTTCACCTGGTACGGCAGCTCGGTGATGATTATGGCTTGACGCTCGCCCTTGCCGACGTCCTCGAAATGAGTGCGCGCGCGCAGGTGTAGGCGGCCGCGCCCCGTTTTATAGGCCAGGACGATTTCCTGGGCGCCGTTGATGAATCCTGCGGTCGGAAAATCCGGGCCCGGAACGATCTGCATCAACTGGCCGAGGGTGATCTCCGGGTTTTCAATGAGCGCGATGCACGCGGTGATGATCTCGGTCAGGTTATGCGGCGGGATATTGGTGGCCATGCCCACCGCGATTCCCGAAGACCCGTTGATCAACAGGTTCGGAATGCGTGCGGGCAGTACCGCCGGCTCGTGCTCGGACTCATCGTAATTGGGATTGAAATCGACCGTTTCCTTGTCGATATCCGCAAGCAGTTCTCCGGCCAATCGGGACATGCGCACTTCGGTGTAGCGCATGGCCGCCGGTGGATCGCCATCCACCGACCCGAAATTCCCCTGTCCGTCCACCAGCAAATAGCGCATCGAGAATTCTTGCGCCATGCGCACAATCGCGTCATAAACGGACGCGTCGCCGTGCGGGTGGTATTTGCCGATGACATCGCCAACGACTCGCGCGGACTTTTTATAGGCCTTATTCCAGTCATTGCTCAGCTCGCGCATGGCATACAGCACGCGCCGGTGCACCGGCTTCAAGCCGTCGCGAACGTCGGGCAAAGCGCGTCCGACGATGACGCTCATCGCGTAATCCAGATAGGACTTGCGCATCTCGTCTTCGAGATTTACGGGCAATATTTCGCGTGCGATCTCGGCCATTTGCGAGAGTCCGGTGAGCCTGTTATCGGCTTCTATTGAGGGGGTTTAAGGGGGGCAAGACAGGTCTGAAACATGGAGGAATTCTAGCACATATCACTCTGGTTCTTAAGCCTACTGCGCGGCTTTTGCCGATATACTTCCTGCATGCCCTTTGTTGCCGCCGATTTACGCATCGATGTCCGTTGGATCGCTTGCATGACCGCGCGAAATGCACTCCTCGAAGATCATTCGTTGCTGGTTCGTGATGGCCGAATTCTCGACATTTTGCCGAGTTCAACGGCGACGCTGCGCTATTCGGCGACAGCGGTACTGCAGCGAAATTCGCACCTCCTGATGCCGGGCATGGTCAATGCGCAAGCCGAGGCCGCCACGCTGCTGCTGCGCGCTGCAAAGGACCAAGCCTGCGCAATCAATCGTATCGTCAATCCTGATTTCGCGCGCGACAGCACCCTGGCGGCTATCGCCGAAATGCTGAAATCCGGGATTACCTGTTTCTGCGATCGCTCTTATTTCCCGGAAGAAACGCTGCGCACGGCGAATGAACAGGGCATGCGTGTGGTGGTAGGCATGCCGGTGACAGAGATGCCGACACCCTGGGCGGGTACTGCGGCGCAGTCTTTGACGCGCTCCTTGGGCTTGCGCGACAAATACAAGGGCGATCCGTTGGTGTCCACCGCCTTCGCGCCCCGCGCCGCAAACACCTTGAGCGACGCGACCTTTGCGCGACTCGTCACGCTGGCCGATGAACTCGACGCCGGCATCTTGATTGATCTGCATCAGTCGCTGCCTGAAATCAGGGAGTGCATGGAGAGGCACGGGATGCGGCCCATCGAGCGCCTATGGCAATTGGGTCTGCTGACGCCGGCGCTCAACGCGTTGCACATGGTGCACTTGACGGCGGCGGATATCAGCCTGATGCAACGCACCGGCATTTCGATCACGCTGTGCCCTCAATGGGACTTGAAGTTTGGCGGCGCCCTGCCGCAAATCGCGGCGTTTGCGGCGGCGGGTGTGCGGCTCGGGCTCGGCAGCGGCGGCGCTGTCCTGGGCCAAGACGTATGGGGCGACATGAAAGTGTTCGCGCTCTTGACCCACGCCTGGGATGGACTGCACGCCGCCACGCGCGGCGGCGCCTCGGCCTTGGGCCTCGAGAGTGAAGTGGGTAGTCTGGAAGCCGGGAAATGGGCAGACCTGTGCTGCGTCGATCTGTCGGGTCCGGCCACTCAGCCCGTGGGCGATCCGCTCGCACAATTGGTTTTCGGCGGCGGCCGTGACATCGTAAGCGATGTCTGGGTCGCAGGCCGGCAGCTGTTGTCGGGCGGCGAATTGACCCGCCTCGATTGGCCTGAAGTCGCCGCCCGATCGGCGGCGTGGGCCATACGATTGAATGCGAGAGGTTGAAAAATGAGTGCGTCGCGAAATGCGGATCCTGCGGAACTGGCGAAGTTCGCCTCGCTGGCACAGAGCTGGTGGGATCCTGCCGGTCCTTCAAGGCCGCTGCATGAACTCAATCCGCTGCGTCTGCGATACGTCGAACTTGCGGTGGGCGGTTTGCGCGACGCGCGAGTAATCGACGTCGGCTGCGGCGGAGGGATATTGAGCGAAGCGATGGTGCGTGGCGGTGCGCGCGTGCTCGGAATCGACCTGTCGCAGGCTGTGCTCGACGTGGCGGAACTGCACGCGCTCGAGGCCAAGCTGGCGGTCGAATACCGGGCAATTGCCGCAGAAGAGTTGGCGGCCGCAAGCCCACGCTCATTCGATTTGGTCACTTGCATGGAAATGCTCGAACATGTTCCGGACCCGGCCGCGACGCTGGCAGCCCTCGCGACCTTGGTGAAACCCGGCGGCAATGTCATCGTTTCGACCTTGAACCGCAAGCCGATGGCGTTTGCGGTCGCCATCGTGGGGGCTGAGTACATTGCGCGCATGTTGCCGCGAGGCACCCATGAATACTTGAAATTCATCCGTCCTTCGGAGCTTGCCCGGTGGGGGCGCGCGGCGGGCCTGGAGCTCATCGACCTCACCGGCATCAGTTACAATCCATTGACGCGCGCATTTCGACTCTCGCCGAATACCGACGTCAATTATCTTGCGCACTTCAGACGCCCCGGCTGACATGGCGGTTACCTTACGGGCGATATTGTTCGATTTGGACGGCACGGTGCTTGATACCGCACCGGATATGGTCGGCGCGCTGAATCGGTTGCGGGAAGAGCACGCGCTGGCGCCCCTGCCCTTCGATGCCGTGCGCAGCGCGGTGAGCCACGGCGCCGCCCGCGTCGTGAAGACAGGATTTCCCTCTGCGGACGGGGAACATCTGGCGGCGCTACAGCAGCGCTTCCTGGACATCTATCGCGGCGCGCTCTGCCGGGAAACGCGGCTGTTCGCCGGCATGGACGAGGTGCTGGACACGCTGGCGGATTGGCACGTGAAAAGCGGAATCGTCACCAACAAGGCGGCATGGCTTACCGATCCCTTGCTCGAAGAGCTGGGGATTCGCGGGCGCTTCGCCTGCGTGGTCAGCGGCGATACCCTGGCGGAGCGCAAACCGCATCCACTACCGTTGCTGCACGCGGCCGCCCTTGCCGAGGTACGCGCCGACGAATGCATTTACGTGGGCGATGCGCAGCGCGACGTGCAGGCGGCACATGCCGCGGCGATGCCGGCACTGGTCGCGAATTATGGCTACCTGCGCGCCGAAGAGGACTCGCGCGACTGGGGCGGCGACGGCTATCTGAATCGACCGCTGGATCTTTTGGACTGGCTGAAAGCCAGCGGCCGCCTATGAGCGACATCCGCGTGTGGGCAGCGTTGATCGTTGGCATCGTGGTGGGCGCCCTGGCCGCCCTGTTGTGGCGGGCGCGCCGCGAGCAAGCGCTTCGCGTCGAGACGGAATTGTTGCGCGCACGGCTCAAGACCGAAGAGGTGTTGAGCGCGGAACGCGAACAGAGCTTGGTGCACGCCCGTGACCAACTGCAGGGCGTATTCGGCGAGCTCGCGCGCGAAAGCCTGCAAAGCAACAGCGAGGTGTTCTTGCAGCTCGCGCGCGAACGCCTGGCCCGGCAACAGTTGGATGCCTCCCAGGTATTGAAGGAGCGCGAGTCGGCCATCGAGTCGTTGGTCAAACCCATTCGCGAGGCCTTGGCCAAGACCGAGGCGCAGATACAGTCGATCGAACGCGACCGCATCGATTCCTTTGCAACCATCAAGGTGCAAATGGAGGTATTGGCGAGCGGCCAGAACCTGCTGTCGCGCGAAACGCGCAATCTCGTGAGCGCGCTGCGCCGCCCGGATGTGCGCGGGCAATGGGGCGAGATAACGCTGCGCCGCTTGGTCGAGCTGTCGGGTATGACCATGCATGTGGACTTCACGGAGCAGAAGCATGTCAAGACCGACACCGGGTCGATACGGCCCGACATGATCGTGCACATGCCCGAGCAGCGCGACATCGTCGTGGATGTCAAGACTCCGCTGGACGCCTACCTCGCGGCGGTGGAGGCTCAAGACGATACCGAGCGCAGCGCCCAATTGCGCCGGCACGCGCAAATCGTCGGCGCGCGGGTTCGCGAGCTGTCCTCGAAGCAATATTGGTCGCAATTCGAGCGCAGTCCGGATTTCGTCGTCCTGTTCCTGCCGGGCGATCAATTCCTGTCGGCGGCGCTGCAGGAAAACCCGGGTCTGATCGATGATTCGATGCGCCAAAACGTCATGCTCGCGACCCCTACCAGCTTGGTTGCGCTGTTGAAGGCGGTCTCGTACGGCTGGAAACAAACGGTCCTCGCAGACAATGCCGCCGAGGTGCGGCAACTGGGTGAAGAGATCTACAAGCGGTTGGCGGTTTTCGGCGAGCATCTGGGCAAACTGGGAAAATCTCTCGGCGGCAGCGTCGAGTCGTTCAACCGGGCGGTGGGCTCCCTGGAACAACAGGTGTTGCCGGCCGCGCGCCGCTTCGAGGGACTGGGTCTGCGGGTGAATCGCGAGATCGAACCCATCGAACCGGTGTCGAGCCTGACGCGCACGCCGCGCATCGATGCCGTACAGGACAACGGCGCGCTGGACTACGCCGCCGAAGACAATGACACCGGCGACGATGCCGACAATAACGCCGCCGACAACAACGTCGCGGAGCGCAATCCCGCCGATGAGCCAGGCCCTGAAAGAACTTGATGCGACGTATCGCGCGCGGGCCATCCCCATGGGATCGGCGCGCTACTGGAGCTGGCTGTTCGCCGCCGCGGCGGCGCGCGCGCCGCTTCTCGGGATCTATGCGCTGCTGGCCGAGTGGAATGCGCTGATGGATCCTGCGACGGAACACAGCGCGGCTCGCATCAAGTTGGAATGGTGGCAGGAAGAGATTCGCCGTCTCGCCGCCGGAGCCCCGGTGCACCCCATTGGGGTCTATCTCGCCTCACTGCCGCGCGCCGGCGAAGTCAGTTTCACCCCCCTGGCGCTGTCGATCGATGCGGCAGTCACTGAAACCGACGGCGCGCCGCTGGAACGCGCCGCAGATCTCGTGCCTCATGCCTGCGCCCTGCGTGCCTGCCCATTGTCGGTAGCATCCCGGCTCGCCACGGGCGATCTCGATGAGACGAGCTTGGAAGAGTGCACCAGGGCATTGGCGGTCGCTGACTATCTGTCTCGGTCGATACGCGACTACCCGCGCGAGGTGCGCTTCGGACGCATGCCGTTTGCGGTGGACGAGCTGCTGGCCGCAGGCATCGATAATGCAGGCCTATGCGCCGATCATCCGCCGGCAGAGTTGGCAGGCTACCTGCAACGGCTTCGAGAGCGCGCGGCGCAAAACTACGAAACCGCGTCGCAAGCGCTGCCCATTGCGCGCCGCTCCGAACAGCGGCACCTGTTGGTGCTGGCGGCACTGGGACTGAAGCAATTGAACAGAGGTGCGCCGACGCTCGGGTCGCCCGGCATGCGGGATATGCTGCTGGCCTGGTCGACGGCGCGGCGCGCCCATTGATACATAAAAGGACCCCATGATTCCCAGTGATTTCATCCCAGACCGCGAGCTGCTGAAGGGACGCGCAATTCTGATTACCGGAGCGGGCAGCGGACTCGGGCGGGCGCTGGCCATCGAATGCGCGCGCGCCGGCGCCAGTGTGATCCTATCGGGACGCAACGGCGCCAAACTCGATCGCGTGTACGATGAAATCGAGGCCATGGGCGCACCGCAGCCCGCGATCGCGGTGCTGGATTTGGCTGTCGCCACGGCGGTGGATTACGACGGGCTGGCGGGCGTGATTGAACAGGAATTCGGCAAACTGGACGGCCTGGTTCACGCCGCGGGCTTGCTGGGCGATCGCACCCCTCTCGAGCAATATGACGTGCCGACCTGGTGCAAGGTTTTGCACGTGAATCTGACCGCCCCCTTTATCCTCACGCAAGTGTTGCTGCCGAACCTGCGCAAGTCCGAGGACGCCTCGATCATCTTTGTCAGCAGCGGCGTGGTGAAGCAATCGCGGCCTTTCTGGGGCGCCTACGCGGTATCGAAGACAGGATTGGAGTCGGTTCGCAGTATGCTGTCGGAGGAATTGGAGGGCGAGGCGAACATTCGCGTGAACAGCGTGAACCCCGGCCGGATGCGTACCGCCATGCGGGCGGCAGCCTATCCGGCGGAGGATCCGAACACGGTACCCACGGCGGAATCGGTCAGCGGTCCCTTTTTATACTTGCTGAGCGCGCGCGGCCGCGGTATTGATGGTCGGTTCATTGACGCGCAATAACATTCGAGCAATAACAATCGAGGACTCTTAAGGATGCACACAAGGAAACTCCATTCTGCGGCCCTGACGCTGTTGCTCTGCACCGGGCTTGCCGCGGCCGGAAACGCCGCCACGCCGCAGGCGCAGGCACGGCCGCTCGAGGGCGACTACGTCATTCGTGATTTCCACTTTGCATCGGGAGAAACCCTGCCCGAACTGCGCATGCACTACGCGTTTCTCGGCAAGCCGAAAAAAGATGCACAAGGGCGCGTCAGCAACGCGGTGCTGATCATGCACGGTACCGGGGGTTCCGGCCGCAGCCTGATCAACGAAAGATTCTCCGGCGTACTGTTCGGCAAGGGACAGCTGCTGGATGCCGAAAAATATTTCATCATTCTCCCCGACGGGATCGGTCACGGGAAATCCAGCAAGCCGAGCGACGCTTTGCGTGCGCACTTTCCGCAATACTCCTATCAGGACATGGTGGCCGCGCAGTATGCCCTGGTCACCAAGGGCCTCGAGGTGAACCACCTGCGGCTGGTCATGGGCACCTCCATGGGATGCATGCACACGTTCATGTGGGCAGAGGCCTATCCGGATTTCATGGACGCCTTGATGCCCCTCGCCTGCCTGCCGGTGCAGATTGCCGGGCGCAATCGGATATGGCGCGATCTGGCCATGGATGCGATTCGCAACGACCCGCAATGGCTGAAGGGCGACTATGTGACCCAACCCATCGCTGCCATGCGCACGGCGGCCGGGCTGCTGTTGATCGCCGGCAGCGCGCCGATTCAAATGCAAATCAGCCTCCCCACCCCGGAGGCCGCCGATGAATTCGTTCAAAAATACATTCAGCGCCAATTGGAAGATCTGGACGCCAACGATTTTCTGTACCAGGTCAACGCCTCGCGTGACTACGATCCATCGTCGGGACTGGAAAAGATCAAAGCGCCGCTGCTGCAAATCAATTCGGGCGATGATTTCATCAACCCGCCCGAACTCGGCATCGCGGAACGGGAAATCAAGCGCATCAAGGGTGGGCGCTTCGTGCTGCTGCAGGCCTCTGATCAAACTCACGGTCACGGCACGCACACCTGGGCCGTCGTTTGGCAGCAATATTTGGCGCAGTTGCTGGAGGCCTCCAAGGCCGCGCCGTAACGCAAAGCGGCAGCCGGCGTATTTTAAGCGAGGTCCGGCGCTTCTTGAGCGACGTCCGGCGCCGGCTTGGCGGCGTCGATCTCATTGATCAGCGCATTGCGTTCGCCGGCCAGCATGGCTCGGGAGTGGCCACGCGGCAAATCGTGGCCCAAATGCACGGGACCGAAGCGCACGCGCATCAAGCGGCTCACGATGATGCCGCGAGCGGCAAACCAATGGCGCACTTGCGCGGAACGGGTCGCGCGCGCCGTGACGGTGAGCCAGTGATTGAAACCCTCGCCATATTTGGCGTCCGCCTGCAGAATACTCATCGCCTCACCTTCACAGTCGGTGGCTGCGCGAAATTCCTCGACCAGCTCTTCCTTCAGCGGGCCGCGCATTCTCAAGACATAGTCGATCGTCAGTGCATGCACGCCTTGCGATACCCGGTGCGCCCACGACCCGTCGTCGGTGAGAATTTCCAGACCGCCGTCCACCGGCGGCATCGGTTGGATCGCGAGCCAGCGGCCCGACGAGCGCGGCAGCTTCAAGTGTTCAGCCGCACGTGAAGTCGCAGCTTTGAGGTCAAGACTCTCGCCCGGGGAGCGATGAAACAGAAGAACGCGCAGCTCCTTGACCGCCGGAGCATGCAACCTGACCGGGCGCCCATCCAAAGTGATGCGGTCTTTGGGCGTAAGCTTCGCGCCCAGCGCCGGCACTTCGCCGTTGACCTTCAGCCGAGCCTCGCGAATCCAACGTTCGACTTCGCGGCGTGAGCCAATGCCCGCAGCCGAGAGCAGCTTCTGCACGCGCTCACCGGGCGGTGAATCCTTTTGTGGCGACGCGGCCGACCGTGACTTGGGCCTAGGTTTGGGCTTAGGCGGTCGCGGTCGCATCAAGTCGAGTCGTCTTGAGCACCACTTGCTACCAGCCCTTGAGTCCGCGGCGCGGCGCTTTCGCCGGACGGCTCTTCATCATCCTCGGCCTGCGGCTCAACCTCCGCAGCGGCGTCCAGCGGGCCTTCAGCGTCCGTCAAGACCTGGGCGTCCGCACCGGGCAACGTCAGCTGCACACGCAGATCTTCGAGTTCCTTCAGCTGTACCAGGGTGGGCAGATCATCCAGCTTCTTCAAACTGAAGTAATCGAGAAATTCCCGCGTGGTACCCAGCAACTCAGGCTTGCCCGGCACGTCGCGGTGACCGACGACCCGGATCCAATTCCGCTCGTGCAAGGTCTTGATGATGTTCGGGTTGACCGCGACGCCGCGAATTTGCTCGATTTCGCCGCGCGTGATCGGCTGTCGATAGGCGATCAAGGCCAGCGTCTCGAGCAGCGCGCGCGAATATTTCGCAGGCCGCTCCTGCCACAAGCGGGCCACGGGCGGTGCGACCGCCGCCCTGATTTGAATTCGATAGCCGCTGGCCACTTCAAGCAACTCCAGGCCGCGCGTTTCGTACTCTTCGGTGAGCGCGCCGAGCGCACCCTTGACTTCGTCCGCGACCGATCCGTCACGCTCGTCGAAGACGCTCGTCAGCTCTTCCACCGTCAGCGGCCTGCCGGCTGCGAGCAGGGCTGCTTCGACCACATTCTTCACGTATTGATGGTTCATTTAGTTCTCGCGAGATCATCGTTGGCGGCGTTGTCGTCGGCAACCAGCGACAGGTGCCGAGCCGGATTGCCCAGGCGCACGTGCAGTGGCGCGTAGGCCTCCGATTGAACTATTTCGATCAACCCCTCACGCAATAGTTCCAAGATCGCCACGAACGTCACCGTCACACCACGGCGACCCTCTTCGGCGGTAAACAGGCGCACGAAATCGACGAAGGCGTTGGACTGCAGCAAGGACATCACATCGGTCATTCGCTGACGCACGGACAAGGGTTCGCGCTGCACGTGGTGGTGCGCAAACATGTCGCTTCGCGACAGCACGTCTTGAAAGGCAATCAACATTTCCTGCAGCGTCACCTGCGGCGCAATGCGCACAACCTTGCGGTCGACAAGTTCGGCCGAGGCCACCCAGGTATCGCGCTCCAGCCGCGCCATGCGGTCGATTCCCTCGGCTGCGCGCTTGAAGCGCTCGTATTCTTGGAGGCGCCGCACCAGTTCGGCACGAGGATCCGCTTCGTCCGCCGCCTCGTCGCTGCCGACCCGCGGCAGCAGCATGCGCGATTTTACTTCAGCCAGCGTCGCCGCCATGAGCAGGTATTCGCCCGCCAATTCGAGTTGCAGCACCTGCATCAACTCGATATAGCGCATGTATTGGCGGGTGATTTCCGCAATCGGAATGTCGAGAATATCGAGGTTCTGCCGCCGGATCAGATACAGCAGCATGTCGAGGGGCCCTTCAAACGCCTCGAGAAATACCTCTAGGGCTTGCGGCGGAATGTACAAGTCTCGCGGCATCTCGATAATAGGCTGCCCCTCCACGACCGCAAACGGCATTTCGCCTTGAGCCGGCGCAATTTTAGCTGGCGGCGAGGGCGACGCGCTCTGCACCAACGTCAATTCAGGTTTCATCTGTAATCCATTGCCATAGCTTGTCGGACCGCATCCAGCGTGTCGCGTGCCACCGTCCGCGCCCGCTCGCACCCCTCGGCGATGATACCGCGTACCAGGTCCGGATTCTCCTCGAACTCTTGCGCGCGCTTGGCAATGCCGGACACCTCCTCCACGACCTTCTCGATCAGCGGCGCCTTGCACTCCAAACAACCGATTCCCGCGGAACGGCAGCCTTTCTGAACCCAATCCAAAGTCTCGGCAGTCGAATAGATTTTGTGCAGATCCCACACAGGACATTTCTCCGGATCACCCGGATCGGTGCGCCGCACGCGGGCCGGATCGGTTTGCATGGCCTTGAGTTTCTTCACGATCGAGTCCGTGTCCTCGCGCAGGCCGATCGTGTTGCCGTAGGACTTGGACATCTTGCGGCCGTCGAGTCCCGGTACTTTGGGCGTCGCGGTCAGCAGTGCCTCTGGTTCGGGCAGTATCGCTATACCGGCGCCTTCGAGAAATCCCAAAAGACGATCGCGATCCGCAACCGTGAGACGGGCATTCGCCTCGACCAGGGCGCGTGCCTTCGCCAGCGCATCCGCATGGCCCTTCTCCTGAAACTCTTTGCGCAGCGCTCGATACATCGCGGAGTTTCGCGTGCCCAAGCTCTTGATGGCCTTTTCCACCTTTTGCTCGAATTCCGGCTCCCGCCCATAGATGTGATTGAAGCGGCGCGCGACTTCGCGCGTGATCTCCACATGCGCCACCTGGTCTTCGCCGACCGG
>Ga0137412_10001742_pt1 | contig 17044 bp, 17 predicted proteins | sample CZODoug2_1_16fun_FD_122160 | JGI IMG/M metagenome (GOLD analysis project Ga0137412, IMG submission 122160) | Vadose zone soil fungal communities from Angelo Coast Range Reserve, California, USA - CZODoug2_1_16fungal (Hybrid Assembly) | ecosystem: Environmental > Terrestrial > Soil > Vadose zone...
GGCCCCGGCCAGTGTCCGCTATGTGACGGTCGACGAGCAGCACGCGGGTCAGCGCCTGGACAACTTTCTGATTCGCCTGAGCAAGGGTGTGCCCAAGAGCCATATCTATCGCATCGTTCGCAGCGGCGAGGTGCGCATCAATCGCGGGCGGGCCGCGGCCGATCAACGGGTCCTGAGCGGCGATGAAATCCGCATTCCGCCGATGCGTACGACGACCCGCGCCAACGGGGTGCCGCCGCGGCTGCAGGCGATGTTGCCGGTGGTGTTCGAGGACGAACATCTGATGGTGGTGGACAAGCCTGCGGCGATGGCCGTGCACGGAGGCAGTGGAATCTCCTTCGGAGTGATCGAGCGAATTCGTGCGGCGCGGCCGCACCAGCCGTTTCTGGAGCTTGCGCACCGGCTCGACCGTGACACTTCCGGCCTGCTGCTGCTCGCAAAATCGCGCCGGGCGCTGCTGCAGGTGCACGCGATGCTGCGGCAGGGGCAGGTGGAGAAACACTATCTCGTGCTGGTCGCTGGACAGTGGGTCAATGATCGCCAGCACGTGCGGCTGGCGCTGTCCAAGGGTGCCGGCCTGGGCGCGGCCAAGGTTCGCGTGGACCCCGAGGGCGGTGCCGCGGCGCACACCGTCTTCGAGTTGCGCGAACGGCTCAAGGGATTCGCCTTGCTGGACGCTGAACTTCGGACCGGGCGCACGCACCAGATCCGGGTTCACCTGGCGCACCTTGGTTTTCCGATCGTCGGGGACGACAAGTACGGGGCTTTCGAGCTCAATCGGCGCATGGCTCGCGGCGAATTCGGCGCCCCACTGAGCAGGATGTTTCTCCACGCCTGGCGATTGCGTCTTGCCCACCCGGTCAGTGGCGAACCGATCGCCTTGACCTCGAGCCTTGCTCCCGAATGCGAGTCGCTGCTCGAGGCGCTGCGCTGTGCTTGATCGCTTCGATGCGGTCGTGTTCGATTGGGACGGTACGTTGCTTGATTCGACCGCGACCATTGCGGCGGCGATTCGGGCGGCGGCAGCCGACCTGGATCTGCCGGACCCGGGACCGCAGCGGGCCACCCAGGTCATCGGTCTCGGGTTGAGCCAGGCCTTGTCGATCGCCGTGCCGGAGCTGCCCGCGCATCGCGCCGCCGAGTTCTCGGCCCGATACCTGCAGCACTTCCTCGCCGGCGAGGCGCAACTGCAGCTATTTCCCAACGCGCGCGAACTGATCGCCCAGTTGCGCCTGCGGGGCTGGCGGGTCGCGATCGCCACCGGCAAGACACGCCTGGGCCTGGCCCGCGGGTTGCGAACCATGGGGCTGGCGGACCAGTTCGATGCAAGCCGGTGCGCCGACGAAACGGAGCCAAAGCCGCATCCGAAGATGCTGCTGGAGCTGGCCGAGCAGCTTCGCATTGCCCCGGCCCGCATGATCATGGTGGGCGATACGACCCATGATCTGCAAATGGCGCAGGCGGCCGGTGCCGCGGCGGTCGCGGTCACACACCGGGCCCATCCGGCCGGCTGGCTGCGTCAGGCTCAGGCACTGGCCGTGCTGGACTCCCTGCATGAGCTGCAGCGATGGCTGATCCCGGACTGATCCGGATTTGCGAGTCGGCCAGCCTGGACGAGGGTGGCCTGGGCGTGCGCTTCGACGTGACCACGGAACAATTCCAGGGCACCGGATTCGTCGTGCGCCACCAGGGGCAGGTGCGCGCGTATCTGAATCGCTGCGCGCATGTGGGCCTCGAATTGGACTGGATCCCTGGACACTTCCTGGATGGCGAGCGCCGCTGGCTGATCTGTGCCGCGCACGGCGCGCTGTACGAACCTGACACGGGCGCGTGTGCGGGCGGCCCATGCGCGGGGCGCGGCGGGCTGGTCGCGATGACGGTGACCGAGGTCGATGGAGTGGTCTACTGGCGGCGCGCCGGCGCTCGCTCATCGGCGTAGAGCAGAAACACCGCAGGCCGGCGTTTGAGCTCGGGCCGCTCGCTGGGCGCCAGTGCGCGCCATTGCGCGATGCGCCGCGTCACGGTGATCTGCGCGGGACTTCCGAGATCCAACGCCAGGCTCAGCTGGGTCGAATGCGCGCACTGCGCGAGGATCGCTTCAAACAGTCGCTCGGTCCGGTACGGCGTCTCGATGAATATCTGCGTTTCGCCCTGCACCGCATCGTGTTCGACCTGGCGCAGGCGGCCGGCCAGCGCGGCGCCGTCCTGAGGCAGGTAGCCGAGAAAGCGGAAACGCTGACCGTTCATGCCGGAGGCCATCAGCGCCAGGCACACGGACGAGGGCCCCACCAGCGGCTGCACACGCAACCCGAGCTGGTGAGCCCGCGCCACCACCGTGGCCCCCGGATCGGCGATGCCGGGACATCCGCACTCGGACACCAGCGCCCCATCGGCAAGCCCCTGTCGAAGCGGCTCCAGCCACAGATCGGCCTGCTCCGGCTGCGGTGCGTGTCCGATCTCGATGATGCGCACCTGCTGGATCGGCCCAGGATGGCCGGCGGACTTCAGGAACGCACGCGCGCTGCGCGCGTTTTCGGCCAGCACGTATCGGGTGCTGCGCGCGATCTGCAGCACCGGCGCCGGCAACACCTCGCCCGGATCGGTGTCGGATAATGGCACCGGCAGCAGGAACAAGGTCCCCGGCATCGCTTCAGGTCACCGGCGGCAGGGCCACACCGCAGTCCGCCAGCATCGACGTCAGGCTGATCAACGGCAAGCCGATCAAAGCGGTCGGATCATTCGAGCGCTCCGATTCGACCAGGCAGATTCCAAGCGACTCGACCTTGGCCGAACCGGCACAATCGTAGGGTTGCTCCAGGCGCAAGTAGGCGTCCAGGGTCTCGCGCGCCAGGCGCCGGAATCGGACCTGCGTGTCCACGCACTCCACCCGTTTGTAACCGGCGCCAGCGCGCACCAGCGCCAGCGCGGTGTAGAACACCACGCTGCGGCCCTGCATGGCCCACAGCTGGTCGAGCGCGGCCTCGTGCGCCAACGGCTTTCCGATTGGGCGGCCATTCATCTCGGCCACCTGGTCAGATCCGATCACGATCGCATCTGGATAACGTGCTGCGACGGCTTCGGCCTTCAACAGCGCCAGTCGGCGCGCAATCTGGGTCGGCGTTTCGCCGGCCCCGAAGGTCTCGTCGACCGCGGGCGCCACTGCCTCGAACGGCAAGCGCAGGCGTTCGAGCAGTTGGCGCCGATACGTTGAACTGGAAGCGAGTACGATCGCAACGGTCATGCTTGTGGCGGCTTTTCTTGGACGCACGCAGTTTAGCGGCGCCCGAATCATGAAGCGGACCATCGACGTATTCGAACTGGCGCGCGAACAGGGCAGCGTCGCAGGGCAAATCGAGGATGCCGATCTGCCGCGTCTGGCGCCGTTGCTGGCGCGTCCCGAAGGTCGGATCTGGTTCCAGATCCAGGGCCGGACCGACGCCAACGGCCGCAGTGCGGCGGCCTTGCAGCTTAAGGGCGAGCTGAAGTTGACCTGCGATCGGTGCGGGTCCGTGCTCGACTGGCCACTGGAGGCGTCGGTCGGCTTCTTTTTCGTGCAGGATGAGCAGCAGCTGAGTGCGCTTCCGATCGAGGTCGACGGCGACGAGCCGCTGCTGGGCAGCCGCCACTTCGATCTGCTGGACCTGGTCGAGGAGCAGACGATTCTGTCGCTGCCGATCTCGCCGCGCCACGAGCACTGCCAGCGGCCGGTCCAAGCCGACCGCGGTTCCGAGGATGCCGCACGGCGTCCGTTCGCGACACTTGCGGTGCTCAAGCGGACCAGAACCGTTGTAAAATAGGCCGTTTGACCTTTCCTCGGGTGTCCCGATGGCCGTTCAGCAAAACAAGAAATCCACTTCGCGGCGCGGCCAGCACCGCGCCCACGATTTTCTCACCGCTCCTCCGCTTGCCAGCGAGCCATCCACGGGTGAAGTGCATCGTCGTCACCATGTGAGCCCGAACGGGTTTTATCGGGGGCGCAAGATCATCCAGACCAAGAACGACGAGTAGCCTCGGGCGCGGCGGGCGGACGTGACCAGAGCGTGTGAGCAAGGGCGCCAGGGCGTAACGTGTAAGCCGGGCTGAGCCGAGGCGTAACCTGAGCGCTCGGACCTCGCAGGCTTGCTGCCGGCTCTCGGTATTGGGGGCTTGATGACCGTCCGGATCGCAATCGATTGCATGGGCGGCGACCAGGGGCTGTGTGTGACCGTGCCGGCTGCGCTGCAATGCGTGGCCGAGGAACCCGACGCGCAGTTCCTGCTGGTCGGCCGCTCGCAGGACATCCAGGCTGCGCTGGATCGCCTGGTCAGGCCAATGAGTACGCCGGGCAGTGGCCGCCCGCAGTCGGGACGGCTGGAAATCGTGGATGCACAGCAGGCGGTTGCGATGGACGACCCGCCGGCGGTTGCGTTGCGCGGCAAGCGCAATTCCTCGATGCGGATCGCCCTTGAGTTGGTCAAAAGTGGGCGCGCCGATGCCTGCGTCAGCGCAGGCAACACCGGGGCACTGATGGCAATCGCCCGATTCGTGCTCAAGACCCTCGATGGAATCGACCGGCCCGCCATCGCGCACATGCTTCCGAACGAGAAGGGCGGGTCAACCACGGTCCTGGATCTCGGTGCCAATGTCGACTGCAGCGCCGAGCAGTTGTTGCAGTTTGCGATGCTCGGTTGCGCGCTGGTGTCGGCGTTGCAGGCGCGCGAACGCCCTACCGTCGGGCTCTTGAACATCGGGGAAGAGGTGATCAAGGGCAACGAGGTGGTCAAGCGGGCGGCCGAGCTGCTGCGAGCCAGCGGATTGAATTTTCATGGGAACGTCGAAGGAAACGACATCTATCGCGGCACGACCGACGTGGTGGTGTGCGACGGATTCGTCGGCAACGTCGCGCTCAAGGCCTCGGAGGGTCTGGCGCAGATGCTGGCTGGATTTGTGCGGGAAGAGTTCACGCGCAATGCCTTGGCGCGCCTGATCGCGCTGATCGCGCGGCCCGTGCTGGGGCGCTTCCGCCATCGAGTCGATCACCGGCCCCACAATGGCGCCTGCCTGCTGGGGCTGCGCGGCATCGTGATCAAGAGTCACGGCTCGGCGGACGCCTATGCCTTCGGCTTCGCCATCCGGCGCGCGGTTGAGGCATCGCGTCACCAGTTGCTGGCGCGCACCGAATCGGCGGTCGTGCCTCTGCTCGCGAACCTTGCGGGCCGGCCAGCCGAAGCCAGCGCGGGGGCGCTCTGAGCGCGTAATGCATCCGCCGATTTTTCCACAGGGTTCGCGCATCATCGGCACCGGCGGTGCTCTTCCGGCGCGCGTGGTGTCCAACGCGCAACTGGTCGGCGAGCTGGCCGAGCGCGGCGTGCAAACGTCGGATGCCTGGATCGTCGAGCGCACCGGGATTCGCCAGCGCTACCTGGCCGAGCCTGGTCAGACCACAACGCAGCTCGCCTCGCAGGCAGCCAGGTCCGCGCTGCAGTCGGCCGGGGTGTCGGCCGACTCGATCGATTTGATCGTACTGGCCACATCAACCCCGGACCAGATCTTTCCGAGTACCGCGTGCCTGATCCAGGCCGAGCTTGGCATTCGCGGCGGGGCCGCCTTCGATTTGCAGGCGGTGTGCAGTGGCTTCGTGTACGGATTGACAGTGGCCGACGCCATGGTGCGCACCGGCGCCCATCGCCGGGCGCTGGTGATCGGCGCCGAGCTGTTTTCCAGGATCCTGGACTGGAACGACCGCACCACCTGCGTGCTGTTCGGCGATGGTGCGGGCGCGGTCGTGCTGGACGCCTCCGATCAGCCGGGGTTGCTGGCACAGCGGTTGCACGCCGATGGCGGCCGCGCCGCCATTTTGTGCACGGGTGGACGCGTGGACCAGGGGCAGATCCAGGGCGACCCGTTTGTGCGCATGGATGGTCCGGCCGTATTCAAGCTGGCCGTCGAGGTGCTCGACAGTTCGGCGCGCGAGGTACTGGGCGAGGCAGGCCTGCGAATCGATCAGCTGGACTGGCTGATTCCTCACCAGGCCAACATCAGGATCTTGACCGCAGCTGCGCGCCGCCTGGGTCTGCCGCCGGAGCGGCTGATCGTGACGGTCGATCAGCACGGCAACACATCGGCCGCCTCAGTGCCTCTTGCGCTTGATTGGGGCGTGCGAAGCGGCATGATCCGCCCCGGGCACAGTGTTCTGCTGCAAGGCGTGGGCGGCGGACTGACCTGGGGCTCGGTGCTTGTCAGGATGTGAGGGTCGGACGTGACCGCGCGCGTGGCTTTCGTATTTCCGGGGCAAGGCTCCCAGTCGGTCGGAATGCTGAATTCCTTCGCTAACGATCCGATGGTCCGCTATGTGCTGCGCCGGGCGTCGGCGGCGCTGGGCGAGGACATCGCACGCCTGATCGCCGAAGGTCCAGCCGAGCAACTGGAGCTGACCGTCAACACGCAACCGTGCATGCTGGCCGCCTGCTATGCCGTCTATTCCTGCTGGCGCGCCGCGGGCGGCTCGCAACCGGAGATGATGGCCGGACACAGCCTCGGTGAATACACGGCCCTGGTGGCGGCCGAGGCGATCGCGCTGGAAGAAGCGGTGCCGCTGGTTCGATTCCGTGCGCAAGCGATGCAGGAGGCGGTTCCGGTGGGCGTTGGCGCCATGGCGGCGATCGTGGGCCTGGACGAGGCCCGGATCGTTGCGGCCTGCGCCCAGGCCGGCCTTGATCAGGTGGTTGAACCGGTCAACTTCAATGCCCCGGACCAGGTCGTGATCGCCGGACACCGTGCGGCCGTGCAGCGCGCCTGCGAGGTGGCCAAGGGCCTCGGAGCACGGCGCGCGGTGACTCTGGCGGTGTCGGTTCCGTTTCATTGCAGCCTGCTGGCGCCGGCGGCCGATCGCCTGCGTGCCCGGCTGCCCACGGTGGCCGTACATCGGCCCTCGGTGTCTGTGATCAACAATATCGATGTCGCCGTCGAGACGGATCCGGCGCGCATCCGTGATGCGCTGGCGCGCCAGGCGGCCGGCCCGGTGCGCTGGACGCAGATCATTCGAGCCATGAGCGAGCGCGGGATCACCTATGTGGTCGAGTGCGGTCCCGGCAAGGTTCTGTCGGCTCTGACCCGGCGCATCGCGCCGGAGCTGAACAGCCTGTCGATTTCGGATCCGGCCACCCTGAGCCAGGCGCTGTTGGCTCTGGGGAGCTGATATGGCCCAGTGGTCCGTGCTGCGGGGCGACGCGTTGAAGGGCGAAGTGGCCCTGGTGACCGGAGCCTCGCGCGGCATCGGCCATGCGATCATCACGCACTTGGTTCGCGCCGGGGCCGCGGCGGTCGGCACCTCGACCTCGCAGGCCGGTGCGGACGCGATCTCCGAGTACATCGCCGAGCTGGGCGGACGAGGGCACGGGGCAGTGCTGAATGTGCGGCAGGGCGCGCAAATGGACCCGTTGGTCGATCAGGTCGTGCAATCCTACGGCAAACTGTCCGTCCTGGTGAACAACGCGGGGGTGACGCATGACATGCTGGCCGTTCGCATGCGCGACGAGCAGTGGAACGAGGTGATCGAAACCAATCTAAGTGGCGCTTTTCAGCTGTCGCGAAGCGTGATCCGGGGCATGATGAAGTTCAAGCATGGTCGGATCATCAACATCTCGTCGGTGGTCGGATCGAGTGGCAACGCCGGGCAGACCAACTACGCCGCGGCCAAGGCGGGGCTGGAGGGCATGACCCGTGCGCTGGCCCGCGAGCTCGGAAGCCGCGGAATCACCGTAAACTGCGTCGCACCCGGCCTCATCGACACGGATATGACACGCAACCTGAGCGCCGAGCAGTCGCAGGGGTTGCTGGCCCAGATACCGCTCGGGCGACTGGGGCAGGCTGATGAGGTTGCGGCGGTGGTGTCATTTCTGGCTTCGCCGGCGGCCGGGTATGTGACCGGCGCCACCGTGCACGTCAACGGCGGAATGCGCATGGCGTGATGCGCGCCGTCGGCAGTTCGCATGCTGGCCTCTGATAGAATCCGGCCCGCTTTTGGGAGGTGCTGGCGATATTCGCCGAAGACGGATCCGTCTCGGCAGCATGCTGCGGGCTGGGAGCCGTTTTCGGAACGCCGACGGCTCGGCGCGCACTCCAGATGTCGAACGAGTTCGGCGACAGGCCAACAGGGCGCAGGAGGAGTACATGGACAGCATTGAACAGCGGGTCAAGAAGATCGTCGCTGAGCAACTCGGAGTCAACGAGGCGGACATCAAGAACGAGTCGGCGTTCGTCGACGATTTGGGCGCAGACTCGCTCGATACGGTCGAGCTGGTCATGGCCCTAGAGGACGAATTCGAGTGTGAGATTCCGGACGAAGAAGCCGAGAAAATCCGCACGGTCCAACAGGCGATCGACTACGTCAACGCGCACCTCAAAAAGGTCTAGGCGCCGAGCGGGCTCGGGCGCTTTCCTGCAACGGTAAGCACCGATGCCATCGCGACGCCGTGTCGTGGTCACGGGGCTCGGAATCGTTTGCCCGGTCGGCAACGACCTTCAAACGGCCTGGCCCCAGCTGCTGGGCGGGGTCTCCGGCATCACGCGAATCACGCGCTTCGACGCCTCGGGCTATCGCGCCCAGATCGCCGGCGAGGTCAAGGGCTTCGATATTTCGCAGTACGTCGCGGCCAAGGAAATTCGCCGGATGGACATCTTCATCCATTACGGCGTGGCCGCATCGGTCCAGGCAATTCGCGACAGCGGAATCGAGATCACGGAGGACAACCGTGACCGCATCGGATGCATCGTCGGTTCCGGCATCGGGGGCCTGCCGCTGATCGAGGACAATCACACGGAGGTCATGACCCGCGGCCCACGCCGCATTTCGCCGTTCCTGATTCCGGGAGCGATCATCAACCTGATTTCGGGCAACGTGTCGATCATGCACGGCTTAAGGGGCCCCAATTTCGCGATCGTGTCGGCCTGCACCACCGGGCTGCACTCGATCGGCGAATCGGGGCGCCTGATCGAACGCGGAGACGCCGACGTCATGGTCGCCGGCGGCTCCGAATCGACCATCTGTCCGCTCGGGGTCGGGGGCTTCGCCGCGATGCAGGCGCTGTCGGTTCGCAACGACGACCCGGCCCGGGCCAGTCGCCCGTTCGATCGCGGGCGCGACGGCTTCGTGCTGGGTGAAGGCGCCGGGGTGGTGGTTCTGGAGGAATACGAGCACGCGCGCCGGCGCGGCGCCCGCATCTACTGCGAGCTGCTGGGTTTCGGCATGAGCGCGGACGCCCACCACATGACCGCACCCGACGTGGACGGGCCGCGCCGATGCATGCAGGTTGCCTTGCGAGATGCAGGCATCGAGCCGGCCCAGGTCGGCTATTTGAACGCGCACGGGACCTCGACCCCGCTGGGCGATGTCAACGAGACCAATGCGATCAAGCGGGTGTTCGGCGATGCAGCGCACCGGGTGGTGGTGAATTCGACCAAGTCGATGACCGGGCACCTGCTGGGGGGGGCCGGAGGCATTGAATCGGTGATCACGGTGCTGGCGATCTTCCATCAGGTCTCTCCCCCGACCATCAACCTGACCGATCCCGACCCCGAATGCGATCTGGACTACTGCGCCAACACCGCGCGCGACTTGAAGATCGACTACGCGCTGAAAAACTCTTTCGGGTTTGGTGGCACCAACGGCACTCTGGTATTTGGACGTGCACCTTAAGATTGTGCCGTCCCGCGCAATGCGGCGCATGATATGGGCCGCCGCGGCGCTCAGCGTGTCGCTGGCGCTGCTTTGCCTGGGTGCCGCGCTCGCCAGCGACAGTTTCGGGCCGTGGGTCGGGAGCCTGGCGGCGGCAGCGGCTGCCGTGGCGTTGCTACGCCGCGCCCGGGCCAGTCGCGCCAGCCAGATCCCGATCCAAATCGATTCTGAGGGAGGTGTACGGCTTGATTCGGCCGATTGCGAGGGTGCTCAGGCCGTATTCTGGCCCGTTGCAGTCACGGGCAGCTTGATCTGCGTGGCACGGGCCGACCGGAGCCGCGATCACCGGACGATCTGGCGCGATGCGATCGCCCCGGACGGGTTCCGGCGCATCGCCGCCTATGGGTTGTGGCGCCGCAGCGTTTTATCAAATCCAACCGATCCTTCCGAACTAATCGCGCGGTACGCTGTCAGATGCACACGGACGGCGCCGCGACCGGGATGGCCGCGGGCCGAATGAACGAACGCGATGCCGATTGGCAATTGGTCACTCGCGTACAGCGCGGAGACAAGCAGGCGTATGAATTGCTGGTTTCAAAGTACCAGCGCAGGATCTCACGCCTGCTGTCACGCATCATCAGGGATCCGTCCGACGTCGAGGACGTCGCGCAGGAGGCGTTCATTAAGGCGTATCGTGCCCTGCCCAGTTTTCGGGGCGAGAGCGCGTTTTACACGTGGCTGTATCGAATCGCGATCAACACGGCCAAGAACCATTTTGCCGCTCAGGGGCGGCGAGCCCCGACCCGCGGGTCGGCAGAGCTGGAAGACGCCGAGAACTCCGCAGACGGCCTGGCGCTGCGGGACGTTGCAACTCCGGACGCGGTCCTTCTGTCCAAGCAGGTCGGCGAGGCTGTCAATCGGGCCATCGAGCGGCTGCCGGAGGATTTGCGCACGGCCATCGTGTTGCGCGAACTCGAGGGAATGAGTTACGACGAGATCGCCAATTCGATGAATTGTCCGGTTGGTACGGTTCGATCGCGGATCTTTCGCGCGCGGGAAGCAATTGCCGCCGAGTTGCGGCCGTTGCTGGGGACGCGGGAAGATCGGCGCTGGTGAAGGAGACTGATTGATGAATTCGACACAGCGGACTGAAGAGCCAGTTCCGGCCGACAGCGACCTTGAATTGCTTTCGGCCTGGCTCGACGGAGAACTCGAGGCGGCGCAGGCCGGTGCCATGGTGGACCGACTGAAGGGGGACGCGATGCTGCGCGTGCACTTCGAAGCGTTCAGCGTGGCGGGCGATGCAATGCGGTCGCAGGAAGTGGCGGCCTGCCACGTAGCGGAGCTTGCCAGCCGGGTGCGCCGAGCGCTGGACGCCGAGCCGACCCGGCTGTCTCCCGGGGCCCTTGCGGGCTCGCAATTGCGACGCCACGTCGCCACCGGCGTTGGGGTCGCCGCCGCCGCTGCGATGCTCGCCGTGGTCGTGTTGCCCCAATTGCGCGGATCCGAAATGGCATCGCCCCAGACGGGCAGCCCGATCGCGGCCACCGAGCCTGTGGCCAACAAAGGCGCACCAAAGCACTCGGTTCCAAACACACTGGCAGCTCGAAGCACGCTGGACGCCTACTTTCGTGCCCACCGCGAGCTGGCCGCAACCGGCGTCATGCCGTCGGCGGTCGCCTACATCCGATCGTCAGGGGAGCCCGACCGGTGAGTGGGTCGGGTTTCGGGCGCGTCGGATGGTGGGGTGCATCCCTGGTTGGTGCGGCATTCTGGTTGGCGGGCTCGGCGGCGCACGGCGAGGACGGGCCGGTCGATTCTGCGGCAGCGTCGGCTCGCGGCCGCAGTCCGGTGCAGTGGCTGCAGGCGATTGAATTGGCCGCACAGCGCGGCAGCTACACTGGCACCATCGTCTACCAGCACGGCGACGAGGTGCGTGCCTCGCGCATCGTGCATTTCTTCGATGCCAGCGGCCCGCGCGAACGGGTGCAGACCCTGGACGGTCGTCCGCGCGAATTCATCCGCCAGGGCGACCAGGTTCAATGCCTGTACCCACAGCAGCACCGGGTCGTGATCGAGCATGCGAGGCACCGTGCGGCGTTTCCGGCGCTCGGTGAGGCTGGATCGGCCAGCGTGCTGGAGCACTATGCGCTGCAACAGGGTGATGTCGAGCGGGTCGCGGGAGTCGGGTGCCAGGTGCTGAAGCTGGTGCCGCTGGACACGCTCAGGTATGGCTACCGATTGTGGGTCGATCCGGGCAGCGGGCTGCTGCTGAAGGTGCAAATGCTCTCGAGCGACGAGTCGGTGATCGAGCAAATCGCGTTCTCCGACGTGCGCATCGGCGAGCCGATCAGTCCGGCCCAGCTCAAGCCGTCCTGGTCGACCAATGGCTGGAGCGTGGTGCGCCGCGAATCGCACGCGACCGAACTGAGCCGCCAGGGCTGGAGTGTCACCGCACCGGACGGTTTTCGCCGACTGACCGAAGTCGAGCGCAATCTGGAAAACGATCCGACGCGGGCGGCTCTGCAAGCCGTCTATTCCGATGGGCTGGCGACGGTTTCGGTGTTCATCGAGCCTGGAGCGCCGGCCGTTGAACCGGAGCCGGCGCAGCGCCGCGGGCCGTTGAGCGCCTTCACGCGCCAGGTCGGCGATGCGCGGGTGACCGTGGTGGGCGACGTCCCGCCGACCACCGCCCGTACGATCGCCGAATCCGTGCGATTCAGCGCGGATCACTAGCCGAAGTTTCGAACGCAACCGGCGCCGTGGCGCGCCTCCTGGACACAAGAGAAGACAGATGAGCAAAGTATTGGTGCGCGGCTTGATAATCGTGTGGGCACTGGCGGTGTCCGAGGTCTGCGTGGCCCAGAGCGTGGCGCTGCCCGATTTCACGGAGCTGGTCGAACGCTCGGCTCCGGCCGTCGTCAATATCCGGACCACGGCGCGCATATCCCAGTCGCACATGCAGCAGTTTCCCGATCTGGACGAAAACGATCCGGGCTGGGAATTCTTCCGGCGCTTTTTCCCTCAGCCCGGGCCGCAGCCCAATCCGCACCAGGGACCGGCGCCGCGCACTCCTCGTCCTGACCGTGAAATGCCGCGAGGTCAGGGTTCGGGTTTTCTGATTTCCGCCGACGGCTACGTGATGACCAATCATCACGTGGTCGAAGGTGCCGACGAGATCACGGTCACGCTGCCCGACAAGCGCGAGTTCAAGGGACGCGTGGTCGGGTCGGACCAGCGCTCTGACGTGGCGCTGGTCAAGATCGAGGGCAGCGGACTGCCGACCAGCAAGATCGGCGACCCGGCCCGGCTCAAGGTCGGAGAGTGGGTCATCGCAATCGGCTCCCCGTTCGGTCTGCAAAATACGGTCACGGCGGGCATCGTGAGCGCCAAGGGCCGTGAGACCGGCGAGCTGCTGCCGTTCATCCAGACCGATGCGGCGGTCAATCCGGGCAACTCGGGCGGCCCGCTGATCAACATGCGAGGCGAGGTGGTCGGAGTCAATTCCCAAATTTTTACGACCTCGGGCGCCTACGCCGGAATCTCGTTCGCGATCCCGATCGACGAGGCGATCCGCATCAGCGACCAGCTGCGCACCCAGGGCAAGATCGTGCGCGGCCGGATCGGCGTGCTGATCGGTGAAGTGTCGCGCGACGTGGCCGAGGCGATCGGGCTGCAGCGGGCTGCCGGTGCGCTGGTGTCGAGCGTCGAGAGCGACGGGCCGGCGGACAAGGCCGGCGTTGAACCCGGCGACGTCTTTCTGAAGTTCGATGGCAAGCCGGTCGAGAGTCAAAGCGACCTGCGGCGCATGGTGGCGGGGACCAAGCCCGGCTCGAAGATCAGCGCGACCGTGTGGCGCAACGGCGCCTCGCGCGATCTGCAGATCACGGTCGCAGAAATGCAGGCGGATCAGGCCCGCCTGGGGCGGGCCGACCCAGGCCATCCGAACCCGGCTGCGACCGACGCGCTGGGCCTGGTGACCTCCGACGTGCCGGCCGATCAGCAAAAGGAACTGAAGATCAAGGGTGGCGTGCTGGTCGAAGGCGCGGACGGGCCGGCGGCCCTGGCCGGCATCCGGGTCGGCGACCTGATCCTGGCGATCAACAACGTCGAGGTCAGCGGTGCCAAGCAATTCGGGGAGCTGGTGAGCAAGCTCGATTTGAAGAAGCCGGCCGCGCTGCTGGTGCGCACCGGCGAGCAGAGCCGATTCGTGATCGTTCACCCGACCGAGCACTGACAGGCTGCTGATCGTCCCGAAACTCGGCCGGACCGGGACCGCGCGCCCGGGTTAGAATCTCGTCCGTTGCTCGGACGACGCAGGGGGTGATCCCGTGGGTTCACCCCCTTTTGCGTGCCGGGAGACCCGCGTAGCCACTTCCGAGTCCACAGCCGATGCGCTTGGCACGGCGATCAAATGCAGCATATCCGCAACTTCTCAATCATCGCGCACATCGACCACGGTAAATCGACGCTGGCCGATCGGATCATCCAGCGATGCGGCGGGCTGGCCGAGCGTGAGATGGCGGAGCAGGTGCTTGACTCGATGGATCTGGAACGAGAGCGTGGAATCACGATCAAGGCGCAGACGGCTGCACTGAGCTACGTCGCGCGCGACGGGCGTGTCTACAACCTGAACCTGATCGATACGCCCGGGCACGTTGATTTTTCCTACGAGGTCAGCCGCTCGCTGTCGGCGTGCGAGGGCGCCTTGCTGGTGGTGGACGCCTCGCAGGGTGTGGAAGCACAGACCGTGGCGAACTGTTACACGGCGATCGAGCTGGGAGTCGAAGTGCTACCCGTGCTGAACAAGATGGACCTGCCGCAGGCCAATCCGGAGCAGGCGCGGGCCGAGATCGAGGATGTGATCGGGATCGACGCGCACGAAGCGATCCTGGCCAGCGCCAAGACCGGCCAGGGGGTCGATGAAATCCTCGAGCGAATCATCGAGCGCATCCCGGCACCCGGCGGCGACCCGGGCAAGGCTCTCGCCGCCCTGATCATCGATTCGTGGTTCGACAACTACGTCGGCGTCGTGATGCTGGTGCGGATGGTCAACGGCGTACTCAAGCCCAAGGACAAGGTGCTGCTGATGGCCACCGGCGCCACTCACCTGTGCGAGCAGGTCGGGGTTTTTACTCCCAAGGCACAGTCGCGCGAGCTGCTGAGCGCCGGCGAAGTGGGCTTCGTGGTGGCCGGAATCAAGGACTTGCGAGACGCCGGGGTGGGCGACACGGTGACCCACGCGGGTCGACCGACGGCCCATGCACTGCCCGGGTTCAAGGAGATCAAGCCGCAGGTGTTCGCCGGCCTGTATCCGGTGGAGGCCAACCAGTTCGAAGCGCTGCGCGATGCGCTCACCAAGCTGCAGCTGAACGACTCGGCCATGCATTTCGAACCGGAGGTGTCGCAGGCGCTGGGGTTCGGCTTTCGATGCGGCTTTCTGGGGCTGCTGCACATGGACATCGTGCAGGAGCGGCTCGAACGCGAGTACGACATGGACCTGATCACGACCGCGCCCTCGGTGGTCTACGAAGTGCTGCTGCGCGATGGTTCGCTGGTCCGGGTCGACAACCCCTCGAAGATGCCCGATCCGGCCAAGATCGCCGAGATCCGCGAACCGATCGTGGCGGTCACGATCTTCGTTCCCCAGGAATATGTCGGCGCCGTGATCACGCTCTGCACCGGCAAGCGGGGCGTGCAGATCAATCTGACCTACCACGGCCGACAGGTGCATCTGGGCTACGAGCTGCCCCTGGCTGAAATCGTGCTCGACTTCTTCGATCGCCTGAAATCGGTGTCGCGCGGCTATGCCTCGATGGACTACGAGCTGCAGGAGGGCCGTCCGGCCGACGTCACGAAGGTCGACCTGCTGATCAACGGCGATCGGGTCGACGCACTGTCGGTGATCGTTCATCGATCCAACGCTGCGCGTCGCGCGCGCGATCTGGTGTCCAAGATGAGGGAGCTCATTCCGCGCCAGATGTTCGACGTTGCGATCCAGGGTGCCATCGGTTCGACCATCATCGCGCGGGAAAACGTGAAGGCGCTGCGCAAGAATGTGCTGGCCAAGTGCTACGGCGGCGATATCACCCGCAAGCGCAAGCTGCTCGAGAAGCAGAAGGCAGGCAAGAAGCGAATGAAGCAGGTCGGCAGCGTCGAGATTCCCCAGGAGGCGTTCCTGGCCATCTTGCAAGTGGAGGATCAGTGAGCCCAATGAGCGCGTTGACCGCCGTCGTGCTGGGTGCCTTAGGCGTGTATGTGCTGGCGATGATCGGCGGCCAGGTACCGACCGACTTTGCCCTGTTTCTGTTCGTGTGCACGGCGGTCAGCGGACTTTATTTTGCCGCCGAGGCGTGGTGGTTCGCCCCTCGCCGGCGCGAGCAGACGGTGCGCGCCCTGCTGGAGTTCGATCGGCGCAATCGCCCCTCGCAAAGCACGCGGCCCGACGTGCTCGCCAAGGAGCGCGCTTCGCTGCAGGAGGAACTGTCGCATCGGCCGTGGTGGGTCGAATACACGGCCGGCTTCTTTCCGGTCATCGCCCTGGTGTTCGTGCTGCGCTCGTTTCTGTTCGAGCCGTTCCGGATTCCCTCCGGATCGATGATTCCGACGCTTCAGGTCGGTGATCTGATTCTGGTCAACAAGTACCCGTACGGGATCCGACTGCCGGTCGACAATCACACCGTGCTCGAACTCGGGCACCCCCGGCGGGGAGACGTCATCGTGTTCCGCTATCCACACCAGCCGAGCCAGGACTACATCAAGCGGGTGGTCGGGCTTCCCGGCGACCGGGTCGATTACCACGATCGGCGCCTGACGATCAACGGCGTCGTGGTTCCGATGCGTGAAATCGACCGGTATTTCGACCCCGGGCGGGTCCAGACCTACCAGCAATTCCTGGAGACGCTCGGCAACGTGGAGCACCGGGCCATCTTCATCGAGGGACAGGGAGCGGAGATTCATCCCGCAATGCAGCATACAAATCGGGATGCTTGCGTCTACAGTGCGGGCGGCGTGGCCTGTACCGTTCCACCCGAGAGTTACTTCGTCATGGGTGACAATCGGGACAACAGTGAGGACAGCCGCTTTTGGGGTTTTGTACCCGACCGCAACGTGGTTGGTCGTGCCTTTTTCATCTGGATGAACTTCGGCAATGTCGGACGAATCGGTGGTTTTCACTAGATTGGGGCAGACTCTGCCAGGTCGGCAGCGCGGTTTGAGCCTGGTCAGCCTGGTTTTCATCGGGCTGATCGCGATCATGCTGCTGACGGTCGGCTTCAAGCTGGTTCCATCGCTGATCGAGTATCTGGCCATCGATCGGGCGATCCAGCGGATCAAGAACGAGGGGTCGACCGTGCGGGAGATCCGCAATGCCTTCGACAAATATTCGAC
>Ga0137412_10001743_pt1 | contig 17041 bp, 16 predicted proteins | sample CZODoug2_1_16fun_FD_122160 | JGI IMG/M metagenome (GOLD analysis project Ga0137412, IMG submission 122160) | Vadose zone soil fungal communities from Angelo Coast Range Reserve, California, USA - CZODoug2_1_16fungal (Hybrid Assembly) | ecosystem: Environmental > Terrestrial > Soil > Vadose zone...
CCACTTTGGCTAATCTGCACTGCTTGTGATGGGACCAGCCGCGCGTCCTTGATCGTGTCGAGAATGAAACGGACGCGCACGAATTCCGACGGCCAAAACGCGTGGTCCTGATTTGGCGTTACCCCGCGCGCTTTCACCGTTCCCGATCCGGGCTGGACGGCGGTGTCGATGAAATACAAATCGCCGATTCGCGGCGCTCTTTTCTCATCGGGCGAATACGTTTGGACCTTTACGTTTGGTCCCCCGAGATACTTCCTCACTAAGGCCAAGTCTGTCTCCGCCACCGTGAAATCAGTGTAAATCGGATCGAGACCTTGAATCGCGACTAGTGGCGGACTCGTGGGACCGACCAAATTACCGATGTCCACGTTGCGCAAACCCACGCGTCCGTTGATGGGCGATTTGATGTAACAAAAATCGAGATTCACCTGAGCTGCCTCGGCCGCCGCCTGCGATTTGTGCGCGTTTGCCACTGCCAGGTCGTAATCCTGCGGGGCGTTAACACCCTTCGACCGCAAATCAGCCTGTCGCTTCAACGTTACCTGGTCCAACGCCGCTTGCGCTTTCGCTTGATCGACAGCCGCTTGGTACGGGCGCGGATCGATGGTGAAAAGCGGATCGCCTTTCTTTACATCGGCACCATCCTGGAAATCGCGCGTCATAATTTGTCCGGCCACCTGCGCCCGCATCTGCACAGTCTCGTAGGCGGCACAGGTTCCGATTTCATCCAAATAAAGAGGAACGTCTTTGCTGGTCACCTTCGCAACCAAAACGGGACGGACTGGCGGTGGCGGCGCTGCTTTCTGCCGGCTTGTAATGACGCGAATGGCCGAAAGAACAACCAAGATCGCGACAATACCACTTACGAGATAAACGCGTTTACGGCCATAACGTCGTTCAAGGTGTGTGACACGCTCGCGCATCGCGGTATTTACGTCAGCCAGCGAGCTCATTTGTGTCTCCCTCTGTTTCCATTCGTGCCGGGCGCGCGATCAATCCGTTCGCGCACATGATTCAGTACACGCATGCACACTTCCATGTCGCGTGTTGGAATGTCGTTAATCAACTCGTGACGCAGCTTGAGCGCGGTCGCATTAATCCGATTGATCACGCGCTCGGTCCGAGGTTGCAGATGCACGGTTTTACAACGCCGATCGCGTGCTGAATTCTTGCGCACGACCCACCCTTCTTTTTCCAGGCGGTGAAGCAAACTCACCAGGGTTGGCTCTTCGATGCCGGTGCGTTCCGCGATCTGTGATTGGGTTAGCGGTTCGGGCGCCCGGGAAAGATGAATTAACGTGCGCCACTTTGCCTGGCTCAGGCCCATGGGCTTGAGCCGTTGATCGAGTTTCATCCGCCAGGCCCTGGCGGTACCGCCGAGAAGGGGCCCAAAGGTCTCGGGATCAAATTTCTTCATGAGATGCGGAAGATCGTTAGCAGGCTAACGATTTAACCTTTTAAGCAAGACCTTTGCCAGCCATTGTCAACCAGGATCAGCGCGAGGATGGAACAGAAAAAATAATCGCCTCGTGCTCGCGATAATCAATGATGCGTAAGACCAGCTGGGGCCGGCCGGGCGACCAATGCTTTGTCGTCTCTGCTTCTGTTTCATTCTCGCCCTGCACCAGGAAAAATTTTGTATCGGCCGGTAGTTGCTCAATCGTGCTGACATAGCGAATGGGCGCGTGGACATAGAACAAATAGGGCTGGTACTTGGGATTGACGGCATAGAGCGGGACGCTCGGGGGAATGATGGCATCGATTTGCCGCGCGTGCTGGCGAACCTTTTCGTGTTTGCGCAAAAACGGGACAGCAATCAGGCCATAAGCCAAAAGCGCAACGCAAGCGATTCCGACGATGATTGCGACAATCTTGTTACGCAAGCATGGAGAAAACGTTTTGCCGGAGAGCCAAGGCGGCCAATGCAGGTTCTCCTGCGTCAACAATTCGCCGAACCACCATGCCGCTGGACCGAGCGCAGGCATGGCATAACGCGGCAAGGCGCCCGGAATCACGTTGACCAGCACAAATGGGACAACGATGCCGAGTAAAAGCGCAAAATGGCGACGGCGTAATTCCGCTGGCTCATCAAATTGAAGAAGTGCCAGGGGCAGCCACGGCAGGAAATAAACGAGACCGCGTGGAATGTTCATGATCCAGGAAGAAAATTGGAATCCGCTGCCGGAAACGCGGCCGGTATATTGTCGCGACCAGATGGACGCCACGCGCGCCGAATCTGACAGCAGAAAGGCAGGTAGCGCCCAAGCGGCAAGCATTCCAAACATGACGACGAGGGCGATGAAATGGTCGCGGGTTGCGAGCAGCGCCAGCTTCCGATCATTCCAGAGCAACGCCACCACCGGCCCGTAAAAGAAGAGTAGATGCGGAAGCGGACCTTTCGCCAGCATGGCCAGCCCGAGGAAAATTGCGGGCAGCAACCACAGTTTTTTTCCTGTTTCTTCCGCGCGATAAGCCGCGATCCAGAAAATAAAGGCAAGCGCCGTTAACGAGACGTAGATGGCTTCGATTTCGATCAAACGACCTTTTTCAATATTCCCGGCGTTAACCAACCAGACCATCGCCGCCAGCAAAGATCCCGCCGTTCCCAGCGCGCGCCGCCCGCGCGTGACGAAAGAGAGCGCGACCGCCAAAATCGCCAGGGCTGAGGGAAGACGCGCCGTCCATTCGCTGCGAACTCCGGTCAGCTTGAAAGAAGCGGCCACGATCCAGTTGACCAACGGCGGTTTGCGAAAGTAGGGCTCGCTTCCAACACGCGGCACAAGGTAATTGCCGGTTTGCAACATGGTAACAGCAGGCAAAATTCGCCGGCCTTCTTCTCCACGAATTTCGAGCGACCCAAGACCGGGCAGGTAAATGGCCGCCCAAACCAAAAGTACGAGATGGGTCCGGCGGCGTTGCCACCATTTGGCGAGAAAAATCTTTCGCCACGTCGGGCGTCCGGGTCTGGGTTGATGCATAGCTGCGATTTTCACGGCGGGAGCGGCGGTTGCCAACGGATTTTCACAATCACCTCGTCATCCCGAGCGAAGTCGAGGGATCCCGCTGTGTAAGCTTTAAGGTAACTTTACGGGATCCCTCGACTTACGCTTGGGATGACGGGCTTCGTGGACGGACCCGCGCCAACCCCATCACCTTGACGAAAAGCTAGAGTAAATTAAATTAGCTGACTAGACCGCGCGACGTTGGAGTGGGAGCTGGTGTCCCACTCTTTTTTGTCTGGCGGTCTCGAGCTGTTTTTATGAACGCTGAATTTATAGCAATGCTGGATTATCTCGAGCGTGAGCGCGGAATTAAGCGCGAGATTTTGCTCGAAGCCGTCTCGAACGCATTGCTGTCCGCCTCTAAGAAAAGCGTGAGCGCTTCGCGGGAACTCCGCATCGATATTAACCCCAAAACCGGTGAGATTCGCGCCCTCGCTAATTTGATCGTGGCGGACAAGGTAACGAATCCGCAGGACGAAATCTCGGAAACAGCCGCCCGTCGAATCAAGCCAGACGCAAAAGTGGGCGACGTCGTGGAAGTGGAAGTGACGCCCAAAAATTTCGGACGCATCGCCGCACAGACGGCCAAGCAGGCGATGATGCAGCGCATTCGCCAGGTCGAGAAGGAGATGATTTACGAGGAGTTCAAGGACCGCGCCGGCGAAATCGTGAGCGGAACGGTGCGCCGTTTCGATCGCTCGGATGTGATTCTCGATCTGGGAAAATTCGAAGCGATTATGCCGCAACGGGAGCGCGTGGTGGTGGAAGATTACAATGTTGGAGACAGATTGCGCGCTTACGTGGTGGCGGTGGACAATGGAATTCGCGGGCCGGAAATTATCGTGTCTCGCAGTCATCCGAATTTTGTGCGGCGTCTGTTCGAACTCGAGGTGAGCGAAATTGCCGATGGCACTGTCGAGATCCGTGGGATTGCGCGGGAAGCGGGTTATCGAACAAAGATCGCGGTCTGGAGCGCCAACCAAAAAGTTGATCCGGTGGGAGCGTGCGTGGGGATGCGTGGATCGCGCGTGAAAAACATCGTGCGCGAGCTCAATAACGAGAAGGTGGACATCATTCGCTGGAGCTCGGACCCGAAGGAATTTGTGCTCGAGGCCTTGAAGCCGGCGAAGGTGAAAAATTTGACCTTCGATACGGAGAAAAAGAGTGTGACGATTGCGGTCGATGAAGATCAGCTTTCTCTCGCGATTGGGAAAAAGGGACAGAATGCGCGCTTGACTTCGCGATTGACCGGCTGGGAAATCAACATTCAAAAGGACACTTCAGCTACCACGGCGGTCGAACAAAAGGTGGCGCAAGCGGCGCAGGCTTTGTCGGCCGCATTACCGATTAGCGAAGAACAGGCGACGACGTTGGTGAAGTCGGGATTTACCAATCTCGAGGGATTGCGTGACGCCGACGTGCAGGATTTGGTAGATATTTTGGGGATCGACGAAGCGAAAGCTCGCGAAATCCACGAAGCGGTGAAGGAACCCGAACCCGCTCAGTAGTTATGGCTCTCCGCTGAGGAGCTCAGGGCCATGAGCAGAAATTTTGAGGAACAAGATGGCAACGAAAAGCACGACGAAATCGCCGGCGCGCAAAGCGGCAACGACTGCGCGCAGACCGGCGAAGACTGTTCCTCAGAAAGAGACGCCGCCTAAAGCTAAAGAATCCAAAACAAAGGCCGCCGAAAAACCGGAGCGCCCTATAGGGCCCGCAAAGGAGAAAGGTGCGCCCGCTCGGGTCACTGGGGAGGTGCCAGAGACAACCGAAGAGAAGCCTAAGTCTGTGAGCAAGATGGAATCGGTTTCGTTAATCGATAAACCCAAAGCGAAGTCCGCAGACGGCGTCCCAAAGGTCAGGACAACAATTTTGCCGCCGATTTCGAAACTGGTTGCGAAACCGGGGCTCACCGCCCCGCCGCCACCGCCGGTCGTCGAACCACCGCCTCCGGCTCCTGCTCCGGTTGCCGAAGGTGCGGCTGTTTCATCAACCGATGGACAAGCCTCGGAAGTTGCTCCGCCAGTTGAGGAAGAACCGAAAAACGTCATCACAATCAAGCCGCCGATCATTGCCAAAGAGCTGGCGACGCAGCTCGGGATGAAAAATTTTCAGCTGATCAAGGAGCTGATGGATGATTTCAACATTTTCGTAAACGCCAACCAGACAATCGAGCCCGATGTGGCGACCAAGATTGCGGAGCGGCACGGATTCGTTCTGGAGAAAGAGCGCCGAGAAAAAGGCGGCGGCGTTCACAAGGAAGAAAAGGTTATTGTTGCTCCGCCACCTCCGGAGCCGGCGAAAGAGGAGGAACTCAAGCCTCGCGCTCCCATCATTACTTTCATGGGCCACGTCGATCATGGCAAAACCTCATTGATGGATGCGATTCGAAAAACGCGGGTGGCCGCGGGCGAAGCGGGCGGGATTACGCAACACATTGGCGCCTACCGCGTGGAACATAAAGGCCAACTGATTACTTTTCTCGACACTCCGGGTCATGCCGCATTCACTGCGATGCGCGCGCGAGGTGCATCGGTCACCGACATCGTGGTGCTAGTGGTTGCAGCCGATGACGGGCTGATGCCGCAGACGATTGAAGCAATCAATCACGCCAAAGCGGCTCCGCACGTCAAAATCATGGTCGCGATAAACAAGATCGACCTGGCTTCAGCCAACATCGATCGAGTGAAGAAGCAACTTCAGGAGCGTGAGCTGACACCGGAAGATTGGGGTGGCGAAACCATTACGGTTCCGGTCTCGGCCACGCGCGGAACCAATATCGATCAGCTTCTTGAGATGATGACGCTGCAGGCTGAAGTGATGGAACTGAAGGCATCACCGACGGCAAAACCGCGCGGCACTGTGATTGAAGCGCAGGTAGAAGCGGGACGCGGACCGACCGCTACCGTTATTGTCCAAATGGGAACATTGCGGGTGGGCGACGCTTTCATCTGCGGCGATTACAGCGGCAAAGTGAAATCGCTAATCGATGATCGCGGTCAACCGGTGAAGGCCGCGGGGCCGTCGATGCCGGTGAAAGTTCTTGGTTTTACCGGATTGCCCAACGCAGGTGACGAATTGCTGGTGATGGATTCGGAGCGCGAAGCCAAACAACTGAGCGAAGAACGGCGGGAATCGAAGCGCGCCGGCAAGTTAGCGACACCGCAGCGCGCCACTCTCGAAACATTATTGGAAGCGGCCGACGGCAAAAAAGTTTTGCGCATCGTCTTGAAAACCGACGTGCAGGGTTCGTTGGAAGCGCTGACCGGTGCGCTCAATCAAATCGAGAGCAAGAAAGTCGACCTCGAAATAATTCACGCTGGGGTCGGGCCGATTTCGGAAAACGATATTCTTCTCGCGAGCGCGTCGAACGCCGTCGTCGTCGGCTTCAATGTCAAAGTGGAAAACATGGCCGTGACCGCGGCGAAACACGAAGGCGTTCAGGTCAAACTTTACTCGATCATTTACGAGCTACTCGATCAGATCAAAGAAGCGATGGCGGGCTTGCTCGACCCGGAACATCGCGAATCGGTCATTGGCCATGCCGAAGTGAAACAGATATTCCAGTTGAGCAGAGGGATCGTGGCCGGATGTCTCGTCACCGATGGTCGCATCGCGCGAACGTCGCGAGCACGGATCCTGCGACGTCGTCAACCTGTTTATGATGGCGGGCTTGCCACCCTGCGCCGGTTCCAGGATGACGTAAAAGAAGTGCGCTCGGGACTCGAATGCGGAATTAAGCTGGGAGATTTTAGCGAATACCAAGTGGGCGACATCATCGAGTGTTATATGCTCGAGCAGATCGCGCAGAAATTGTGACCAAAACGTTGAAGCGTTGAAGAGTTGAAGCGGACAGAAAGCCGCTTCCACGCTTCATCTCTTCATCGCTTCAACTTCCTCCAATGAAACATCGATTATTGCGCGTAAATGAAGTGCTCAAACGCGAGCTCAGTGGACTCATCGCGCGCGAAATGAATTTTGAACAAGGTCTCGTTAGCATTAATCAGGTGGACATTACCTCCGATCTGAAAAACGCACACGTCTTTGTCAGCGTCCTTGGTACGACGGGCGCAAGCGTGATCAATCAGCTCGAGGCGCATCGCGCCGCCTTGCAATCCGCCTTGGCAAAACATGTGGTCTTGAAATACACCCCCCACCTTGTTTTCCATCTCGATGATTCGATCGAACGCGGCACGCGTGTCATCGAAATCATGCAGGAGATCGATTCGGCCCGCGAAAACAAGGCGTGAACGAGCGCGACACCAAATTTGCTGAAATTGGTCGCGTCTTGCGCGAGCATAATAAATTCGCGGTGCTGAGTCATGTCCGCCCGGATGGAGACGCTCTCGGGAGCACGCTGGCTCTCGCATTGTCGCTGAAAGGACTCGGCAAGGAAGTCCGGGCCTGGAATGAAGAGGGAATGCTGGAGAAATATAATTTTCTGGCGCAGGCCGAGCTGTTAACCCAACCACCAAGCGAGCCGGAAGATTTTGATGTCGTAGTCGCGCTCGATACCGCAGTGCAGAATCGTCTCGGCACCACTACCTCCGCGGTGCGTCATGCCAAACTTTGGATCAATATCGATCATCACCCGAGTAATCCGCGTTACGGTGATCTTGTTTACATCGATCCGACTGCACCTGCGACCGGCCAAATTCTTTTTGAATTCCTAACGAACCAAAATTTCCCGATCACGCCGGAAATCGCGGAAAACCTTTACGCGGCAATCTCGACCGACACCGGTTCGTTTCAGTACCCGAATACAACCGTGCGCACGTTCGAGATCGCGGCGGAGCTGGTTCGTTGCGGAGTCGAGGTCGGGCGAATCAGCCAATTACTTTACGAAAATTTTCCGCGCCGGCGCATCGAATTACTGCGCGAACTATTAGGCACGATGCAATTCGGCTGCGACGGAAAACTGGCGTGGTTCAGTTTGAGCCAGGCCGCTGCCCTCGCCCTCGGCGTGATTCCGGAAGACAACGAAGGGTTGATCGATCATTTGCGGGCTACTCGTGGCGTGATCGTGGCAATTTTCTTCGAAGAACTGATCGATCGAAAAGTGCGCGTCAGCATGCGCTCGAAAAACGAAGCGGTCGATGTTTGCGCGATTTGTACCCAGTTTGGTGGTGGCGGCCACGTCCTCGCCGCCGGAGCACGCGTTCGCGGGACATTGCCGGAAGTAGAGAAAAAAATCGTGGAACAAGCTTGTGCAGCAATCGAGCGCAACACCTGACGGCGTTCTGCTCGTGGACAAGGCCGCAGGGATGACATCGCACGATGTCGTCGCGTTGGTGCGGCGGCGTTTGCAAATCCGGAAAGTTGGTCACTGCGGCACGCTCGATCCGATCGCAACCGGCCTCCTCCTCCTCACCCTCGGACGCGGCACAAAAATTCAGGATCTCCTTATGGCTGAGGACAAGGAATATTCCGGGACGATGATGTTTGGAGTAACAACGAGCACGCAAGACAAGGAGGGCGAAATCATCGAGCAGCGCGAGGTGCCGGCCTTGGATGAAAAAAACATTCGCCCCGCGTTTGAGAAATTTCGTGGCGATTTTTATCAAACCCCGCCAATGGTCTCCGCCATCAAACACGCCGGTGTTCCACTTTACAAACTCGCGCGCCAGGGAAAAACAGTCGAACGCGAGCCGCGGTTAGTGCACGTTTACCGCTACTCCATCGATCGAATCGCTCTACCCAAAGTCGATTTCACCGTTGTCTGCAGCAAAGGTTTTTATGTTCGAACTTACGCACACGACATTGGCGCGGAACTCGGTTGCGGCGCGCATCTCTATTCGCTCCGACGAGTGAAATCGGGGCGATTCGATGTCGCGAACGCGGTCTCGGTCGATCAGATCAAAAATGGCGACCCGTCCGAAATTGCCGCGCGTGTGCTTTCGTTGCCGCAGGTTTCCCGGATGCGGGGAGCGTGAGGGGAATGACGAAGCTCGAATGACGAATGACGAAGGAAGTCCTAATGACGAACTCCAAAAGGACGCGTGAACACGACGATGCGTTTTGGTTGGATGGCGAAACGTTGATCGTTCGTGAGGAACCAAGGGCCAAGCCTGTTTACGATTTGGAAGAACGAACTGCGCGGTTCGGAGAAGCGGTCATTGATTTCGCAAAGACGATTCCACAGGGCCCAACAACGGACCGCATCATTAGCCAATTGATCGGTGCGGCAACAAGTGTCGGCGCGAACTATATCGAAGCCGATGACTCCGTTTCCAAAAGAGAATTTCTCAAGTGTATTGGTACCTGCAAGAAAGAGGCGCGTGAAACGAAGTAATTTCTGCGTATGGCCGTCCGCGCGGTTCCAAAACTAAAGCCAGAAGCGCGAAAACTCTGGATGGAAGCAAGGGAGTTGCACCTCATCTTTGCGAAAATCTGGCGAAGCGGAAAACAACAAGAACAGGGAAAATGACGAAACTCGAAGCACGAATGTTTCGTCATTTGTCATTGGTGCTTCCTTCGTCATTCGTCATTCGTGCTTCGTCATTTACGCGCCTCGTCACTCGTCATTCGTCATTTTCGTAATGGAAATCCTCCGTTCCACCACCGATCTCGCGCAGTTAGACGGTCCGCTTTTCCTCGCCATCGGCGCGTTCGACGGCGTGCACCTCGGTCACCAAGCCGTCATCTCCACTTCCGCGCGGCATGCCCATTCTGAAGATGGAACGCCGGTTGTTGTCACGTTCGATCCACATCCTGCCAAAGTTTTGCGGCCAGAGAATCCGCCTCATCTCATTACTTCCACGCCGCATAAGATCGCGTTGATTCGCGCTCTTGGAGTCGGCCATCTCCTGATAATTCCTTTCGACAAAAATTTCGCGCAAACCGAGGCGGAGGATTTCGTTGCCCAACTGACCGAGAACGCCAGGGCCCTGTGCGAAATTTGTGTCGGCCATGAATGGTCATTCGGAAAAAATCGGGCCGGCAATCTCGCGCTCCTGCGCAAACTCGGTACCCGGCATCACTTCAACGTTGTCGGAATCCCGCCAGTGAAGGTGAACGGGGCGGTCGTCAGCAGCACCGCCATTCGCGCCCGGATTGAGCGCGGCGATTTTGCTGGCGCAGCCGCAATGCTCGGCCGCGACTACACCATTCTCGGGACGGTCAGGGAAGGTTCAAAGCTGGGGCGGCAGATCGGTTTTCCGACGGCAAATTTGAGTGCGCACAGCGAACAATTTCCGCCCAACGGCGTTTACTTTGTCGAGGCCTGGTTCGAAGGCGTGCTCCATCACGGCGTCGTCAATGTGGGGTTCCGACCGACTGTTTCCGGCGAAAAGGCTGAGCGCACGATCGAAGTTCATCTCCTCGATTTTCATCGCGACATTTACGGCGGTGATATCGAAATAAAATTCGTGCAGTTCCTGCGGCCGGAGAAAAAATTCGAAAACGTCGAAGCGCTCGGAAAGCAAATTGCGGCTGACGTAAAAAAAGCGCGCGAGCTTTGCGCCGCGTAATGACCGTCATTCCGAGCGCAGTCGAGGAATCCCGATGTGAAAGCTTAAAGATACTTCGTCGAGGTCTCTCGACTTCGCTCGGGATGACTTAAACGGTCATGTCGCGTGTTCGCGTAAGCGCAGCCCAAAGCCCGGCAATGGTCATTCCAGTTCCACAGGCCAGAATCAGAAGAAGCAATTGCACCGGTTTTAGACCCGACATCCGCGCAAACGCATCATGCACGAACATTCCCTCGCCCGATGCGAAATAGGCAATCACGACCGACACAATAGTCGCCGCGAAAATAATGAAAGCGCGCTGCGTGCTCCAGGAGAAACGCCGGTGCGGAAGCTGTTGCATCACTCGCGCGGTAAAGCCCGCATCGTCGATATAGGGCGTCTCGTCACGCAATCGCGCATCGATTAAATTATCGAGTGGATCGTTCATTTCAGGTTGCCCAGGCCGCTAGCATTTTCTTCAATTTCTCGCGTCCGCGCAAGACATTCGTCTTCACCGTCCCAAGCGGAATATCGAGGACGCGGGCCGCTTCGTCGTGAGATAACCCATTCTGGCAACAAAGCGTGACGGCCGTGCGCTCATGTAACGGTAAGTTAGCCAGCGCGTGCATGAGATCGTGACGCAACGCGGGATCGGTCGTTTGTGGATCGACCTCGGCCTGCAACCGCTCTTCATCGATCCCGACAAGCTCTTTGCGTTTGCGGGCATTCTCGCGGAAAACGTTGTAAGCGATTCGATAAAGCCAGGTGGAGAATTTCGCTTCGCCTCGGAAACTCCGGATGTTTTTGTAAGCCCGAATGAACGTTTCCTGGGCGAGATCGTCGGCCAGTTCCAGGTCGGCCCGCACCAGCTGGCGCAAAAGACCGCGCACGGGCGATTGATGGCGGCGAACCAGCTCGCCAAAAGCGTGCTGGTCACCATCAACAATAACTCGCGCGAGCAGGTCGGCATCGGTCAGCTCCACATCATTGTTTCAACGCTTTCTCGTCGCGATAAGCAAGTCGCCACGCCAGCAGATAACCCAGACCTATCAAGCCGGGAATCAAACCAAGTGCCCAGACGCCGTTGTCCCAACCGGCACTAATTCCAAAAAACATGACTACACCCACGCCGACCGAGACGAGGACGATGCCGCGGCGCAAATCGTACCACGGGCGCACGATTACCGGCGCCGCCGCGGGGGACGAGAGTAACTCCGGCGGGACCGGCTGACCTTTCTCCACCATCATCCGCACGGTGCGATGCAGCGAACGCGTCCTGGCCCAACTGCTGAACATAATGACGGCGACAATTGCGACTGGGAATCCAAACACGGCCAGGACACTGATAATGGCGATTGGAAGGACCTTTGCTGGGATGTCGTCGTCCCCATGATGGCGATGGGAATCGGGTTCCTCGCCATCGTTCCCATCGACGGTGATCGCGAATCCCTTGTGTTTAAATTTGCGATCGACCCGTTCCTTAATCTTGTCCGCAAATTGATTGGCCGCGGAAGGTGTTGCCGAAATCGCGGGAGAAACGGAAGCCGGGGACGTTGCCGTGGCCGCGAGCGTGGGCGACGGAGCCGGCGTTTCTGGCGTGGCGCCAGGTGTTTGTGCGTAGATGGCCATCTCTATGTTAAAAGTACCGGCGCCACCAAGAACATATGCTTTCATAGTTTTCATTTGTCTATGAGATGCAGAGAAAAGCCAGTTCGGATTCAAAATAATGACCTTGTGAGCTCTAAATTCGAGGGATATGCGCCGTCATGTCTCAAAATTGGTGCGCGCCCTAAAAGACAGCGGGTGACGAGGCTCGAACTCGCGACGTCCTCCTTGGCAAGGAGGTGCTCTACCACTGAGCTACACCCGCACAAAAGTGGCTCAAATAATCGCTCGCGCCCTCACCAGCGCAAGATTTTTTGCAGGAACAGTCGACGAAACGAGACAGAGTAGGCGTTTGGCACAAACGCCTCTACAATGGTCATTCCGAGCGTTAGTGAATGAATCCCGTTGGGAAAGCTTTAAGGTAACGCAACGGGATCCCTCGACTGACGCTCGGGATGACGATGACTTCTCTCGAAGAGTTCCGACAGCTTGCCAGCCGCGGCAATCTGATTCCCGTGGTTGCTGAGATCGTCGGCGATGTCGAAACGCCAGTCGGGGCGTTCCAAAAAATTGGGCGCGATGGATGGTCGTTTCTTTTCGAATCGGCCGAGCGCAACGAGGAATCGGGACGCTTTTCACTTATCGGGATCGATCCTCTATTAATCGTTAGCCAACGCGCAGGCGAGGTCGCCATTCGCGACAAATCTGGCGCCGTCACCAATCGCAGCACTTCCGATCCGCTCGGCGAACTGCAAGAGGTCCTCGGAGAATTCCGCTTTGTTCCGCGCGATGACATTCCGCATTTCCAAGGTGGGGCGGTCGGCTTCGCCGGTTACGACGTGGTTAGATTCTTCGAGCCAAAGGTCCCGATCCATCCCCGTGACGACCTCGAATTGCCGGAGATGATGTTCATGGTCGCGGGGACCCTCATTGTCTTCGATCACCGTTTCCGCCTGATGCGCATCATCGTGTCGGCCGATCTTCGACGGCAAAACATGGAAGATGCCTACGGCGGCGCCCACAAACAAATCGAGACTCTTTTGGAAAAACTGGCCGCGTCATCGCGATTGCAACCGATCGCGGCGCCAGCTGCGGGCGACGCCCCTTCCACTGAATTCAAGAGCAACACCATCGACTTCGAGAAAATGGTTCTCCGCGCGAAAGAATACATTAGCGAAGGCGATATTTTCCAGGTTGTGCTGTCGCAACGATTCGAGTCGGAATTTTCCGCCGATCCCCTCGATCTTTATCGTTGTCTACGCTTTGGAAACCCGTCGCCCTACATGTTTTTGCTGAACTTCGGCGACGAGTTTTGCGCACTTGGCAGTTCGCCTGAGTTACATGTGCGAGTGCGCGGTCGCACAGCCGAACTTCGACCGATTGCGGGGACCCGTCCGCGCGGCACAGAACCGAGATCCGACGAAGGAAACGCGCGCGAATTGCTGGCCGATCCGAAGGAGCGCGCCGAACACGTGATGTTAATCGACCTCGCGCGAAACGATCTGGGCCGGATCGCGCAAATCGGCAGCGTCCGCGTGACCGAGCAAATGACGATCGAGCGTTACAGCCACGTCATGCACATCGTTTCGCACGTTGAGGCGCGGTTGCGTGATGGTTTGACTGCCTTCGACGCCTTTCGCGCGACCTTCCCCGCCGGCACCGTTTCGGGCACACCGAAGATTCGCGCCATGCAAATCATCGCCGAGCTGGAGAAAGCTCGACGTGGTTTTTACGCGGGGGCGGTCGGCTGGTTCGGCTTCGACGGGAATTGCGATAGTTGCATTGCGCTGCGTTCGGTGGTTTTGAAAAACGGGAGAGCGTTCGTACAAGCCGGCGCCGGAATCGTGGCCGATTCTGAGCCGGTGCGTGAACGCGAAGAAACCGAGCGCAAGGCGATGGCGGTCCTGGCCGCAATCGCGCGCGCGAAGGAGGTGACATATTGAAACTCCTCCTGATCGATAATTATGATTCGTTCACCTACAACCTCGCGCAGATTTTTGGCGAGTTGGGCGCCGACGTTTTGGTGAAACGCAACGACGAGACGGGCCCGGCTGACATTCGACAATTTGTTCCGGAACGCATCTGCATCTCGCCCGGACCGGGCCGGCCGCGCGACGCGGGAGTCAGTTGCGACGTCATTCGTGAATTCGGACCGCAAATTCCATTGCTCGGCGTTTGCCTCGGTCACCAATGTATCGGCGAAGTTTACGGCGGCGAAATTGCGCGTGCCCCGAAATTGATGCACGGGAAAACGTCCGTAATTTCGCACCACGGCGGGGGCGTTTTCAAAAACCTGTCGCAGCCGTTCGAAGCCACCCGTTATCATTCCCTCGTGGTAAGGCGCGATCGTCTGCCGGATTCACTCATCATCACCGCGGAATCCGATGATGGTGAAATCATGGGGCTGCAACATCGCGAATTCCCGATTCACGGAGTGCAATTTCATCCGGAATCGATTCTGACCGGTGAAGGCAGGACGTTGCTCGCGAATTTTCTAAAGCTGTCATCCTACGCTCCTCCGTCATCCCGAACGAAGTGAGGGACCTCACAGTTGGTGTGGACTCACACTTGATGGTGGAACGCGTGACCAAATGAGAGGTCCCTCGCCGTCTACGACGGCTCAGGATGACAGCGCGTGGCGATCAGCTGATCACTTCGTGGATCGCGCGCACTTCGTTCGCCATTTGCTCGAACTCGTCGAGCGTGAGGGCCTGCGCACCATCGGAAAGCGCTTCTTCCGGCTTGCAATGCACTTCAATCATCAAACCATCGGCGCCGACCGCAACTCCGGCACGTGCCAACGGGGTGACCATGTAGTTTTTGCCGGTACCGTGCGAGGCATCGATGATGATGGGCAAATGCGAGATACGTCGCACCGCCGGCACGGCCGCGAGATCGAGAGTGTTGCGGGTATGCTGGGCAAAGGTGCGGACACCGCGTTCGCAAAGAACGACCTGGTAATTCCCTTCCGACATAATGTATTCGGCCGCGAGCAACCATTCCTCCAGGGTCGCGGCCATCCCACGCTTGAGCAGCACCGGCAGCTTCGAACGCCCGACCCGCCGCAACAGCGTGTAATTTTGCATGTTGCGCGCGCCGATCTGAATCATATCGGCATATTTTTCGACCAGATCGACTCCTGGCTCGTCCAGCGCCTCGCTAACAATTCTTAGACCAAATTTTTCGCGAACTTCCACCAGCATCTTTAGGCCTTCCTCGCCCAAACCGGCGAAAGCATAGGGTGAGGTGCGTGGTTTAAAGGCGCCGCCACGGAAAAATTTGGCGCCGCTTTTTTTCACCACCTCAGCGATGGCAAAAGTTTGCTGCCGCGTTTCGATCGCGCATGGCCCGGCGATCATGGCGAGCGAGCCATTGCCAATCTTCGCACCACCGATATCGACAATGGTGCGGTCCTGTTTCAAATCGAGCGTGATCAGTTTGTAAGGTTTGCTCACGCGAATGGCCTCGGCCACGCCGGGCAGATTTTCGAAATGCTGCAAACTAATCGCGCCCTTGTTGCCGGTGATGCCAATGGCGGTACGAGTCGCCCCTGGCATGGCGTGCGCGCGCAACCCGAGTGCCTCAATCACGCGGACAACGCCGGCGATTTCCGCTTCGGTGGCATTGGCATTCATTACGACGAGCATAAGGGAGCTTCCTTTTTCCTATGCAATGGCGCTCGCTGCAAGCCAGTCTCGCGCTGCCTCCACATCCGCGTTAGTCAATTCATGACCGCTTTCCTGCATTCGCACCTCAACTTCGACGTTTCGGCCGCGCAACAATTCGACCAGCGCGTTGATCTGATGTGGCGTAGCAATTGGATCGAACCGCCCGCCGCAGATCAGGACGGCACAATTTTCTAACGTGGTCTCCGGCGGATGTGAAAGGGGCACCATTGGCCGAAACAAAATCGCACCGCGAAATTTCAATACACCGAGCAGTATCATCGCCGAGGCGATATTTGCCCCGTTGGAATAGCCGATCGCGACCAGCGTGTTCTGATCGAAACCATGCTTTTTGGCCGCAACGGAAACAAAATTTGCGAGTTCGTGTGCCCGCGCGACAACATCTTTTTCATCGAAAACGCCCTCAGCCAGCCGCCGAAAAAATCGCGGGGCACCGTTTTCCAAAACTTTTCCTCGCGGACTGAGCAGGGACGCGTCGGGATCGATGGCGCGACCTAGCGGAAGCAAATCATTTTCGTTTCCGCCGGTGCCGTGCAGTAAGAGCAGTGTTCGATCGCCGGTCCCAGGAATAAATTGGTAAGTGAAATCGTTCATGATGCGGCCGAGTGGCGGAGATGAATGGTGGGAAGCACGCGCTCGATCTCGTTGCGCTTTGATTCATAAATTGGCGGAAGTTTTAAGGTTTCGCCCAAGGCATCGGCTGGTTCATCGATAAGGAATCCAGGTCCGTCGGTGGCGATCTCGAACAAGATTCCGTTAGGCTCACGAAAATAAATTGAGTGAAAATATTGGCGGTCGATTACGGGCGTAACATTGAGACCTCGCGCGGCAAGCTGCTCGCGCACCTTCAGCTGCTCATCATCATCGGCAGCGCGAAAGGCAATGTGATGCACCGTGCCAGCGGCGATCTGGCCGAAGCCGGCTTCGGATGAGACCAGATCGATTTCCGCGGACGCGTTTGAGCCGCTGCCGCGGAAACGCCGCCGGTTATTTTCTTCCGCAACAAATTCGAATCCCAGAATCTCGGTGAGTAATTTTTCAGTTTTCTCGGGATTCCTGACTTCGAGAGTCGGCGCGGCGAATCCGCGAATAGCGCGCGCGGAGGGGCTCCCGTCATCCCGAGCGAAGTCGAGAGAGCCCGTGGACGTTACCTTAAAGGTTTCGCGGCGGGATCCCTCGACGTTGCTCGGGATGACGGTGAGCTCGAGCTGCAACCCATCAGGATCGAGAAAGCGCAAGGCGTTACATCCGAATCGCCCCTCGATTTCCTCGGCGATCACATGAGTTGCACGCAATCGCT
>Ga0137412_10001744_pt1 | contig 17037 bp, 15 predicted proteins | sample CZODoug2_1_16fun_FD_122160 | JGI IMG/M metagenome (GOLD analysis project Ga0137412, IMG submission 122160) | Vadose zone soil fungal communities from Angelo Coast Range Reserve, California, USA - CZODoug2_1_16fungal (Hybrid Assembly) | ecosystem: Environmental > Terrestrial > Soil > Vadose zone...
CGCGGCGATGAACCCTTGTCCGTGTGGCTATCTCGGCGACGCGAACGAAAGATGTCACTGCTCTGAAGATCAAGTGCAGCGGTATCGCGCCCGCATTTCGGGTCCGTTGCTCGATCGTCTGGACCTGCACGTATATGTTCCGCGCGTGGAGTTCAAGAGCCTGCGCGAGCCAAGTGGCTGCCGTGAAGCCAGCGCGGAGGTCGCCGCTCGCGTCATGCGGACTCGGGAGTTGCAGATACGGCGCCAGGGGGCCTGCAATGCCCGCTTGGACAATGCGGCGGTCGAGCGTTACTGCACGCCGAGCGCTGCCGGATTGGAAGTCCTGGAACGCGCCATAAAGCATCTCGGCTTGTCGGCTCGTGGTTACCACCGAGTCTTGAAGGTGGCGCGCACCATCGCCGACATGAGCGGTGGGCCGCAGATCGAAGTGAGGCACATCACCGAGGCGCTAGCGCTACGATCGCTGGATCGGCAAGGGGCGGCTCAGTGCAGGGGTGATATGCGATAACGGCAAGCAATCGATTCCTTGGAGTTGTACGCTGACGTGCACGGGGAGAGGGTCGCGGCTGTGCGCCGGAAATCCCGGCCGACTGGAGGAATGTTATGCGAGAACTCAGGATCACGGCGATTGCGTCCTTGATGTTGCTGGGCGCTGCAATATCCGGGCGCGCGGGAGCCGCGCTTTCCAGCGAAACTCCCGAAGCTAGAGCCCCGGCAGCTGCCGTGCTGTGCAAGGAGGCGGTCGTCAATCCGGTTAGCGGCTATGCCGAATGCGTCCGTCCGCCAGGCGCTCCGGTTGCCCCACCCCCGCCGAGGCCGCCCGTAGTCAAGCTCGCCGTCTTTGAGTTCGAGCTGGACGATGTCAGCCCCGCGGCGTCGTTCCTGGGTCAGACCACCAGTAACGAGGCCGTTATGGAGAAGGTGAGCAGCGAGGCGCGTCGCATGTTGGCGGAATCCGGACGCTTCATCCTCGTTGACATGAGTAAGGTCGACGCAGAGCCCGTCAGGGCAAAGTCGCTGCGCAATTGCAACGGGTGCGAGGCCGGAATTGCGCTGCAGGCGGGCGCCGATCAGGCGTTGATTGGGATCGTGAGACGAGTTACACAGACCGACTACTACGTCCTGATTCAAATCAGCGATGCTCAAACCGGCAAAGTCCTCAATCAACAGGAGGCTAATTTTGCCGGAGGGCCAGATGGCTGGGCGAGCGGAGTCCGTATGTTGATCAAACACCAAGTGTTGGTTGCCGCTGAAGACCCATGATTTGCTGGTTGCCGCTGAAGAACCGTGATTGCGTGTTCGTGTTGCGACTCACTGTCTTCAACTACTTCGTCGCGGGCGTTTCCGACGCGGCTTCGTGACTGAACGTCGGGGTATGTGCGTACGATGCGGGAACGTCCCACATGCGAGCCGCATACCACACGGCCCAGGCGACGACGAATAGCGACATGACCCACACCCACACCGGGATATTCGAGCGCGCCTCCGCACGGCGCGGGTCGAACGGATCGTCGGTGCTGAACGCATCCACCGTGAAGCGCACCGTGCCTCTACGGACCGAGTTGGGACGCAGGCCCGAGACGATGATGCCCGGCCCGTTGTGTACCACGAACGGAATTTCCTCTACACCCTCCCGCCCGTTTTGACCCTCGGCGCGAATCAGCAGCCGATGCGCGCCGTCCGCCAAACTCAGCGTGTCGAGATCAATGTCGGTCGGCAGTTCGCGGTCGATGATCGGTTGCGGGACATCGTCCAGATAAACCCTGACATGGGGTTTGCCGGCCATACCCCCTCGTTCAGCGGTCATGGCGCAGCACCGAGTATTTGGGATGATGTGGGTCGGTTTCGCCCGGGTGCCGCAGCATCCAGAACATCGCCGCGAAACACGCGATGGTTATCGCGCCGGCGATCCCGATGATAATGACGTTTCCCCAATACGGGCCGATCAGATGATGATGCATAGCTACCTCTGTCTGGGTGATGCCAACTTCAATGAATTTGATTTCATTTTCCTTTTGCCCTCTCGGCAGCGACCTGCGCGGCGTCCACTGGCTTGCCGTGGTTGCCCCACGAACTGCGCTCGTAATCGACGATATCGGCGATCTCGGCGTCGCTGAGCGTGGCGGCAAACGGCGGCATGACACTGCTGTAGACCACCCCACTCACCTTGGCGTCGTGCAGGCCCTGCAGCACTACTTGGATATGCTTGGTGGCATCGTCCTTGTCGACGACGGCGTCGTTCTTGAGTGACGGGAAGGCGCCTGGCAAGCCTTCACCATTGGCCTGATGGCAGGCCGAGCAGTTGGCAGTGAACAACGCGGCACCTTTCGCCGCATCATAACCGCCAGCGGGTGAGGTCGCGCCGGCAGATGCCGTCGCCGTGGTTGTCGGCCCTGCCATCGCCTGCCCGCCGCTGGCGGCTCCCTCCGCCCCAGGCAACGGAGTTTGTTTCAATGAGGCCAGGTAGGCGATCAACGCCTCGGCCCTGTGGGTGGGCACCACCGCGCCGCGTGCGGGCGCATAGGCTTTCGGCAGTGGAACCGGCGTCACGCCGGCGGGCGCGCGATCCACCACGTCGAACAACCAGCCGAAGGACGGCATGATCGATTCCGGCACCACCGCCCGCGGGTTGTACAGATGAATGTACTGCCACACGGAACTCGGCTGGCGCGCGCCGATATTGGTCAGATCGGGACCGGTGCGTTCCGAACCGAGCAGCTCCGGAGTCTGGTACTTGTAATCGCCCGCGGTGGACGGGCGTCCGAATACCTTGTCCTGATTGAGCGGCCGTACCTGCTGGGTGTGACAATAACTACACCCATTGGCCACGTACACCTCGCGCCCCTCCGACTCGAGCGCCGTCAGGGGCTCCACGCCTGGACCGGCCGGAACATTCGACAGCTCGATCCCGGGCAATACGCACATCATCAACGCAAGTCCGGCGTAGACCAACGTCGAGCCGCCCGCAATCAGGACCAGTTTGTTCATGCCACAGCCTCCTCGCGGCGCAAGGACTCCAGCGGAGATGGCACTGCGCCCGGCCCATAGCACATACGCCATACGTTCCAGGCAAACACGATGTGGCTCAAGAACATGAGCGAACCACCCACGCCGCGCCAGACGTAGTAACTCTGCATGTCGACCACCGACTGGATGAAGGGCAGTCCGTGCACCCAGTCGAGTCCTTGGATGGTGCCGCCAATGGACAGCGACGCGACGTAGATGAAGCAGCCGACCAGCGCCATCCAAAAGTGCAACGCCATGCCCAGCCGGCCGGGCTGCCTGCCGGTCGCCAACGGAAGTAGGGCGTAAATGCCGCCCCATATCGCAAATGCGATGATGCCGTACATGGTCATATGGGAATGGCCCACGGTGAAGTTGGTCAGATGCCACACTTCTTGCAGCGAACGAAATGCCTCGAGCGTGCCCTGGGTGGATCCGATCAGGTAGCTCATCACACCGACGAAAATGAACATCAACGGATACGATTGCATCATGTCGCGCGTGCGTCCGCGCATGGTCAGCAGAAAGTTGCTGCTGCCACCCCACACCGGTACCAGCATAGCCACGCTGAATACGATGGCGGTGGTCTGCAGCCACCAGGGCAATGGACTGAATTCGAAATGATGGGAACCGATGATCGGGTAGAACACCAGGTTGGTCCAGAATGCGAACACGCCAAGCGCGTACGAGTAGATCGGCCGGTTCAGCAGCTTCGGCAGCGTGTAATAAATCACGCCCAACGCCAATGGTGTGAACCACATGCCCACCGCGTTGTGCATGTAGAATCCGGACACGGCCACCTGACCGAGCCCGTATTGAAACCACGGTACGACACCCACGGTCGCGATGATGCAGGTCCACAGCGTGCCGCCGATGATGTACCAGTTGGATAGGTAGATATCTGCACTGTTGCGCCGTGAGACCGTAACGATGAGATTCCACGCCGTCACCACTAGCGCAGCCAAAAATATCAAGCGGATCCACCAAAGCCATTCGCGGTACTCGAGATCGCCATCGTTGTACCCTAGGTCCAACGAAACGGTGCCGGCGATCGCCGCCGCGTTGAAAAGCACCAGACCGATCCGCGCCAGGGCGGCGCTGTAGAGTTTTGCCCCGCTGCTGCGTGCGGCAACGTAGTAAGCCAATCCGACCAAGGCGATGCTGGCGAATCCGTAGAATGTCGCGTTGGTATGGATGGGGCGCAAGCGCCCGAACGTCAACCACGCGCCGGCACCGAATTCCGGCGCCCCAAACTTGAACGCCATCAATATCCCCACCCCGGTTGCAAACACCAGCCAGAGGGTCGCGCTCACCACATAGGCAGAGAACACCGAAACCAGCGAGCGATCATCTTTGTCGCTCAAGATTGAGTGCTGCGCGGTGACGTTTGTCGACATGTTTCTGATCCTCGATTAGGCCAATTGCAGCGCGGCGCACGATGCTCCGATTTCACGGGCGGCTGGTCGGAGTGTCCAGTGGCTTGATGTTTGAGAAGAGCGAGACCAGCCCCTCCGCGTACGTGGGATGTGCGACGACCAGCTCCTCTACTGAATGGTAGGAAAGCCCCGTCCGCATCGCGATTTGGACCGGTGGAAGCAACTCGCCGGCCGACGGGGCCAACGCAGTGAATCCGAGGATCCGGTCGTCCTCGCCAATCAGTGCCTTGAGCTTGCCTTGCGTTTCGCCGGTCGCGCGGGTTCGAAGGATCGACGAGACGGGGAGTTCCGTCAGTCGGTAGGCGACGCCCTGCTGTCTGGCTTCGACCTCATTCAGTCCGACGCGCGCCAGCTCGGGTTCGATAAACAGACAGAAAGGCACCTGGCGCCCTGCGGTGCTGCGCTGCTTTCCGCGGAGATTGTCCCTGACGATACGGAAATCGTCGAACGCCATGTGGGTGAACGCCGGGCTGCCGGCACAGTCGCCCATCGCCCACACGGCGGGAGCCGTCGTCTCCAGCCTGTCGTTCACGCTCACGTAGCCGGAGGGTGTCAGCTTGATGCCGGCACGCTCGAGGCCTATTCCGCTGGTGTTCGGCGTCTTACCGAGGGCAACCAGCAGATGAGAACCCTCGACCAACCTCTGCATCCCGTCGATCACGGCGTGGAGTGCCACCCGGTCGCCGGAGCGCCCGGAGACGCGGCCCACATCGGCCGAGGTGATGATCGCGATCCCCTCGTCCTCCAGCAGTTGGCGGACCGCCTCGGCGATGTCGCGATCCTCTCGGGGCAGGAGCCGCGTGTCGCGCTCACAGACAGTGACGCGGCTGCCCAGCCGCCGCATCGCTTGCGCGAGCTCAAGGCCGACGTAGCTGCCCCCAAGGATCAACAGATGCTCGGGAACGGCGTCAAGGTCGAGGAGTTCGACATGCGTGAGTGGAGCGGCTTCGGCGAGCCCGCGCAGTGCGGGAAGGCTCGCGAAGGCTCCGACGTCGAGAAAGACCTTGTCGCCGTGCAGCGTGCGTGTTCCTCCACTGTTGAGCGCGACCTCGAGGGTCCGCTCGGCGATGAAGCTCCCTCGTCCCATCACGAGTTCGCAATTGCTGGCGGCGAACCGGTTCAAATGCGTTTGGACCAGGCCTTCGACCATCGTCCGTTTGCGCGCCTGGACCTGCCGCATCGACACCCTGCCTGCGGCACGGCTTCCGAGCGACTCGCTCGCGGCGACAATATGAGCGATGCTCGCAGCGTGGACGAAGTTCTTGCTCGGCAGGCAGGCGATATTGGGGCAGGAACCGCCCACATAGCGCTGCTCTACGACGACGACGCGTTGGCCGGAACTGCCGAGGTGCCACGCGATCGATTTTCCCGCCTCGCCGCTGCCGAGCACCACGGCATCGTAGGTATCAATGGCCGCCATGTTCAGTCCCTCAGGAATTCATTCGCAGGCAACGAGCCCGCTCAAAATCTCGCGCTCGGCAATCCGTGCGGATCGATGACGAATTGGCGCGCGACACCGCGATCTGACGACTGGAAATTTCTCCGGGCGGAGTTACGCATCGATGTCAGAAACACGAATGCCGGTCACATCGGTGGCTTTCGTGATGGGGGTCGAGGATAGAAATCGATCGAAGCGGCTAGTTACTCGGCTTGACGGGCTGCCGGGCGGAGAGCCTCATATAGCTATACGGCAACTGTCCCACGGACGAACCGCTCCGATCACGGATGAACGCTCTGATGGCCTCGTTGCTTCGAGAGCTCCCGGTTTACAGTCGTCTAGCCGTGCGGGAATTCGGCTCACTTAACTGCGGAGTCAACACGGGGCAAAGTCGACATTTCGTCAACCATGGAGATGATGTCCAACAGAACAACGCCCCCCACCCTAAGGCAGCAGCCTTCGATTTGACGGCGATCAAACGATTTCCCGATGGTTCTGCCTTTCGCGTGGAGCTCGATTCTCGAGCCGTCCGGGAGATGACCCGCCGGGCCACTGTCCACGTCCGTAATGGTTCCATACAGGCCATGGGGCACCAAACGGCTCTTTATTTCGTGCCTGATCTTCTTCAGCCCGGTGTCGAATTGCTCTCGCGATTGCTGGTCGTCCATGGGCTGCTCCTATCCAACGGTTTCCACGAGCCATGATACGCGCAGGATCGTCGATGGGACTAACGATCGCTGTCCTTTGCAAGATATCGCTGAAACTCACTGCTGTAGACGCGACAGGGCGAAAATCATCGATCGTAATCCAGCTGCGGATACCAATCGGTGCCGCGTCCTTCCGGCGTGGAATCGAGGATGGTCCATATCGGCATGAGGTCGGGGGCGCCGCGCGGGTCCTGGCCCGGATCCGCGCTGCCGAAACCCATCTCACCGCTCCAGAAGTGGCGAATCGTTCCGTCACGGCGGGTGAACACGTTGAAGCCCGGATCGTCTCCGCCTTGAGGAGACAGCGCGTGATAGTCACGGCTGAACTCGCCCGTCGTGTCGGAATAGAGCTTGAGGGCGCGCCAGCCCCGTTCCTGCTTGAAAGAGACCAGCCGCTCGATCGGTGAGCGCGCGACCACCGCCAATGCGACGCGTTGTTCGATGTCCCGCGCCTCGCCATCCCACGCGCTGAGAAGAGCAGTGCACATCGGGCACGGCCGCTCGCGCTGCGGTCCGAACATATAGCTGTATAGCACGAGCGTTTGCCTGCCGCCGAACAGGTCGGCAAAGCCGACCGGCCCGCGTTCGCCCTCGAACCGATAATCCTTGGTCACTTTGCCGCCCGGCGGCAGCGCACGGCGCTGCTCGGCCACTCGCTCGATGTGCCGCCTGAGCTCGATTTCCTCCGCGAGCAGGGCGTCGCGCGCTCGCCGATATTCCTGTCTCTCGTTCGGAAAGCGAATGGTGTTCTTTCCCGCCAGCTCACTGGCCGGCGTAAGTGGTGTGTGGGAAGACATGCTCTCTCCTTCTATTCAAAAAGGGTTTGATGTCGCTGCTGGGGGTACCAGGGTGGGTTCCGAATGGAAGCCACCCCCCGAGGACGATTGGTGAAGCCTCGATCCGACAGGTTCCCGAAGTTTCTGATGCCAGCTTAGGTGCGAAGCTCCCAGGGAGGCCGCGATCCCCACGGCCGCCCGCCACCCAAGGTTCGTTCTTGCGGTCAGCCTACCTTCGACCGTAAATACACAGTCATCCTTGTGACTTCCGCAGCGAGCTTTTCGGCGAGCGCTGGAATTTGGGCATTCTGTCCCAACCTGACGGCGGACTCGAGCTGCGCCGCGGCAGAGGTTGCCGCCGCAGCGCGCAAGTTCGCGCTCGCGCCCTTGAGAGCATGTGCGGATTCGCGCAACGCGGCCTCGTCGCCCGCGCCGAGCGCCGCCGCGATTGCGGCAAGCTCGCGATCTACGGTCCCAATGAACGCATCCGCGAGATCGCGAGCGAACTCTTGATCGCCATCGATCGATTCGAGCAGTGCTTCCCAGTCGACCGGGTGATGGTCGACCGGGTGACGCGGCTGCAGCGGAATCTGTCGGGGCACGCTTGCGGCAAGGATTGAGGCTTCCTTGATCGCGAGCGCCGATTCCGTCGAGCCGGTGCTCGGCAGGAGACGCTCCAAGCAGACTTCCAGTTTGGCGCGGTCGATTGGCTTGGAGAGATATTCATCCATGCCGGCGGCGCGGCACTTCTCCTCATCGCCCTTCATCGCATGCGCAGTGAGCGCGACGATCGGGATGTGGCGCTTGCGCTCCTCGAGCCTGCGGATCTCACGGGTCGCCTCGTAGCCGTCCATCTGCGGCATCTGGCAGTCCATGATGATGAGATCGTATTTTCCGGTCTGCCAGGCGGCCACGGCGGTCAGGCCGTCCGCGACGACGTCGACGCGATAGTTGAGCTTTTCCAGCAGTCTCAAGGCGACTTTCTGATTCACGGGATTGTCTTCGGCCAGCAATATACGGTTGCCGGTTTTGAGGCGCTGCGCACGCAGTGCATGCCGGGTGATCATCGGTTGGCTTTGCAGATGCCAGGAGTGCGCGGTATTGGCCAGCACCAGTATCAGACATTCCATCAGCTCGCGCTGCGTGACCGGCTTCAGCAGATAGCCCGCAAAGCCGATGTCGGCAAACAACTGGCCGTCGCCCCGTTGACCGGACGATGTCAATAGAATCAACCGCGTGGTTTTCAATGCCTCATCCTGGACGATGGTTCGCCCCAGTTCCGCGCCGTCGCAATCGGGCATGAGGTAATCGAGCAGGGCCGCGTCGAAGGGCCGGTCCGCGGCGCGCGCCTGACGCATGAGCGCCAGCGCCTCATCCGCGGAGCTCGCGCATACCGGTTCGACGCCGCACAGGAGAAGCTGTCCCATGACGACTTTGCGATTGGTGGCGTTGTCGTCCACCACGAGGACCCGCTGTCCCTTGATCGAGGCCGGCACCGGATAACGGGGCTGCTCGCTGTGCACGACCGGCGCGAAGTGCGCGGTAAACCAGAACAGGGAACCTACGCCTTCGGCGCTGTCAACGCCGGCTTCACCGCCCATCAGCTCGACGAGACGCCGTACGATCGACAATCCCAATCCTGTGCCGCCGAATCTGCGCGTCGTCGATGTGTCCACCTGCATGAAGGGCGCATAGAGGGACTCCAGCCGGTCGGCTGGAATGCCGATCCCGGTGTCGCGCACTTCGCAGCGCACCTTCGTGCCGGTCGCGTCCGTGCTCAGGACTTTGATCTCGAGCGAGACCTCGCCCTGGGTGGTGAACTTGATGGCATTGCCGGCAAGATTCAGCAGAATCTGACGGATGCGTCCCGCATCGCCCTTCACGAGATCGGGAAGCCTGGCATCGATCTGGGCGGTGAGCTCGAGCCCTTTTGCATGGGCTTGAATCGACAGGAGACGGGCGACGTCTTCGAAGGTATCGCGCAAGTTCACGTCCAGGACCTCGAGCTCGAGCTTGCCGGCCTCCACTTTTGAGAAGTCCAGAATGTCATTGATGACGGTGAGGAGCGAGGTGCCGCTGTCGCGGATGGTCTCCGCGTAGTCGCGTTGCAGGGCGTCCAGCCGGGTGTCGAGCAAGAGCTCGGTCATGCCGAGCACGCCGTTCATGGGCGTGCGAATCTCGTGGCTCATGTTGGCGAGGAAGTCGCTCTTCGCACGGTTGGCGGATTCCGCCACCTCTTTGGCTCGGAGGGTCTCGAGCGCCGCGGCCTTCAGATCGGTGAGGTCGAGCACGATCCCCTGCATTTCCGCGGGCTGGCCGCGGGCGTCGCGGCGCGCGGCAACCGCTGCCCGCACGTGTTTGACGCCGCCGCCGACGACGAAACGGTGATCGAGGGTGCGTGATCCTCCGCCGGATTCAAGGTCCGCCAGCATGGTCTCGACCAATGAGCGGTCTTCCGGATGGGTCACCGCGAGATACGCGTCGAGCGGCCGCTCACTGTCCCCGGGATTGCCGAGCAGCTGCCGAAGCTCGCCGGACATGGATCCGGTGCCGGTCGCGAGGTTCGCGTACCACGTTCCAAGATTGGCGAATGCTTGAGCTCGTTTCAGTTGATCTTCGCTCTGCGCCTGAGCGGTCACGGCGCGCCGGCGGGCGGCTTGGGCCCGCCAAATGGCGACGCCGTGGAGGAAGGCGAGGGCACCGGCGATCAAGACGCCAAGCGCGGCCGATACGTCAACGCGCCGGACCAGTTGCCGGTACCGGTCCGCCCGCATGGTGATGCCCACGTAGCCGGTCATTTCTCCATTCCGCCCAAAGACCGGCGCATGGGCGCGGATGCCCATTCCCCAGGCCGTGGCGGTGGGTTCCTTCTCTACCGTCAGCCGATGGGTGTTGGAGACCTCCCGTTCCCCGGGGCTGGGCTCGTCCTGCTCCATGGGCGGCGAATGGTTCGGCCGACCGGCTTCATCAAAGGTGCCCTGCCGGGTTCCATCGAGCACGAAGTGCATGATGTCTCCCTGCATGACGCCGACGTAGGCGAATCGGATGTCGGGATTCGTATCGAGCAGCACCCGAAGGGGACGCGACGCACGGTTGTACTCCGGCGAACCGTCCTGATCGGGGCTGTTGAAGGTTCGAAGTTGATCCCCGTCGATGAGTGCGGCTGTGCCGGCCGCGGTTCGCGCAAGATAAGTCCTAACGTCTTCCAATAGAATCTGGCGGACGATCACATCCACCACGGCGATTCCCGCAATCGCGGTTCCCCATGCGATCAGTCCGCCGGCGACGGCGGACAGCAGAGGGTGTGCTTCCTGGCTTTTTCGGCGCCCCAATCCGCGCAGGCGCGGGAATAGTCGGTTCGGGATGGGCGGAAGGTTGGTCATAGGCTCTTATCGGTCCATTGCTTGAACTCTTGAGGTGGCGGGAGACGCAGCCGTCGGCTGGCAACCCGTCACGAACCCCTAGAATAATCTGTTCTACCGATTGCGGCCGTGGGACTGCCTACTTGGCCTTGAAAATTGCGATGATCGTGAGGCTCGCGGGATCGAACACCGCCAGGAGAGGATGCCCTCGTCCCGTCAGCGGCAACGCCGTGGGCGCGTCGGCGGACAAACCCGCGGCCCGCAGTTGCGCCTTGAGCTTTTTCTTGTCGGCGGACGAAAAGTATCCCACATCGTCCACCTTCTTCAGCTGGGTTCGAAGCGCCGGCAAGCCCTGCTCCCAGGGCTTGAAATACCGCGGCATCGATATCACGTCGTCGCCCCCGGCGACCGCCGACGCGACGATGCGGCCGCGCTCGTGCGAATTCTCCGGTAGCGGCGCCCAGATCCAACGCGGCAAGCTGTACCAATGAGGCGCCAGTGCTGCCTTCTGCCGGCGGGCGAGGTCCACCTCGTCGGGGCTGATGTCGTAGGCCTGCACGACCTGCAGCACATTCTCGGAAAACGCGTAGTACAACGGTCGGCCGCTCCAGATCGACATCGCGCCGTAAGTCAGCGCGACGAGTTGTATGGCGACGATCACCGCGATATCGCGCGCGAGTACCCGCCGCGGTTTGTTCGCGCCGGCGACAATGAAGGTGAACAGGGGGCCGACCACCACATCGACTCCGGCCATCACGAATACAACCTGGGAGACGTCGGCCAGATACCAGCCTGGCCAGCGATACCATCCGAAATATAGGGCTCCGAATATGAGCATCAGCGCGGTGGCGCTTCCCAGCAGATGCAGGCCCAACGCCTTGAATCGAAATTTCATGTCGATAATTGTCCACAAACGGGCGGACAATAGAAGTGTGCGGATTCGCTGCCGGCAAAATCTGCAAACTGCATCACGATATCCGGCAGGCCGCCGGACTTCACGAGTGGCCGGTCAAGGCAGCGTGATGCGGTGCCGGTGCGACTTTGCCGCCGGCGGGGGCGTGGCCGCGTGATGCCACACGCGAAATCCACCGAGGAAGGCGAAGTCATTGCTGCCGAGGCGCGCGTTTTTCGGCAGCCGTTTCAACTTGCGCGCATTGCCGCCGCCGATGACGACGTAGTCGGCCTCCAGCAACGTGCTCAGTTGAGTCACGACCGAGTTGACGGTCCGCGACCATTTCTTGACGCCCAGCCGCTCGAGACCGCGCGCGCCCACGTATTCTTCGTAGGTGCGTCCCTTTTTGTAGAGCAAATGCGCGAGCTCCATGGGTGCAACGACTCCGTCGACGATCATCGCCGAACCAAGTCCGGTTCCCAAGCCTAGAAACAGCATGCGGCCGCCTTCGTAACTGCCGACCGCCTGCATCGCCGCGTCGTTGAGGACATGGGTCGGTCGGCCAAAGGCCTTGCGAAAATCGAATCCGACCCAACCGGTTCCAAGATTGTGCGGTTCGGCCACCACTTTGCCGTGCAGCACCACTCCAGGATACCCGACGGAAACCGCATCGTACGTCCAGTCCCCGGTGAGTTCGTGCACGCGGGCGACCACTTGACGGGGTGTCAGATCCGGCCCCGACTCGAATTGCCGCAGCTCGCGACGGCCGAAAACACGCATTTTCACGTGACTTCCACCGATATCGATGGCGAGTACTCGCCTGTGGCGCGTTGGCTTCATGGTCGCCAAACGATACCATGACGGTGGTCCCCGTCGAGTTCTAGGTGATCCGTGTTCAAAGCAGTTCTGATCGAGCGCGACGACCGTCCGTATCGCGCGAACTTCACGTCGCTCGAGGAGGGCCGATTGCCGCCGGGCGATGTGACGGTGCGGGTGGATTATTCCACGCTCAACTACAAGGACGCGCTCGCCATCACGGGCAAAGCGCCGGTGGTGCGGCAATTTCCGCTGGTGCCGGGAATCGATTTCGCCGGCTCAGTCCATGAATCTGAAAATGCCTCGTACGCGGTCGGCGACCAGGTTTTGCTCAATGGCTGGGGCGTGGGCGAGCATCATTGGGGCGGACTCGCGCAGCTGGCGCGGGTCAAGGGGGAGTGGCTCATCCCGCTGCCCGCCGCCTTTACACCCCGACAGTCCATGGCCATCGGCACTGCCGGATATACGGCAATGTTGTGCGTCATCGCGCTCGAACGCCATGGAGTCGTGCCCGAGAGCGGCGAGATTCTAGTGACGGGGGCGGCGGGCGGTGTGGGCAGCGTGGCGATTGCGGTACTCGCTAAGCTGGGATTTCGGGTGGCGGCCGTGACCGGGCGTCCGGCGGAGGCCGATTTTCTGAAGCGCCTGGGTGCGGCGGAGGTCTTGGATCGATCGCTATTTGCAAGTCCGGGCAAACCTCTGGGCAAGGAGCGCTGGGCGGGGGCGATCGACGTGGTCGGCAGCCACACGCTGGTGAACGTTTGCGCCTCCATGCGGTATCGGGGGGTCGTCGCCGCGTGCGGCCTCGCCGGAGGCCTGGATTTTCCCGCGACAGTGGCGCCGTTCATTTTGCGCGGCGTCACCCTTGCGGGGGTGGATAGCGTCATGTGCCCGCGAGCGGATCGCCTGGAGGCATGGCGCCGGCTGAGTCAAGATCTCGACATCGACAAGCTCGAGTTCCTCACCGAAGAGATCGGTCTTTCGCAGGCGATCGATCGCGCCGCCGGGCTTCTGGAGGGCCGAATTCGCGGCCGCGTCGTGGTGGACACTCGCCGTTAAGTGGAACGCCCGTTGTTAACGAGTGCTGCCCACCAGCATGATCCACGCCAGGACCATTAGGGCCAGGAATATCGTTTCCGCCGCAATGAGAGCAATCGCGGTCGTGCCGACGGCCATCATTTCGCGCAGGCTCGTCTTCATGCCGAGAGCGGCCACCGAAATGACCAACAGCCACTTCGACGCTTCGGTGAGGATCGACGCGATCGGCTTTGCGACGAGAGCGAATCCATTCAATGCGGCCAGCACGACGAAGGCGATGAGAAAACCCGGCAGGAGCGCCACCTTCTTCTCCGCGGGCTGGTTTTTTTCAGATCCCCGCGCGGCGGCCAGGGTGATGATCAGGACCACGGGCAACAGCATGGCGACGCGCATGAGCTTGACGATGGTCGCTGAGTCGCCGGCGTGCGGCGAGGAGGCGTAGCCGGCGGCGACCACTTGCGCGACATCGTGGATCGACCCGCCGAGGAACCGTCCGGTTTGCAGAGGGTCCAGATCCAAATGCGCAAGGAGGGCGGGATACAGCACCATGGCAATCGTGCTGTAAGTCGTAATACAGGCGATCACCACCACGGTGTCGCGCTCGGAGTCTTTGCGGGGCCACGCGACGGCGATGGCCATTGCCGCGGAGGCGCCGCAAATTCCGACCGCACCGCCCGATAGAACCCCATATCGGCCGTCGAGCTTCATCGTCCTGGCGAGCGCCCAGCCGAAACCGATGGTCAGCGGCACCGTCACCATGACCATCGCCGCGGTCGACCAACCCAGTTCGCCGACCTGACCGAAGGTGATGCGTAGTCCGAGCAATGCCACGCTGATTCTGAGGAGCGTGCGCGCGGACACGTTGATGCCGGGCGCGTAGCGCGCCTCGGCCGACAATTGATTCAAGGCCATGCCCAGCAATAACGCGAAAATGACCGGCGGCGCGTGATAGTGATCGGAGAGATAAGTCGCGGCCAGCGCCACGATGAAAGTGGACGCGACTCCGGGGGCGATGTTCCGGCCGGCGGCGCGAAGGGTGCTGGGACGCCAGCGGTCGATGAGCGCGGAAAGCTCCATTAAGTCGATCTTACCCGCCGCAGAGCATCGCGCCACCCGGTGATTTGCATCTCGCGCTCCGGCGCCCCCAATGCGGGCTCGAAACGAGTCTCGGACCGGCGCAACGCGGCGATGTCGTCGAGTGAGCGATACAGGCCGCAGCCAAGTCCCGCCAAGCAGGCGGCGCCGAATGCCGTGGACTCGGGGTTCGTCGGCCGCCGCACCGGCATTCCCAAGACATCCGCCAAGCGCTGCATGAACAGATTGTTTTTCGACATGCCTCCGTCGACCTTCAGTGTCTCGGGCCGCAGACCGTCCGCGGCCATTGCGTCGAGCAAGTCATAGGTCTGGTAGGCGACACTGTCGAGGGTCGCGCGCGCGATCTCGTGGCGCGTCGATGCTCGCGTCAGCCCGATGATGGCGGCGCGCGCGTCGGGGTCCCAGTACGGCGCTCCCAGTCCGGTGAATGCAGGCACCAAATAGACTCCGCCGCTGTGCGGTGCCGACGCTGCCAGTGCCTCGATGTCCGATGCCTGCGAGATGAGTCCAAGCCCATCGCGCAGCCACTGAATGGCCGCGCCCGCGGACAGAATGGAACCCTCCAGCGCGTAGGTGACCACTCCATTCAGCTGGTAGGCAATGGTGCTGAGTAGGCGGTTCTTCGAGAGTACAAGTTGCCGCGCGGTATTGAGCACCAGGAACGCACCGGTACCGTACGTGCTCTTGACGTCGCCGGAGGCAAAGCAGGCCTGTCCGACGAGAGCCGCTTGCTGATCGCCGGCGACTCCGGAGATTTTCAGCGATTGACCCAGGACCGCCTTGTCGGTGAGGCCGAATTCACCCGCACTGTCGCGTACTTCGGGAAGAACGCTCGTGGGTACATCGAACAACTCGCACAGGGCCTCGTCCCAGCGGCCCTTGCCGATATCATAGAGCGCCGTACGGCTCGCATTGGTGGCGTCGGTCAGGTGCAACCGGCCGCCGCTCAGCCGCCAGATGAGAAAGCTGTCGACCGTGCCGAAAGCGATGTGGCCGGCGTTGGCGGCCTCGCGCGCACCGGGTACGCGGTCCAGAATCCAGGCGATCTTGGTGGCCGAAAAATACGGATCGAAGCGCAAACCAGTCTTACGGCTGATCTCCGTCTCGCCATGATCGCGAGCAAATTGCCGGCAGCGATCGGCCGTGCGGCGATCCTGCCAGACGATGGCGTTGTAGATGGGCGCGCCGCTGCGCCGATCCCAGAGAACCGTGGTCTCCCGCTGATTGGTGATGCCGACGGCGGCCACCGACCGCCTGGTTTCGCCCAACTGCTGCAGCACCCGGCGGCTGGAGGACATGACCGTCGCCCAAATCACTTCGGCGTCGTGTTCCACCCATCCTGGTCCCGGATAGATCTGTTCGAAGCTCTGCTGCTCCTCCGCCACTACATCGCCCGCGGTGGAGAAGCCGATGGCGCGAGTGGAACTCGTTCCTTGATCGATTGCCAGCAAAATGTCGTCAGCCACGGTAGCTCATCATTACACAATGGTTGCTTGTACCCGGGGGTCATGTTGGCACGGTAGGGTATCTTTATGAACGGATGCATTTGTGAATGGATGCATTGACGAATGGGGTGTCGACGAATGGAGGCGAGACGTGCCGGGCTTGCGAGGATAGCCGCCGGCGCGAGAGGCGTAAGCCTGAAGGCCACGGTGTCCGATATCGTCCGCGGACACTGTCCGCGGACACCCCACGTCGCCCGACGCTAGATAACTTCCACATAAACAAAGCCTTATAAAGTCCGGCGGCTGGCATGCCGCTTGCTTTGCTCTTGCCATGAACCTCATTTACGAGGTAAGGCAGACGGTGTTGCGATACCCACTCGCGTTGATCCCCATGGTTCTGGTAGCGAAGCTCGCCAACGCCAACGATCTGAAAGAGCTGTACGAGCTCGCGCAGACTCGCGACGCCTCGCTGCAGGCCTCGGGCTTCCAACGCGACGCCGCAATCGAGGCTCGGCCCCAGGCGCTTGCGCAATGGTTGCCGCAAGTGTCGGCCGCCGCCTCGGCCACGCGTGAGCGCGCGGGCTTCGACAGCGGCCAGTCGACGGGTACACAAGCGGCTGACTGCGCCCTGAGCGCCGCAGCCGGCACGCAGCATTGCTACGGTACCGTGCACAGCTTGGGACTCAACCTGTCGCAGACGCTGTGGAGCTTTCAGGCCTTCAGCCAGCTCAAGGAGGCGAATTTTCAGGCCGCCGCCGCCGAGAGCGGTTTTCGCAGCGCGCAGCAGAATCTCCTGCTGCGGGTGGCGCAGGCCTATTTCGCCATCCTGTCGGCCGCCGATCAGCTCGCCGCCAACCGCGCCGAACGGGACGCCTTCGGGACCTTGCTGAGCCAGGCCAGCACGCGCGAGCAGACCGGCGTCGGTCCGCGCAGCGACGTCGAGCAGGCGCAGGCGTTCTACGACGCCACCGAACAGAGCGTCATCGATGCGCAGAATGCCCTCGACGATGCGAACCTGGCGCTCACCGA
>Ga0137412_10001745_pt1 | contig 17032 bp, 16 predicted proteins | sample CZODoug2_1_16fun_FD_122160 | JGI IMG/M metagenome (GOLD analysis project Ga0137412, IMG submission 122160) | Vadose zone soil fungal communities from Angelo Coast Range Reserve, California, USA - CZODoug2_1_16fungal (Hybrid Assembly) | ecosystem: Environmental > Terrestrial > Soil > Vadose zone...
TGGTTTCCGCGCCCGTCCGTTGGATAAGGTAAGCCTTACCTAATCTGAATGGTCCGGCGATTCCCGCCCTACGCAGCCCCCGGACGGGTGACACTGTTTCGGGGGTGGCCCTATGCGGTTCCAGTCCGACGACGCGAGCATCGCGCCGTCCCCCGGGTTGTCCGCCGACGCCCTGGCCAGCGCGGCGACGCTGATCCACGCACCGGATGCGCTCTATCTGTGCACGTCGACGGGGGTCGGGCAGACCGTCCCGGCGGCCTGTAGCTGGGCCGATGGCACGCTGCTGGCCCTGCTGCCGAACGGTCCGCTCGCCACGGCCATCCGGATAGCCGGACCTGCGGGGCTGGCCGTGTCCGCACGCGCCGAACGCGTCACCCTCGACGCACACGGCTGGCCGCAGCAGTCCGGTCGGCTCGAGTGCCACGGCACGACCAGGGCAGTCCCCGGCTGGTTCCGCGGGCATGCCGCGTTGATCATGTGCTACACCCACCTGCACTCGGGCGTGGTGGCCGCGGTCACCGACGACGACTGGCTGCTGGTCGAAATCACCGTGCGGCAGGCGACCTGGACGGGCGCGGATGGCGTGATCGACCTCGCCCCACACGCGCTGTGCACCCGCGGGCCGGAGGAGAGCGCCGCATAGTCCGGCGAGTGAATTCCAGCAGCCGTTTCGCGTCGGTTGCAGGCGTTCCGCCGGTTATTTGCCCCGCCGTCCCATGGAACCTAATCGCCCCATCCGTGCCTCCAAGTCCCTGCCCGACCAGGCCACTTTGCCGTCGCCGGTCGGGTGCACCAGGGGCGCCCGGGTGATCGGGCATCGGGGGACGACTCGAACCGAGAAAACGGGTCGCGCCTCTGAACATCCGGGCGCCCTTTCCCCGTTTACGGACGCCCTCACCCGCGCTACGGCGCGGGTGGTTTGGCGCCGGTCACCAGCACGGCCGGCATCGGAATCCGGTACCCGCCACCGTCGACCTGATACACCGTCAGTTCCTCGCGCACTGCCTGCCGGATCCGCGCCAGGGCCTCCGGTTGCTGGGCCTGCAACAGTGCCGCGGTCCGCGCGGTCCCGGTGCGGATGGACTCGAACGCGTCATCCGCGTCGGGCAGCTCCCAGGTCTGCATCACCATCGCCACCGACACCGCCTCGAACCCCGCCGCGGTCAGGCTTTGGCGGGCGGTGTCCCCGTCGGCCTCGCGGAAGAAGTTCGGGCCGGGCGGCAGGCCCACGTCCATCGACCCGAATCGCGCCACCGCGTCGAGCACCGCACCGAAGGCTTTGGTGTGCGCAGGCTCCGCCCACACGGTGAAGGCCAACCGCCCGGCCGGACGCAGCACGCGCAGGCTCTCGGCGAAGAAGGCATCCGGATCGGGGAAGTGCGGGACGCCGAAGTTGCACACCACCGCGTCGAAGCTCTCCCCGCCGAACGGCAGCGCATCGGCGTCGCCCTGCTGGAAGGTCAGCTCCGGGTGCTCGGCCCGGGCCCGGCGCAACTGTTCGGCGGAGAAGTCCACCCCGACCACCGCGGCACCGCGTTCGGCCACGGCAGCCGCCGCCGTGCCGGCCCCGGTCGCCATGTCCAACACCCGGTCCGACGGCCCCACCGCGACGGCGTCGAGCATCGGCTCGATGACCTGCACGACCAACTCGCCGAGCCGGTCGAGGTAGGCCGCGCACACGCCCGGGTCCTCCCAGCGCCCCAGCTCGAAATCCCGGAACGTGCTCACGGCAACTCGAGCAACCCCGCGGCCACCTCGAGCAGGTCGGCGCCCATCACGTCGGCCGGGGTGAAGATCTCCCCGTACCCGCCCTCGGCGCGCGCCGCCCACCCGGCCATCAGCCCGGCCCGCTTGGCGGCGTGACAGTCCCAGGCATGCACCGCCACCAACGCCACCTGATCCGGCCTCAGCTCCAGTCGGTGCGCCGCGTGGTGATACACCTTCGCGGGCGGCTTCCAGGTGTTCACCTCGCTGGTGGCCACCACCTGCTCGATGTAGCCGGCCAGACCGCAGCGGTCGAGGAAGGCCTGCGTCACCTCGGCGTTGCCGTTGGTCAGGCAGATCATCCGCACCCCGCCCGCGGCCAACGTCTTCATCGCGGGTTCGACGTCGGGATGCGCGGGCAGCCCGGCGAACCCCGCCATCACGTGTGCGACGGCTTCCTCGGACAACGTGTAACCGCTGACCGCGCGTAGCGACTCCGTGGCGGCGGCCGGGAACGACACGTAGTCCCCGGCAACGGACAACCCGAGGCCGTAGAGCAGGGTCCGCGGGAACCAGGCCTTCACCAGGATGCCCGGCAACCCGACCTCTTCCATCCGGGTCGCCATCGGCTCCAACGAGATCAGCGTCTCGTTGACGTCGAAGGCCACCGCGACCGGCGTCACGACTCCTCCTGGGGAGGCTCATCGGCCAGGACGGAATCCAGGTTGCGCAGCACCACGTACCAGGCGTGCTCGTGTTCCTTACTCGCCGCCTCGGTGAGGAACCCGGCGTGCGCCAACCGCACGTGGGTGCCGGTATCGATTGCGGTGAGCTCGAGGCTCAGCACGGTCTCCACGCCCCCGGTACCGGTCGGCCCGGTCACCCAGGTGATCACAATGCGCCGGTCCGGCTCCAGCACCAGGAACCGCCCGTAGTGCGGATAGCGCCGCCCGTTGAACTGGGTCTCGAAGTAGAACGGCTCGCCGACCTCGGCCTTCATCAGCGCCCGGCCGGGCAGGGCCAACCAGCGGTCGCAGTACACCGTCCAGGCGCGGTAGATCGCCGTCGGCGAGGCGACCATGTCCCGCTCCACGACGTGCGCGTGCGGCCGCCCGGTCAGGTCGGGCCAGGGAATGGCGTGGTGGTTCACGAGTCCGGGACGCCCAGGATTTTCTTGAGCGCAGGCAGGTCGGGCGAGCCGAACACCACGCGATCGCGGGTGGCCACGTACACCAGATCCAGGTTGACCCCGGCCTCGGCGATCTTGCGGGCCAGGTCGGCGAGCACACCCGGGCGGTCGTCGACGTCGACCACCACCACGTGGTGCTCGTGACTGACCATGAGCCCGGAGATGGACAGCGAGTGCTTCGCGGCCTCCGCGTGCGGTACCAGGATGTGCATCTCGGCCGTCTCGTGTTTACCCACGCAGGTCGCCGCCGCGATGTTGACGCCCGCATCACTGATCGCGGCCGCCACCCGGGCCAACGCTCCGGGGGTGTTCTCCACGTCGATGACCAGGTCAACCGCCATGTGTCCCATGACCCAGCAGGCTAGTCCCCGGCCGCGGACTCGATCAGCCGGGCGACCTCCTGGGGGTGGGAGATCATCGCGACATGTGAGCTGCTGTCAATTTCCACGGTGTGCGCGCCGGCCCGCGACGCCATCGCCCGTTCCGCCGCGGGCGGGATGGTCTTGTCGCTGCCCGAGACCAGGTACCAGGACGGGATGCCGCGCCAGGCCGGTGGCCCGGACGGTTCCACCAACGCGCTGAGCACGGCCGGGCGCTGTGCGGTGGCCATGGTCGCGGCCTCGGTGTCCGACAGGTCGGCGCAGAACAGTTGGTGGAAGAAGGCCGGGTCGATGTAGCCGTCGATGTTCGCCCCGCCGGACCCGATCTCCGGGCGCAACACCAGGTGCTTGGCCAGGTCCGTGCTGCCGCCCCCGAGCTTGAGCGCATCGTTGACGGACTCCCCGGCCTCCAACGCGAACGCGGCCACGTAGACCAACGCCTTCACGTTGGGATTGCCGGTGGCCGCCTGGGTGATCACCGCGCCACCGTAGGAGTGACCGACCAGCACCACCGGCCCGGAGATGGTGGCCAGGAACGAGCGCAGATACGCCGCGTCGGTGGCCAGCCCGCGCAACGGATTCGCCGGGGCGTCCACCGTGTACCCGGCCTTCTGCAGCCGCTGGGTGACCCCGGCCCAGCCGGACGCGTCGGCGAACGCACCGTGCACCAGCACGATCGTCGGCCGGGTCGCGGCGACGCCGGAGGCGGTGCTCACCGGCAGCAGGGTGGCGGCACCGGCCAGGCCCATCGTCGCCCCGGCGATGAGCAGGCGGGCTCGCCACCGTCGGGCGAACCGGGCGAGCACATCGACGGAACGGGGCATGGAGTCGTCCTCTCGAGGGTGCGGCGGCCGAGTGTGTTTCGGGCGGCGGGATACTTCAAGCATGGATGACGACATTCTGGCCAAGGTCGCTGCACTGGTGAACGAGGAGAAGGCCCTGGCGGGCGACTCCGAAACCACGGAGGAGCGTCTGGCCCACCGGGCCCGCATCGAGGAGCAACTCGATCAGTGTTGGGACCTACTGCGCCAGCGTCAGGCCCGCCGCGAGTTCGGCGAGGACCCGGCCGGGGCGCACGCCCGCCCGATCGTCGAGGTCGAGCAGTACCTGCAGTAGCTGCGCTTCTCCCCCGAGTGTGCAGTTGCGCAGCCTTAAACGCGCCTGCGGGCTGCACAACTACACACTCGGGGTAGTTGTGCAGCCCGCCATGGGCTTGCGGTGCTCAGGCGGCGACGCTTGCGGCTTCCTCGAGCAACGCCGCCGCCTCATCGGCCACCGCCGACGACTCCTCGGTCAGCGCCAACCGCAGCACGTCCCGCACGTCGCTGACCGGGTGAATGGTCAGCTTCTCCCGCACCTCGGCGGGCACGTCGTCCAGGTCGGGCTCGTTGCGGGCCGGGATCAGCACCGTGGTGATGCCCGCGCGGTGGGCGGCGAGCAGTTTCTGCTTCACCCCACCGATCGGCAACACCCGCCCGGTCAGTGACACCTCGCCGGTCATCGCCACGTCGGCGCGCACCGGGCGCCCGGACAGCAGCGACGCCAACGCGGTGGTCATCGTGATGCCGGCACTCGGCCCGTCCTTGGGCACCGCCCCGGCCGGCACGTGGATGTGCACGCCCCGGTCCTTGAGCTCGCCCGTGGGCAGCCCCAACTCGGCACTGTGCGAGCGCAGGAAGGACAGCGCGATCTGCGCGGACTCCTTCATGACCTCGCCCAGCTGACCGGTGATGGTGACCCCGGTCGAGCCGGTCTCGGCATCGGCCAGCGACGCCTCGATGAACAACACGTCGCCACCGGCCCCGGTGACCGCCAGACCCGTCGCCACGCCGGGCACCGCGGTGCGCTCGGCCGATTCCGACAGGTGCCGTGGCCGACCCAGGTACCCCTGCAGGTCATCGGTGTCGACGGTGACCGGCTCGGCGTCGACCGGTCGCGCCGCCACCTTGCGCAGCACCCGGGCGATCAGCCGCTCCAGGTCGCGGACGCCGGCCTCCCGGCTGTACTCCGCGGCCAACCGGCGCAGCGCCTCGTCGGTGAAGGACACCTCGTCCACGGTCAACCCGGCCCGCTCGATCTGACGCAGCATCAGGTGATCGCGGGCGATGACGACCTTCTCCTCCTCGGTGTAGCCGTCCAGCCGGATCAGCTCCATCCGGTCCAGCAGCGGACCGGGGATGGACTCCAACGTGTTGGCAGTCGCCAGGAACAGCACGTCGGACAGGTCCAGCTCGACCTCCAGGTAGTGGTCCCGGAACGTGTGGTTCTGCGCCGGGTCCAGCACCTCCAGCAGCGCGGCGGTCGGGTCGCCCCGATAGTCCGCGCCGAGCTTGTCCACCTCGTCGAGCAGCATGACCGGGTTCATCGAGCCCGATTCCTTGATGGCGCGGGCAATCCGACCCGACATGGCACCGACGTAGGTCCGCCGGTGTCCACGGATCTCGGCCTCGTCCCGCACGCCACCCAACGCGACGCGGACGAACTTTCGCCCCATCGCCCGGGCGACGGACTCACCCAGCGAGGTCTTGCCCACGCCGGGCGGGCCGACCAGCACCAGCACGGCACCGGAGCGGCGCCCGCCGACCACACCCAGGCCCCGGTCAGCACGCCGCTTGCGCACCGCCAGGTACTCCACGACGCGGTCCTTCACGTCGTCCAGTCCCGCGTGGTCGGCGTCCAGCACCGCCCGCGCGCCGGTGATGTCGTAAGCGTCGTCGGTGCGCTCGTTCCACGGCAGGTCCAGGATCGTGTCCAGCCAGGTGCGGATCCAGCCGACCTCGGGGGACTGGTCCGAGGTGCGTTCCAGCTTGTCCACCTCGGCCATCGCGGCCTCGTGCACCTTCTCCGGCAGTGCGGCCGCCTCCACCCGGGCCCGGTAGTCCTGCTCCTCGGTGGCGGGGGTGCCGGTCAGCTCGGCCAGCTCCTTGCGGACGGCGGCCAACTGCTGGCGCAGCAGGAATTCGCGCTGCTGCTTCTCGATGCCCTCGGAGACGTCCTTGCGGATCGTCTCGTTGACGTCCAGCTCGGCCAGGTGCTCCCGGCTCCACGCCACCAACTGGGTCAGCCGCGCCGCCACGTCCGCGTTCTCGAGCAGCTGAATCTTCTGATCACGCGTCAGATAAGGCGCGTAGCCGGCCACGTCGGACAACGCCGAGGGGTCGGAGACGTCCGGCAGCGCGTCCACGAATTGCCAGGCACCGCGCTGCTGCAGGATCGAGGTGGCCAGCGCCTTGTACTCCCGGGCCAGCGCCGTCGCCGATTCCTCGACGATCTCCTCCAGTGGCGTCACCTCGACCCACAGCGCCGCACCCGGACCGGCCGTACCGGTACCGATGCGCACGCGGCCAGTGCCGCGCACCACGGCGACGTGCTCGCCGCCGCGCAGCCGACCGACCTGCTCGATCACCGCGACAGTGCCCACGTTGGTGTACTTGCCGTTCAACCGCGGCACGAGCAGTACCCGGGCCTCGACGCCCTCACCGGAGGACATTTGCGCGGCCTCGGTGGCAGCGCGGGTCTCGGCGTCGCCCAGCGACAGCGGCAGCACCATGCCGGGCAGCACCACCATGCCGTCCAGCGGCAACAGCGGCAGCGATTCACTCATCGGGGCACCCCCAATTAGGTCCTTGAGATCTGCGTCAACGCGGCTCAAGTTCGCCTGCTTCCCGACCGCATTCCGCTGTGAGCGGACGCGTCCGGAATGCTGTGCGCATGCCCGCCGGCCCTCCACCCCGCTCATTCATGACCGGGGCGTCATTTCCGCGTCCGGTTTGTCCTGATTCCATGACGACTCGCGTAGGAGAGAACCCCAACCGCTCATTCATGAGCGAGGTGCCGAGCCGATGAGCGAGGCCCTGGCACAGGTGGGACGGACCGCCCGGGCGCGGGCGGACACCGCCCTGCGCCGGTTCCTCGGCACCGAGACCGGCAGCGCCGCGGTGCTGTTCGCCGCCGCGGTCGCCGCACTGGCCTGGGTGAACCTCGACAACGGCTCCTACCTGCGGGTTTGGCACACCACGCTGGCCATCCGGGTCGGCGACGCCGGGATCCAGATGGACCTGCAGGAGTGGGTCAACTCCGGGCTGATGACGTTCTTCTTCCTGGTCATCGGCCTGGAGGCGCGTCGCGAGTTCGACCTGGGGGAATTCCGGGAACGGTCCCGGGTGGTGCTGCCGATGCTGGCCGGCCTCGGCGGGATGCTCGGCGCGATCGGGATCTACCTGGCCTTCAACGCCGGCGGGCAGAGCGCGCACGGTTGGGGCACGGCGATGTCCACCGACACCGCGTTCGCCCTCGGGGTGCTGGCAGTGGTCGGCAAAAAGGTGCCGGAGCGGCTGCGCGGGTTCATCCTCACCGTGGTGGTGGTCGACGACCTCCTCGCGCTGCTGGTGATCGCGACCGTCTACACCGACGAGGTGGTCTGGCAGAAGTTCTGGATCGCGGTGGCCCTCTTCGTCGCGATCGCGGTCGGGGTGCAGTTGCGGTTGCGGCTCGGGCTGTTGTTCTTCGGCCTCGGCGTCGCGTCCTGGGTGGCGATGTTCTCCTCCGGCGTGGACCCGCTGGTGGTCGGCCTGGCCGGCGGCCTGCTGTTCTGCGCCACCCAGGCCTCCCGCTCGAACCTGGAGGAGGCCACCGACCGGTTCCGCGGCTTCCGGGAACAGCCCACCCCGGCGCTGCTGCGGGAGGCCTCGGTGGCGTTGAACGCCTCGGTCTCCACCAACGACCGGCTGCAGCAGCTCTACCACCCGTGGACGTCCTACGTGGTGGTGCCACTGTTCGCGCTGGCCAACGCGGGCATCCACCTGGACGGGCAGTTCATCCTCGACTCCTTCCGCTCCCCGATCACCCTGGGCATCCTGCTCGGCTACCTGGTCGGCAAGCCGGTCGGCGTGGTCGGCACCTGCTGGGTGCTCACCAAACTGACCCGGGGTCGGCTGCGGCCCCCGGTGGGCTGGGCGGCGGTGGGCGGCGGCGGCGCGATCACCGGGGTCGGGTTCACCGTGTCGTTGTTGATCGCCTCGCTGGCCTTCCACAACACCGACCTGGAACGGGCCAAGTTCGGCATCCTGTGCGCCGCGGTGTTCTCCTCGCTGATCACCTGGGCCTGGTTCGCGGTCGTCGCGCGGATGCCGAAATACACCCGCATCCGGCTGCTGTTGGGCGGCTCGGAGATGATCGTCGACCTGGCCGACCCGGTGGACCCCGAACGCGATCACATCCGCGGCCCGGCCGACGCCCCGGTCACCCTGCTCGAGTACGGCGACTACGAGTGCCCGTACTGCGGGCAGGCCGAGGACTCGGTGCGGGAGCTCTTGGCCGAGATCGGGGACCTGCGCTACGTCTGGCGGCACCTGCCGTTGGAGGACGTGCACCCGCGGGCCCGGCTGGCCGCCGAGGCCGCGGAGGCGGCCGGTGCGCAGGGCGCGTTCTGGGAGATGCACCGCAAACTGTTCGAGCACCAGGACGCGTTGACCCCGAAGGACCTGCGCCTCTACGCCGAGGAGCTCGGCCTGGACGGTGAGCGGGTGCTGCAGGAACTGCGCGACCGGACCTGGGCGGACCGGGTGGCCGCGGACGTGGACAGCGCCGACGAGTCCGACGTCGCCGGCACTCCGACGTTCTTCGTCAACGGCGTCCGGCACACCGGCGCGTATGACCTGCAGTCGCTGCTGCGGGCGGTCCGCGAAGCGCGCGGCCGCGCGGCGCTGCCGTCGAGGCGCTGAATCGCCCCATTTGTACGGCCCTGCACATCGGACGTTCGGCTGATCCCGGATGAACATCGGGTCGTTCGCCCGCCCATTGCCGATGATGGGTAGCGATGGACGGATCCCGCGGGCGATGGGTCACCGTGTTCCCGCCCGGGCGGGCGCCTCGGCGGGACTGGGTCCCAGATGAGCAGTGGCCGTCCCCGGACGGCTCGGTCGGGCTGTGGCACGTCGTGATCGACCCAGTCGGTGGCGAGTCACAGTGGGAGTGGTTCCCGGCCATACCGGCCGCTGCGTCACCAACGTTTCCGGCCCCGCCTGCCGCGCCGTCACTCACCTTCCCGGCCGCCCAGGCGGCCTCCGAACCGGCTCCCGCGCCGACTCCCGCGCCCGTCGCACGACGATTCCACGCGCCGTCCCGCCCAGCCGCGGTAGCGGCGCTCGGGCTCGCTGGCCTGGCGGTCGTCGGCGTGCTCGTTGTCCAGGCGCTGCCGAGTACCAACTCCGCGAGTCCGACACCGCAACCGACGAGCACCCCGGTCGCGATCGACGCGCAGCGCCTGGCCGACGCGGGTGTGCTGTCGCTGTCCGACCTACCCAGCTACCTCGGCACCGTGAAAAAGCACAAGGCGTCGGACGAGGCCTTCGAGCAGGCCGTCCAGACCTGCCTCGGCCTGCCCCCACGGAGCTACCTGTCCCGCAACTTCGGCTACGTCTTCGCGGTGGGCTCCACCACGGTCAGCTCCAATGCCGACGCGCTGCCCTCGGTGGCAGCCGCACGCGACGACGTGGCGGCCTACAGCGGCACCAAGGCCGCCGACTGCGTGCGGACCCAACTGCGCTCGCATCCTCCGCAAGCGGGCGTGACGGTCTCGCACATCTCGGTGACGCCGGTGACCGTGACGGTTCCGCACAGCGACGCGGTGTTCGCCCTGCACGTCGCGCTCACCCTGAGCGCGCAGAACCGCTCGATCACGGTCGACCAGTACTCGGTGAACCCGGTGGTGGGCCAGACGGAGATCTCGGTGACCCAGACCGTGGCCGGCGGCACGGCCTCGCTGTCGGACACGGCCCGGTGGGCAGCCCTCGCCGCCGCCCGGGTGGCTGCCGCCGAGCGGCACGGCTGAACCCGGCAAGACATCGACCACCGAGGCGAGGGTTCGCCTCCGCGTCACACCCAATCCTCGTCCGACACGGGTGCAACTCGCCGGAGCCCGTGCGGCGCAGCCCGGCCCATCTCCCCGTCGCGCTCCTGATCCGAGGCGGGATCCCGGCGGCCCGGCCCCAGCAAATCACCGGCATTCACCCCAAACACAGGAGATTGCCGGCTTCTCCTGGGCCTGGGCCTAGGTGGCATCCGCACGATGACGGGACAACGGCAGGGCGGCGGGTGCCGCATCACACCCGCCGCCTACTCGCTGTTGAGCCTCATGTCGTCGTCGAGGTGGACGCCAGGGGAATGGGTGGCGCTCAGCCCAGCGCTTTCGGGTCCTTCGCCGACGGCGGGACGCGGAAGACGAGCTGGACGTACCACTTCCCGGCGACGCCCTTGATCAGGTGACGACGGATGACGCACGGGCCCGCGGTGTGGGCACGGCATTCGGGCAGGACGGCGGACCAGTCGCCGCCGCGGTGGGCGATGCCGTAGCCGGGGCGCGCGGCGAATCGGTAGGGCGCCTCGAAACAGACCTGCTGCTTGCGCAGCAACGCGCCGGCGTAGTGCAGCGTGTAGCCGTGGCGGGAGGTGATGGTGACGGTCTTGCGGTAGGTCCCGCCGGCGCCCTTCTCCTTGAATCCGAAGCGGACCCACTCGTGGTAGAGCGGTTGGTGCCCGGGGCACTGCGGCATGCCACCGCCATTGAGTTCGGCGAACAGCGTGGTGCTCCGCCGTTCCGGCAACTCCATCGCCGATCCCCCACCGCCGGCCGTGTTGGTCGCGGCGACGACCATCGTCGCCTCCTGACCGGTGACCCCGGCCGAGCACGCGCCACTGCACGGCGCGGTGGGGGTGTTCGCCGCCGGATCGCTCGGGCCGGGGTTGTTGGTCGGGTTGGGGTCGTTACTGCCCGCGCTCTCTCCAGCACCACCGGAGCTGTCCGGCGCGCCGGAGCCGCCGGGCCCGGAACCGCCCGGCGGGAGCGGTGGAGGCGGCGGCGGTGGAGGCGGCGGCGGGGCCGCTTCGGTGAAGGCGTAGGTGTCGAAGGTGTTGTCGGTGTCGTCGGGGTCAAGGTTGGTCGCCTGCGAGGCCATCACCAACGTGGAGGCGTCCGGCGTCAGGCCGGACACGTTGCTGTTGTCGTCACCCTTGGGCCCGGAGGCCCCGGCGCGGGAGATCAGCGTGGTGGCCGAGGCCTGGGTGTCCCGCAGGTAGGCATCGACGAAGCCGTCGGAGTTGTCGAACGGGTCGAGGTTGCTCGCGTCAGTGGAGAAGGCGACGAAGCGACCGTCGCTGGAGGCCGCGTGGCTGAGCACCCCGACCCCGCTGCTCTGCTTGGCCCCGGCAACGCCGTTGGCCCGGCTGATCAGCGTCGTGGTCGAGGCCCCCACGTTGCGTTGGAAGACGTCTGTCGACGGGTCCGTGTCAGCGGGGTCGAGGTTCGCGGCCTGCGAGGAATAGGTGACGATCTGGCCGTCGTCGGAGACCCAGCCATTGCTGGAGAAGGCGTTCGCGACAGTGCCGGAGACGCCGGTCTGCCGGCTGATCAACGTGGTGTGTCCGCCGGTGACATCACGCAGGTACACCTGGTAGTTCGTGCCGGGGTCGGCGCCGTCCAGGCCGGGGCTCTGCGCGTAGAAGGTCACGAACTGGCCGGTGGCGGACAGCTTCGGGCCCAAGCCACCGTTGAGCGACTTCGTGCCGGCGAGCCCCTCGGCGCGGGACACCAACGTGTTCGCCGAGCTGCCCAGGTCGCGCACGATGATGTCCTGGGTGAAGTCCGGGTCGCCCGCAGCCAGGTTGTTGGCGAAGCTGGTGAAGGCGACGTGGCTGCCGTCGGAAGAGATCGACGCCTCGATCGACGCGCTGTTGCCCTTGGCTCCGGCGGGTCCGACACGGCTGAGCAGCGTTGTCGTATTCATCTGCCGGTCACGCAGGTAGACGTCCGCGCCGGGGTCGACATCCGCCACGTCGAGGTTGGTGGCCTCGGAGACGAACACGACGTAGCGGCCGTCGGCGGAGATCGCCTGCTGGTACGTGTATGACGCGCCATTGCCCTTTCCGCCGGTGGAGCGGCTGATCAGCTCCGTGGTGTTGTTCTGCAGGTCGCGGACGTAGACGTCCGTGGCGGTGTCACCGTCGGCCCCGTCCAGGTTGTTCGCGGCGCTGGTGAACACCACGAACTGCCCGTTCGCGCTGACCGAGGGCATGAAGAGGTCGAACGGAGGGAAGCTCGGTGGTGGGCTGGGGCCGGTGCCCTTGATGCCGGTGGCGGTGGTGGCGCGGCTGACCAGCACGGGGATGCTGCCGACGGCCCGGGCACGAGTGGGCAGCGCCAGGGCCGACAGCGGTAGCGACACCGCCAGGGCCACCACGAGGGAACGGCGCAACGAACGCACTCGACCCCCCGCCGCGACCCCGCCGAATCTGACGGTATTGGACTGTGGTCGCCGAACCCGCGATGTGCGTGCGCGATCAGTGCCGTGTCGCGGGTGACAACCCGGGCACGGCGACGCCGTTGATGATCTTTTGACGCAAGGTGTGAGTGTCGTCATCACCCTTGCCCGCAACTGCACCGAATCCGAACCGATCAAGCCTGGCTGGCCGCGTTGCCGGCGCGACAGGATCCTTCCGTGACCACTATGGCTGGATCCTGGGTGGACGTGCTGCGCCCCGGCGGCGTCCTTCGCCGTGACTGGGTGCCCTCCGAGCAGCCCCCTTCACCGGACGGCTCACCCGGCACGTGGCACGTGGTCAATGACCACCGCGGCGGCGAATCCCGGTGGGAATGGCACCCGACGCCGTCCCCGTTATCCGCCACCGGCGTTACTGCGCTGTCCGCCACCGGCGTTACTGCGGCGCCGCCCATTGAGCACCGACCCGCAGGCCGCATATCGCGGCCTGCCGCGGCGGTGGGGCGAGTGCCGCAGAACCTCACCAGCAATGTCCGACGCGGATCCGCGGCGGCGGTGTTCATCGGCGGCCTGATGCCGTGGGCAACAATCGGCCCGTTCGCGATCACCGGTTCCACCGTCGGTGGCGGCAAGGTGCTGATGGCGGTGGCCCTCGCCGCCCTGGCTCTGTCTCTGGCCCCGCGACGCCTGCCCGTCCGCTTCCTGGACGCCGCCCTTGCGGCGTTCGCCCTCCTGGCCTCGATCGCCAACCTCGGCAACACCAGCACCCTGGCCTCGAAGATCGGCCCGGTGCTCCACGTCAAGGTCGGCTCCGGGCTCATCGTCTGTGCGTGCGCCTCCGGCCTGTGGCTCGTCTCGCTCGTGTGGGAACAGGGCACGTTGATCAGGGAGCGGCGTCGTCGCCGCACCCGTTACGCGGTCCCGGCCTGGCTCCAGCCGGCGACATAACAACAGTGCAGGGGCCCTACGCTGACGATATGACCGACAACAGCGGCCACGGCGTCCCCAAGGAAGCGGTCCCGCAGACCACGGCGACGCTGCGCGCCACGGTGAACCTGCACGGGGAGCCCTCCGATGCGGAACGCTCCCGAACGCTGATGACCTCGAAGGCCTTCGCGTCGCTGGCCACCATGAGCACCGAGTGCCCGGGGTACCCGTTCGGGTCGTTGGTCGGCTACGCGGTGGATGACATCGGGCGGCCGTTGCTGTCCCTGTCCAGCCTGGCCGAGCACTCCCGCAACATGGCCGGGAACCCGCGGGCGTCGCTGATGGTCACCGAGCACGACGGCGGGAACAACCTGCTCGCGTTGGCCCGGGTGACCCTGGTCGGGGAGATGTCCAAGCTGGACGGCGACGAGCGCCAGGCCGGGCTGGACCTCTACCTCGGCACGCACCCGTCGGCGTTCTACGCCTCCTTCCACGACTTCTCCGTCTACCGACTCGAGGTCGCCAACGTCCGCTACGTCGGCGGGTTCGGCCGGATGAGTTGGGTGACCGCGGAGGGCTACGCCACCGCCGAACCCGACCCGCTGTTGTCGGCGGCCGAGGGCATCCTGGCGCACATGAACGCCGACCACGCCGATGCGCTGCTGGACTACTGCCGGGTGTACGGGCGGGTCGAGCCGGTCTCCGCGGAGATGGTCGGGGTGGATCGCTACGGCATGGACGTGCTGGCCACCCTGGACGGCGAGGACCGCCGGGCGGTGCGGATCAACTTCACCGAACGCACCGACACCACCGACGCGGTGCGGCAACAGACCATCGCGCTGCTGCGTGAGGCCCGGGCGCAACTGTCGGGCTGATGCCCCGTCAATTCCTATCGGAGTTCGGCGCGGATGGCGGTCGTCGGAGCGACCGTGTAGCTCGGATGGTGGGACATCACGACCAGCACACCGGCGGCGGCGGAGGCCGCGACCAGGCACGCGGTGACCGTCCACCGCAGCTTCGTCGCGCTCGTTCTCGTCACGAACCAATTAACTAGTGGTCAGCGCCGAGCTACGACTAGTGACTTTTGTCAGGCGTCAGTTCAACGTCACCGGGTTGATGATGTCCGCGGCGATCAGCAACACGGTCAGACACCCGGCCAGCAGCAGGAAGACATACGTCGCCGGGAGCAGCTTCGCGGTCGGCACCCGGCCGGGGTCGGGATGGCCGAGGCGACGGGATCGGCGGCGGCGCAGCGACTCGTAGCCGACGACCGCCATGTGGCCGCCGTCCAGCGGCGGCAGCGGCAGCACATTGAACAGGCCGATGAAGATGTTCAGCCCGCCGATGATGGTGAAGATCGCCCCGATCCGCTCGGACAGCGAGACCTCGTGCACATTCAGCGTCTCCCCGGAGATGCGGGCGGCACCGACGACCCCGACCAGGCCCGCGCGGTCGCGGTGCCCGCCGTGCAGCGAGTCGACCAGGTTGGGGATCTTGTTCGGAATGGTGAACAGGGCGTGCACGCTGCCGGTGAGGACCTTGCGCATGAGGATCGCCGAGTCCTTGGCGCCGGCGATCGGGCCGTCGTGCACCAGGTGGCTGTCCGCGTTGACCCCGAGCACTCCCACGTTCGGGAGGATGCGGTCGGGGTGATCGGGGTCCGGTCGGTCGCGGGCGACCAGGTCGGGGGTGAGCGTGAGTTCCCGGCCCTCGCGCCGCACGGTGAGCTGAATCGGGCCGGCGCCGTGCGCGCGGATCAGCGCGGTCGCCTCGTCCCACTTGCGGATCGGGGTGGTGCCGACGGCGAGCACGGTGTCGCCGGGTCGCAGCCCCGCGGCCGCGGCCGGGGAGGCGGGGTCAGTGGCGGTGCAGCCGGTGGCGCCGGCCGCGGGCAGGCAGGGGGCGACCGACCCGACGGTGGTGGTGACCTGCGAGGTGCCGAAGCCGACCAGGGCGATGAAGAACAGCGCAAAGGCCAGGAACATGTGCGACACCGACCCGGCGACCAGCACCACCTGCCGCTTGCGCGCGGGGAATCGGTGGAACGCGCGGGGCTGGTCCTCCTGCGAGATGACCTCGGTGTCGGCCATCCCGATGATGCGCACGTAGCCGCCTGCCGGGATGGCCTTGAGGCCGTACTCCGTCTCGCCGCGGCGGAACGACCAGAGCTTCGGGCCGAACCCGATGAAGTACTCGGTGGCCTTCATGCCGTAGTGCTTGGCGGTCAGCAGGTGCCCGAACTCGTGCACCGCGACGGAGAACAGCAGCAGCACGACGAACAGCACCACGCCGATGGCCGTCAGCACCGCGTCCCACCCCCGTTCGCTCGCGTTCTACGCTCGGCGGAAGTGAATCACAGCGCGTGCCTGCAGCCCGACCGAACAGCTGAGGAGCACCTTTCAATGTCCTACGTCGCAATCAACGTGTTGTCCGTCCCCGAGGGCGCCGGGGCGCACCTGGAGGAGCGGTTCGCCGCCCGGGCCGGGATGGTGGAGGGCTCCAAGGGCTTCGAGGGCTTCCAGTTGCTGCGTCCGGTGGAGGGGACCGAAAAGTACTTCGTGTTCACCCGCTGGGCCAGCAAGGAGGACTTCCAGGCCTGGCGCGACGGCATGGGCGCGGTCGCCCACTCCCAGGAGCGGCAGAGCGCGCACGGCGGGACGATGGCCTCCACCGGCTCGGAGCTCTGGGCGTTCGACGTCGTCCTGGACGTCTCCCCCACCCACGCGGACCACTGAGGGCGAGCCGCACTTCTGAGCGGGGCGGGTGCGGGACACTTCGAGGATGTTCCGCGCCCGCCGCCTCCCGCTCGCCGCCCTGATGTCGGCGGTGCTAGGGCTCGCGGCCTGCGGGCCGGCGACATTCGCGGCCCCCAGCGCGACACCCACCCCCTTGCTCGAGCCGTTCCCCACGGCCGTTCCCGCGGGAACGAACTACGTGCTGTTCCCCGGCAACGTGCCCGGCACCGGCTGGCAGATCACCAGCGCGGCGCAACTCGGCGACCCGGCAACCCAGGACTCGCTGGACCAGGCCAGCGACATCATCTGGAGCGCGGAGTACGAGGACCTCAGCAACGGCGACACGGACAGCGCCCCCTACCTGGAGATCTCCGCGTTCAACCACCCGCTGGAGCGCACCACCCTGCAGATCTCCGATCCGAAGGCAACCGAGGGGAAGATCACCGGGCGACGCGCGATGTGGGGCACCGACCCCCAGGACCCCGACGGCCAGGTGTTCGTCGCGATCTCGCTGACCTGGGAATTCACCATCGAGCTGTACGCCTACAACATGACCGTGGACGAGCTGCGCCACTACGCCGGCCTGCTGCAGGTGGTGAAGCAGGACCAATGGCGGGCCGCGAACAAGAGCGCCGGGGTCGGCACCGACGCCGACACGGACAGCGGCGAGGCCGGCTGAGCGACTAGAACCAGTGGTTGGGGTCGCCGCTCATGGCGCCCAGCCGGGAACCGTTCTCGTCGTAGAGCTCCAGCACGCCGACCGTCCCGGCCGGCGCCGCGCTCGCGGCGTGCGGCTTCGTCATCATCGGCATGGGCACGCGG
>Ga0137412_10001746_pt1 | contig 17026 bp, 14 predicted proteins | sample CZODoug2_1_16fun_FD_122160 | JGI IMG/M metagenome (GOLD analysis project Ga0137412, IMG submission 122160) | Vadose zone soil fungal communities from Angelo Coast Range Reserve, California, USA - CZODoug2_1_16fungal (Hybrid Assembly) | ecosystem: Environmental > Terrestrial > Soil > Vadose zone...
CGATCTTGCCGTCCTTGACGGTGACGAAGACCGGCCCCCCATTGGTCATGTTGCAATAGCGCGTGCTGCCGTCGGGCATCCGCGTGCCGATCTTCCAGCCGACGGACTGGCTCATCATGATGGTCTGCGCCCACCAGTTGGTGAGGTCCTCGGGGCCGTCGACCGAGAGGTTGAAGTCCTTGATGGCGTTGATCTGGTCGAGCCAGTTGATCGGCGGCGCAAGCAGCGCGGCGCCGAGCGTGGCGTTCTTGAATGCGAGCGTCACATCGGGCCGGCGATGCCGGCCCGCCCCCGACGTGACGCGGCCGTCGCGGATCTCGTACCAGCGGCCGGTCTCCTCGTCGCGCGCCGTGAGCTGGGCGACAAGATTGCGCTCCTTGAGGCGGGCGCGAAAAACAGGATGGCGCCAGGCGGTGAATTTCAGCACCTGGGCGAGGCCCCACAGGATGAGCGAGAATTTCGCGGTGGCGATGCTCATGGGTGTTCCTCTCGGATGATCGCCCGCTCCGCCGCGATGGTGGCGTCCCGGCGTTGGCCGGCGTTCCGCGGTCTCATGACTGTCTGGCGGGTCGAATATTTATCCGATTTCGAAAAATCTGCCAGCGAAAACCAGGGACGGATTCCGCATCACAGCGGCATCCGGACCGCTGTCCAAGCGCTTGTTTCGCGGCCCACTTTCGATGCTAGAGTATCGCCAAAGCCTCCGCGCCTTCGTGCGAGGCCAGATGGAGCTGTGGGGTCGCGTCCTGAATGAAGCCAACATCAGGCTGGGCTAGAACCCCCTTTATCACCGGACCATGGGCGGCTTCGCGGCGCTTGCCGACCGAGTTTGAAGCCTTCAGAAGAGACGCATGATGCACCGGTGGATCGTGCTCGCGGTTGCGTCGCTCCATGTGCTGCTCGCCGCTCCCAGCCGCGCGGAGGCCGCCGACATCATCCTGGTATCTCCCGGCGCGGTTTCGAGCTCGCTCGCCGAGCTCCTCCCGCGCTTCGAGCAGGCTTCGGGACATAAGGTCGGCGTCGCCTACGCGCCCGCCCTCGCCTTGGCGGACCGCATCAGGAATGGCGAAGCGGCCGACGTCGCGATCCTGGGAGAGCCGGCGGCCGACGATCTGCAACGCATCGGCCGGCTGGTCCCCGGCAGCAAAGCCGTGATCGCGACCGTCGGGGTCGGCGTTTTCGTCCGCCGCGACGCCGCGAAGCCCGATATCGCGACGGCCGACGCTTTCCTGCGATCGCTCGCGAGCGCCAAGGCGATTGCCTATTCGGATCCGGTGCTCGGCGGCACCGCGGCCAATCATGTGGCCCGCCTGATGGAGTCGCTCGACCCCACGGGCGCCATCAAGGCGAAGACCAAATTGACGCCGCCGTCGCGGCCGCTCGCCGATTTCGTGGTCGGCGGCGGCGCCGACTTCGGTCTCACCCAGATCACCGAGATCCTCGCCGACCCGAGGCTCGCGCTCGTCGGCCCGCTTCCCGGCCCGATGCAATACTACACGCAATATGCCGCCGGCCTGGTGGCGGGCAGCACGCGACAGGACATCGGGCGGGCCCTGATCGCGTTCCTGGCTTCGCCGGCGGCCGCCGCCGTGATGCAGACAAAGGGATTCGAGCCGCGCTGACGCTTGCGCCGCCGGCTCTTGCCGGCCGCGCGCGGCCGGCGTCACTCCACAATGAGCATCGTGCAGCGTAGACCCTCGGGCGCATAATCGAGGTTCACGCTCCATCCCGAATCCATCGCCAGAATGTCCTGGATCAGCCGGGTGCCGAAGCCGCGCCGGGTGGGCTTGCGCACCGGCGGCCCGTCGCGCTCGATCCAGCTGAAGGCGAGGCGCCCATCGTCCTGACGCGACCAGGAGACCTCGAGCCTGCCCTGCTCCACCGACAACGCCCCGTATTTCGCGGCGTTGGTGCTCAGCTCCTGAATGGCCGCCGATAGGGCGAGGGTGAGCTTCGGCGTGAGGGTCAGGGCCGGACCGCCCAGGCTGGTGCGGCCGCCGCGCGCGAAGGGCGCAAGGGTCCGTTCCACGATCGTCCTGAGATCGGCGCCCTCCCAATTGTTCTCGGTCAGCAGGTTATAGGCGCTGGACAGCGCGATCAGCCGGCGCTCGAAAGCCTCCGCATATTCCTCCATGGTGGTCGCGCTCGACAGCGAAACGCGCGCGATCGACTGCACGGTGGCGAGGGTGTTCTTGACCCGATGATTGATCTCGTCGAGCAGGATCTGCTGCCGCTTCATCGCGGTGCGGACATCGGTCACGTCGTAGCAGGCCGCGACGGCTGCGATGACGGTGCCCATGCCGTCGCGGACCGGCGCGGCGTTGATCATCTCGTGGCGCGTGAGGCCCGCAACCTTGTGGAGCACCTCTTCGCCCTCGATCGTGTGGCCGTCCTCGAGCGCGCGGACGATCGGAAGCTGCGACGGCGTGTAAGGCGTGCCGTCGGGGCGGAAATACGACAACAGCGCCTGATCTTCCAGGGACCGCAGTTCCTCGACGCCGCAGAGCGACAGCATCTTGCGATTGACGAGCGATATGCGGCCGTTCGCCGTCACCAGCAGGACCCCGATCGGGATGGTTTGGACGGTCGCCCGCAACAGCGATCGCTCGCGTTCGATCGCTTCTTCGGCCTCCGCGATTTCCAGGCCGACGCGATGAAGCACGCCCTCCATGCGGTTGACTTCCAGGACCGGCCCGGGCTGCGGAACAAACAGCCGCGCCGCGCCCAGCTGCGCGACATGTTGCTCGAGGCCGGTCAGCGCGTGCAGGAAGCGGCTCGCCACCAGGCGCGCGAACAGCAGGCTTGCAAGCAATGCGGCGAGCACCGCAGCCGCGAACAACATGTTGGCGCGCCGCACCGGCCCGTCGATCGCATCCCGCGGCAGCGCCATGTTGACGCTCCAGCCGGTGCGCTCCGAGCGGAAGAACGACGTATAGGTGGGAACGCCCGATCGCGACACGGCCTTGATCCAGAGCGCGGAAGGCTGGCCCAGGTGCTGGCGGAGCTCCGGGATCGTCGGCTGGCCGACAAGCTCGACGCCGTCGATATACGGCCGTCGCGCGATGAGGATGCCCTTGCGATCGACGATGCTGCCGATGATGCCGGCCGGCACATAGGCATCCATCAGGGCCGAAAGATATTGGGGCAAGAGTCCCACCGCGAGCACGTAACGGATGCCGCCGTCGTTGGCGCGCACCGGCACGTCGACCGTGATGATTGGTAACCCGTCGACGCTCGCGCGGATGAGATCGGAAACCTGGGGCCGGCCGGTCTCGAGCACGCGCTTCAATGCGTCGAGATTGGCTCGCGGCGGCAGCGGCGTTCCGGGCGGCTGCCTGGTATTGACGAGTTGGCGGCCTTCACGGTCCGTGAGCACGATCGCGATGGCGCCGATCAGTTTGGCGGCTTCCGCCGCGTGCTGCCGGAAGTCGGAAAGGCGACCCTCCTGCAGGGTCGGCGAGCGCGCCAGAATTTCGAGATCCTCGATGACATTGTCGATTCGCATCTCGATGGCGTTGCGGAGAAGGCGCAGGCGGTCTTCGAACTCGGTCCGCGTGTTTTGCGAGGAGGCGGAAACCAGATGGTAGGCGAAAAAGCCGGCGGCGATCGCGATCGGCAACGTAGACGAGAGCGCAAGCGCGACGAGGTAGGCCTTGATGGACCACCCTCGTCTGGTCTGCCTTTGCTGCTCGGCCTGCGCGTTTCGTTGCAGCACGCTAGGTACCCTCGGCCGCGATCAGTGGCGTCGACTTTGCGGCTCCTGGTGGCGGCGGGGCGGACGGGCTCCGGTTGCCCGATGTGGAAACGCAGCGTGTCAAGTCAGCGCCGCACGTATGGCGCGCTCCAGGTCTTCCTGATGGAAGGGCTTTTGAAGGACGGGCGTCTTCTCGAAAGGCGCCGGCATGCTGCCGGCCCCATAGCCGGTCGCAAACACGAAGCCGACGCCGCGCCCGGCCAGCATGTCGGCGATCTGGAAAGTCCGCTCCCCGTTCAGGTTGACGTCGAGAATCGCGAGATCGAACGACAACGACGTCGCTTTTTCGATCGCATCGTTCAGGCGCGACGCCGATCCGACGACCTCGCAGCCGATATCCTCGAGCATCTCCCGCAGCAGCATGGTCACCATCGCTTCGTCCTCGACGACCAGGACCCGTCGGCCGGCCAAATGGCATTCGTCGGATTGCATCATCAATCTCCCGCGCGATCATTGTGATGGAAACGGCCGGGTCGCCGCCGAGCGGAGTTCGATTTTTCTGCGATGGACCCCCGCCCATTTCCCGGACCTCTGCGGCAGTCATAATCCGTGAAACGAAAAAAGGTTCCCATCGGCCGCGACTGCCGCATTGCGCCGGAAATTTTTACCGTCCGGCGCGCGAACAAAGCGTAAACCCGTGAAGCGCCGCGAACCGCAGTGATCGGAGGCGTGTCGCCCCGTGCGGACTATGTCCGCTATGGTGCTTTCAGCGCCCCGGGTCGCGGGACCGGCAGGCTTGAAAAACGATCGGGTTGTGGGAGACCTTGCGGCCGCGAGCCGAGGGAGCCTCCATGATCGTCGATTTCCAGCACCACTTCACGCCGCGCGAGCTGATCAAGGCAGACCCGGGCGACCGGCTGATCCTGCACTACGACGAGAACGGCGCGCCGAGCTACACGGTGCATTCCCTGCTCTACGACCTCGACGAGCATATCCGCATGATGGACCTCGCCGGCATCGACGCGGCCTGGCTCACCAGCGCGGCCGGCATGGCGGCCGATCTCGAACGCTCCAGGATCTGCAACGACCGGGCCAGGCAGGCCGAGCGCGACTATCCGGGCCGCTTCATCGGCGCGGCGCATGCCAACCCGCTCGGCGGGCCTGAGGCCTTGCGCGAGCTCAACCGCTGCAAGCACGAGCTCGGCTTCCAGGGCGTGACCATCACGTCGGAAGCAGAGGGGCTGTTTCTCGATGCGCCCCAATACGAGCCGTTCTGGAGCGAAGCGGAAAGGCTCGGCATGTTCGTGTTCGTGCATCCGGCGCTGAAGCTCAATTTCTCGCAGCAGTTCGACGGCTACGACACCGCGCGCTCGGTCGGGCGCGAGTTCTCGCTGATCATGGCGACGATCCGGATGATCAATGCCGGCGTGTTCGACCGCCATCCCGGCCTCACGGTCCACATCGCGCATCTGGCGGGCGGCATCGCGTCGATGCTGGGACGCGTACGCTCCTACCAGGACAAGGATTTCTGGGGCACCCGGGGCAACCCCCGCCACGGCATGACGCCGAAGCGCGACTTCGATTACTACGTGGCGCACAACATGGTGTTCGACACCGCGGGATTCTGCGGCGCCATCGGCTCGGTCAAGACCGCGTTGGTGGAAATTCCGGCGTCGCGCATCGTGTTCGCGACGGATTACCCGCAGGAAATCCGCGCGCGCGAGGCGGTGCGCGATTTCGTCCGCGACATCCGGGCGCTCGGGCCGGACGGGGAGCGGATATTGTCGGGGAATGTGGGGCTGCTGCTGAAGTAGGCGCCGCACCGGGCGTACTCACGCCGCCCGCACCGTCGACAGGAACTGCTCCACCGCCGTCTTAAGGTTCGCGCTTTCGTTCGCGAGCGACTGCGCGGACGACAGGACCTCGGCCGCGGACGAGCCCGTCGCGCCGGCGCCCTTGCTCACGTCGCCGATGTTGGTCGCCACCTGGGCGGTGCCGCCCGCCGCCTCATGGATGCTGACGGCGATTTCCCGCACGGCCGCCCCCTGCTGCTCGACCGCCGCCGCGATGGTGCCGGCAATCGAGCGTATCTGGCCGATGGTGGAACCGATTTCCTTCATGGCGGAGGCGGAATCGGTCGTCGTGCTCTGGATTTCGGCGATCTGTTTCGAGATCTCCTCGGTCGCGGTGGCGGTCTGCGCCGCGAGCGCCTTCACCTCTTGCGCCACGACGGCAAATCCCTTGCCGGCCGCGCCGGCGCGCGCCGCCTCGATCGTCGCATTGAGCGCCAGCAAATTGGTCTGGCTCGCGATCGCCGTGATCATATTGATGAAATCGCCGATGCGGTTGGCGGCCTCGGACAACTTGGCGACGCGCACATCGGTCTCTTCCGCCTGGGTGGCCGCTTTGCCGGCGATCGCGGTGGAGGTCTCGACCTGGCGAGCGATTTCGCGGACGGAGGCGGTCAATTCCTCGGTCGCGCTGGCGACCGTTTGGACGTTCACGGATGCCTGCTCGGAAGCGCGCGCCACGTGAACCGACAGCTGCTGCGTGGTTTCCGCGGTTCCGGTCAGTGTACCGGCCGCGGACTGAAGCCCGATCGACGCGGTCGACACGCTATCGACGATCCCGCCGATCGTAGCCTGGAACTGGTCGGCGATCTGCACCATCATCTTCTGACGCTCGGCCTCGGCGAGCCGAACCTGCTCGATGCGCTCGAGACGGGTGCGCTGGCCCTCCAGCAGGCCGTCCTTGAACACGGTCAGCGATTGCGCCATCTGGCCGATCTCGTCCTTGCGGCCGAGGCCGGGGATTTCGACGTCGTAATCGCCGCTCGCCAGCGTATGCATGGTCTTCGTCGTCGCCACGATGGGCCGGGAAATCGAATAGGCGCAGCCGGCGGCGCTCAGAGCGCCGGCGAGGATGGCCAGCACCACGATGGCGAGAAGCGCTATACGGGCGAATCGCACCTCGGCCTCCGCCTCGGCACGGAAGTTGAATCCATAAGCACTTGCCCCTTCGGCCATCACGTCGAGGGCGTCATTGACCTCCGCCGCCTTGGCGGCCGCCACTTGCGACAGGGGCAGCGCCGTGAGGCCCGCCGCGGACGGGATGACGATGAGCGCGGCGGTCTTGTGCCAGTCCTGCGCCACAGCGAGCGCCTTTTCGATGACCGGGAGAGCATCCGCCGGCATGCGATCACGAACGATCTCGATGTCGGCAGCCAGCGCCGTCATCTCCTGCTCGATCGTCGCCCTGTCGGCTGCGGATGCGGCGTGCTGCGTGACGCTGCGATTCATCGCCGAGAGCGCCGCCGTAAAGTGAAGTTGCGCCGAGCGCGCCTGGCTTACCGCCATCAGCGGTCCGTCATAGAGGCGTACGATCTGGGCGCTGGTTCGCGAGACCACCTGCAGGCCGTATAACGCGGCTGAGGCCGCCAGGACGACGACGACGCTGAACGCCAGGTAAAGCTTGAATTTCAAAGTCATTGTCTGGTCTCACCCCTGACTCCGAGCGGTCAGTCGGTGACCTTGACTTTCATCTTCATGACGGGATGGATCGCGCAGATAATGTCGATATCGCCGCTCTTGTCGAAAGTAACAGGTGTGGAATTGCCGGGCGCCTGCGAGCCGAGGTTGAATTCGTTATTGGGGCTGACCGAGTAGATATTGTGCGTGACGTTGTCGTCGTTCGAGAACACCAGCGTGTCCCCTTTTTTTATCGTGACCGTCGTGGGCGAGAACAGTTTGCCCTTTTGGGCGATGGTCTGCTCGGCCGCGACCGCCGCGACCATTCCGCCGGCAATGAAGGCGCCGACCAAGAGGCTGATGGAGGTTTTCATTTCTGTCACCTTTATCCGGTCTCGCTTTCTAGGGATCCCCCTGAGAAGCCCGGCTTGCCGGGAGCAGCTCAGCGAAACATTTCATTTGCTATTGGCGTTGCCCTGGCGGGTTGAGCGGCAGGCTGGCCTGTTCGTTGGCGATATTACGCACCTTCGGCAGGCTCGCCGATTTCGGCACCGACGCGTTCGCGGTCGCCTGCTCGGCTACCCGATCGAGTGCCGTGCTGACGGCATCCGCCTTGCTGACGATCAGCATCGGCAAGGGCAGTTCGGTGAGGCCGTCGGCAGGCGGATCCATCGTCCGCAATCCGGTCTGGTACCAGTCATCCGCCAGACGCCTGGCTTCTCTGGCGGCAGCTGCGAGGTGTGACTGGTTCATCTGCTCGACGAGGGTCAGCTCATCGAACAATGTCGTCATTTTGGCTTCGAGCGTCGCCATATCGGATTGGCGGGTCGTCGCGTTGAGTTGGAGACCGCGCGCCATCGCGGCGCGAGCCTCGGAAAACCGCACCCGCGCGACGGCTGCGAGGCTCGCCGCCGCCGAAGCGGAAGCGGGCCTTGCCACCGCGTTTTTGCGTGTGTCACTCAAGCCCGTGGCCTCGGCGACGGACCGGCTTTGCTGCCGGATTGGCAGGTCGGCGGCTTGCGTCCGACTCGTCGGGCTGACAACGGCAGCGCCGGCGGCCAGCAGGAAGATGAACCCGGACATGGGGGCGAGTTTGATCAACATGGCGCGAAATCCTTTTGCGGATTCGTGGCGATTGCCACAGGAGATGCCTTCGGTGAACCAACTGGACCGACCAGGACCCCGCTTACCGCGGAAGGACCGGAACAGTCATCGGATCGATGTCGCTGGTCAGGGTCTGCATGAAGGCGACGAGGTCCTTCTTTTCCTGTTGGGTGAGGCCCAGCGGCTTGATCAGGTCCGAACGGCTCGCGCGCGCTATGCCGCCTTTGTCGTAGTGATCCACGACGGCTTCGAGCGTCGCCATCGAGCCGTCGTGCATGTACGGTCCGCGCCGGCTGATCTCTCGCAGGCCCGGAGTCTTGAAGGCGTACTGCATCTTGGCGATCGAGGGCAGAAACTTGCCGCGACCCGGGTCATCGCTGGAAAGGCCGATGTCATGGAAGCTGTCGTCGGTGAAATTCCATCCGCTATGGCAGCGGGCGCAGTCGGCCTTGGTATTGAACAGCGCAAATCCCCGCTTTGCTTCCTCCGAGATCGCCTTGTCGCCGCCTTCGATCCAGGCGTCGAAGGGCGCGCGCGCGGAGACCACCGTTCGCTCGAAAGTGGCGATCGCCTTGGCGACTCCCTCGGACTTGATTCCCTCCTTGGGGAACGCCGCCTCGAACATCGGCGCGTAGCCGGGGATTCCCGCCAGCCGTTCCATCAATTTGTCGATCGGCATGTTCATCTCGACGTCGGCCTTGATCGGACCGAGAGCCTGTTCCTCGAGCGAGGCGGCGCGGCCGTCCCACATGAAGATTTGGCCATACGCCGCGTTGATGATGCTCGGCGAGCGGCGGCCCAGGGTCTTCATGCCATGGCCGACGCCCTTCGGCAGGCCGTCCCCATAGCCGAAGGAGGGGCTGTGACATGACGCGCAAGACTGCACGTTCGCGCCGGACAGCCGCGGGTCGAAGTAGAGCGCCTTGCCGAGCGTGACTTTCGCGACCGTATAGGGATTATCCGACGGAAACGGAATGGTGGACGGGCGCTTGTAGGCGCTGCGCAGCTGATCGATCGACACGGCGGCCGTGGCGGCCTTCGGGGTTGCGGCACTGGACGATTGTCCGACCATGGCCGCCGTGCCGGAGCGTAGTCCGGCAAGCACCACGATGGAAACGATCGGAAGCAGCGCCGCGGCTGCCTTCAAGAACCTGACGTGCGAATTCATGCTGCCCCCTGGTCGAATCGCGTACCTAACGAAAGGTAATAGGCAAAACCTTAACATTTCGCTTCGTGAAAACTGCGATGCATGACTGTGCAAATCATGGAACGCACGCCCGCTCTTTTTTTCTGATCCGATGTTGCTCTGATTGTCGGCGCGAAACCGTAGGTTGCGAGATGCCCGCATAGGGCTGGGCACATAATTCCAGCCGCTTTATCGCGGATTTGTCACCCAAAGACATTTACAGGAATTCGAACAGGCGAAATCTCAAGTTGTGCGAACGCCGCGGTCACGCGGCGAACTCCGCGGTGAACCGCTCCGTGCAGCTTTTCGGGATTGCGCGCGGAAGTCCCGCTCGGGCCCTGGCAGACGAGGCGACCACCGTCCGGCAGGGCGATGATGCGTCATGTTGCGGCGACTCGCTGCCGGTGCGCTGATCGCGCGCTTCGGGGAATAAACACATTAAAAGGAAGTGGAAATGTCTCAGGTTGCGGGAACGGCGCGGACGCGCGGCGGACCCGACGAGCGAATCACTTTTTTCCCACCCCGATCAGCCGGTGCAGCTTGTCCGGATCGCGCTTGAGCGTTTCGCTCGGGCCGTCATAGACGATGCGGCCGCGGTCGAGCACGGCGGTGCGCGGCGAGATGTCGAGGGCGACGCGCGTGTTCTGCTCAACCAGGATCATGGTCAGGCCTTCCGACGCCGCCAGCCGCTTTACGGCGCGCGCGAGCTCCTCGACGATGACGGGCGCAAGTCCCTCCGAGGGCTCGTCCATCAGCACGACCGACGGATTGCCGATGAGCGCGCGGGCGATCGCCAGCATCTGCTGCTCGCCGCCGGACAGCTGGTTGCCGCGGTTGTTCTGGCGCTCGGCGAGGCGCGGAAAGAGCGCGAACACCTTGTCGAGCGTCCAGGCGCCCTGACGCCCCTGGCGGGGCCCGGGGCGGGCCGCCACCTCGAGATTTTCCTTCACGGTGAGCGAGGGGAAGATCTCGCGCTCCTGCGGCACATAGCCGAGACCCGCCCAGTTGCGGCGATGGGGCGCGAGCCGCGCGATCGTCTTGCCGTGCAGCCGCACGTCGCCGCCATGCAGCGTGTTGTGGCCCATGACGGTCGCCAGCAACGTGGTCTTGCCGACGCCGTTGCGGCCGATGAGGGAGATGGTCTCGCCTTCATCGAGCCGCAGAACGATATCCTCCAGCACCACGGTCTCGCCGTAGCCCGCCGAGACCGCGTCGAGCTCGAGCGCCACCCTAGCCATGGCGCCCCCCGGCTTCCTCGCCCAGATAGACGGCGCGCACGCGCGGGTCCGCGAGGATCTCCGGCGGGCTCGCCTCGGTGAGCACCGCGCCCGCAACCAACACCGTGATGCGATGGGCGAAGCGAAACACCACGTCCATGTCGTGCTCGATAATCAGGATGGCGATGTCGGGATCGAGTGCCCCGATGACGTCGAGAATGAGATGGCTTTCCGACGACGGCACGCCGGCGGCCGGCTCGTCGAGCAGCAGCACGCGCGGATGCAGCGCCAGCGCGATCGCGATCTCGACCAGGCGCTGACGCCCATAGGGCAGTTCGCGCACCGGCTTGAGCGCATCGTCGGCGAGCCGCAGCGCTTCCAGCTGGGCGAGCGCCTGGTCGATCACCTCGCGCTCGGCGCCGGCCGGAACCCACAGCCGGCCGGACGCCCGCATGCGCTCCGCCACCGCGAGATAGAGATTTTCCAGCACCGTGAGGCCGCGAAACAGCTGGTTGATCTGGAAGGTGCGGGCGATGCCGCGGCGCGTGCGCGCCGCCTGCGGCAGCGCGGTGATGTCCTGCCCGTCGAGCAGCACCCGGCCGGCCGACGGCTGCAGCACGCCGGTGATCAGATTGACCAGCGTGGTCTTGCCGGCGCCGTTCGGCCCGATCAGGGCGTGGCGCGCCCCCTTGGGCAGCGTCAGATTGATGTCGCGCGCGACCGCGAGCGCGCCGAAGCTCTTGTTGAGATCCTGGATCTCGAGCGCGGCCGTCACGGCTTGGGGTTCCGTCGGAGAAATGCGCCGGCATCCTCGAACAGGCCGAGCAGGCCGCGGCGGGCGAACAGCACGGTCAGCACCAGCAGGAGGCCGATGCCGAAATGCCAGTATTGCTGGCTTTCCTTCGACAGGTAGTCCTGCAGCACCATGTAGATCACGGCGCCCACGAAGGCGCCGTAGAGCCGGCCGGTGCCGCCGAGAATGAGCATCACCATCACGCCGGCCGAATTGTCGAAATCGAACACGCCGAGCGTCACATAGGCGTTGGTCTGGGTGAACAGCGCGCCGGCCACGCCCGAGATCGCGGCCGCGATGGTGTAGACGACGACCAGCCGCAGCCGCACCGGCGACCCGATGGCATGCATGCGACCCACATTCTCGCGAATGCCGGCCAGGGTCTGGCCGAAGGGCGAATAGACGATCCGCCGCACCAGCCAGAACAGCACGAACAGGACGCCGAGCACGTAGAGATAGTTCACGCGGCCGTAGAGGTCGTAGTCGAACACGCCGAACAAGGGCGCGAAGACGAGGCCGGGGAGCCCGTCATAGCCGCCGGTGAGACGCGGAAACAGGTTGCCGAGCTCCTGCAGCATGATGGCGGTGGCCAGCGTGAGCACCAGCAAGGTGAGCCCGCGATAGCGCAGCAGCACGAAGCCGGTCGCGGAGCCGACCGCACCCGCGACCGCGGCCGCCGCAAAAAGCCCGCTGATCGGCTCGCCCCAGTTCAGGTGGGCGGCGAGCAGCCCGACCGTATAGGCACCCACGCCGAAATAGGCGGCCTGGCCGAGGGTGACGATGCCGGCAAAGCCCAGGATGAGGTCGAGCGAGAGCGCGAACAGCACCATCACCAGCACCTGGCTGCCGAAGGTCAGGCGGTCGGGGAAGAGCCAGAAGGCCGCGAGCGCGAGCCCCCAGGGCAGCGCTTCCCATATCTGCAGACGGTGGCGCTCGGCGAGGTACGCGACCGCGCGGGCGCGGGCGGACGCGCTTGATGCGTCCGGGGCCGCCGAGCTGGTGGCGAGCGCGTCAGTCACGGCCGTAAAGTCCCGCCGGCTTGATCAGCAGGATCAGCACCGCCAGGGCGTAGATGAAAAAGCCGCCGGCGTCGGCGAACATGTATTTGCCGGCGGTGTCGCAGACGCCGAGCAGGATCGCCGCCACCAGCGTGCCCTTGAGGCTCCCGAGGCCGCCGACCGCGACCACCAGCAGGAAGAACACCAGATAGAGCACCGCGAAGCTCGGGGTCAGGCCGAAGAGCTGGATCGCGAGCCCGCCGCCGAGCGCCGCGAGCCCGCTGCCGACCGCGAAGGTGAGGGTGAACAGCCGGTCGACGTCGATGCCGATCGACTGAGCCATGCGCCGGTTGTCGACCGCGGCGCGGATCTTGGCCCCGATATTGGTGCGCTCGAAGCCGTACCACAGCACGGCGATCAGGGCGGCCCCGACCGCGATGACAAAGACCCGGTAGGTCGGGAAGGTGCGGAATCCGCCGTCGATCTGGCCCGTGAGATAGGCGGGCAGCGCGATGCTTTGCGGGCGCGGCCCGTAGAGATAGGTGAAGGTCGCGATCGCCATGAAGGCGAGGCCGATGGTGAGCAGCACCTGCTCGAGCTCGGTCGCCTTGTAGAGCCGGGCATACAAGGTGCGCTCGAACACCACGCTGGCGGCCCCGACCAGCACGAAGGTCAGGACCAGCGCCAGGAAGAAGGGCATGTCCCAGCTGCGCATCGCGGTGAGCACGATATAGCCGCCCGCCATCGCGAAGGCCCCGTGCGCCAGATTGACGAAGCCCATCAGCCCCATGGTGACCGACAGGCCCACGGACACGATGAACAGGAACATGGCATAGGCCAGCCCGTCGAAAAGGATGCTGACGATGATGTTCGCCGTCGGCGACACGATGGAGGCCCCTCAGTCCGCTTATTGTCATTGCGCGGCATGCGGCGCAGGCCGAAGCAATCTCAGCGGATCACCCCGAGATTGCTTCGCTTCGCTCGCAATGACAACAGGACGGCGGTTCTGTTTCGTCCTCGGCCGGCCGCTACTGCGTCTGCCCGCAGCGGCCGATCTTCTGGGCTTTGCACTGGTCCTTGACCTGCGCGATCGTGCCCAACACCTTGAGGCCGAGCTTGCCGTCGGGCTTGCGGTAGACCTCCATGGCGCGCTCGTCCTGGATCACGTCGCGCGTGTCCGGATCGATCGAGACCCGGCCGCGCGGTCCGTCGGTGCTCCAGCCCTTCAGGGCCGCGATCACCTTCTCGCCGTCGTCGAGCTTGCCGTTGAGCTTCTTGATGGTGTCGAAGACCGCATGCATCGAATCCCATGCGGCGGCCGACATGAAGTCCGGATGGTTGTTGGGTCCATAGGCGTCGTGCCAGGCCTTGACGAATTGCTTGTTGGCCGCATTGTCGAGATCGGCCGCATAATGGCCCATCACGATGGTGCCGATGGCGGCGTCGCCCATGTCCTGCAGCTTGGTGTCGGGCACCACGTCCATCGGCCCGATCAGCTTGATGCCGGCCTGCCGCATGCCGAGCTCGCCGAAGGTCTTGACGACGCCGGCCGCGTGATTGCCCGACGGGATGAACACATAGAAGCAGTCGGGCTTGGCGTCCTTCACCCGCGAGAAGAACGGGGTGAAGTCGGGCACCTGGGCGGGGTTGCCCATCGGAATCGTGTCGACGACCTTGCCGCCCGCCGCCTCGAAGCCGGTCTTGAAAGCCTCGGTCGAGTCCTTGCCGGGCGGGAAGTCGGTGTAGCCCATCGCGGCGGTCTTGCAGCCGAGAGACTTGGCCGCATAGGTCCCCATCGGGAAGGCGGGATGCCACATGCTGAAGGACAGCCGCGCGATATAGGGCGAGAGCGTCGTGATCCAGGCGGTGCCGGCATTGGAGATCAGCAGCGGCACCTTGGCCTGGCTCATGACCGGCGCGATCGCGATCGCGGAGGGCGAGAACACCACCCCGACGATGATCTGAGCCTTGTCGCGCGTGATCAGCTCGGTCGCGACCGTCTTGGCGTTGGCGCCCGACGGCGGGCCCTCGTCGCGCTCGACGACCTCGACCTTGTGGGGCGCGATGTCCTTGGCGTGCAGCTTGAGATAGAGGTCGAAGGCCTTTTTCTGCGCGTCGCCGAGGTCGGCGTTGACGCCCGAAAACGGCAGCATGATCCCGACCTTGACGGTTTCGGCCTGCGCGGCGGCGCCGAGGCCGACCGCGAGCGCGGCAATTCCCAGTGACGTCAGCAGTCTCATCTCGTCCTCCCAGCAGGCGTTGCGCCTGGCATTGTGTTCCGCGTCGTGTCGCGACGGCGGTTGGCCGCCGTCGGCCGGCCGCCTCCATCTTATCGGCGGCGAGCGCCCCAACATAGCCGCGTCGCTCGGTCTGCCAGAAGGAACAAAATCCGGAAAGGCTTGTATTTCGGCAACGGCAGCGCCAGAACGCCGACTCGCGTTTTGCGCATGATCTTGTCCGAAAAGTCTGTCAACTTTTCGGACAAGATCATGCGCCAAGCCTTCATATACCAACGGAAGGCGCGGGTAAGGAAACCAGATGTCGCAGGCGCTCGGACGGACCTATGACGGAATCATCATCGGGGCCGGACACCACGGGCTCGTGCTCGGCTCCTATCTGGCGAAGGCCGGGCTCGACATCCTGCTGGTCGACCGCCGCCTGGCCTACGGGGGCGGCCTGAACACCACCGAGGCGACCGCGCCCGGCTTCTATCACAACCTGCATTCGATCAATCATTTCCACATCAGCGAGACGCCCTGGTTCCGCGATCTCGGTCTCGCGTCGCGGGTGACCTACATCACGCCGCGCTACGAGTTCGGCCAGGCGCACCGCGACGGGACCGCGCTGGTGCTCGGGCGCGACCTCGAGGAGACGGTCGCCAATATCGCCCGCCTGTCGCCCAAGGACGCGGCGACCTTCCGGGAGTGGAACCGCAAGGCCGAGGAGATGACGGCCCGCATCCTGATCCCCGAGCGCTATGCCGAACCGCTGCCGCAGGCCGAGCGCGACGGCTTGCTGGAGCGCACGGCGCTCGGCCGCGAATTCCTCGCCGTCGCGCGCCGGCAGCCGCTCGACGTGGTGCGCGAGCTGTTCGAGAACGAGCACGTCCAGCTCCTGTTCCTGTTCAAGGTGTCGCTGTTCGGCACCTGGCTCACCGACACGATGTCGAAGACGAGCCCGATGGGCTCGGTGATCCGCGCCTTCGATCTGCAGACCGGCTACCAGCTCTGCCAGGGCGGGTCGTTCAACCTCGCGCGCGGCCTGATGGAGACCTTCATCGCGGCCGGCGGGACCTTTGCGCCGCAGGTCGCGATCGAGCGCATCGTGATCGAGGGCGGCCGCGCGACCGGCATCGCGCTGCGCGACGGCCGCACGGTGCGGGCCCGGCAATTCGTGGCCTCGACCATCGACGTGCACCAGACCTTCGAGGACCTGGTCGGCCGCGACCAGATTCCGGCCGCGCTCGGCGCCAAGCTCGACAATTTCCAGTACACCAAATGGGCGTTGTTCGGACTTCACCTCGCGCTCCATGAAAGCCCGCGCTTTGCGGCCGAGAAATTCGATCCCAACATCAACCGCGCGCTCAAATGGAGCATCGGCGCCGAGACCATGGAGGATCTGTTCGCGGCCCATCAGCAGGTGATGGCCGGCAAGATGCCCGACATCATTCAGTTCGGCTCCGGCCCGCTGAGCCTGCTCGACCCCACCCAGGCGCCGCCCGGCAAGCACACGAGCTATGCGTGGCACGTGATGCCGCTCGATCCCGACATCGGCGAGCAGGACTACGAGAGCTGGAAGGCGGAATTCTCCGAAAAAATTCTCGACACCTGGGCGCGCTACTGCCCGAACATGACCAGGAAAAACATCATCGCCCAATACGCCTATACGGGCCGCGAATATGTCCAGGAGCTCGTCAACATGCGCGGCGGCGACATCTTCATGGGCGCCTTCAATGCCGAGCAGGTCATGTACAACCATTTCGGCTACCGCAGCCCGATCCCCAACCTCTATTACGCGGGCTCCGCCGCCCATTGCGGCGGCGCGATCTCGGGCGGTCCGAGCTATGTGGCGGCCGGGATCATCGCGCGCGATCTCGGGCTGAAGCTGTGGTGGAAGCCGTGGAGCGCCCGCGCGGCGCTGGAAGGACTGGCGAAGGCGGCGTGAGCCGAGCGATGCGCGTCGCACAGCGCCCGCGCGCTCTTCCCGCGCGTGACAGCACCTCTCCGTTCCCCTCCTGGCCGCGTGTCGGCTCTTACCGCCCGGCGCGCAGGCGCTGGATCTGCATCTGCGCCAGGAAGGGCACGAGCGGATGCGCGCCCATCTTCACGATCGTCGGCATGTCGAGCCGGACCAGCGCCTCGCGCTGCTCGGGCGGCAGGCGGAATTTGTCCGCATAGGCGGCGGCGTTGGCGACATATTGGGCGCGCTTGTCGGCCTCGTGCGCAAGCCCGTGCAGGGCGGCGGTGAGCTCGACCAGCTCGGGCTTGATCGAGGGATAATGCGCGGCGTGCTCTTCCGGACGGCTGCCGATCCAGGCGAGCGAGGCATAGTTGTGATGCCAGCTCGG
>Ga0137412_10001747_pt1 | contig 17023 bp, 20 predicted proteins | sample CZODoug2_1_16fun_FD_122160 | JGI IMG/M metagenome (GOLD analysis project Ga0137412, IMG submission 122160) | Vadose zone soil fungal communities from Angelo Coast Range Reserve, California, USA - CZODoug2_1_16fungal (Hybrid Assembly) | ecosystem: Environmental > Terrestrial > Soil > Vadose zone...
GGCCGCGGGAAGCAGCGATTGATTTACGTTACGGTGGGCACGGGGATAGGCGGCGGGATCATTCTGGACGGGGAGCTTTATCGCGGCGTAGACCGGTCGCATCCGGAAGTGGGACATCATGTGATTGATGCGTCGGGGCCGGAATGCACTTGCGGGTTTCGTGGATGCTGGGAGGCACTGGCGACCGGGCCGGCGATGGCGGCTTGGTACAAGAGCAATGCTGGCGCGAGCGGCAGCGGCGAGGCCCTCGGCGCGAAAGAGATTTTTCAGTTGGCGCAACGCGGAGACGCTTGCGCGCGACGCGCGGTCGAACGCGAGACTTATTACTTGGGGCTGGGACTGGCGAATCTGATCGGATTGTTTGTCCCGGAGATGATTGTATTGGGCGGGAGCGTGATGAAAAGCGTTCGGCTGGAGGATTTGCGCGGTGTGATTGCGCAGGGCTGCCGGTTTGTGCCGTGGGAGAAGACCGCGCTGGCGCTGGCGTCGCTGGGTGAGGATGCGAATTTGATCGGCGCGGCGCGCGTTTGGCATTACCGATTTGGGGTCCGGACCGAACGCGTCTCTACTGCCTAAGAATTTTGCGTTGCTCTTGGGCGCAAAGTAACACTTGCAGGTGTATCGCGCTTACGGCGCTCAAGAGCTAACCGAGGCGGGAGAACTCAGAGGAGGAGTGCATGGCCGGTGGGCGTCTACTTATATTGGCGGCGTTTGTTTTCGCGGTGAGAACGGATGCGCAGCAGCCGAGTTCGCAAGCGACGCATACACTGAAGGCGACGCCGAAAACCATCGCGTGGGGATACTACGACGCGAGCACGCCGCCGGTGCTGCGCGTTAAATCAGGGGACAGCGTCGAGATTCAGACGCTGATCACGTCGAGCCCGAAGCGGCTGGAGGGCGCGGGGGTGACCGCCGACCAAGTGGAGCAGCCGCTGCGCGACATCTACGACCAAGTGAAAGATAAGGGCCCTGGCGGGCACATTCTTACCGGGCCAATTTATGTCGAGGATGCGCAGCCGGGCGATGTGCTGGAGGTGCGAATCGTTGCGGTGCGGCTGGCGATTCCTTACGCGTACAACGGATTTGGTCCGGGCCGCGGATTTTTGCCGGAGGATTATCCTTATCCGAAGATGAAAATAATTCCGCTGGATGAAAAGCGGATGGTGGCGAAATTCGCGCCCGGAATCGAGATTCCGCTGCATCCATTTTTCGGCAGCATGGGCGTAGCGCCGCCAGAGACTACCGGAAAATTCAGCAGCAACCCGCCATGGATTCACGCGGGAAATCTGGACAACAAGGATTTAGTGGCGGGCACGACGCTGTACATTCCGGTCCATGCGCCGGGCGCGCTGTTCGAGGTGGGCGATGGGCACGCCGGACAAGGGAACGGCGAGGTGGATATCACGGCGATGGAGACTTCACTCATCGGCACGTTTCAATTTGTAGTGCGCAAGGATATGCATTTGCGCTGGCCGCGCGCGGAGACTCCGACGCAGTTTATTACCATGGGGCTGCATGAGGATTTGAATGAGGCCACGAAATTGGCGGTGCGCGAGATGATCGATTTCCTGATGACCGAGAAGCATCTTTCGCGCGATGACGCTTATATGCTGTCGAGTGTGGCGGCGGATTTGAGCATTACAGAATTGGTTGACGGAAATAAAGGCGTACATATGTCGATACCGAAGGCGATTTTTGTGGCTGGGACCGCAAAGTGAGTTGGCGACGCTCAAAGCTTGCGTTAATCGTTGCGTGCTTCTCGATTGCAATTGCAAACGGAGCGGGCTCGCGCGCGGTGATGGCAGCAGCGGAAATTCCCGCGTGGTGCAAGGCGCTTCCCCGCCCTGAATACGCTGCCCTTCAACGGGTGCTGCCGAATGAGCCGTGGTTCGAGGTATACAAAGTCGCGCCGCAGGTTTTCGCGATTTACGAGCCGCACCAATCCGAGGAGACCATCAGCTATTTGATCGTGGGCACCAAGCAAGCGGTGCTTTTTGACACTGGAATGGGTATCGCTGATCTTCGTAGCGTGGTGCGGCGCCTCACGTCGCGCCCGATTGTGGTGCTCAACTCGCACACCCATGACGATCATGTGGGCGACAATTGGCAATTCGATTTTGTCTATGGCATGGACACGGACTTCACGCGCAGCAATGCCAAAGGCTCGCGCGAGGATGCGCAAGCAGAAATTGCTTCCGGCGAAATCTGTGGCGAGCTGCCCAAGAATTTCAATCCAAAGAGCTATGCGACGAAGCCGTGGCATATTTCACGGTTCGTACACGACGGCTTCAAGATCAACCTCGGCGAGCGTACGTTGGAAATCGTGGCGACGCCCGGACACACTCCCGATGCTATTTGTTTGCTGGACCGCGCGAACGGATTGCTATTTACCGGAGACACGTATTATCCGGCGCCGATTTGGCTGTTTCGGCCGGAGACTGACCTGGACGCGTATGTGGCGTCGGTGCAGCGCATCGCGGCCCTTGCGCCAGATTTGAAATTGGTGCTGGGCGCGCACAATATCCCTGTTGCGCAGCCGTCCGTGCTTCCGCGACTGGTAACCGCAATCCAAGCGGTGCGCGCCGGAAAAGGCGAGAGCAAACCGGAAGGCGCTGACAAGGTGATTTCGTCGATCGACGGATTTTCATTTCTTTTGCGGCCGCCGAGCGCTTCGAGGCTAAAATAAAGATTCCGGCCCGTGGCCAGGAATTCCTGATGCGCCTGCTGCTTCTCGCGACTCGCTGCGTTGCCGCTCTGCTGATGCTCTGCACAACAGCCGCCTTTGCCGGCGATAAGAGCGTTTGGAACTACGAAGGCGGCCTATTCGCTATCACCAACGGAGCGATTCCCCAAGGACCGTGTTTTCGGTTGGCTGGACGCGTGACGTCCGGCGATTTCTTCGATCGCCTGAAGCGAATTGACAAAGCGAGTGGAACGATTTTCCGGGTCGGTACGGAGAACGTCGAAAGCTTTCCGGATCAATTGACGCTGACATTTGTAGTGCGCGATTGGTATGACCGGACTTGTCCGTCGCGCGAGGAGAAGCCGGACGCGCCGAAATATCTGACGCGGGCGATGATGAGTTCGCTACATCTCTATTTGTTTTGGAAGCGGGGAGTGGAGTTGCGGCCGGTGGAAAATGTGGAGCGAAAATATTTCGCGGTCAAAGAGGCTGTTCCAGAAGCAGCCGCGCGCGCGCATGATTTGCCGGTGCGGCTTGAATGGCTCTACGAATATATCGTGCCTAGCGCGGGCGTACCGCTAACGGATAGCCTGGTGCTTGTGCTGCGCGATGCCGAGAATCACATCGTGGCCCGCGTCGCCGCGCGGCTGTAACTACTTCTTCAGGGCGAACCTTCTGCGCGACAGTCTTGTATCAGCCCATGGCGCTGAATTTGTGAGGCTCGATCTTGTATATCACGCGCTTTTCGCCGGGTTGGCGGAAAGGGTAAACGTCCTTGCCCAGATATTTCTTGGCCAGGCTGTTGATGTGATCATCCGCGCCCTTCTCAGTGGCTTCGACGACCTTGCCGCGAATCTCCAGGTAGCGGTAGGGATTCTCCGGGTCCTGAATGGACAACGAGACGCGCGGATCGCGGGTGATGTTCTTGTCTTTCAGACGGCCGCGCGCAGAATTAACCCGCACGTGTTTGCCATCGTAGTCGACCCATACCGGCGTCACTTGCGGACTGCCATCGCTGTTTAGCGTGCCCAAGTTGGCGAACGCTTTCTTGTTGCTCAGCAGGTCAGCGTATTTGTCAGGTAGTTGCTCGGCCATCTAAACCTCCAGAGGATTCTTCCTCGTTTGTCTCTATTCAAAAATGTTCCGGGCGTCAGAGAGTTGCGGCCCGCGCTCCTGACTTGTGAGCGATGCTTGGTTGGCACAAGCGCGCCAACAGGCCGCTACTCTGGAGCCACGCGCCGGTTTCCGTACCGCTCAAGTCTTGCTGTGCGAGGGCGCGCAGATCGGTTTCGTCGTCTACGTCCATTTCCAAGCGAGCGTTGCGGCGAACGACAATGTGTGCGCCGGCGCGCTGGGCCTCTGTGCAATGTTTTGCAAAGCTGCCGCTGCCGAAATGCGATGGAAATAGAGTGGGCGGCGTGCGCAGGATGGCGTTGGTTCCGGCGCCGTCGCGCGACGGGACAATCACCAAGGCTGGCGCGGCGCATTCTACTGCGAGCAGTTCGTCAATGTCGCTTGATTGCACCAACGGAACGTCGAGCGGCAGGCGCAGAAGCGCCGTTACGCCGCGCTTCGCGCACTGCATGGAAGCGTAGTCCACGGAAAAACTTTCGGATATCTGCCGGTCCTCACGAAGAAGTTCCCAGCCGTTTTGCTCCGCTGCCTCCATGGCCGGGATGTAGTTGGTCACGACAAAGATCTTTTCAGCCTCGCGCACGCCGCGGACGGCACGGACGGTGTCAGCTAGCATGGCTTGCGCGAGGCCAAATCGTTCGTCGGCATTCAGAAAGGGGCTTAAGCGCTGTTTCGCCTGACGCAAATTTTTGACGGGCAAGAGTAAGGCGCGCATCGGTTAACCTTAGTAAGCGCCTTCCGCGTAAGAAACGGTCGGTCCGCTTTCCAGCAGATTCAAATGCGGCCGCGCAGGGGCGCCTGGTTCTTCATCGTTTTCGGTGTAGAGGTGACGAATCTTGTAGGTTGTGGTGCGCTCGGCCGGAAGACGACCGATGGAGCGAATCATGCGGCGAAAATCCCTGGGCGAAACGTATTCACCGAAAGTCGCACCCGCCGCTTTTGAAATGCTCTCTTCCATCAGAGTTCCGCTGAAATCGTTGGCGCCCGCGTTGAGGCAGGCCAGCGAAGTCTCGAAGCCGAGCTTCACCCAAGACACCTGAATATTTTTGATTGCGCCATGCAGCAGAACGCGCGCCAGGGCGTGCACTCGCAAGTGCTCTTCACGCCGGGCTCCGGGGCGTGCGCCCCCGTGTTTGAACAAGCGCGTATTTTCGTGGATGAATCCCAGGGGCACAAATTCCGTGAATCCGCCGGTGCGCTTCTGAATGGCGCGCAGCAGCAGAATGTGGCGAACCCAATCTGCGGTGTCTTCGACGTGGCCGTACATCATGGTTGAAGTGGTGGGGATGCCCAGCTCGTGCGCGGCCGTGATAATTTCCACCCAACGCGCCACCGGCAGTTTATTAGGGCTGAGTTCACGGCGTACGCGGTCATCCAAAATTTCGGCGGCGGTTCCGGGAATGCTGCCCAGGCCTTCGTCTTTCATCATCCGCAGATAATCGCGCAACGGCATTCCGGTTTTATCGACGCCGTAGGAAATCTCCATGGGAGAGAAAGCGTGCACGTGCATGGCGGGAATCGCGTGCTTGATGGCGCGCAGAATGTCCCGATAAAAGAAGCCATCGAGATCGCGCGGCAGGCCGCCCTGGATGCAAACCTCCGTTGCGCCGGTATCCCAAGCTTCGCGCGCTTTGCGAACGACATCGTCTGCGGAAAGAGAGTACGCATCCGCCGCGCCGGGGCCCTTGCCAAATCCGCAAAAGCTGCAACCGACAAAGCAGACGTTGGTGAAGTTGATGTTGCGATTTACAACGTAAGTGATTGCGTCTCCGACGGTCTGGCGGCGCAATGTGTCTGCGAAGGAAATCAGTGCTTGTAGATCAGCGGCTTCAGTGTTGGCGAGCAGCAAGCCCTGCTCAAACGTGAGTTCGTGGCCAGCGCGGCTGGCCTCCAAACACTCAAGCACCGCGGGCGAGCAGGAAGATAGCGAGGCTTGCAATTTTGTCTCTTCGGGATCGGAACGCATCGGCGGCATCCATGCCTGAGGCATCGCGGGGCCTCGGAGGGTTGGTCAGTTTCCTGACATCTGTATCCTACCAGAGATGAGTCCACTCTATGTATTGAATAGGTCAGGGCCCTGCGAAGTTCCGTGCTGGCCTGAGCCGATTTGGTTCGCTACCATATGGTCCGGTCATGAGCCGCAACAATGTAATTTTCCTGACAATCGTTATCGCCATCGCACTGATAGCGGCTGCGGCAGTTTCCCTTTTGCACGACGGCGTGAGTTCGCGCGCAACTCCAACCGCGCTGGAGGTCATGCTGGCGCGAAAAGCCCGGCATATGGCTATCCCGAAGAGCGCGCGCGAGCTACAAAACAAAGTGGCGGACACGCCGGAAAATCTTCGCGACGCTCGATTGCACTTCGCCGACCACTGCGCCATCTGCCACGCCAATGATGGGAGCTGCGATACGCCATTCGGCCGCAATCTCTATCCGAAACCGCCGGACCTGCGGCGGGAGCAAACGCAGAAGCTCGCGGATGGTGAAATTTTCTGGATTATCGAAAATGGCGTGCGCTTCACAGGCATGCCGGCGTTTGGCGGCGTGCACGGATCCGAGGAAGATAGTTGGAAGCTGGTGCGCTTTATTCGCCATCTTCCTCAGCTCACCGCGGAAGAACGCATGGAAATGGAGCGGTACAATCCGAAAAGCCCGGCAGACCGCGAGGAAGAGCAAGAAGAAAACGAATTCCTGGGAGGGAAGCCGATGCAACAGAAACAGGAAGGGACGCATCATCACTAAGTGTAGTGGCTCAGCGCAAATGGCCGATTCTTCCTGAAAGCCGCGAGGAAAAAAGATAATGAAAAATCCGATCAAATCCAAACTGCTTACCTTCGTCGCCATGGCCGGGCTACTGGCGAGCGTCGCGTTGGCTCACGGCGACAAGAAACACATCGTGGGCACGTTGGAGAAGATCAACGCTGATTCCGTTGTGGTCAAGACCGCGGCGGGACAATCGGTAGAAGTGAAGCTGGTCGCCTCAACGACTTACGTTTCGCACGTAGGAAATGAGGACAAGTCCGCGAAAGTCTCAGATCTGGCAGTTGGCAATCGTGTGGTGATTCATGCCACGCCAAAAGGCGAGACCCTCGAAGCCAACGAGGTAAAGTTTTCCGCGCCGTCATCCTCAGCAGCCGCGTCAGGGACCAGGGGCAAACCAAAAACCTAAGCCGCTGGCTCAGAATTTCTGGATTGCACTCCTTGAAGAAACATTCGGCGCCTCTCGACCGTATACTGGGCCAACGGAGAATGCTTCATGATAAGTCTCTGGCAAGATATCCGCTACGGTCTGCGCGTATTACGTAAATCCTCTGGCTTCACGGCGGTCGCCGTCCTGACTATGGCACTGGGCATAGGTGCTAACACGGCCATCTTTACTGTCGTCTACGGCGTGCTTCTGCGTCCCCTACCGTTCCCCGAGCCGGACCGCATCGTGATGCTCGCCGAGAGTTACAAGCAACTAATGGGTGAGAAGAGTGTCACGGCCACGGAATTAAATCGACTTTCGCGATACGGCGAACCCTTTGAGTACATCGCCGGCTACACGCAAGTTGGCTACAACCTGGCTATCGGGAATGCTGCCGAGCATTTGCGGGGTATGCCGGTGAACGCCCAATATTTTCGCGTATTGGGCATTCGCCCCATGTTGGGTAGAGACTTTCTGGACGAAGAGGATCGTGGTGATGGTCAGCGTGTCGCAATCGTTAGTTATGCTGTTTGGATGCGTCGCCTCGGAGGCGATCCCGGCAGGATAGGCCACACCGTTTTACTTAATGGCGAGCCATTCACCGTTATCGGGGTCATGCCGCAAGACTTCAATCCCATCGGCAGCGCCGGTGCGACCGACCCTGGCGCTGCGGATGTCTGGACGCCACTGGCGCTCGTTGCCAAGACGGCGGGAAGTGGCGAAAACATCGATGTGTTAGCCCGGTTGAAACAGGGCGTTACTCGCGCTCAGCTTGAGGCGCGAATGCAAGTTGTGACCGAGGACTTCCGGCGCGAATTCCCAAACGACGTGGGGGCGGAACTTCAGCTTAGCTTCCTGCCATACCAGCGCATGATTGGATTAGGCGAACGCCCCTATCTTTTTGTTCTAGTCGGCGCGATTGGCTTCGTGTTGCTCATTGCGTGCGCAAATGTGGCGAATCTATTGCTGGCGCGGGGCGGCATGCGCGGGCGCGAGATGGCGGTGCGCATCGCCGTAGGCGCATCGCGCCGTCGGATCTACCAACAACTGCTGATTGAAAGCCTTTTGATTGCCTTTGCTGGCGGAGCGCTGGGCTTATTCGCTGCTTATTTAGGATTAGGTTCCCTGCTGACAATTGCGCCCATCGATTTGCCCCGTGCCGCAAGTATTCATCTGGATGGCGCGGCTCTCGCGTTTACATTTTCTGTCTCCCTTTTGACCGGCGTCGTTTTCGGTTTGTTGCCGGCGCTGAAGACGGCCTCGGTTAGCGTGAACGAATCGCTAAAGGAAGGTGGTCGTACGGGGACCTCGGCAGGGCGCGCACGACTGCGTCAAGGGCTGGTTGTTGCAGAATTCGCTATGTCGCTAGTGTTACTGACCGGCGCCGGATTGATGATAGCCACATTCTCAAAACTGCTGGATACCGATCCGGGATTCAATCCTCGGCCAATACTCTCCATCCAGTATTGGCTGATTGGTTCCAAATATAATTCCACGCCGGAGATTGACACGTTTAATCGCGCTTTGGTCCAGCGGCTTCAATCTTTGCCCGGCGTCGAGGCTGCTGGAATGATTGCCGCGGGCCTACCGCTAGAACGAGGTGGGAATAACGGAGTGCGCATTGCCGGGCTTAACGCGTCAGAGTATTACAACACTGATTATCGCGAAGTCTCGCCGGGGTATTTTCGTGCGATGCGCATACCCTTGCGCCAAGGCCGCCTGTTCAGCGATGCGGATTCGTCGAGCTCAGATCGGGTGGTGATCGTTAACGAAGAGTTCGCCAGGGAGCACTTCGCCGGCCGCAGTCCGCTCGGCGAACATCTTTATGTGAGCGGGGATCTGACATGTACAGTGATTGGCGTGGTCGGCGATGTGAAGTCTTACCTCGACCAACCGGCGCGGCCCACAACGTTCATTTCATCAGCACAAGCTTCTTACGGGGCCTCGAAACTTTTTGAAGGCTGGTATCCACGAAGCGTGGTGCTGCGCGCAAACGTCAACCCGCTAAGCTTAGCCCCTAGCGTGCGCGAAGCATTTGCGGCAATCGATCCTCTGGTTCCCATCGGTCCCGCGCGCTCGATGCAGCAGGTGCTTTCCCATTCGATCGCGCTGCGGAGCTTCCTGATGACGCTATTGAGCTTTTTCGCGGCGCTCGCACTATTGCTGGCTTGTGTGGGAATTTACGGAGTTATTTCCTATACGGTGGCGCAACGGACACGCGAGATTGCAGTGAAGATGGCGCTAGGCGCCCGCCGCGCGGATGTCCTGCGCTTGGTACTGACGGATGCTATAAAACTCATCCTGGCCGGGGTCGCATTCGGTGTGGCTGCGGCCCTTGCGCTGACGAAAGCAATGGCGAGCCTGCTCTATGGAGTGAGCGCCGCCGACCCGGCGATCTTTACGTCAATGACCCTGCTGCTGATCTTCGTGTCCTTGACTGCTTGTTATGTGCCCGCACGCCGAGCGATGCGCGTCGATCCGATGGTCGCGCTCCGCTACGAATAGAGTTTGACATAAAAGAGACGGTCAAAAGCGGAACGCGATGCCGCCGCTGAAATTCACGCGTTGCAGATAATTGGAAACGTTCTGCTGGAAGCAGTTCCCGAATTGATCGCACTGCACCGCTGGGGTTTTGTTCGCCCGCGACGGCAACCATCGCAAGTCTCCGCGCAGCGCCACATGGCGAGCCAGTTCATATTTCGCTCCTCCACCTAAATTAAACGCGAGGAGCGTATGGTTTGAATTGCCTCCGCTATTGGATTCATGCGCAAAGCCAACGCCAGCGGCAATAAACGGCCGCAACTTCCTCTCGCTATTCTTCAACATATAGAGAAAGCCGAACGAGAATTGGTCAAAGTCAGAGTTAAATGCTTTCGTATACGTATGAGTGGCCGCGTCCCGCTCGCTGAAACTGGTGTTGTTGCGGCTCCACATGAATTCCGCCTGCGAATTCTCGGTCAGCGAATAATCGATGAAGGTGCCGAAACTCAGCCCGCCATCCACGCGCAAGCGATCGACGATAAACGAATTATTGACCGGATAAGATCCGCCCGTCTCATAGCCGACGAAAGGAGACACTTCCCATTTTGTGATGTCGCGCCACTGCCCGAACGCCGGCGAGATTGCGACCAAGGACAGCATGAACATGAGCAACAGCGGCAAGCGGTATCGCATCGTTCCTCCCAAGAATGATTGGCCGTAGCTTTAACCAATCCGTTTAAACACGCCCTCTCTCTGGAACTAAGATGCGTGAAGAGGCGCTGGGAGTTTCAAAGTTATTTCTTATCGTGTCTTTCCGCGGGAGCAGGGCTCGAGACCGGTATTGCGGGTGGTTTTCGTGCCCCTTCCGATGGCTTAATTGCGCCTTCCACGGCGCCAGGAAGGTCCGGTGCGGGTTCCTTCTTTTCCATGTATTGCACGATCAGGGAAATGCGGCGATTGGAAGGATCCAGAGGCTCGTCTTTCTTGCGCAGCCTCTGATCCGCGAAGCCGCGCACTTGCGTGACCTGATTTCCCCCGACTCCGTGCTGCATCATCAGGCGGCGCGCGGCATTGGCGCGGTCAGTGGAGAGTTCCCAATTCCCGTAGCTACTGCCCTCCGTGTATTGCTTCGAGTCGGTGTGCCCCTCGAGTGCCAGTTTGTTCGGCAGCTTGCCGAGATCCTGGGCCAGCGTGGTCAGCAGTTCTGAGCCGTCGCCGCTGATTTTGGGGCTGCCGCTATCGAAAAAAGTGCCGGTGGCGGATTCCGACAGCTCGATCCGAAGTCCTTCGTTAGTGACGGTCATATCGATATGATTTTTCAATTTGTCAAAATTGGGGACTTCTCGTATCGCCTTTTGCAGCTGTTCCTTCAACTGCTCCATATTATCTTTCGAAACAACAAAATTCTCGCCCGCGCCGGTCATATCGCTACCTACGTTTTTGGCCGTTCCGGTGGGATCTTTGAAGTAGCCCCCGACAGCTTCCTTAATTTGCTGGCTGCTGTTCAACAGCCACAACACGATGAACAGCGCCATCATCGCTGTAACAAAATCGGCGTAAGCCACCTTCCACGCTCCGCCATGGTGGCCTCCGTGGCTCACCTTCTTCTTGATGATGATGGGAGGACGTTTTTTCACGAGCGATTTCCGCGCTTACGCGGCGGGTGCTTCCGCGGGAACCGGAGTGATGTCGGCGGGAGCGCCCGCAGTATTCTTGATGTATTTTTCGCATTCCTGAAAACTGGGACGCACGTGACCGGGAATGGCGCGCCGGCCGAATTCCACGGCTAGCGTCGGCGGAACGCCTTTCATGAACGAAATCATTACCACGCGCAGGACGTGATAATACGCATGTTCTTCCTCGGAGCATTTCCCCATATTCGCCGCGATCGGTCCGATGAGGCCGTAGCACAACAAAATTCCCAGGAATGTCCCCACCAGCGCGGCCGCAACTTTGTGACCGATCTCCTCGGGTGGACCGCCAAGAGCGCCCATGGTGATCACGACTCCGAGCACCGCCGCGACGATGCCCAGGCCCGGCAAGGAGTCCGCCATGGTAGACAGCGCGGAAATCGGCTGCCCCGCATCATGGTGATGTACATCCATATCCAGCTCCATCATTTGATCAACATCGAATGGCTCGACACCTCCGCCAGCAGCCATTCGAATGGTGTCGCAGACAAAGTGCAAGGCGTGATGATCTTTCATGAATTTTGGATACTGGGAGAAAACCGGACTCTGGTCCGGTGCGTCGCTGTCGGTTTCCAAAGCCATCAAGCCCTCCTTGCGCGCTCGCCCGAATAGCTCGTACATCATTTTCAACGTTTCCAGATAGCGGTCTTTGCCGAACTTCGATCCCCCAAACGTTCCGGCAATTCCTCCCGCAATGCCTTTGAGAATGTAGATAGGATTGCCGATGAGCACGGTGCCGATGGAAGCGCCACCGATAATGACCAATTCCGCCGGCTGGAGCAGCACCCTCAAGTTGCCATGCTCCATCAAATAGCCGGCCACCACCGCTCCGAACACCACGAGAATGCCGATGATTACGAACATAGGTAGAACCTCGAAATCTTCCTCACTTGTTGCCGAGCGTAGCGCAAGCTCCGCCTTTCGCGATGCTGGCGCGAAGTGCCTCTTCCGCGCGCAACGTCAAACTCTCAACCGTGTCGCCGGTGGCGACAGTAGTGCCTCCCAAAGAGACCGACAACTTCAATGCGTCACCCCACCATTCGACTTTGGAAGTGGCCGCCATCCGCTGCAGCCGCCCTGCGACCAGCGGCATTTCTGTTGGGCTGCACTCCATCAAGATGGCCAGAAACTGATTTTCCTGCCAGCGCCCCAGAAAATCCGTAGGACGCAAGCTGTTCTCGAGTGTTTGTCCCACGACGCGCAAGACAGACGCGAGGGCGCCGGGGCCATCGCGCATTTGGATCTGTTCCAATCGATCGATTTCAATGCACAGCACGGAAAACGGCACCGGTTGTTCTGCGAAAACGCCGAGAGCCTCCCGGAGGTGCGCGTGGATCATGTCGTGGGTGAGCACGCCGCTGGAATCGTCAAGACAACCGTAAGCGCCAGTTTGTTTTGCCGGCGATCCCAGTCCGCCACCGACACGTTTTCCTCAAAGGATTCGGCTGCGGCGGTCACGGCGCCCCGCTCGTCGCGTATCGGAAAGGCATGGAGCTGCACGGGAACGCGGTGGCCCGCTTTGTGACGCAAGGATACCTGCCTGTCCACCGGTTTGCCGTCCCGCATGGCAATCGAAATCGGCGAAAGCGCATCGGCGAGTTCGTTGCCGTCGCCATCGGTTTGCCCCAGAAAATTGCTGAGCGACACCCGGCCAATCATGTCTTGCCGCAGGTAGCCGGTAATGCGCTCGGCACCGTCGTTCCAGAACAGAATTTTGCCGGACCGGTCCGCGACATACACACCGGTATGCAATCCGTCCAGAACGCTGCGGAAAAGTTCCGAAACCAAGGCAGCCATAATGCTCCCAACAAAATATCGATCGAGAGAAGGGCAACTTTAGTGCCACGGTATGAGGAAGAAGACTGCGTCTATCGCGAATTAAGGCACCTTACAAAGGCAAGGTAGTACCCAAGCGGCCCAGTGGGCGGCGAATGTGGGAATCCCAGCTCCCGATTTGGAACCAAGCGCCAATATTAGCGTGGGATCGGGATACTTATACATCCGCTGGGATTATAAGAGACCCCGGTATGCCCTCATCGAGAGTTGCCAAAATTCCACCCTTTGCCTTAGCCAGTTGCGCAAGGTGACCGTCCGTAGTTTGTTTTGCGGTTTTTACCCAACTGGGAATGCGAGAGATATCGTGATCGTCGAGGACAAATGAAAACCTCGGCGCCTTGGCTCTCTTCATCTGCTGCAGCAAACTGCGAGCTTGAGAGACGCTAAATCCATACTGCGTTGCTTGCACAAGAACCCGGACAAACCCTAGCTCGGTAATGGAGCAAGTCGCAACTTCGCCGTGTGGATCGCTTGCCAGCACCTTCACCCAAGAGGCTACTCGGCGATGAAGTTCGTGATCATTGAAACCCAGTGCGACCAATGCGTTGACGTCGAGAAGATATTTCATCACGGGAAATTGGTGAGCATTTCCTGCACGTGCTTGCTAGTTAGGGTGGGGGCGCCTGGACCAGCGCTCAGGACTGGTAGCCCCGTTATCGAATCGACGACAATCTTGGGCTTGCTCCGGCGCATGCGCCGCGGAGTCAAGATAATCCGGCCATCCTCTGCTTTGATGTCGAGGGGGTCGCCCGGACGCAGGCCAAGTGTACGGCGCAGAGGGCTGGGCAAAACTACCTGGCCCTTGGTTGAAAGCTTAGTTTGCAAAGTAAGACCATCTTACCGCATACGCGGGTAATGGTCAATCAAACTTAACTATGGGAGTAGCGATTCTACTATTTTGCCTAATCGCCTTCCGGCTCGATGACCAAGGGATGCGATCAGGTCTCGCCCGTGCTAAAATTTGGCGTTGCTCGCGGGCCTGTAGCTCAGGTGGCTAGAGCGCGCCCCTGATAAGGGCGAGGTCGGTGGTTCAAGTCCACCCAGGCCCACCACTTCTCTACTGCACAAATCCCACGTTTGGTGTCGGACCGCCTTCGGGCATTTCCTTGATGGTGCCGAATTGCGCCTCATAGCGCGCGATGTTCTCGCCGAGCGCGCGAAAAATCCGCTTGGCATGACCCGGGTTGACGATCATGCTCTTCAGCAGCTTGCCCTGCTGGCCGTTCGGGAAAATATAGATAAAGTTGAGCGTAAACTCTTCGAGGTTGTGGTGGATCATCACCAGGTTGCTGTACTCGCCCTGTAGTTCTTTCTCGTCCGCCTTGATCTGCACCTGCCCCTGCACTGGCCGCTGTTCTTCCATCGTCTGAGCCTCTCCGTTGTTCGTTACGGTGTTCGCTTCTCAAGGTATCACAGCGACGTAAACCGCGCCGCTTCGCCACAGGCGCTGCTGGGGGCAAATGCAGTCTTTGTTGTAGGACAGGAAAAAGATTCCCTGAGTTCCATTGACAAGCAACGATATTAAGTATAGTTTAGGACTCGTATTTAGCATGGTTAACATCCTCGATGACCCCTATCGCACCTAGCGAAATCCAAAAGGAAACTGCCACCCACTCGGACATTCCCGCAAGCTACCCGGCCGGAACCTTCCGGACCCAGGTCGCAAGCCTGCCTTCGTTGCCGGAGTCCCATCGCACTGTACCGTTTAGCTCCGGCGCGTCGTGGATCCGCAAGGTCCTCGCTTTTGCTGGGCCCGGCTATCTCGTTGCCGTGGGATACATGGACCCCGGCAATTGGGCCACGGATATTCAAGGCGGCTCCAAGTTTGGCTACACGCTGCTGAGCGTCATCGTGATCAGCAGCTTGATGGCGATGTTCCTGCAAGCGCTGTCGGCGAAACTCGGTATCGCCACAGGGCGTGATTTGGCGCAGGCCTGCCGCGATCACTATTCGCGGCGCACCTCGATGGTTCTGTGGGTGCTGTGCGAGATCGCTATCGCGGCGTGCGACCTCGCGGAAGTTCTGGGTTCGGCGGTGGCGTTGAAGCTGCTCTTCGGATTGCCGCTGCTAGCCGGTGTGCTCATCACCGCGCTTGATGTCCTGATTGTGCTGGCGCTGCAAGGGCGCGGCTTCCGGCTGATCGAAGCCTTCGTGGTGACGCTGATCGTCACTATCGCCGCATGCTTCGCCTACGAAATGTTTTTCGCGCAGCCGCTGTGGCGAGAGGCCGCGCGGGGAATCATTCCTCGCGCCGAAATCTTTCGCAATCGCGAGATGCTGTATATCGCCATCGGCATTCTTGGCGCCACAGTGATGCCGCACAATCTCTATCTGCATTCCAGCATCGTGCAGACGCGCGCCTTCGGAGTCTCGCCCGGAGATCGCCGCGAAGCCCTGCGCTATGCCGTTTTTGATTCGACTCTGGCCCTGTCCTTCGCACTCTTCGTGAATGCAGCGATTCTAATCCTCGGTGCGGCGGCATTTCACACCCGCGGCCTGCACAACGTCGCGGAAATATCCGACGCCTACAAATTGCTGAGCCCGGTGCTTGGCGTCAGCCTGGCCAGCACTGTTTTCGCATGTGCCCTGCTGGCTTCCGGGCAAAACTCCACGCTGACCGGCACACTCGCCGGCCAAATCGTCATGGAAGGCTTCCTGAATATTCGCCTGAAGCCCTGGGTTCGCCGGCTCATCACTCGCGCGTTAGCCATTACCCCGGCGGTGCTGGTCATAGGGATTGCAGGCGAGGGCAAGGTGACCCCACTGATCGTTCTCAGCCAGGTGATTCTCAGCTTTCAGTTGCCCTTTGCCATTATTCCCCTGATTCAATTCACTGGCGACCGCACGAAAATGGGTGGGCTCGTAAACTCGCGCCCGACGAAAGTCCTGGCCTGGGGGATCTCCGCGATCATACTTTTCTTCAACGCCGAACTTCTCTGGTTCATCTTCCGCGGATAGCGTGCTTGCACGTTTTTGTGTCGCGGCTCGCGAATGTGCGAAACTTTCTGCGTCACAATGAGCATCATTGAAAAGCGGAGTCGCAAGCTACCCAAAACAATGTTTCTGCTCGTGCTCGCCGTCGTCGCCGCGGCAATTATCTATTCCGCCGTCAACAATGCCCCGTGGTCGTGGCCGGTCCCCGAAGAGGCCAAGCAACTAAAGAATCCTCTACAGCCGACCGCCCCGGCATTGAAATCGGCGCGCGACGTGTATGCCGACAAATGCGCGCACTGCCATGGCGACACCGGCAAAGGCGACGGCCGCGACGCCAACCGCTACGATCCAGCTCCAACAGATCTCACTGATTCCAAGAAAATGAATTCAGCGACCGACGGCGAACTCTTCTACAAAATCAGCGAAGGCAAAAAACCCATGCCTGTCTTCAAAAATAAATTAAGCGAAGATCAGCGCTGGGAATTAGTGCTGCTAATTCGTTCCTTCAGCCAATCAGCCAACAATACTGGCAAGTAACACGTAGGGGCGCAGCAGTGCTGCGCCCCAGCTAGGCACGATGTAAGCCGCAAGGGCGCGGCATGAACTACACGTTCAAAAACTTTAGTGATTTACGCTATCGTGCAAGGTTTCGCTGTGCACCGAGGCAGGGTCAACCAGGAACCTCGCCACCGTGGGCCCCACCGAAATGCAATCCGGGCTGATATGCCCGCACGGCGAATCCATAGCGACGATCGGTGCGGCAATTGCTTCGCCAAAATGTTGTGCCGGAATCGGATTCACCAGATGATCTTCCGGCGAAATGATCACCAGCACCTTGGCGCGTACTTTCTTCGCCGCCTCCGCTAAGGTCACTCCATACTCCCCTGCGATATCCATCGCGATAATTGCCTCTCGCTGGCGGATCTGATTCCAGGCCGCGCCGCCATCCTCGACCGAGCGTTTCTTAAGGTCTGCCACGTATGCATTGAAATCGTTTGGAGCTGTATGCGCTACTCGATAGGCCGGAGAGGTGAGGTTCATCTGACCAATCTCCTCAGAAATGGCGAAACCGCGCGT
>Ga0137412_10001748_pt1 | contig 17017 bp, 16 predicted proteins | sample CZODoug2_1_16fun_FD_122160 | JGI IMG/M metagenome (GOLD analysis project Ga0137412, IMG submission 122160) | Vadose zone soil fungal communities from Angelo Coast Range Reserve, California, USA - CZODoug2_1_16fungal (Hybrid Assembly) | ecosystem: Environmental > Terrestrial > Soil > Vadose zone...
GGGTCCATCAGCGCCGCCCGTTCATATTCCCGTACCGCTTCCAGTGGATCACCCAATCGTTCGTTGAGTTCGCCCATCAACCGATGCCCGTCGGCAGTATCCGCCTTCGCCAGCATCGTTCGCGCTTGCTCACGAGCTGCAAGCAATCTTTCCTGAGATTCGCCGGAGTTCAGTGACGGCGCCCCAGCTTTGGTATCCCCCCTCGATTTTTCAACCAACTCTCCGTTTTTGAGCGCCAACGTTTCCTTTGCCAGCGCTTCACTTGTTCTTACGTTCAAGTCCGACCCATGCACCCCCGTATTATTCCAATCCGTGACTCCTGCAACCGTGAAGGTCGGCTTGTCTTCAAATTCCATCGCTCCCACCGCAGAGCCCGAAGAAAAGGGTGTGCCTGAACCGCCAGGATGATCCGCCGTCAAAGACTCTAAGACCAGGTCTACGCGCTTCTTATCTCCCGCGCTTAGAACCAAGGGATTCGAGACGCCCTCGCACCATCCCGATATTTTCGCCCTCAGCGTATATACTCCTGGGCTCATTCCCGAAAAAACAAAACTCCCATCTGCCTTGGTCTTGGTCTCAAGAGAGTTCGACCGCTCCTTTTCCTCCAGCAGAACAGATGCCCCCTTAAGCAGCTTGCCGGCCGAGCTGCGGACCGTGCCCTCCACAATGTTCGCCTCCCCCTGTGGTAAGGAAGCACTTTGCGCGCAGACCACGCTACTAAAAATGCCCAGCAGCACCCCAACTACAGCGATGAGGGCCACAAGAAATTGCTTTTTCAGTGGATTAGTTACGTCGCGGACTTTGCGCGTAAAATTCATCATGCAGACCATCTCACTTGTGGGGAACCAGCGTCCTACCTCGTTTGCGCACTTCAGGCATTCTATCCCCGGTTATGACCGCCCGCAAGAAAGCCATTAGCGATTCAGTGGGCGCTACGGCCGTACTTGCGCCGCCAGGGATGTCACACTTTTCGAGTGCACGAGCTTTCATTTCGAGATTAATCTCCGCGTCTGTGCATCTGCTAAGAGAGCAGGTGGTCGCTCTCACGAAAATCTATTAGAATCATATAGGTGTAGGGGGCGTGTAGCTCAGCTGGGAGAGCACCTGCTTAGCAAGCATGCCGAGCCACTCCATCCTTTCCATTCTGCGTTTTGAACTAACATTTTCAACAAATTGGGGAATCTGCTTTTCGAAGGCTAACCCCAATCGCCACAATCCAGAGTTATTTGGCACACTTTTGGCACCATCTGTTTTTGGCGCTACGCCGTCGTGCGCGCTTCGTCGGAATGTCCAGGTGACCCTCAAACCTGCAACCCTTCGGTTAACACCGTGATTCGCGAGGCCGAGCGCTTCGTCAGACTCTTTGCTTAGCATTATTATCGGTTTCTTTCTTCCTCGGTATATCAAACGACGACCGGGTGACCCGTATGTTCAGAAGCGTGCAGGAAAGGTGCGTGAGTTAATTCATGGCGTGTGAACAAGAACTTGAGAACCTCACACTGGAACTCAACGTTCTGGAAATGTGCAGCTCCGCAAGTGCGAATTCTCAGTGTTCCTCGCGGCAGCCGCGAGCATAACGATAGTTAAAGACGTGGCGCCCTCCCCTCCCGGGCGCCTCAGTTAAGGGCCCTATGCTCTCTAGGAGAGCCACAGATTCAATCGCCCAGCCATTAGGTGGAGGAAAGATGCGTGAGCTAAATGTTCGGCTGATCATGTGTTTCGCGTTGCTTTTTGCTACGACATCCGGAGCCGGTTGCGCCAGCCAGACACCGGCAGCCGTTTGCTCCGGCCCGTGCGCGAGCCCGCCAGGTCAAGGCCCGACCAATCCCACAGTAAACAACGACGCCGAGTTGAATGGCAACTACGCATTTACCTTCAGCGGGACCACCGGGAATGGAAGCGTCTCCTCTTTTTTTGGCACCGTGGGAAGATTCACGGCGGACGGGGCCGGTAATTTGACGAACGGCGAGCTGGAAACCAATGGCGTAGGCGCCCGAGCCGCGCTGGTCGCTCAAGCGTTTACCGGGACCTACTCGATCGGTGCCGACAATCGCGGCGTGATGACCCTGAATTTTTCCGGTAGCTCGGCGAAGCTGGCTTTCGCCATGCTGGCCAACGGCAACGTCCAGTTCATCGAGTTCGATGCTGTGGGAGGGTCCGGCATGATCGGCTCGGGGACCATGGAAAAAGCGGACACCACCGCTTATAGCAGGTCCCGAATAATCGGTGACTACGCGTTTGGCGCCGCCGGTTTCGATACCGCAAATAATCGCGCCGCCATCGAAGGCCGGTTTACTTCGAATGGTACCGGCGTGCTCACCAACGCCGCGGGAGACGTCGACGGCTATGGCACGGATTATGCGATGAACTTTACGGCCGCGAACTACGCGGTGTCCAATGCCGCCACGGGCCGCGGCACCATGAGCCTCGCCTTCACCTTTGGCGGAACACCCGACACCTTGAATTTCGTCTTTTACGTCGTGAATTCCGAAAAACTTTTTGTGATGGAGAGCGATCCGGTCACCACGGCGACCCCGTTGCTGAACGGCGCCGTGGTGCGGCAGCAAATTCCTGCGGGAGGTTTCACCAACGCTTCGCTGAATGGCAATCTGGTGATTTCCCTCACCGGGCACTCCGCTTGCGGCACTGTATCAGGCGTGCCCAAAGCGGTCGCCGGTTTGCTCACCACCAACGGCAGCGGCGCCCTTTCCCTGACCTACGACGAGAACTTCTGTAGTGCGCCTAATTCCGTCACCGGCGCGCCGGGAACGTACAGCGTTGCCAGCAATGGCCGGGCATCGATCACCATCGGCGGCTACAACCTGGTGGCCTACCTGATGAACGTGAATCAAATTTTCCTCTTCGTCTCCGATGTTAATGTTTTGTTCGGGGTCGGCGAACCCCAGACGGCGGTGTCCTTCACCAATACCTCGTTGAAAGGTGCGTACGCCGGCTTTGCGACCAACCCGGTGGGTTTCGGAGTGACGGTTTTGTCGGGCGAGTTTGCGGCCGACGGCGCCAGCCCCACGGGCACGATGACCGGCACCGAAGACATCGGCGCTTCGAACGGGCCGAACCCCGGCGTGGCTTTCAAGGCCACCTACTCGATATCCCCATCGCCCACCAATGGCCGGGGAATGATGACGGTCACTTCCGGCACCGGCGACAACGCCGTCATCTATATGATCTCCCCTTCGAAGTTCGTGGCCGTTTCCATGAGCGATCCCAATCCCGCCGTCTTGGACTTCGAGCTATCTTCCTCAGCTCCCGCGTCTGTCTCTCTTTCCTCGCTGATACTGAACCCGAGCAATGTTACGGGCGGGAATTCCTCGACCGGCACAGTAACGTTGAGCGGGCCGGCTCCCGCAAGCGGAGCGCAAGTGGCGCTTTCTAGTAACAACGGGGCGGCTAGCGTACCTTCGAGCGTGGCGGTCCCTTCCGGAGCCACTAGCGCGACATTCGTGGTCAGCACCAGTGCCGTGACTGCGTCGACCACGGTCGCTATCTCCGCGGCCTACGGCGGCGTGACCAGATCGGCCTCGCTCACGGTGACGCCTGCCTCTCCTCCCGCGCCTTCGCTCTCCTCGCTGACGCTGAACGCCACGAGCGTTATTGGCAACGTGCAATCTTCCACAGGCACGGTGACGCTAAGCGGCCCAGCACCCGCAGGTGGTGCGCAAGTTGCGCTTTCTAGTAACAACGGAGCGGCTAGCGTACCTTCGAGCGTGGCGGTTCCCGCCGGAGCCACTAGCGCGACATTCCCAGCGAAAACGACCGCGGTGGCCACGCAGACCACGGTCACCATTTCCGCGGTCTATGGTGGCGTGAGCATATCGGCCACACTCACCGTGACACCCCCACCACTTCCAACCGTCTCTTCGCTGACGCTGAACCCCACGAGCGTTATTGGCGGCCTGCAAACTTCCACGGGCACGGTCACGCTAAGCGCGCCCGCTCCCGCTGGTGGTGCCCAAGTCATGCTTTCCAGCAGCAACGGCGCGGCCGGTGTCGCTTCCAGCGTGTTCGTTCCGGCCGGGGCTACCAGTGCAACGTTTGCGGTGACTACCTCCGTAGTTCTCGTCTCAACCTCGGTCACGATCTCAGCTTCGTATAACAGCATGACTCAGACAGCAAGTCTTTCTGTTACGCTTTAGCACCATGGAGATTTTCGCTAAGGTCACGAGTCCAGCATACCGGACGCTTTTTTGGTCGCGGCATCGACCCGATACCGTACTGCCGAACTGCTCGATCTCGAAATCAAAGAAGGTCCGTCGGCTGCCTCCCCGAGGGCTCGACGTAGCCCCACTCGTGGCTGCCGGCGCGGGCCTTTAGATCCTCGTAATCCAGCGCTCGTATTTCGTCAAGCTTTGCGCCAAGTCATTCATTTCGCAGGTGCACGACCTTTTGGCGAGGCACAAGGGTCAAGGAAGCACACTGAGATTTTCAAGAGTAGTCTGTCCGGCGGAGGGTGCCATTCAGAACTGCCCGTGCTCCACCACGGTAAAAAACTGTGATGTAACATATGCACCGCTTGGCTGGTCGGCGGATAGCGCGTGGCCCCGACCGTCAGTAGCAGTTGGTCTCATGACTTCAGGGCCCAAGTAAGAATCGAAATCAACAGGAGGTTCCCCGTCGTGCTCAGCCGCAGCCGGAAGTTCCTTTTTGCCTGGATCTTAGTTTTGGGGTGTGCCGTCTCAGCGAACGCACAGCAACCGGACGCCGAAGACGAGGATCAGATGCGATTCCGTTTTGTCGGCCCAAAGGTCGGAAATCGCATTGCATCTGTTGCCGGTGTGCCGGGCGATCCGAGTACGTATTACGCCGGAGCGGCTTCCGGTGGCGTTTGGAAATCGACCGACGGAGGCAATCGTTGGACACCGACTTTTGACAAGCAGCCCGCCGCAGCCATCGGAGCTCTGGCCGTTGCGCCTTCCGATCCGAGTGTCGTATGGGTGGGAACCGGTGAAGCCTGGGTGATTCGCGATAGCGACGTGATGGGAAACGGAATTTATAAATCGACGGATGCGGGGAAGACTTGGGCCAACATGGGGCTGCAGGAGACCGGCCGAATCGGCCGCATCGTCGTGCATCCGACGAACCCGGACATTGTGTTTGCCTGTGTGCTGGGGCGCGCCACCGGAGCTCAGCAAGACCGCGGAGTCTTTCGCACCGTCGACGGCGGCCAGCACTGGGATCGTGTACTCTTTGGCGGAGAAAATGTGGGTTGCTCCGGACTTTCCATGGATCCGCACAATTCGCGCACGTTATTCGCGGGAATGTGGCAAGTGGAAATGCACACCTGGGCGGAACTTAGCGGCGGCCCGGGCAGCGGAATTTATGTTTCACGCGACGGCGGAACGAAGTGGACTCGTATTGAAGAGCACGGCTTGCCACATGGGCCTGTCGGCAAGATCGACGTCGCTGTCGCTCCCACGAACTCCCAACGCGTCTTCGCTTTGATTCAAACCAAGGATCAGGGTTCGGTCTGGAGGTCCGATGACACGGGGGAACACTGGAAGGCCGTCAATTTCCAAAGGGCTTTGATTGGGCGCGGCGGCTATTACATTCGCATTGCGGTTTCGACCGGGACCGACAACGAAGTTTACGTTGCAAATAGTTCGTTCCATCAATCGCTCGACGGAGGACAGAATTTTCAAGAAGTCCACTGGGGCGGAGACACTCACGATATCTGGGTTGATCCGGCCAATCCTGATCGTTTTGTAATCACCAATGACGCCGGAATGCTCATTACTACCGTTCACGGCCGCGGCTTCCACCGCGTTACTCTGCCACTCGGCCAGATGTATCACGTGGACGTCGACAACCAGGTTCCATACTACTTCTACAGCAATATGCAGGACGACGGAAACATGCGCGGTCCCAGCGTGCCCGTCGACTCGCAGGAAACAGGATGGGATCGCCGCATGGGCGGTTGTGAGTCCGGTTTCACCGTTCCGGATTTGGCCGATCCCAATGTCGTTTGGGCCACTTGCTATGGGAACAAGGTCACCCGTTGGGATGCCCGCCACAAGCATGCGCGCTCGGTCAGCCCCTGGTTGCACACTCTGGATTCACCGCCGAACGCCATAAAATATCGGTGCCATTGGACGGCGCCGCTGGCAATCGATCCCTTCGACCATAACACCGTCTATTACGGTTGCCAGGTCATTTTCAAGACGACGAATGCGGGTCAGAGCTGGACCGTCACCAGTCCGGACTTGTCGACGCAGGATCCCGCTCACATCGTTCCCTCTGGAGGAATCATCGGCGACAACCTTGGCCAATTCTACGGAGAAGTTGTCTTTGCGATTGCGCCATCCAAGATCCAGAAGGGGTTGATCTGGGCAGGAACAAACGACGGCCAGGTCTGGTATACGAAAGACGGCGCGACAACTTGGACAAACGTCACGAAGGGCATTTCTGGGCTGCCTCCTCTGGGGACCATTACCAGCATCACTCCTTCCACTTTTGATCCCGCCACCGCACACATCAGCGTCGATTTTCACCTGGTGGACAACCGAGATCCCTTCATCTACAAGACCACTGACTTTGGCAAATCCTGGAGGGCTGTAACCGGAAATCTTCCGAAACATCCTTTGTCCTACGTCCGCACAGTTACCGAAGATCCGAACTGTCAGGGCCTGTTGTTTGCCGGTACGGGAAACGGGCTCTATTACTCGCTTGATGACGGCGCACACTGGACCGCCTTGGATTCCGGCCTGCCGCACGCCCCGGTCACCTGGGCCGTAGTGCAAAAAGAATTTCACGATTTGGTGGTTTCGACTTACGGGCGCGGACTCTACATCCTTGACGACATTACTCCGCTCGAGCAGCTCGCCAAGAGTCATTCCGACTCAGCCATAGTCCTGTTTGAGCCCCGCCAGGCCTACCGGTTTACCCGCGGCGGCCAAGCCTTGCTGACTTTCTCGCTGAAAACGGCGCCCAAGGACAAGAACCCAGTGGAGCTCGAAATCCTGGACGCGGACGGAAAAGTGATCCGTAAACTCAAAGCCACCAAACCCCGCGCCGGTATGAATCGCGTAAAATGGGATTTGCGTCACGAGCCGCCCCGCCTAGTCGCACTCCGTACAGTCGCTCCCGAAAACTCTCATATTTGGAATGAGCCCCGTTTCCGCGACGTCGACTGGCGTCCCATCACGCACTGGGGCGCGAAGCCCGCCGAGGTCGGACCGATCGTTGCCCCTGGCGCCTATTCAGTGCGTCTCAAGGTCGAAGGGCAAACTTTCATGCAGCCCATCACGGTTCTGCGCGATCCCAAGTCTCCGGGTTCCGAAGCGGACATCAACTCTTCCGTGAAGACTTTGCTCCGAATCAGCGACGACATCACCAGTGTTTCCGCCGCCGTCAACCAAATCGAGTGGCTGCGCAAGCAACTTGAAGTCATTGAAACTATGCTTCGCCCGCTAAAAAAGAAGGAAAAGGAAAAGCCGGAAACTATGGGCGAGGAGGACGAGGACTTCCCGGAGCCTGAACCGGCGGCAGAGCAAGCCCCGGATAGCCCCGAGGCCAAACGCAAAGCCGAGCTTCTAAAAACCGTGGAAGCAATGGACCAGAAGCTACAGACCGTTGAATACAAGTTTGTTTCTCCCGCGCTCGTCAACAGCGACGACAAGTACTTCGTCGAGTCTTACCGGACATATCTCAATCTGATCTGGCTCAATGCGGAAGTCGGCACCGGCGGAGGAGACATGGCTGGCGGCGCAGACTTTGCACCCACCGACACGCAGATGGATACGCTTCAATCGATAGAGGCTGAAATGGCAAGTGCGAACACGGAGTTCCAAAAGGTGCTGAAAGAAGATCTCCCGGCGTTCAACCGCGTCCTGGGCGATCACAACATTGCTCTGGTAGTCGCCGCGACCAGCACCGATCCGGATCAACAGCACGGAAATTGAACAACCTATCGAGGAGCATGTCAAAGGAATCGATTTTAGACGCCCTACTTGCGAACTGAATTCTTGGTGTGCCTGGCGTTGACCAAATAGACCTCCAACCCGCGTTCTTCCCAAATGTCGTACAGGGGGATCCAATACACTCCGGTGGACTGCAACATCCCAGTTCTCCTCGGTAGGAATTATTCCCGGATAGACAAAACCGGCAAACTCCTGAAACTTCCGGTTTTTTCCGCGTCCATCCCGCTTGACATATTCCCATCAAAAGTCCCATTTAAGTCGGATCTCAAACCCTTCCGCGCCTCATTTAGACAGGAGATGGAGAATGGGAAGACCTTTTGAAACTGATGGAGCTGTTTATCAACGAAACGGGACTCAGTTCTGGTGGATGCGATACCGAGACCGGAACGGCCAACTTCAAAAAGAGTCCACCCACGACCGACTGGCATGGCGCTCAGAAGAAACTCGGGGAGCGGCTTCAGGCCAGGGACGGAAACTTCCTGGAAGTTGTCCGAAGGGGAGAGAATTTGACCTTTGTGCAATGGGTGGATTTCTTTCTGGAAAACTACTCGAAACCGCCAGTCCGCGAATTAAGAACCCATGAAGCCAATCTCCGGGCAGCGAAGCATCTCAAGCTCGCTTTCGCAACCCGCAGGTTGATCGATGTGATGGCTGACGACATTGAGCTTTTCATCCGGGAACGTCTACCGCCGTCCTTAATTGGGCTACGTGGGCTACAAACGGCCGACAACGGCCGCAACAAGGAAGCCGCCTAAGTGCTACAATGAACAGAGGGTTAAGTCAATTTGGGCGTGTAGCTCAGCTGGGAGAGCACCTGCTTTGCAAGCGCACCGTCATCTCACCTAAGTCGTTGAATCGGCGTCTCTTAACTGTGCAAACCCTCTGCAAGTTGGGCTACTCAGTGGGCTACAGACAATAATATAAGGTCCGTTGTCCAAGTTTGGACAAACACTCCGAAAAATGGACGCGCGATTCGAGTCCAGCGAGCACTACCGGAAGAATCGGAGCCATGCTGGAAAAAACGCTGGAGATTTCTAGAAGGGTAATTTTATAGTACGGAAGTACTAGGGTTTTTCCTCGCCCAAAATCGGGTCTTTTGTGGATTGTTGTTCGCCGTAATACATCGTACAGACCTACCCAGACGCGGTCGGGTTCCTTCTCAGATTTTGCGGACACCTGACCACCCCCTGCCCGGCCGCAAGTCGCAAACAACCTAAGCATCCATCCTAAAAAGGAAGAGTGTGCTTCGGTAAGAAGGGACCTATGACCACCAAGGTGTGTTTCCACAAGCATTGGCGCGCGATTGCTAGCTCTACCCCGCGCCTACCATTGTTCATCACAACTCTTCTATTCTTGCTTCTGATTGGCACATGGGTAGCAAATCGCACCACGTTTGCCGGCAACACGGTAGGCAGCTTCGAAATCGACGGAAATCTAACCGTCGATCATTTGGTGCCGCCGTCAGAGCCCATAGATTGGGACAGCAACCCCTTTCCCGCCGCTCTCACCACGTTCACCGATGGGACGGGGTCGACCGATGATATTTTCGGCCAGGGCTCCAAAGAAAACGACCAGACCAGTTGGGTCTGCACCACGGGAAGCGCTCCTCCCAAAGACGACGTCGTAAACGAAATCTCAATAAATGGCGCTCCTCCGGTAGCTGGTGAGATCGCCTTCCGTTTCTTCCCTGTCAGCGGCGCTCAAAAGCAGTTCCTCTACGCTAACTGGTCACGCCTATCAAACAACGGCGACGCCCATTTTGATTACGAGTTCAACCAGGCGGACCCCTCGACGAATCGTGTTCCCGGCTGCCCGCAACTGCCGCTACGTACGCCCGGCGACTTCCTCATCGCATTTGATACACAGTTTGGGGGTTCCGTCGTCGGCGTTAGCGCCTTCACGTGGAACGGCAGTACTTTCGTGCCGCTCTCCGTGGGGAGTAAGGGGATTCTTTGGGATGCCGCGGTAAACACCGCACCCAGCATCGCCGGGCTAACGGCGACAGGAATCAACCTTTTCGGCGAACTTACCCTCAATGTCAGCGATACAATCGGAGAAATCCCGTGCAACAAAATTCTTTTTGTGGCCATGAAGACGCGGGCTTCGACGTCATTGAGCGCGGAACTAAAGGACCGTACCAGGATCAAGCCGGTCAATTTCACCGTCTTCAATCCTGCGGGAGCGAACGCCAGCGGGAACGCCGCAGCGGCCCAAATCCAAGACAGGCTGTTGGGAATCAACCAGACGCTACCGGCTGCCACCCCTGCCAACTGCACACAAGGCGTTTGCAGCTCGCAGTCCGGCATCGGCTCGACGAGCAACAGCAACCAAGTCCTGAACGTAGTGGTTCCGCCTCCCGGTGGCGGTGTCGTGAAGGCCAACGTGCTCAGCGCATCGAGCACGAGCACGGTTGATCCAACGACGAACACGGCGACCGATACAGGCATTGCCGAGTCGGCCGGGGTCAACCTCGTCGGTGGGCTGGTCACTGCAGACGTTGTGCGGGCAGTGGCTGCTTCACAAGCATCTGGTTTTAACTCGTCTTTTAGTTCAGCCGGATCCGCGTTTAAGAACCTGGTCGTTAACGGTTCCCAGCTGAATAACGTCAACCCGAACACAACGATAGACCTGCCTGCGGCCCAGTTCGGGACCGGCAGTTTTGTCAAGCTCCTTGAGGAGATAGGGGCTAGTTCGCAGCCTGCATCCGGCCAGCTTTCTGGCGGGACCTACGCTGCCAACCTGACCGTTAACATGATCAGGGTTCACATAACGAGCATGGCACTCACCGGCGATGCCATTGATGTAGTGGTTTCGCATGCTCAAGCGCACGCCGACTTCCCGCAGCCCGCGGGATGTCACTCGCTGGCTGGAACGGTGAGCGGAAATGCCACCATCGTCAATGAGCAGACCGATCCGTCGCAACTACCTGTGGTAGTAGGCTTCGTGAGCATTCCGCCGCAGGGCGGGCATGATCATCAGGACCTAGACCAACTATCCACCTCGTTGGTGAGCGGCGGAACCTCGGTGAGCGACAGCGCCGGTACCGTTTCCACTTCCAACAGCAGCTCGTCGAGCTTCGCGAAGGCGGAAAATGTTTGCGTGCTCCCGGTGAACGGTTCGTGTACGGCGTTCGCCAGCGCGATCATTTCGCAAGCCAACAGCTCCTCGGGTGGCGGAATATCTTCATCCAACACGCAAGGTACTAGTCTGGTTGGACTCTCAGTCGGAGGCATGTCGGTGAGCGACAATCCTCCGCCGAACACGACTATCCTGGTGGCCGGGATCGGGTCGGTTACCCTCAACGAGCAGACCTGCGATGGCGGGGGCGCTCTACCATGCGCTGGCACCACTAGCAGCGGTATACGAGTACGCGCAATCCATGTGATCGTTGACAACCCGAATGCTTTGGGCGTTCCCCAGGGCGCGGATGTCATAGTGGGCGAGGCGCACGCCGACTCGTCTCACCCATAACAAACGCTAGCGGACGAAGAGAGAGCCCGGCACGAAGCCGGGCTCTCTCTTTTCGTCCAAGCAAGTGGACGAGTCGTCGGCATTACTGGCCAATCGTGATGCCCGCATGTTCTGATTGCTTCTCAAACTCCTCCGGCGATCGGTAACCGAAGTCCGTACATTGGATCAGCTCGTAAGCGCCTCGCTCGCCCGGCAGCGCTTCCTTTTGCTCTTGTTCGGCATATTCGCTGGATTAGCTTTGCTGCTGGCGTGCATAGGCATTTACGGTGTGTTGGCCTACTTGGCCAGCCAGCTCGTGCCCGAAATCGGAGTACGCATGACGCTTGGGGCGACCGCTCAAGATGTCGTGCGGCTGATACTCGGACAAAGTCTTGTGATGATTTTCGTCGGAGTTGGTGTCGGCATAGTTGCGGCTTTGGCCGCCGGGCGTATCTTGAATCGCTTGGTAGAGGGAATGCGGCCCGCTGACGTATCGACTTTCGCTATCACGATCCCCGTCCTGGTCATTGCCGCGCTGTTCGCTAGTTTTGCACCGGCGCGTCGCGCCAGCCGCGTAGATCCTGTGAGCGCGCTAAACCAACAGTAGTTCGGAGCTCAAGTCGCCTTAGGAAGCGATCTCCACGCTTGGCATTGATTCCGGGCGAATTACGGGCCCTCCGCAAATAACCGAATTCCCACCTGTTTGCCGACAAACTGGGAGTTGGTTCATTTTGCAGGTATGCAGGCGATCGAGGGTTCGTTCCTGAAAACAAAACGCGCACCAGTATCTACTTGCACGAATGCGTAGCCCAGTTGGGGGAGAGCACCTTCTGAAATAGCAAGTTGTCACTCTCACGAAATCTCTTAGAATCATACAGTTGTAAGGGCGTGTAGCTCAGCTGGGAGAGCATCTGCTTTGCAAGCACGTCTTCATCTCACCTAAGTCGTTGAATCGGCGTCTTTTAACAGTGCAAAACCCTCTGTTAGTTGGGCTACTGATTGGGCTACACAGAATTAAAGATACTCTGTTGGGGTTCCGGAAATTGTGAGCCGCTAATTCCGGAACCCACACACGATTTGAACCCATCGATTTTCAGGCGTTCTGTCGCATCAGTGACTTTGCAGCGGTGGTCACCTAACCTCATTTGCAACCTACGGCGGAGCAAGCGGCTGACCAGATCGGTGCGCCAGACGTAAGGACCAAGCGTCGGCGACACTATGGCCTAGCCGTGGGAATCACTTCGTCTCTTTCAAGATACGCTCAATCATGGGAATCCACTTAGGAACCATGCTCAGGAAGTCCTGAGGAAGCGGAGGACGCGTTTTTTGACGGACCTCGCGACTCTTCGGCACGCCGGCTCCAGCATGCCAGAATTCCAGGGCATTTCCAGCCGCCTCAGCGGGGAAGTCCGGTGCCCATCCCAAAACGTCGCCACCCTCGCGTTCGCTTAGCCGATAGAGTCCCAGCACCATGCCTTTGCAGATTTCAAGCGCTTCAGCCTCGAGTCCAAGCTCGATGTGGCGCTTCATATCATCGAGAACGGGTTCCACAGTTTCCTCGAGAATTTCCCAGGCGGCCTCCGAGGGCTCGACGTAGCCCCACTCGTGACTGCCAGCGCGCGCGTTAAGATCCTCGTAATCCAGCGCTCGTATTTCGTCTTCAATCTCGGCAGCAACGTCCTCATACTCCAATTGCCGCAGGAGTGATCGCGCGATCTCATCGGCCTCGCTTGAAAGATCGGGATGCGCTTTGAGGAGGCGCCGGAAGACGGTTGCAGCCTCACCGGGCTTCAGGCGGTCCAGCAAGGGACCCAGTGTGCCTTCTCGTGGTGCGCGGTTTTCGGTCTTATCCTTTGACGTCATTTCGGTCGCTCCATTTAGCCGTTGAGCTCGCTCCCGCGCAGTTTGAGTTTGTTCTCACCAGGGGTACCCCTCAGTTCCATTGCTTTGCCGCGAAGGTGCCCACATCAGTTTCCCCTGAACGGAGAAAATCCAAAAAGTCCAACCCGGAGTATTTGCACGTCTGGCACACACTCAACAGGATGAGGTATTCTTCAATGCCATTCGGGGTGGAAAGACCTTCGATGGCACGGCGGAGCCTAGCAAACGCTTTGATCGCATGCTCGGCGTTGTTGTTGTTCCAAGGAACATCATCGTGGCTTAGAAAAGTGAACAATTTGGCTCGGTCTTTTTCCAAGCGATCCTTCCATTTCGATGCGGCTGCGCTCGAGAGCTCCGTCTTCGCAATTCGCTTGTAAAAGCGGGCTACTTCGACCAGATGTTTGTGCAAAAACCTGCTTTTGAGGCCCCACCGGTCGATGGTCTTCACAATTCCTCGCAGGAGTTCGGCAAATCCCGTAACGATTCTCTTTACGTCCTCGTCGTATGGATTGTCCAGGACGGCGTCATTGAGGTCACGCACCAAGTGGAGCAAGCACTTCTGCTGTGGGCATGGGAGTGAATCGTAGGCCGCGTAGAAATCGGACACCAAGACACCCTTGAACTCGCCCAAAGCACTTTGGACTAGGCTTCCTTCGCGCGTCTCTGAATAAAAGTAAACCACTTCGCGAAACGTGGCAAAAACCCAGACGTAGGCGGTCTTTGCGTGTAGCCTGATTCGTGTTTCATCCGCGTGAATCAGGTTGCCCTTAACCATCTCGGCAAGGATGTTCTTTCGAGTTTCTCGATAGTATTCAGCACCGCGCTCCTTGAATCGACAGACGACATTTTCGTTCATTTGGAAGCCGAACAGTCTATTCAGGGTTTGAGTCACGGAACGCTGAGAGACGCAAAGCTCAATGATTTCAAAGATGGAGAATGCGGCTATGTTGCGGCCATAGGTGGTTCGATCCGAGAATTCCTTTGGCCAAGGGCTAAATGCCCGGCAAACCGGACACCAGAAAACTTGAAACTGATACTTCACTATCCATCCGACGACTCCCGACCTGCTAAACCTCAGATCGTGGAGGCACTTCGTTATTCTCCGAAACGTCTGGGTCGCCTTTCTTTGGCAACGGGGACACACACGCAATGGTTCGCAAACAACTAATTTGCTAACGCGGACGGTCCTTTTCGTCCGTCTCGTACCTTTCCGCTTGGCTCTCTTCAACTTCGCATCGGATCGGATGTAGATGGTGTCGCGCTGGTAATCCCAGCGCGCAGCCTTATTGATGGTCTCGAAGCCATCGATGGAACTCCGGAATCTAGGCCACAAGGACATTTTCGAATCAAGGTTGTCAGCAACCACAACTTCTAAAGTTCCCGCCGCTTCCGAACTTGGCCTGATATCTTGTCGGCCGACTTCTGCAACGGCACGGGTGACCAGTTCCAGCGCTGCGCCATCCTCCAAGTTATAAGTGATGAGTTTTTCCTTTGCCAACGACGCTTTGTTTTGGTCCCAGGTGTCCCGCCATCTGATGGACTGGACACCAGAAACGTCCTGATCTGACCATTTGAAACCCAGCCAGCCGGCAATGTCCTTCAATCCATTAGAATAGGTTGGAAAATAGATCTGCCCGAAGATAACGGAGACAAGGTTGATAGGCGATTCGAGTGCTTTCGCCGCGCGCGAGCCACTTGGCGGCGCACCATACCTTTGGCACATTCGCTTGAGGAAGACGGTCTCAAAGCCGCCGTAATGGATCAAAACTGGGTTCTCGACTTCTATTAGTTTGGACAAGAACTCCCGCCAGATGCTGCCCTCGTCCCGAAGGACTATCAGCCCAAAGGCTGTGGTGAACAGCAGAATCGCCCACTTTGATTCGAATGCCAATCAGGTAGTAGAAGTCCCGGTCGGGCAATCCCTCGACATCCACGTAAACAGGTGTGCCTTCGATCTTCATTTCTGGGCTGCCGATGACATGGATTTTCTTCTCCCGGATTGCAAGCGCCTTCAATGAGTGGTGGTACCTCTCTCTCTTGTCCCTTAATCCGTGCGGCCGGCGGCGTGATTGGAATGTGTGGGACAGTTGGGTAACGGTGAAGATACCCTTGCTGTTGAAATTGGTGCGCTCCTTTTCTGTCATACCGCTGAGCAGGCTGAGGTCATCTTTTTCAATTGCCTTTGGTCGACAGCGGTTTTGAAACTCGCACTCGGCACAGTGTCGGTTTAGAGCCAGGTCGGGAGGTGAGGAACTGGCAAGCAACGTACCAATTTTGTCGGTCAACTTGCGTACCTCACCCGCCAGAGCCGAGGTCTTCACTTTCCGGGTTGCATAGTTCTCGCCATGCACAATCTTGCCGAGGCCGACCTCTCGCCTAAGCACTTCCGACAATACTCGCGCATCAAATGCCAATAGGAGCTTGTCATCCCGGTTGAGCTTGTTTCTGAACACAAATCGAGTCGGGACGAACTGCGCGGTTCGACCCCGGCCGGTCGAGGGAATTTGTTCCACTGCGTGACAGGAACATTGCAAGTTCTGACTCTGTACGGCGAGATCCATGCACAAGTGCCATTGGGCCAGCTTAAGGGTTCCCATCGCCTGCGTGCCGGTGGCACATTTATCGGGCGCGACCCCTGCCACCAAGCGTTTGTTTCCTTCGACGCGGAAGACTTCGTCGTTAGTTCGAACCCAGGCGGCATAAAAATCTCTTAGAATCATTAAGTTGTAAGGGCGTGTAGCTCAGCTGGGAGAGCATCTGCTTTGCAAGTAAGCAGGTTAAATCACATAAGTGCCGCATCTGGTGTCGCTTACACGGAAACGCGCGGTGCAACCTCCCCCTCGAATTGGACTGACGTTGGACCGAAAGCCCTCCTCAGGTCAACCCCGTTGCGCGCCCATGTGGCTTCTCATCGTCGGAAGTCGGAAGGTCCAGGTAGCACTCGAATCTTCAACCCTTCGGTTAACAGCTGCAGGTAAGAATAGAGGTCACCGCCCCTCACTCCGAACGGAAGAGAGAAATGCTATACTCGCTCGATATGGAGACCCGCCATGACTTCCAGCGATGACGTTATCGTCAAGGATCCCCAGATTATGGGAGGTGCCCCAGTGTTTCGTGGAACACGCGTGCCCCTGCAAGCGCTATTTGACTACCTGGAAGGCGGAGAAACGCTCGAAGAATTTCTAGATGGATACCCCTCCGTTTCGCGCGAGATGGCCATCCGCGCCCTCGAAGAAGCCAAACAACTATTGTCCGCACGGATCTGAATGCGGATTCTGATCGACGAGTGTATAGATCGGAGGTTGAGGGACTTTTTGCCCGGCCACGAATGTCAAACGGCACGGTACGCTGGCTTTGGGGGGCTAGAAAATGGCGCGCTTCTGACGGCAGCGGAAAACGCCAAGTTCGATGTCTTGCTAACAGTCGATCGGGGCATTGAGTTCCAGCAAGACTTGCGTCACCGGAACATCGCGATTCTCATCCTCTGCGCGAAATCGATTCGATTGAAAGACCTGCTGCCACATGTAGCAACTTGTCTCGCTCGCCTCGAGTCTATCCAGCCTGGTCAAATCGTCAGAATTGGCGCTTAGACCATACCCACCATAAAATCTTGGTGAAGGATGGCAAGCTGCAGATCAACGTTGGCGGCGACGAGTTTCATACGCTGAAGCCCGTCGGAGAAACCAGCTTCCACGTTGCCGACGTTCCCTGGGGCGATCAGGTGGAGATACGATTCCTGCCCGCCAGCTCGG
>Ga0137412_10001749_pt1 | contig 17010 bp, 15 predicted proteins | sample CZODoug2_1_16fun_FD_122160 | JGI IMG/M metagenome (GOLD analysis project Ga0137412, IMG submission 122160) | Vadose zone soil fungal communities from Angelo Coast Range Reserve, California, USA - CZODoug2_1_16fungal (Hybrid Assembly) | ecosystem: Environmental > Terrestrial > Soil > Vadose zone...
ATGGTCTACATCACCCACGACCGCGCCGAGGCGCTCGCCCTGGCCGACCGCATCGTGGGACTGCGGGAGGGCCGGATCCAGCAGATCGGGACGCCCGAGCAGCTTTACCGGGCGCCACGCAACCGATTCGTGGCGCTCTCGCTCGGCCCGGCCAACTTCCTGCCGGGGGTGGTCGAGGCGGTGGGTGAGCAGACCGCGGTGCGGCTGGGCAGCGGGCAGCTGGTCACCGCCGCCGACGGGACGGGGGCCGACCCGGGGGTGGGCGACCAGGTCGGTGTGTGCGTGCGGCCGCCCGATATCACCGTGACCCCGGTCAACGGGGCCGACGGCCCATGGACGGGAGTCGTGCGCGAGTCGGTGTTCCTCGGCGACGAGGTGCACCATCTGATCGACGTGGTCGAGCTGCCCGAACCCTGCCGGGTGGTCGAGCGCGCCGCCCGGCCGCTGCTCCGAGGCACCCGGGTGGCCCTTGAGGTCGCCGCCGGGGCCGGCAGCCTCGTCGACCACACCGCCGCCGCCACCGCCACAACCGGGATCGCCGCCCGCTCCTGACCCTGCCCGCCGAATCCGCCCGCCGCTCAGTACCGCTGCCAAAACCACCGTCAAGACCGCTGTCAACGAGGACGACGAGGTGCGCGATGTCCAGAGCTCTTCCCAGCCTCCGCCGAGCCGCCGCCGCGAGCCTGGCCGCCCTCGCCGCGGCGGCGCTGGTCGCGGCCTGCGGCTCGCCACCCGCCGGCAAGAGCGCCGCCGACCTGCCGACCAACGCCGACGAGCTGCTCGCGCAGGCGCGCCAGGAGGGCTCGGTGGTGATCGGGGCCGGCGGCCACACCCGTGACCAGGTCCAGCTGCTCGCCGACGCGTTCCGGGCGAAGTACGGCATCCCGGTCACCTTCGTGCGGGAGAGCTCGGGCGACATCGCGCAGAAGACCCAGGCGCAGCTCACCTCGCGGTCGCTCCAGTTCGACGTGGTGAGCCTCAACGACGAGGCGACGCTGCGCACCTGGTCCGAGTCGAAGGTGCTCACCGATGCCGCGGTGGCCAACCGCGACCGGATCGTGGCGCCGCTGTCCACTGACGCCGCGCCCTACCTGCCCTTCACCTGGGCCGCACTGGGTTACTCGTACAACTCGGCGCGGCTGCCGGCGGCCTCGGCGCCCGCGTCGTGGGACGCCCTTGCCGCGCACCCGGGTGTGTTCGCCGTGGCCGACCCCCGCTCGTCCGGAGCCGCCCTGACATTCGTCGCCGCCATGTCCGACATCCAGCCGCGGTTCCTGCCCGCGCTGGCCGGGGCCAAGACCCTGGTGTCCAACTCCGCGCTCGCGCTCACCCAACTCCTGGCCACCGGCGAGGCCGACTTCGGTGTGCCGGGCATCGAGGCCGACATTGCCACCGCGCGCAAGGCGGGCGAGCCGCTCGCCGTCGGCTACCCGGAGGGACGGATCGGCACCCTGCCGTCCTACGTCGCGACGATGGCGCAGGCCCCACATCCCGCGGCGGCGCGCCTGCTCGTGCAGTTCCTGCTCAGTGAGGAGTTCCAGGCTGCGCAGTCCGGGATCGGTTCGCGGTCGGTGCTGACCGGTGCGCCGGACCCGGACGGCGCGGTGCACATCGCGGCGGACCGGTTGGTCGTCATCGACCCGGCCGATCTGGCGGCCCGCAAGGACGCCCTGCTCAAGTCCTTCGCCACGACGGTGGGGAGCTGATCGGTGGCAACGGTCGAAGCGCCCGCGCGCCGCCCGCCTCCCTCGCCCCCTTCCGGGCGTCCTCGGCCCGGGGTGGAGGCGTTGCTGCCATGGTTGTGGGCGGCGGCCGCGTTCTTCCTGGTCGCCGTGCCGGTCGGCGGGCTGCTCTGGCGCAGCCTGGCGGACGGTCAGACCGGGGGGATCGGGCTCGGCAACTACGCGGCGGTGCTGAGCACACCGGGCATCCTGGAGGCGATCTGGAACTCGACCTGGATCGGGCTGGCAACCACGGCGATCGCGCTGGTCATCGCGGTGCCGCTGGCGTTCCTGGTGAGCCGCACCGACATGCCCGGGCACGGGTTGTTCCGCTCCTTCGCGGTGCTCACCTTCGCCGCGCCCAGCTTCATCGCGGCGATGGGCTGGATCCTGCTGCTCGGCCCGCGCAACGGCCTGCTCAACCAGTACGTGATCACCCCGCTGGGGTTGCCCGCGTTCGACGTGTTCGGGCCGAGGGGCATCGTCATGGTGCTGTCGTTCTTCCTCTATCCGCTGATCTTCCTGCCGGTGACCGACGCCATGGACAACATGGACTCCCGGCTGGAGGAGGCGGCCGAGTCGCTCGGCGCGACCAGGTCACACACCCTGCGGGCGATCACACTGCCGCTGATCCTGCCGCCGGTGTTCTCCGGAAGCCTGCTGGTCTTCATCAGTGCGTTTGTGATCTTCGGGCCGGTCGCGTTGCTCGGTGGCCCGGTCGGGTTCCAGACCATCCCGACCGCGATGCTGCAGCTGATGACGTTCCCGCCGAAGATCGAGTACGCCGCCGTGCTCGGGTTGCCGGTGCTTGTTGCGCTCGGTTTGCTGCTCGTGCTGCAACGGCGGATCTACGGCCGGCGCCGCTACACCACGGTCGGCGGCAAGCCGGGGCAGCGGCGCCTGCTCCGCCTGGGGATATGGCGCTGGCCGGCCTGGCTGTTCGGCGTGGCTGTCATGTTGGTGAGCGTGGTGCTGCCGTTCGGGGTGCTGCTGCTGACCTCGTTCCGCAAGGCGATCGGGCTACCGTTGACCCCGGGGAACCTGGTCCTGTTCGACAACTACCGCGCGCTGCTGCACCAGCCGGAGATCCTCGAGTCGTTCTGGAACAGCCTGTGGATCTCCCTGGTCGCCACACTGGCCAGCATCGCCGTCGCGGTACTCGCGGGGTGGCTGCTCGAGCGCGGGCGATCGCGGCTGCGCGGGCTGATCCAGCCGAGCATGCTCGCGCCGCTGGCCTTCCCCGGGGCGATCCTGGGCATCGCCATGATCATCACTTACGGGGGTCAGCCGTTCTGGATCGGCGGCACGTTGACGATCATCGTGCTGGCCTACCTGATCCGGGTGGTTCCGCAGTCGTTCACCTATACCCACGCCGGGTTGAAGCAGCTCAACGCGGAGACCGAGGACGCGGCCCGGAGCCTGGGCGCCTCCTGGACGGAGACCATGCGGCGGGTCACCGTGCCGCTGCTGCGCGGGCCGATCCTGTCCATCGGCGTGCTGAACTTCGTCCTGTTGTTCCGCGAGCTGGACGTCTCGATCTTCCTCTACACCGGCACCAACAGTGTCGCGCCGGTGGTGTTGTACAACCTCGCGTCCGAGTCACGGTTCCAGCTGATGGGCGCGCTGTCGGTGGTCATGCTCACCGTCAACCTCGGTGTGGTGCTGCTGGCCCGCCGGCTGCTCGGCGTACGGATCGGCCACTGATTCCTCGTCCACCGATGGAAAGGCGTGCCCTCAGCATGGAGATCAGCAAGGCGGAGACCTGGATCCTGCGCCTCCCGTTCGTCCGGACCAGCCGCGACTTCGACGACGCGCACCATGAACTGATCGGCGTCACGCTGCACACCGCCGAGGGGGAGACCGGCACCGGCTTCGCCTTCGTCACCGACTTCGGTGGCGGCACCGCGGTCAAGGCCCTGCTCGACGATGTGCTGGTGCCCAGGGTGTGCGGGCGGTCGGTGCACGAGATCAAGCGGATCTGGCACGAGCTGTGGGCGATCACCCACCGGCTGGGTCGAGGCATCAACTCGTTCGCCATCGCGGCGATCGATATCGCGCTGTGGGATCTGCGCGCCCGGTCCAACGGGAACTCGCTCGCCGCTGAGCTCGGCCAGGTCTGGGACCGGGTACCCGCGTACGGTTCCGGCAAGGCATCGCCGTTGCTGCCGGTCGCGGAGCTCGTCGAGCTCTCCGCCGGCTACGTGGAGCAGGGCTTCGGCGCGGTCAAGCTGCGCGTCGGGATGGATCCGGCGGCCGACGTTTCGCGGGTGGCCGCCGTTCGCGACGCGCTCGGCGACCGGGTGCGGATCATGTGCGACGCCAACGAGCGGCTGGACCTGCCGACGGCGCTGTGGCTGGGCAGGCGGTTGGCCGACTTCGACGTGTACTGGTTCGAGGAGCCGGTGGTCAGCGACGACGTCGAGGCGCATCGCCGGCTCGCGCGGGCGTTGCCGATGCCGATCGTGGCGGGGGAGCACCTGTGCAGCGCCCGGGAGTTCGTGCCGTTCGTGACCGCTGGGGCGCTGGACGTGCTGCAACCCAACGCCTGCATGGTCGGCGGCATCACCGAAGCACTGCGGGTCGGCGAACTGGCCGCCGCGCACGGGCTCGGCTTCGCCCCGCACTTCATGACCGAGCTGCACGTCCACCTGGCGGCCGCGCTGCACAACACGACCTACCTCGAGTACTTCCCGTTCCTGGATGAGTTCGTGCAGGATCCGCTGCGCACCGAGGGCGGGGCAGTGCTGGTGCCGGACCGGCCAGGGCACGGCATCACCTTCCAGGAGCGGGTGTGGGAGACCTACCGGACCGCCTGATGGTCTGCTCGTCGGTCGCTGAATTCACAACAATTGCCAATATTCGGTCTTCTCCTGACGATTCCTCAGTTCTTACAGATCGCTGACAGAGCTCTCGACGTTACGCCCAAGCCGCTAATGTCGAATGTGGCCGAGAATTTGAGAACCGCAATTGTTCGCTATTTGCCTGAGGGTAATTGAGAGACGAGGAAGCATTGGGCGACGAAGGTGGGCTCGCGTCGTCGGGCGCCTTGTCCGGCGCGGCGTTGACCCGCCGGGCCGCACTGGGCCGACTGGCCGCGATCGGCGGAGTCGGAGCCGCGTGCGTCGGCGGATTTCTCTCCTCGGCCGGTTGGTTCACTCCCGGCACGCTGACCCCGGCTCGGTTCACCGACCGATTTGAGCAGGTGTACGGCCGCCATGCCGGTTTCCGCCGCAACCACGCCAAGGGCGTCAGCGCCGCCGGATACTTCACCAGCAACGGGGCGGGCGCGGAGTTGTCTCGAGCGGCTGTCTTCGCGTCCGGGCGCACTCCGGTTACCGGCCGCTTCTCGCTGTCCGGCGGTATGCCGTTCGTGGCTGACGCGGCCGCCACCGTCCGAGGGCTCGGCCTGCTGTTCCATCTGCCCAGCGGCGAGCAATGGCGCACCGCGATGGTCAACATCCCGGTCTTTACCGACCGGGTTCCTGAGGGTTTCCACGCGCGCCTCCTGGCCTATGCACCGGTCCCAGCGACGGGGCGGCCGGACCCGGGGCGAGTGGCCGAGTTCCTCGCCCGCTTCCCCGAGACCGGGCGAGCTATGGCAATCATCAAGCAGACGCCGCCGACCTCGGGATTCGACAACAGCGCCTTCCACGGGCTGAACGCCTTCCTGTTCTCCAATGCCGCCGGCACCACTGTCCCGGTGCGCTGGATGATGGTCCCGCGACAGCCGGTTCGAGCCGCGAGCTCGGTGAGCCCACCTGCGCGGGACTACCTGTTCGACGAGCTCATCAACAGCGTGGCGACCGGTCCGCTGCACTGGGACCTGCTGCTCACCGTCAGCCAGCCCGGCGACCCGACGGACGACGCGACCACACCATGGCCGGCGAATCGGCGCGTGATAAATGCCGGCACTTTGACCATCGACTCGCTGGAGACCGAGGCGGCGGGCAACGCGCGAGACATCAACTTCGACCCGCTCATCCTGCCGGACGGGATCGCGCCGTCCGACGACCCGCTGCTCAGCGCCCGCTCCGCGGTGTACTCCGTGTCATTCACCCGCCGGGCCGGCGAGCCGAAACAGCCCAGCGAGGTCAACGTCCCGGAGGCGCGCCATGTGTCCTGAGGAGTCGTCGAGCCGGCCGCGGTTCACCGCATTTGCCCGGCTGATGCATTGGGTCATGGCCGCAATGGTTCTGGCCATGATCTTCGTTGGGGTGATCATGGTGGGGTCTCTGGCGAACTACCACATGTTGTTGGCCATCCACCGACCGCTGGGAATCGCGATCCTGGTATTTGTCGTTGTCCGGTTCGGTTATCGTCTCGCCCACCGGCCGCCGAAACACCCCTCGACGATGCACCCCGTGGATCACCTGGCGGCAATGGCATCGGAATACCTGCTCTATGCATTGCTGTTCGTGCAGCCGCTGATCGGGTGGGCGACGCTGTCGTCGGCTGGAGAGCCGATTCAGCTCGTCGGCCCGGTCAGGCTGCCGCCGATCGCGCCGCCGAGCACCGCGCTCTACTCGGTGCTGCGGGACAGCCACGTCGTGCTCGCCTATCTCTTGTTTTTCGTGTTCGTCGCCCACCTCTGCGCAGTGCTGTTCCACACCCTTGTACTGCGCGACGGCATTCTCGACCGCATGGCGTTCTGGGGGAGGTCGCCGGCCACCGGAGCACCCGGCGGACAACCCGCGCCCGTTGCCAAGCGGACGCCGACTCACTGACCTCAGAACGAGTGTTCGTTTTAGGGGAAGATTGAACCGCTGTTCGACCGTGTCGTCGCGTCGTCGAACAGGTGGGGGCTGTTGCTACTCTTGGGCATGGCCAAGACTCGCAGCGGCGTGACGCAGGGCCGCCAGCGCAGGGCGGCCCGCGCGTCGAATCAGCTCTCCGATGTGCGCGAGGCCGCGCTGACCTTGTTCGCCGAGCGTGGCTACCGCTCGACCGGCGTGCGCGACATCGCGGACGCGCTGGGCATCGGTGCCACCAGCGTCTACAGCCACGTGCGCTCCAAGGGCGAACTGCTGCGCGACATCGTGGTCGGCACCATGGACGCGGTCCTGGTCGACCAGGCGGACGCCATCGCTAGCACCGATGACGTCGTTGACCAGCTGCGTCGCGCGGCCGAGTCGCAGATCAGGTACTTCACCCGGTTCCCTCGGGAAGCCATCGTGACCACCCGAGACTTCTCCTGGGCGGACCCGGGCGACCTGCCGGAGATCCTCGACAAACGCCAGATCTACCGCGGCCGGATCGAGGGCCTGCTCGAACGAGGTACCGCCGAGGGGCGCTTCCGGCCGAAGAACACCAAGATCGGCGCCTTCGCGATCATCGAGATGTGTGAAGCCGTCCCGGTCTGGTTCCGATCGGACGGTGAGCTGTCCGAGTCCGCGGTGGCGTACCTCTACGGCGAGTACGCCGTTCGCCTGGCCGGCGCCACGGACCCGCCCGGGCGCTGAATCCTAGCCTCACCACGGGCCGCTCCGCCGTTCGTTGACAGCGCGAAGACTGTCAGATTATCGTTCGGACGAACAGTCGTTCCGAACCTTGAGCGCTGCCAGCACACCTTTCTGGAGGATGCCGTGACCGAGTATAAGAAGATCTTGTTCGACCGCGTCGGGGAGATCAGCGCGATCACCTTCAACAGGCCCGAAGCGCACAATGCGATGGATCGGGAGATGTCGGACGAGCTGGCCGACGCGGTCCGCCGGGTGCAGAAGGACCGCGCGTGCCGGTTCCTGGTGTTTCGAGGCGCCGGGGAGACCTTCTGCGCCGGCGACGACATCAAGGAATTCCTCACCTGGACCGACGATGATCCCTACTGGCAGGCCCGGCAGTACCAGGAGACGGCTCAGATGATCGAGGACCTGACCCCGATCACGATCGCCGCGGTGGACGGTGTGTGCACCGGTGGTGGCCTCGAGCTGACCCTGACGTGTGACTTCGTGATCGCGACGGACCGCAGCCGCTGGGGCATGCCGGAGATCGACTGGGAGATCACCCCTGGCTGGGGCGGCGTGACCCGGCTGGCCCGATTCGCCGGCCGGCGTAAGACCAAGGAATGGAACATGATCGGACAGCTGTTCGATGCGGCGACCGCCGAGCGCCATGACTTGATCAATCGGGTGGTTTCGCCCGACGACCTCGACACCGAGGTGAACTCGCTGATCGAGGTGCTCGCCCAGAAGAACCCGATCACGTTGCGGCGGACGAAGTTCGCGCTCAACAAGGGCGCGGACCTGCCGCTGTCCGGGGCGATGGCATTCGAGATCCCGGTTCAACCCTTCGCCAGCAAGCCCGGCCGGTTCGCCACCGACGGGATGGAGGACTTTGCCGACCCCGCGGCGCGGGCGCGGCGCCGTCAGGTGTCCAAGACGTTCTGGCAGAGCTGAGCCGGGACACGCTGCGCCCCCTCGGGTAGGCCGAGCCGGAAGCGCCTACCCGAGGGGGCGGGGGGTCGGCAGCACCGCGACCGAGGGAACGGGTGCCCAGGCGGGAGCCCCCGCCTCATCGCGGGTGACCCGCCCGAATGTCTGGTCGCCGAAATGGCAGCCGAACCCCAGCGTGTCGGGCCGTTCCAGTTCGGCGGTGATGCGGGCCCGGGCGATCAGCACCCGCTCGGTGTCCACATCGGGCCGGGACGCCCAACCCGGGTTGGTCAGCTGGGCGGGGATGTGGAAGGCATCGCCGAAAGCGACAATCCGGCGCCCTTCGGCCGAGGTCACCACGTAGGAGGTGTGACCGGCGCTGTGTCCGGGGGTGACCACAGCGGTGATGCCCGGAGCCACCTCCTGGCCATCGGCGATGGTCGTGCAGACCTTCGCCAACGGCTCGATCACCTGCTCGAACGATGAACTTCCCGCCGGGTGTATGCCGTGCTCATACGGGGCCAGCTCCTCGGCCGAGACCACGTAGCTGGCCCGAGGGAAGGTGGGATGCGGGGACTGGCCGGAGTCGGTGACGAACGCCCAGCCCGTGTGATCGACATGCAGGTGTGTCAGCGCCAGCACGTCGATATCGGCCGCGGTGTGCCCCAGCGCCCGGAGAATTTGCAGCATCGCGCCACAGTTGATCTCAGCCCACGGAATGTTCCCGCGCACGGCCCCGTAGCCGGCATCGATCAGCACGCGGTGCTCGCCGCGCTCGACCAGCAACCCGCCGCACGACATCGCCACGCGGCCGTCGGCGGTGACCGCGTCGGGATGGGCCTCCCAGTAGGCAGGCGGGATGCTCTGGAGGAACTCCTCCTTGATCATCCCCATCGACCCGTCGACCACGTAGGTCAAGGTCACGTCGTCGAGTTGCAGGGTGCGCACCGCCGACTGATCGCGCAGCCGCCCGAGCGTTGCGGTCATGCGGGGTTCATTTCGGGGCTGTCCGAGGTGTCGACGGCGAGCGCACGGATGTGGGACAGGCTGAGCCGATGCGGGTCAGGGAAGATCTCGCCGGTGGCTTGGTGCGCGCGAGCGGCGCGGATCAGCGTGTGCCGAGCCCGGGTTATGCCCTGGTCGCTCGAACCGAGGCGCTCTTGTGTCCGGTCCATGATTGTGCCTTGGCTCTCCTGGATAGCGACGTCCTCCAGCACGATATTCGAGATCCCGGTAAAATGATCACCGCCGAGAATGCTCCGATCCTGCCCCCAGCGTGGCTTGCCGCGCAGCGATGCGGCGAAGTCGTCCGGTGTTTCCAGCAGTGGGGCGAACTGTTTCGCCAGTTCGGTGGTGCCCTTGAGCGGCTCATTGTGGTCGTACCAGACGAACCACTGCATCGTGTGGCTGTCATCGATGGGGATGATGCCCATCGTGACGCGATCTTCTTTCTCCCCGTGCGCAATAAATGACCAGAATGGTGCGACGTACTCGGTAAACCGTACGTAATGGATGCCGTTGCCTAGAGGTCTGTCGGCGACTGAACGAAGTCCGTACGCCGTGTCATGGAGCGAGATCGAGGGCGCGGACTCGGCCGCGACTTCACCGAGCTGGCTCGTGGTGTCCGGTAGCCATGCCCGATGCAGCTGGCCGACATGAACCGTGTCGATGAGGCCCTCGAGGCATTGAAGCCAGTTGCAGGACGTGATGGCGACCATCGGGCGGACGTGGTCAGCCGGCAGCACGTTGAACTCGAAATCGGGAACCGGTGGCACCCTGGCGGCGCCGCCGAGGTACACCCAGATCATCCCGCCCGCTTCGGCGACCGGATAGCTGGTCACCTTGACCCGGGCGGCGAACGCTTCGCGGTGCTCGGCAGGCTCGGTCGGCACGTCGACGCAGGCGCCGGTGGGGTCGAAACTCCAGCCGTGGTAGAGACAGGTGAGCACGTCTCCGCCGTTGTGAGCGAGGGCGAGGGAGGCTCGGCGGTGCGGGCAGGCCTCGTCCAGGCAGCCCAGCTGGCCGTCTCGGGAACGGAACACCACGAGATTGCTGCACAGCACCCGGGTGAGCACCGGGTCGCCGCCGGGCCGGATCAACGCCGCTCGCATCACGGGCACCCAGAATTGACGCATGTAGTCGCCCATCGGCGTACCGGGGCTCACTCGCGTGAGAAAGTCGTTGTCGGCGGCGCTCAGCACGGAATTACTCCTTCCTCCTCGACCTCAGGCGAGGCGCAGCAGGCGTTCGGCGTTGCCGTGGGCAATCTTGCTGAGGTCGGGGTCGCTGAGGGGCAGCGCGTGGAGGAAATCGACGGCTTCCGCCGAGGATTCGTAGGGGTAGTCGATGGCGAATAGAATGTTGTCGATTCCGACGGCCATGGAGGCGGCCAGCAGCGCGCTGGTGGACAGGACGCCGCTGGTGGTGATGGCGAAGTTGTCGACGAGGTACTCGGATGGCTTTTTCGTCAGTTTTACTTCGGGGATGAGGTCGCGGTAGCGGATGTCGAGGCGGCTCATGTGGAAAGGTAGGAATTCGCCCATGTGGCCGAGGATGACTTTCGCCGTGGGGAATTGTTCGAAGAGGCCGCTGTAGATCAGGCGAAGCGCGTGGGCGCCCGTCTCGGCGGCCCAGGCGTAGTTGGGGCCCAGGAGCTCCGGGCGCCCGTTGAACACTGACCAGCCCAGCGGTGCGCTGTTGGGGTGCAGGTAGAGCGGGACGTCGAGCCCGGCCAGCGCCTCCCAGAAAACCCGGTATTGGGGTTCGTCGAGATAGGTGTCGAGGACATGGCCGTTGACCAGGACCCCGGACAGACCCAACTCGGTGATGGCGCGTTCGAGTTCGCGTACCGCGGCGACCGGGTTCTGCAAGGGCACGGCGGCCAGCCCAGCGAACCGGGTGGGGTTGTCCTTGATGGTGGAGGCCAGGACGTCGTTGGCGAGCTCGGCGTCGGAGACCGCGATGGCGGCGTCCGGCTGCATCTGCACGCCGGGGTTGGTCAGCGACAGCACCTGCACGTCGACGCCGTTCTCATCCATGTCCCGCAGCCGGTATTGAGTGAAGTCGGGGAGCCTGCGTTCCCAGTTCTCCAGCACGCTGGGCCGGAAGGGGCTCGGCTGGTCCAGGGCGGCTCCGGTGGTGGCCATTCCCGGCACACTGAAGGCCTCTTCCATGGCGATGATCTTCATTAGGTGCTCCGTACGTTGGCTGTGATGCGCTTGACGGCGCAGGCCTGGTCTTACTAAGATTCGCTGAGCGAATTACAGTTCGCTGTGCGAATGCTTTGAGCGTAGGAGCCGCCTCGCCATGCCGTCAAGAGCACCTGAGAGCGCTGACAAGGAAGGTTTCGTGAGCTCGCTGGCACGAGGGCTGGCGGTGATTCGGGCGTTCGGCCCGGATAGGCCGCGGATGACGTTGACCGAGGTGGCCGCCGTCACGGGCCTGAGCCCCGCGGTGGCGCGCCGGTTCTTGCTCACTCTTGTCCGGCTGGGTTACGCGGGCCACGACGGCAAACACTTCATGTTGCGGCCGGCCGTGCTGGAGCTCGGCGCCGGCTACCTGGCTTCGATCAACGTCGCCCAAATCGCCCAGCCCCACCTGCAGAACCTGCGGGATGTGCTCGGTGACGCCACCTCGCTGGCCGCCCTGGATGGAGATGACATCATCCAGGTCTGTTATGTCCCCGCTCGACGCCTGTACCGGTTCACGGTGACAAACGGGACCCGGGAAGCCGCGTATGCCTCCGCCGCCGGGCGGGCCGTCCTCGCGCACCTCGATGCCGGCCGCGTCGACGGATTCATGTCCCGCACGCGCCTCGAGGCAAGGACGGATCGGACCGTGACTTCGCCGAGCAGGTTTCGGGAGATTCTCAGCGAGGTTCGCCAGCGTGGCTACGCCGTCGTGGTCGACGAGCTCGAGTACGGGATCACCGGGCTCGCGGTGCCGATCTTCGATGGCGCGGACGTCGTGGGGGCGGCCAGCTGCGTGACACCGAGCGGCTACCTCGCCGAGGAGGAGTTCGTCTCGACACGCCTGCCCGAGCTCCGGGCCGCCGCGGACCGTATCGCCGAAGAACTGCGGCGTTTCCCGGCCTTCTCGCAATCGGTCCGGTGGAGCTGACTGCCCGGTCGGCACGCTGGGTTGGATCGAAAATTGTCTGTCGACACTTTAACGTGCTAGGGTGATCGCTGGAGTCAGGGGCGACGTCTCCCGTGGGGGAACTCCCCAAGGCGGGCCGTGGCGCCCACCACCCCCTCCGCTCGCCGACTGACGACGCGAGCGGGCTCCGCCCTGGAGCGGCAACTGTCGGCACAAACCGGGAGAAATGGCTCATGACGCAGTCCGCTGACGTGCAGAATCCCACCGAGGCGCCGATTCCACGCGCATTCGCCTATCATCGCCTCGTCGACTCACCACAAGGCAAGGACACACGGCAACAGTTCGAGAAGCTGGCCAAGGGCCAAGTCGAGCTACCGGACGGAATCGTTCGTCAGTTCGGTGTCGCCATGAACACCGGTGACCGGCTCGGGGATAGCTACATCGACACGGCCTTTTCCACGCGAGAGGGCAAGGTCCGGGCCAGGAAAGACGTGGAACGGGCTCTTGAGAAGGGAATCGAGAGCGTCAATGACCCCTCACCGGAGCTTCTGGCCCTGTTCGAGCAGATAAACACCGATCCGGAATGGTTGGACTGGAAAACAGTCGAGCATGGTGCCGAGGTGTTTCGCCGATACGGTATGGAGTTGTATCCCTATTTCGGCATGATCACCTTTGCCGGATACGCAACGCACACGATCAACCGGCCACTCGCGCTCACCGGTGCCTATACCGGGAACTCGGCCTTCCATCGGTTCTTGGAGACGTGCCGATTCTGGACTGATACCACCGAGCCCGGCGCCTTGCGTCCCGGTGGCATCGGGCGGCGTTCGGCGGTTCTGGTGCGCGTGCTGCATTCGATCATTCGGCATACTCTGCTGCCTCATACCGCGTGGGACCGGGATGAGCTGGGAGTACCCATCAGCCAGCACGGCATGTTCCAGACGCTGATGGCCAGCTCACACTTTCCCGGCCAGCAGCTGAAGCTGCTCGGCTACCGGCCTTCCGACGACGATATCGTCGCGATGATGCACCACTGGCGATACGTCGGATATCTCATGGGGTTCCAACCGCCCTGGTACCCGGAGACGGCGACCGATGGATTCCGCGCCCAACTGCTGATCATGCTCGGGGAGGAGCCTGACTTCGGGCCGGACGCGCAGTCACTGTGCCGGTCCTTCATGGATACGTTCCGGCCGCCCGAGGATGCTCGCGGGCTACGCCGGATAATGGGAAATTTGAGGTATCGTGCCCAGCTCGGTCACGCGCGATTTTATCTAGGCGCGGACCTGTACAAGTCGTGTGGTCTTCCGGATCCCGGGTTGTGGCGCTACGCGCCGTTGGCGAGATTCCTTCCGAATTACGCTCGCGAAACGGCGCGCCGAAGGGTTCCCGGGGCAGCCGGCTGGATCGACCAGGTGCACCGAGCGGCACGACAGGAGTTCCTGCGCAAACATCTTGACGGTGGCGAAGCGAAATTCCAGCCGGTCGACAAACTCACGAGATAAAGGCGGTGCCCGGTGTCCGGTCGCCCGGTTGTCCTCCGGGCGGCCCGACCCCGGCGATGGATGGGTAAGGCCAGTTAATGTGAAAACGCTTTACCGGAACGCTACCCGGTGAACGGCAAGGTCGACGCCCCTCAAGGATACGATCCAAGCATGTCTGCTGCTCCGCGCCGGGCCGCCCGACCGAGGGGGCGCCCGCCCAAGGGTGCCCGGCCCGCTCCGGTGAATGAGATGATGCTTGCGGCCGCGGAAGCGTTCTCCATTCAAGGGTATGACGGCGTTTCGCTGCGCACGATCAATGATCAATTGGGCGTGAGTCGCAATCTGCTCTATCAGCGCTTCGGCTCGAAGGCAAACCTTTGGCGCGCCGTGGTTGATTGGGCATTTGCCCCGTTTGTGGAGCACCTGGGTAGCGTCGACGATGAGTCCGCGGACCCTATGGACCGATTGCGCGGGTTTGTCCGCGGCTTCATCGAATACTCGGCCACCAGACCGTATCTAGCAAGCCTCGCCACGCTGGAGGGTGCCGCCCCCACGGAGCGGTTGGACTATCTGTACGACAACTACGTCAACCCGGCCAGGTCCCGTGTGCTGTCGATACTCGAACAGCTGGCGCGGGCCGGAAGGATCAAGCCGATTCCGCCGGAAGTCTTGTTCTTCCTGATCACCTCCGGGGGGACGGCTCCGTTTGGTCAGGCCGGGATGGCCGCTCGGATGGAGATCGAATTGGATCCCGAGAATCCGGACCAGGTACGCGTCTACGCGGAACACGTCGCCGAGATCCTGGTGAACGGCATCGCTATCGGCACCTGATTAGGTGGGCAGGGCTGACCGTCGGGGACGGCCCCCGCTATATTGGCGGTTGGCCATTAAATTTGCCATGGCTCGAGCCGCAACCGGAAGGTAGCCGACACCGTGACTATCGGGCACGAATCCCAGGTCCCTCCGGCGTGGCCCAGCGGACGCGGGCGGCGCTCCTCCATCGCCGCGCAGTTCGGCAACGACCGCGCCGATCTGCTGCACTGGGCGCTCACCACGGCCGACCCGCTGGCCGACGCGGTCGTCGAGGAGATCCACGAGCGGGGCAGGCAGGTCCGGGTCGACCTGGCGCGCGGCATCACCGACGGGCTGGACTCGCTGGCCGACCCGTCGCCGGCGGTCGCCGCACTGCTCACCCAAGCCGAGTCGCTGCCCGACTACGTGGATGACGCACTGCTCGACGAGGGCCCGTTGCCGCAGTACACGATGCCCAACGCGGTGCACGCGATCTCCCTGTCGGCCGGGGCGCTGGTGCGGGTATACGAGTCGCCCTCCATCGCCACCGTGCTGGCCATCACCGGGCGGCTGGTGGACGGCGCGGGGCGGCGGCTGGAGGAGACCGGCACGTGGACGCGTACCGCGACACTGCCCGGTGCGATGCGCCGTGGCGCCGACGGGTACGTGGCGACGCTGCAGGTGCGGATGCTGCACGCGCATATGCGCCGGCTGGCGCGTGGCCGCGGCTACGACGAGCCGACCTACGGGGCGCCCATCAACCAGGTCGACCTGGCCCGCACCTGGATGGATTTCACCATCACCGCCTACCGCGCCGAGGCGATCATGGGTTTCGACCTCAATGCCGCCGAGCAGGACTCCCTCTACCGGTACTGGTGGTACATCGCCCACGTGCTCGGCGTCGACGCCCGGCTGGTGGAGGGCATCGCCAACAACGACCAGGCCAAGCGGGTGGACGACCTGCTGCAGGCCGTCACCGGTCCGCCGGCGCCGGAATCCGCCGCGCTGGCCCACGCCACGCTCGCCGCCGTCGCCGGCACGCTGCACGAGATCGTCTCCGTGCCCGAGGGGATGGCACTGCGCGCCATGTACGCGCTCGCCCGCCTCTTCCACGGCAACACCACCGCCGATGAGCTGGGACTACCCCGCGCGGCCGCCGCCGAACACCTGCTCACCCCGGCGTTCCACGCCATCCGCGAGCGGCGCTCCCGCCTGCGCCGCAACACCGAGGGGTGGGACAAGGAGCGACTCAAACACCTCGACGAGGCCCGCAAGGTCAACTCCGACTCCGGGGAGGCCACCGGCTACGAGCACGAAGCCAGCGTCTCCTAGGAGCACCCTGAACGAAGCGGCATCCTGTCGAGCGCGGCGGATGGGGGACACTGCCTCCATGGCGGACGGCCTGGTGGCAACGGTCACCGACATCCTCGCGAAGCGCTCGGCCTCGGCGGGACAGCTGCTCGCCGAGGCCGTCCGGCGGCACTGCGCGGTCGAGCACGTGGCCTTGGTGTCCTTCCAGGGCACCGACTGCTCTGTGCTCGCCGCCGCCGGCCTCGATCTCTTGCCCGTCGGGACCACCGCTCCCTCGGCGTTGTCCACACGGCTGGTCCGGGCGCTCGAGGGCAAGCTGTGGTCGTCGGCGGACCTGGCCCGCGAGCCCGCCTTCGACCGACCCATTGACCAACTGGCGGCGGCACTCGGCATCCGGTCCGGCGCCTCTGTCCCGATCTCCTCGGCCGGGGAAGCCATCGGCGCGGTACTGCTCAGCTCGACCGCGGTGGGTCGGTCCTGGGCATCGGTGATCGCCCAGGTCGACGCGGTGGCCGGGCTGATCGCCCTGGGCCTCGGCATCGGCCGCCAGCCCGGCGAGCCGCTGCGGGTGGTGGTCGTGCACCGCGATCCGCTCGCCGCGCACGGCCTGGCCCGGCTGATCGAGCGGGGCCTGCTGGCGGAGGTAGTCGTCGCCGCTGGGCCGTGGGACCCCGAGCTCGCCGCGCGGGTCGCCGATGCGGACGTCACCATTGGCGAGGCTGCCGTGCTCAGGTCGGCCGACCTGCCTGTTGACCAGGTGAGCACCCCGGCCGGCCGGCTGGTGCTGATCGCCGACGACCATGCCGGCGAACCGGTGGGGGAGTTGCCGCACAGCGCCGGCATCGTCGTCCAGCGGCGCACAGTGCTCACCGAGCTGATCCCCGCCGTCGCGCGCGCGGTCGGCCGCCCGGGCCCGTCATGGCCGACGCCAGGGAGCTTGGCGCTGACCGCTCGTGAGCAGGAGCTGCTGCTCGAGTTGTGCACGGGCAGCACCTACAAACAGATTGCCGGGCGGCTCGGGCTCTCGACCGCGACGGTCCGGAGCTACTCGCGCAGCCTGTACGCCAAGCTCGACGTGCACTCCCGAGGCGAAGCCGTGCACAAGGCGGCGCAGGCCGGCCTCACCCACCGCTGACCCGCCAACCCCTTCATTCGTGGGTTTCCCGCCCACATCTGTACCCGCATCAGTGTCTGCCGGGTGCCTCCACGGTTGCGCACACTGCTGGTATTCCGGCG
>Ga0137412_10001750_pt1 | contig 17001 bp, 14 predicted proteins | sample CZODoug2_1_16fun_FD_122160 | JGI IMG/M metagenome (GOLD analysis project Ga0137412, IMG submission 122160) | Vadose zone soil fungal communities from Angelo Coast Range Reserve, California, USA - CZODoug2_1_16fungal (Hybrid Assembly) | ecosystem: Environmental > Terrestrial > Soil > Vadose zone...
TCGAACTCGACGACAAGCCCACCTACGAACTACTGGGCCGAGGCGACACGCTTGGTGTGTTCCAACTCGACGGTGGCCCCATGCGCGATCTGCTGCGCCGCATGCAGCCCACCGGTTTCGCCGATGTCGTGGCCGTGATCGCCCTGTACCGCCCCGGCCCGATGGGCATGAACGCCCACAACGACTACGCCGACCGCAAGAACGGCCGCCAGCCGATCAAGCCGATCCACCCGGAGCTGGCCGAACCCCTGAAGGACATCCTGGCCGAGACGTACGGCCTGATCGTCTACCAGGAACAGATCATGTTCATCGCCCAGAAGGTGGCCGGCTACTCGATGGGCCGAGCCGATGTGCTGCGCAAGGCGATGGGCAAGAAGAAGCTGGAGGTCCTGGAGAAGGAGTACGCCGGCTTCCAGGAAGGCATGCGCGCCAACGGTTTCTCCGACGAGGCCGTGAAGGCGCTGTGGGACACGATCCTCCCGTTCGCCGGCTACGCGTTCAACAAGTCACACGCCGCGGCCTACGGCCTGATCGCGTACTGGACCGGTTACCTCAAGGCGAACTACCAGGCCGAGTACATGGCCGCGCTGCTCACGTCGGTGGCCGACAACAAGGACAAGAGCGCGATCTACCTGGCCGAGTGCCGCCGGCTGGGCATCAAGGTGCTGCCGCCGGACGTGAACGAGTCGTCGCTGCGGTTCTCCGCCGTGGGCACGGACATCCGGTTCGGCCTCGGCGCCATCCGCAACGTCGGCGCCAACGTGGTCGAGTCGATCATCAAGACCCGGCAGGACAAGGGCCGCTACACGTCGTTCAACGACTTCCTCACCAAGGCCGAACTGGTCTGCTGCAACAAACGGGTGCAGGAATCGTTGATCAAGGCGGGCGCGTTCGACTCGTTCGGCCACACCCGCCGAGCCCTGTGCGAACTCCACGAGGACGCGGTGGACGCGGTCATCGGCCTGAAGCGCCAGGAGGCGATGGGCCAGTTCGACCTGTTCGGTGGCGACGACGACACCCCGCCGCCCAGCGACACGTCCCCGTTGGCACACCTGAAGTTCACGGCCGAGGACTGGCCGCGCAAGCAGCAGTTGGGCTACGAGCGGGAAATGCTCGGGCTGTACGTCTCGGCGCATCCGTTGGACGGCACGGAACGCATCCTGCGCAAGCACGCCCCCAAACCGATCGCCTCGCTGCTGGAGGAGGCGCCGCAGGAGGGCGAGATCGTGGTCGCCGGGATGATCTCCGCGCTGGAGCGGCGGGTCAACAAGAACGGTGAGCCGTGGGCCATCGTGACGCTGGAGGATCTGGACGCGGCGGTCGAGGTGCTGTTCTTCGCCAAGTCCTATTCGGTGCTGGCCGCCGATCTGGTGGAGGATGCCGCGGTCGCGGTCAAGGGCCGGGTGAACTGGCGTGAGGGCAAGATGTCGGTCTTCGGATCGAACGTGGTGCCGTTGGACATCAGCGATGCCGAGCACAATCCCGGTGCCGCGCCGCCCGTTGTCCTGCTGTGCAATGTGGACAAGCTGAACGAGGACGTGATCAGCGAACTGAAGCGCACGCTCGCCGTGCATCATGGGGACACGCCGGTGCATCTGAAGGTGTGTTATCAGCAGCGCACCACGTTGTTGGCCGTGGACGACTATCCGATCACGGTCAGCCCGGCTTTCCTGGGGGAGATCAAGGCTATTCCCGGGATCGTGCTCAGCGCCTGAGGAAGATCAGCCGCCGTCAACCTGATCAGCGGGCGGCGGCTGGATGTTCACCGACTCACCCCACTTGGTGTACGTCACGGTCATGTCCACTTCGGACGCCCCACTGCCAGTCAGGCCCGATACGGCCAGCTTCGTGGTGATCTTGACCGGCAGGTTGTCCGAGTTGACCCAGATGTCGAACGGCATCGACTTCACGCCCAACGCCGACAACGCCTGCTGCTGCGTCGCGGAACCATCGGCGCCCATCGTGGCGATCATCTTCTGCACGTCCACGGTGATCGTGTAGTGCTTGGTGGCCACACCATCCAGCGTCTCCGACTGGACACCGGTAATCGTGCCGGCCTGCGCGATCTGGTTGATCAGCTGAGTCGGATCCGCCTGATCGGCGAGATTGGCCGTGGAACCGAGCGACTTCGACAGCGCGCTGGACCCGCTCAGATCGATCTTGGTCCACGGCTTGGTCGACGAGCCACCCGCGATACCGGCCAGGTTCGACGGCAGCTTCATATAAATGACCTTGTCCACCATGACCATCTGCATATCGCCCATGCCCGGCAATGTCATGGTCATCTGCTCGGCGGTCTGCGCGCCCGCGAACCGCATATCGCCGGCGGCGGTGATGTCGCCCGCACCCGGAATGGTCATCGACAGCTGGATGTGCGCGGAGTTCTTGCCGCTCGCGTTGTGCTGCACCAGCGCGCCCAGATCCGCGACCGACCCGATCTTCGGTGCCGCCGCGGCGGCACCGCCGGCGCCCTGCGGCACGGCCGAACCGTTGATGCTGGTCCCGCCGCAGCCGGCGAGCGTGATCAACGCAGCGCCGATCCCGGCGACGAGCAGTGTTTTACCAGGCATGATCAATCCCCTCAGCGATGGCTCAGGTATGGGACGGACGATAGCGCGAACAGGTTCCCGGTTGGGCCGCATCGGGCGGCCACGCCCGAATGGGCAACCGCTTCGTGAGGTCAGTGCGCGGGAAGTGCGCCGATCTGGTCGGCGGGCGGCGCCTGGATGCTCACCGGCGCGCCCCACTGGCTGTAGGTCATGGTGATCGTGGTCTTCGCCCCGCTGACGTTCTCGCTGAAGCCGACCCGGACCGGCAGGTTGGCCGAGTTGATCCACACGTCGTAGCCGATCGTGGCCGGCAGCCGGGCGGCGCTGCCGCTGATGAGCTGCCGCAACTGCGGTGTCACCGCGCTGCTGGCCAGCAGCTTCGCCGTGTTCACCGAGATCGCGTAGTGCGTGGCCGGCTGGCCGTCGACCTGGTCGGCGCTGGTCCGGGTGATCGTGCCGGCGGCCTGGATCTGGGCGAGCGTCTTGCTGGGATCGGCGTTGGCCTGCTCCTCGCTGAGGACCGCGGCCAGCGCCTTGGATGTCGGATCGGTGCCGTTGGGGTCCACCCCGATCCACGGCTTGCCGGTGTGCGCCAGGCTCTGCGGGATCCGCAGGTAGAGCTTGTCGCCGACGAGCACCATGCCGACGGCGCCGACCGGGGTGGTCACGTCCAGCTGGAGCGCGACCTTCCCCGGGGTGAACTCGGCCTGCCCGGTGCCGGTCAGCTCGCCGATCGACGTGGTCGCGTCGTACGTGATGTGCACGGTGTGCTCGGCCGCGGTCCGGCTGGACACCAGATACGAGAGGTCGGTGACCGAACCGGCGTGCGCGGGCACCGCCCGACCGGTCACGGTGGTGCCGCACGCGGCGAGCGAGACCAGCCCCACCGCGGCGATGACCAGCGCAAACCTACGCATGATGAACTCCCCCTTCACCCATTCCGGTGAACGGTACCAGCGGTCAGTCGGCCCGCTCGGTGTGGTCGTCGAGCCCGGCCTTCGAGATCAGCAACCGCCGCAACGACGCGAGCCGACCGGCGGACGCGGTCCCCGCCGCAACGACGTCGTCCAGCATGCAGTTCGGGTCCTGCGGCGGCCCCAGATGCCCACAGCCCGGCGGGCACTCCTCGGCCGGCTCGACGAACTCGTCGAACGCGGACACGATGTCGAACGGCGACACGTGCGCCAGCCCGAACGACCGCACGCCCGGCGTGTCCACCACCCAGCCACCGCCGGGCAACGGCAGCGCCACCGCGGTGACCGACGTGTGCCGGCCCTTGCCGACCGAGCTGACCACGCCGATCAGCCGGTGGGCGTCCGGCACCAGCACGTTGACCAGCGTGGACTTGCCGACGCCGGAATGCCCGACGAACGCGGACACCTTGTTCGCCAGCCGCTCGCGCAGCTCGTCCGGCGGCTCGTCGTGCCGGGTGACCACCACGGTCAGATCGAGGAACCGGTAGGCGTCCAGCAGTTCGGCGGGACTGGCCAGATCGGCCTTTGTCAGGCACAGCAACGGATGCAGCCCACCGGCGTAGGCCGCGACGAGACAGCGGTCGATGAAACCGGTGCGCGGCGGCGGATCGGCCAACGCGGTCACGATCACCAACTGCGCCGCGTTCGCCACCACGACCCGTTCGAACGGATCGGTGTCGTCCGCGGTGCGGCGCAACACGCTGCTGCGCTCGGCCACCCGCACGATCCTGGCCAGCGTGTCCGTGGTGCCGCTGACGTCCCCGACCAGATCGACCAGATCACCGACGACCACCGGCGTGCGGCCCAGTTCCCTGGCCCGCATGGCGACCACCAGCCGGTCCGGGTCCTGTTCGACCGCGCAGGTCCACCGGCCCCTGTCCTTGCCGATCACCATCGCCGAGGTCGCGCCCGCGTGGTCGGGGCGCCGCTTGCTGCGCGGCCGGGTGCCCTTGCCCGGCCGGACCCGGACGTCCGACTCGTCCAGGCGCCGCCAGTCCCGAGAACTCATACATGCACCGTGAGGCCCAACATCCTGGCCCACATCCCGGGGAAGTCCGGCAGCGTCTTGCCGGTGGTCGCGATGTCGTCCACGGTCACGCCGGGCACCCGCAGGCCGATCACCGCGCCCGCCGTGGCCATCCGGTGGTCGGCGTAGGCGCGCCACGGCCCGCCATGCAGCGGCTGCGGCCGGATCACCAGGCCGTCCTCGGTTTCCTCGGCCGCGCCGCCCAGGCCGTTGATCTCCGTGACGAGGGCCGCCAGCCGGTCGGTCTCGTGGCCGCGCAGGTGGGCGATGCCGGACAACCGGGATACCGAACCCGCGACGGCCAGCGCCGCGAGCACCGCCACCGACGGGGTGAGCTCACCGACATCGCGCAGGTTGACGTCGAAACCCGGATAGGACTGCGGCCCGCGGACTTCCAGGAACGAATCATCCTGTTTAACAACGCAATTCAATTGCCGCAGGATACTCAGGATCGCGTCGGCGGGTTGGATGCTGACCGCCGGCCAACCGGTGATGCGAATTGTGCCCGCGCTGACCACGGCCGCGGCGATGAACGGGACGGCATTCGACAGGTCCGGTTCGATGTGCCAGTGTCGCGCCGCGACGGGGCCCGGTCGAACGCGCCAGCGGTTCGGGGTCGTGTCGTCGACCTCGACGCCGGCTTGGCGCAGCATGGCGACCGTCATCGCGATATGCGGCGCCGACGGCAGGGCCTGACCGACATGCTGCACCGTCAGGCCGTCGGTGAACGATGCTCCGGCCAGCAGCAGTCCCGAGACGAACTGCGACGATGCCGAGGCGTCGATCTGCACCGCCCCACCGGCGACCGATCCGGCGCCGCGCACCTGGAACGGTAGGCCCTCGCCGGCCACGTCGACGCCCAGGCCGCGCAGCGCATTCAACAACGGCGCGATCGGGCGGACCCGGGCCTGCTCGTCGCCGTCGAACGTGACGGCAGCCAGGCCCAGCGCCGCCAACGGCGGGACGAAACGCAACACCGTGCCGGCCAGGCCGCAGTCGATGCGGGCATCGGGCGGCGGGGCGATCGTTCCGCTGACCGCGAGCTCGTCGGCCGGTCCGTCGACCCGCAGGCCCAGCGCTTCGAGTGCACCGATCATCAGATCGGTGTCGCGGCTGCGCAGCGCGCCGCTGATGGTTGAGACGCCGCCGGTGGCCGCGGCCAGCGCCGCGAGCACCAATGCTCGGTTGGTCTGGGATTTCGAGCCGGGCACCGTCACCGTCGCGTGTACCGGCCGCGAGGTGTACGGGGCGGGCCAGGTATTCACGTGCTCCATCCTGCCCGGTCGGCATGGGTGAGGGCGGCTCGGCCCGATGGGTTGTTGATGCCGACTTATTAACAGTTGGGCGTTGATCCACAGGTCGGGGTTCGGGCCTTGGACTCACGGCGAGATTGTCGGGCTGCTATTTAGCGTCGAGGTATGGGTTCATCGATCAGCGCCGAGCAGGCACGGGAACAGATCCTGACTGCTTTGGATGCGATTGATACTGCCCACAACGTAATGCGGGAGACATCGTCGGGTCTGGTGGGCAACGCGTTCCGCGTCGATGTGGCTGAGCGGTTGGAGACCCAGGAGCGCGCCAACCGTGGGTTGATGTACCGGTTCTTCGGCGAGATCGCCGACCCACCGGACGAAGCTGGGGCCATAGCGGTGGTGCGATCTGCGCTGTGGAAGCGACTGCACATCACTCCTCACGAGATCGCCCGCCGGTTCAAATTGGCCGCCCGGATTCGGCCGCGCCGGTCGCTGACCGGGCCGGCGGTGGCCCCGGAGTTGGCCGAGTTGGCCGCCGCGGTGGCGGACGGCACCGTCGGTGACGACCACATCAAGGCGGTATGCAGGGCGGTGGATGTACTGCCGGCCTGCGTTTCGCCCGCCGACATAGCGGCGGCTGAGCGCACGTTGGTCGATCACGCCGGCGCCGTCGATTCCGGCATCGTGGTCAAACTGGGTCAACGCATCGCCGACTACCTCAACCCTGACGGCCTGTTCAGCGACGAGGACCGCGCCCGGCGCCGCGGCCTGCACCTGGGCCCGCAAGGCCCCGACGGGATGTCACGGCTGACCGGGTTGCTTGACCCGGAGACCCGCGCCTACTTCGAGGCCATCGATGCCGCGGTACGCCCCGGCCGCCACCAACCCGACACCGCCGCCAACGGCCCCGACGTTGAGGCACGCGACGACCGCACCCCGGGCCAACGCTGCCACGACGCACTCAAACTCGGTTTGCGCACCGCGATCGCATCCGGCGGCCTCGGCGTGCATCGCGGTCACCCGGTTACCGTGGTCATCACCACCACCCTGGCCGAACTTGACCAGGCCGCCCACGCCGCCGTCGACTCCTCAATCCCGATGCCGGCGCCCGCGCGCACCGGCGGTGGCTCCCGGCTGCCGATGCGGGACCTGATCGCGATGGCGTCAACCGCCATTCAATACCTGGCGGTGTTCGCCAACCACACCGAACGCCCGCTGTATCTGGGCCGCCAGAAACGCATCGCCACCGCCGACCAACGGTTGATCTGCTATGCCCGCGACCGGGGATGCACCCGGCCCCACTGCCTCGTACCGGGCTATCGCTGCGAAGTGCACCACGCGGATGACTGGGCGCGTGGTGGCCGCACCGACGCCGACAAACTGTTCTTCGGCTGCGGAGGCGACCACACCATGGCCACCCGCGGCCAGTTGCAGACTCAGGTCACCAACAGCGGGCGACTGGGCTGGACCGATGGCACCGGCCCACCCGAAATCAACCACGCCCACCACCCCGACGAACTCCTACGTGGAGATCCCGACCCACCCGATCAGAAGCGATAACCTCTGATCGTCAGCGGATCAGAGCTCGGCTGGCACCATCGAGATATGTGCGGACGATTCGCGGTGACGACCGACCCGGCGGTGCTGGCCGAAAAGATCGAGGCGATCAACGAGGCTCGCGCGGCCGAATCGACGGGCCCGAACTACAACGTGGCGCCCACCACGACCATCACCACCGTGGTCCGCCGCCACGACGAACCCGACGACGAACCCACCAGGCGAGTCCGGTCCATGCGCTGGGGGTTGATACCGCCGTGGGTTAAGGCAGGGTCCGACGGTGCCCCAGAGTCCAAGGGTCCGCTGCTGATCAACGCCAGGGCTGAGAAAGTCACCACCTCGCCGGCGTTTCGAACGAGCGCCAAATCCAAACGCTGCCTGATCCCGATGGACGGCTACTACGAATGGCGCGCCAACGGCGATACCGACTCCGGAAAGAAAGCCCGCAAGACGCCGTTCTTTCTGCACCGCGCCGACGGCGAGATGCTGTTCATGGCGGGGCTGTGGTCGGTGTGGAAATCGGCCAAGGATGCGACGCCGCTGCTGAGTTGCACCATCATCACCACCGATGCCGTCGACGGGCTCGCCGAGATCCACAACCGGATGCCGTTGATCGTGCCCGAGCGTGACTGGGACCGCTGGCTGGACCCCGACGCTCCGCCCGACCTCGACTTCCTGGCCGCCCCGCCGAGCGTCGACGGCATCGAAATTCGGGAGATCTCAACGCTGGTCAACAGCATCCGCAACAACGGGCCAGAGCTGCTCGAGCCGGCCGAGCCCCAGCCCGAACAAGCCACGCTGCTCTAGTTGTCGGCCGCGAACAATGGTCCGCACAACTTTGTCCGTCAGCAACGGTTCCAGGCGCGCAACGGGAACTAGCATGCGTGTGTGAGTGCCTCCTATACATACACATTCGATGACATCCGGAACCGTCCGGTCGCGGTGATCGGCGCGGGGACGCTGGGACGGCGTATCGCACTGATGTTCGCCAGCCGTGGCGGAACCGTGCGAATCTACGCCCGCCGCGACGAACAGCTGGTCGCCGCGGAACAGTATGTGGCCGAAACCCTTCCGAGAGTCATCGAGAATCGCGGTTTCGGTGAACCGGGCGTCGCGACCACCACGACATCTCTCGCCGAGGCGCTGGACGGCGCGTGGCTGGCTGTGGAGTCGGCCCCCGAAAAGCTCGAGATCAAGATTCCGCTGTGGGGCGACATCGACAAGTCGGCCCCGTCCGACACCATCTTCGCGACCAACTCGTCGTCGTACCCCTCGCGTCTGATGGCCGAGCAGGTGCGCGACAAGACGCGTTTGTGCAACACGCACTTCTACATGCCGCCGGAGGTCAATGCCCTCGACCTGATGTCGGACGGCGAGACCGACCGCGGCCTGCTCGACACCCTGCTGACCGTGCTGCCCGAGTTCGGCGTCTACCCGTTCGAGGCACGTAAGGAGTGCACCGGCTTCATCTTCAATCGGGTCTGGGCAGCGATCAAGCGTGAGTCGCTGGCAGTGGTCGCCGAGGGGGTGGCCCGTCCGGAAGACGTCGACGGGATGTACAAGCTCAACTTGGGCGCGCCGGCCGGACCGTTTCAGTTGATGGATCTGGTCGGCCTCGACGTCGCTCTGGACATCGAGAACCACTACCTCGACGAGTTCCCGCAGCTACCCAAGGGCCCGCGGGACTTACTGCAGTCCTACGTTGATGCCGGCAAGCTCGGTATCAAGACCGGCGAGGGCTTTTACTCGTATCAGTAGCCGGGGTCCGCATCATCGCAATCGAGGTGCCCAGGTACCACAGCACGGTCGTGACGGCTGGCGCCCAGGCAGAGAAGCCCCCCTCCAGGCAGAACGGCCCGGTACGGAAGAACACGCCCGCGGTCGCGACCAGACTCACTGCCACCGCCAAGACCGCCAGGTACGCCGTCCAGCGCGGCAGGACGGCGGAGGCGAACACGCAGAACGCGTAGGCGAAAGCCGTGGCCGCCATGATGAAGCCCCACAGGCCGATCAGCACACCCTGGAAGTGCACCCCCACCGTGAAGACCACCCCGGCAGGCAGGCTATCCGCTGTCTGCGCGAAGGCGATCTGCATCGCATACGTGACGACTTGGAGTCCCACGATTGCTGTAGTGCCCAACACGAAGAGGTCGCTGAAGAACCCATCTGCTTTACGAAGGATCCGGCGTACCGAAACGGCGAACGTCAACATCAGCGGCGCGGCCAATGCGTACAGCCATGCCTGCGTGACGAGCGCGCCCTGGTGCTCGACGAAATAGTTCTGATAGGTGGAGGCTTTTCCGTCCGCTCGCGGGGGGGCGCCCGGGAGTGCCGCAGCGACGAGCGCAGTCAGGACGAACCCGATTCCGGCAATCGCACCGATCCGAATCGACCGACCGTCTCGCATTGCGCGAGCGTAACGCCCCGGCGAAAATCTGGGCCGAATTTCGCCGGGGCGCTACGCTCGGCGCGCCAAGTTCAGTTGTTGTCCTGGTGCGCGAGGTAGTCGAGCGCGAGTCGGGCTGCGTTGGCTCCGCACATGCCGTGCGCCCCGGGTCCGGGTGGGGTGGCAGCCGAGCAGATGTACATACCAGGCACCCCAATGCGATACGGCGACAGCGTGATTCGCGGACCGAATGTCAGCTGGCGAATATCCTTGGCGCCGGTCATGATGTCGCCGCCGACGTAGTTGGGGTTGTAGGAAGCGAATTCGGTGGTGGTCCGGACGGCCGTCCCGACGATCCGATCCCGGAAGCCGGGTGCGAACCGCTCGATCTGAGCAATGATCGCATCGGTCGCGTCGCCCGAAAAGCCGTTGGGCACATGGGCGTAGCTCCACACCGGGTGAACGTCGCCGACCGATCGCTGCGGATCTGCCAGATATTGCTGCCCGACCAACACGAACGGCCGCTCAGGCATCCGTCCGGCGTGGATATCCCGCTCGGTGGCGGCCAGTTCGCGATAGTTACCGACCACGTGCACCGTGCCCGCCCGACGCGCGTCAGGGTTCGTCCAGGGCACGCCGCCGTCGACGGCGAAGTCGACCTTGAATGCACCCGGACCGCGCCGGAACTTGCTGAAGGCACGCGAAATTCGGCGCGGCAGACGGTCGCCGAGGATGCCGGCGATCGCGCCTGGCGCCAGATCGAACATCGTGACATCTGCCGGTGGCAGCTGCGACGCGTTCTCGATCCGGACTCCCGTCTCGATCTTGACGCCCAGGTCGGTCATCAGCGCCACCATCGCGGTGGTGATCGACCGCGATCCGCCTTCGGCCACCACCCAGCCGTGCCGATGCCCGGCCGAGATGATGCCCATCCCGATCGCCGAGGTCATCGGGTAGTGCAGCGGCCGGAAGGCGTGGGCCGCAACGCCTCCGAACAGGGCACGGCCCTCCTCGGTGCGGAACACCCTGGCGAGCGTGGACGCGGGAAGCACGGTGGGTGCGCCGAACCGGGCCAGCATCAGTGGGTGGTGCGGGATCCGCAGCAGCGGGCCCATGATGTCCTCGTTGAGCGCGTCGAATCGCGACGCTGAGTAGCCGAACGCGCGCTGCCACCGAGACCCGTCGCGGCCGAGGCCGGCCGCGGTCTGCTCAACCGAGCGGTACAGCACGCCGGCGCTGCCGCCGTCGAGTGGGTGGACACAGTCCACATCCGGCCAGAGCCATGTGAGGCCGTAGCGGGCCAGGTTGAATTTGCTGAGGAACGGCGAGCCGACGGCCATCGGATGGATCGCTGAGCAGTGGTCGTGCAAGAGGCCGGGAAGGATGGCTTCGCTGCTGCGGGCGCCTCCGCCGACCTCGTCGGCCGCCTCAACGACAGTGACCGAAACACCTTCGGCGGCAAGGGCTATGGCGGCGGCGAGCCCGTTGGGCCCGCCGCCTACCACCAGTGCCGTGCTCATGCCAGCGCTCCGTGACCGTGGTCCTGGTCCTTCCGGACAGCCGGGTTGCTGCCGCTGAGGGACCATTCCACGCTGGTCGGGATCGGACCGTTGGGCAGCCAGGGCTGCTCGGCCACCGCGTCGGCCACCTTCCACGTGCCCCGCTCGACCACGCCGAGCGCGGCGTCGATGAGCTGGTAGTGCTGCACACCGCTGCCGAAGGCCTCCGACTCCACCCAGGCGACGACGCACTCGCCCGGCTCAAAGCCGGCTTCGCGCTGCACGGCCTGGATCATGTCTGCATCGTGCAGGTGACCGTCGCCGAAGTTGAACCCGGTCAGGGAGTTGCAGATGAACTCGCCTTCGCGCACGGTCCGGGTATCGATGTCGGGCAGGTGGGTCAGCAGCAGCGAGAAGAGACCGCGGCCCTGGCTGTGCATAGTGCGCCACGCGATGGTTCGCTGCGCGGTGATCTCGGCCCAGTGCGGTTCGTAGCCGAAGTCGATGAACTGGTCGACCTGGTTCCGCGCCGAGCGGGTGACCCGGTCGAGTTTCGCCTCGGCACCCGGTGCGAAAGCCCACACCGCGGAGGCCCAGTTGCCCGCGTACTGCCGTAGCGAAGGCAGGAAGGAGACCTTGTCGGGTCGCAGGTTGCCCAGCACCGGGAAGAACAGCAACGCGGCGGCGATGACGAGAGCCAGCCAGGGCGGCGACATGTTCCACGGGGCGTATCCGCTCCAGTTCGGGAAGCCAAGGAACAGGAAGACCGTGGTGTAGGCGAAGACCACGTTCCATTCCAGCGGTACCGCCAGCGGGAACGTCGAGATGATGAACAGGTGGAAACCCACCATCAACACCACCGCGGCCAGCGTCACCCACTTGTTGGTGGAGAAGAACAGGACCAGCGGGGCCGCAATTTCCACCGTAGTGCCATTGACGTGTGCCATGAAGTCGGCCAGCCGCGACGGCCGCAGATTGCGCGGGAAGTCTCGGTAGTGGGCCCGCCGCACCCATTTGGGAGCGAATATTGTGTTGCTGACCATCGGCGGAATGACGTTGGCGAAGTGCTTACCGAACTTCGAGAAGCCGGCGCCGACCCACACCAGCACGATCAGCATCTTGAGCGCGATGATCATGTCTGTGAATGGCAGAACGGCGAAGAAGAACAACGCCGGGAAGTACTGCTCGCCGCGGGCGGCCAGGAAGATGGTCTTGTCGCGCAGACCGATCAGCACCAGTAGCACCATCGGCGCCACCAGCAGCGCGGGACTAACCAGCCCAGATATGTTGGCCGGCAATGCTTTCGACAGTGAATCGCTGTGCACACCGCGCTCCAGTAACGCGACGGTCAGGCTCACCAGCAGTGCCAGGTAGAGCCCGATGTCGAACCAGTTGCGTCGGTCGCCGTTGGTGAACGGCATCCACTTCCATGGCCGCAGCCGGATGGTTCCCGGTCGAATCCAGAACAGGATGCCGCCGGTGAACGGCTTGATCTTGCCGGCCAGCGGACCCCACGATCCGGCGATGCCGATGGATTCCAGTAGCACGGTCCACAGGATGACCTTCTCGTAGACGATCGGTTGGTTCCACCACTGCGACACATGCCAGAAGGCGGGCAGTCCCGACGTCAGCGTCGCTACCGTGATGCCGCCGATCGCGAAGAACACGACCAGCTTCACGATGTACATCGTGTGGACCATCCGCGGTGCGCCGAAGCCGTTCTCCGCCCATTCGACGGCGAGGATTCGCATCCGCTCCATCAGCGGCTTCTTCAGGAAGGTGTCCGGATCAACGTCCGGAAGATAGGGCTTGATGAATCCCATGTGTCTGCGCTCCTTCTGACCGTCGTTGGCGAGAGTATGCATAAACAGTAGAAATGACGCGTGGCTTTACACAGTCGCGAATCGACAAAGCCGCGTGCCGCTGTTATCGCTCAAAGACAACCCAGCGTCTAACGTCATTGAGGTGAAGAAATCGGGCCTCGACAACGGAGTCCAGGTAAGCAGTTATGTCGCCGAGGTCGCGAGCCGATTGCAAGGCCGCTCGGTGGCGTCCGCGCTCCGCCAAGCCCTCGAGGATCAGATCCCCGAACTGCGCGGCGATGCGGCGCTGGTGGAGTTGCTCGGGACCAGCGTTGAGGGCAACGTCGATACGGTCTTGCACGCGTTGCGCTACGACATCGCTGTCGAGCGTGTCGAGGCGCCCACCGCAGCGCTGGAGTACGCCCGCCGGTTGGCACAGCGCGGAGTGCCCGTCAACGCGCTGGTTCGCGCCTATCGGCTCGGTCAGCGCCAGATAAATGAAGTCGTTTTCGCCGAATTGCGCGTCATCGATATCCCGGACGCCATGCGCGTGGAGGTGATCGAGGCGATCACCGGCACGTTGTTCGAGTACATCGACTGGATGTCGCAGCAAGTCGTCGCTGTCTACGAAGACGAACGTGAACGCTGGCTAGAGAACCAGAACAGTCTTCGTGGTCTGCGGGTGCGCGAGGTCCTGACCGCCAACAAGACCATCGATATGGATGCGGCAATCACGTCGATTCGTTACCCGCTTCGGTGGCACCATCTGGCGCTGGTGATGTGGTACCCGGACCCGGGTGCCGAAGGCGACGAGCTTGCCCGGCTGCAAAAGTTTCTCCGCGAACTGGGCGAAGCGGCCGGCGCCGCTGGCAACCCGCTCTTCGTTGCCGCCGATCGAAGCTGCGGCTGGGGGTGGCTGCCGTATCGCGGGGTGGTGGCCGATGCTGTGGAGAAGGTCCGCCAGTTCGCGCAGACCCGACCGAATGCACCGAGCGTGGCGATTGGCACGATGGCCGGCGGCGTCGACGGCTTTCGCCGCTCACACCGGGAGGCGGAGGAAGCCCGCGGCGTCGCGATCGTCAGCGCGCGGCCCAATTCTTCGACGCCGACGGTGATCGCCGCCTCCGATCCAGGGCTGTCCGTGGTTGTGCGTCTTGGTGGCGACGTGGCCGATACCCGCGATTGGGTGGCCTCGGTACTGGGTGACCTCGCGCTCGACAACGAGAACGACGCGCGGCTGCGTGAGACGCTGCGGGTATTCCTGAGCTGCGGCTCGAGCTACAAGGCGGCCGCCGAGGAACTCAACTTGCACTTCAACTCGGTGAAGTATCGGGTGGGTCGCGCGGTTGCGCGCCGTGGCCGGGAAATCGGCAGCGACCGGCTCGACGTCGAACTGGCGTTGCTTGCCTGTCACTGGTACGGCGCCGCGGTTTTGCAGCCGGATGCCCCATAGACCAGTCGGGGCCGCACCCTTTTGGGTGCGGCCCCGACTGGGGTGGACGGAGGTCAGGCGGCGGCTGGGACGGCGAAGAAGCGGCGAGATGCGGCACCGGCCGGTCGGTGGTTGCCCTGCATGACGTTCACGATGGTGACGGCGGCCGGGATGAGCACGGGGGACAGGATCATCAGGAAGATCATGAATGGGACCAACATGGCTTTACCTTCTTTTCTTTGCGAGGGACTCGGTTGGATGTGTTGTGACACTTGCTGATTCGAGATCATTTAGTTGTCCAACTACGCTGCTGCGTTGCGTTCGTGATGAAATGTAGCTAGATCAATGCGGCGCAGCGACGTCGTGAACCAACCAACTTCCGGCGCATCGTTGTCTTCCGGCGACAAAGCGCCTGCGATATGGGTGGGCTGCCGACCGTGGACCAGCCATTTACAGCCGCGGCCTCGGCCCGGCATTGTTCGTGACCCCTTTGTAAGGCGCTCAACTCTGTCGCCAGGAACAATCTCTTCGCGTCGGCCACGAACTATCGTTTTCACATGACAACCAGCGAAAAGACCGTTTTCGAAGGTCCACTACACCAGCTCGCTCGTAACACTTGGCAGTTGCTACTCCTGATCGGCATCCTGGGCGTGTCACTCGGTGTCATCGTGCTGGCCTGGCCGGGCCCGTCACTGGTGGTGGCGGGTGTCCTGTTCGGCATCTACTTGGTGGTATCCGGAGTTGGGTATGTATTGGGCGCTTTCGGCTCGCACGCCGGTGCCGCAATGAGAGTGTTGTCGTTCCTCACCGGCGTGGTGTCGCTGGTGCTGGGGTTCTTCTGCTTCCGCGACAAACTCGAGTCCATCCTGCTTTTGGCCCTGTGGATCGGCATCGCCTGGCTGTTCCGAGGGGTGACCCTGCTCGCCGCGGCGCTGTCCTTCGACCACCTGCCCGCACGCGGCTGGCAGGTGCTCTCCGGTGTGATCATCGTCATCGGCGGCGGGGTGCTGATCATCTCCCCGCTCGATTCGATCGCGATCCTGACCTTGGTCGCCGGCTGCTGGCTGATCGCCATCGGCATCGTGGATGTGATCAGCGCGTTCCAGGTTCGCCACCGGCTGAAGGCGTTGACCCCCAGCTAACCGACGTAGGCACGCAGACATACGGGCGCGTCGCTCAAGGCAGGCGGTGCTCGACCGCGAAGGCCAAGGGTCGGTCCGCCACAATGTACGCAATCTAACTTGCGCAATTTAGATTGCGGAGTTGGCCTGGCGGCATGGCCCGACCGGTGTCCCGATCCGCCGCCGCCACCGCGCGCGAGGTAAAGGTGGTGTTCAGTGGCCGCGGCGACCTCGAAACGGCTATGCGGGTAAGCACCCACTTCTCGAAGCCACCTTCGTGCTCGGCTCCCCCGATGCCAATGACGTCCGGCCCAGCAGTCGGCCAGACCTCCATGATGTCGGCGGCTTTCAGCAGCGTCCGGCGCTCGGCGAGCGTGAGGTTCTGTTCGATGGCTGCTTCGAGCCAGGCTTCCCGCGCGGGGGCGATGGTCGAGATGAGCTTGCGCCCAGCGGATGTGGCCGACACGAGTGTCTTGCGGCCGTCTGTGGGGTCTGACCTGGCGGCGACGAGTCCTGCCTGACGCAAGAAGGCGACCGTCTCGGAGCGCTATCGCCTGGCGCGGTCACACTGGAGCGGTCCCGCTCGCAGAAATGCAAATCGAGACTGAATCTATCGACCCAAACTATACAGGCCTGCTGTACAGGCGGCCTGTATATCGTTTACACTGGGGCGCGACGAGGGGCTCGATACGGCACGGACTCCGAACCGTGGACGGCATTCCAATCTCTGCCCTTTCGAGGTGTCGGTCGGCCAAGAGCGAACGGAGATCGATGACATTCCGAACGAGAACCAAGCCTTCCTGCAACGCGACAACGTTCGGCGTCGACCGGCAGGACGGGGCATTCTCGTGGCGCTTCGTCAGCCCACTGTATGTCGCTGCGACGCTCAATCCGATCAACAGTTCACTGATTGCGACCGCATTGGTGCCCATCGCGCACGCGCTGAACGTGCCAGTGGGACAGACGGCGATCCTGGTATCGGCCCTGTATCTGGCCAGCGCGATAGCGCAGCCCGCTGCCGGCAAGGTCGCCGAGCAGTTCGGTCCTCGTCGGGTGCTGTTTGCCGGCATCCTTCTCGTGCTCCTCGGCGGGATCATCGGCGGTGTCGCGCACGACATCCCGGTAGCGGCCGTAGCCCGCGTGCTGATCGGGATCGGCACCTCGGCCGGGAGAAAGGGCCAACGATGCTGAGTGCAGCGTATGGAATGCTGGCGATGCTGCCGGTGATGTTCGGTGTCGCTGGGTACGCGATGGTGTCCCGATGACCACACACTCACCTAGCTCGGACGACGAATCAGCAAACAGCACTACCGATCCCGACGCGCAGGCAAGACGCGCGAACGATGGCGAACCGAGCCCAGGGTTTCCTTCTGACCTGACGATTGATGAGGATGCGGTCGA
>Ga0137412_10001752_pt1 | contig 16978 bp, 15 predicted proteins | sample CZODoug2_1_16fun_FD_122160 | JGI IMG/M metagenome (GOLD analysis project Ga0137412, IMG submission 122160) | Vadose zone soil fungal communities from Angelo Coast Range Reserve, California, USA - CZODoug2_1_16fungal (Hybrid Assembly) | ecosystem: Environmental > Terrestrial > Soil > Vadose zone...
GACTTTTCTTCGAATCGTCATCCCGCTCTATCTTTTTGTTTGAGCATGATCTTTTCGGAAAACCGGTACCCACTTTTTCTGGATCATGCTCTAGCATTCGAGAGGCCCTTTTTGCGCTACGCTTCGAGCGTAATGGAGCATTCGTGGTGCTATCGCTTTGGTCACAAGTACCACGCGAGCACCGCTTTAAGCACAGCGTTGTCGATGACCGGCAGGACGATGATCTGGTTCATTCCGGAAACACGCGCAAGCGATGCCGCAATCGACGCATCGTGTTTCAGATCTTCGCAAATTGCCGGCATGCCGGTTGCCCAGGCGCCGCCGATTGACCCCTCGCCTCTGCCGATCGTTTTTGAACTGTAGAGCGTGTCGAGATCGGTTTGCTTGCTGCAATCGCCTGATCGGAACACCAGGGCATTTCGAGCAGCGTTCGGTGTCCAAATCTCGAAGCGTTCGGCGATTGGCGTGGCTTGCGCTGACAAAAACGTCATGACCCAAGTCTGATCAACGGATGTCCTGTAAGGGATGCCTACACCACAATTGATGCCGATTTCGGATGCCTCCTCCCAACGCAAGAACTGTTTCGAATTGTAAACATCCTTGATAATCAGCGGCATGTTTGCCTTCCACGTGCGGCCGGGTAGACCGAATCCGCGCGGAAATTTCGTATGCCGCGAATTGAATTCGAACATGTCGGCGGTTCCGTAGTAGCCGTCGACAAGCCCCATTTCATGGGACACCTCGGGATCGTTGTGCCACAACTCGATGGCGCCCACGTGCTTCTCGTCATCGCCGCAGAACAGCACCATGACGGCCATCAGGAATTCGCCTGCGAATACCGGTAGAGCGACACCGCACGTCAATCCCGCCTCTTTCGCTTCGTCCTTGCGCTTAAAGTAGCTACCGGAAAATTCGGTGAGGATGATTGGGTGACCTGAAGCCCACGCCTTGCCGGGGAGGCCCTCGTTGTAGGCAAACAGAGTATCCTCGCTGAGGGCCCTGAATTCCGAGTACTCGTTGCTGCAGAGGCCGCCGCCATACTCTAACCGCGTACGCGTGCGGTCAGGAACCCACAGTTCGACGACTCTGATGAAGGTCTTCATAAATTGATCCGATCGAACAACGATCTCAAGAGGATGATCATGGGCAATTGAAGCGCACCTGGCTCGCATAAATAGCAGCCACACTGCTAATGACTTGAGCAGCGTCTGAGGTAGCAAGCTGGCGCACGATTGAGAGCCACCCCGCCGCTTGGGTGGAACCGCCCCTGCGGGGCATGATCCGAATCTTACTGGAATTTGCGCGCGATCAAATGGTCCAGCGATAGCAGGCCGGGGCCCCGCGCGATCAACACAAGAAAACAAGTCGCCCACACTCCATGGGTCGGCCAGGCGCCGGGATAGACGAAAATCTCGATCACTGCCGTCATGCATAGCAGTGCCAACGCCGACAATCGGGTTGCGAGCCCAATAACAAGCAGGACCGGGAAGAAATGCTCGGAAAAGGCGGATATGTAAGCGGCGATCGTGGGATCGATCAGGGGAAGCTGATATTCATTCTCGAAGAGCGCGATGGCGCTGGGCTTGAGGTGCCAGCCCGCAACCTTTGTCTCACCGGACTGCCAGAACACAGCGGCCGGAAAAACGCGCGCCGCGAGCGCGATGAACCAATGGGGGATGCGATCCAGAGCAACGATACCCCGCTGGATGATCCGCACCAGAATCGATTCGGAGCTCGCTGCAACAGGGAGTGCGTTGGTCATGACGGCCGGCACTTCTTCGGCTCCGGATCAACGATATCCCGCACGAGGCCCGAGCCGATAAGCTCCGCGAGGTTGCCGGTGAGGTCGAAATCCGGATCGTCGGCAAGCGCGGCTTCAGCCGCCTCGCAGAGCCTGCGGCCTGCGGCGAGCGCGAGCAGGAATGCCGCGCCACCCGGCGGCAGCATGCGGACTTCCACTTCGAGATAGGGACGAGAGACAAGCGCGTCCTCGCCGCGCCAATTCTCGATGGGCGCAAGCTCCCGCTCGCCGCTGTTCATCGCCCAGATCGTCAGGATCGGATAGGCCGAGCGAACGACCTCGGTCGAGGGATGGATATCGATGTGGATATCTCCAACAGCGGCGGCGTCGAGCGCCGCAAAATGCTCCGCGCCGAGAGGTGTGGCGTCGGCCGCATGATAAGAGCGTGTGCGCGCGGCTTCAAGCCGCGCCACGTCTGCAAGATAGGGAAGCCCACGCGCCGGTTCGAACCTGGCGATGAAAGCGGGAAGATCGTCGCCATAAGTTGCGAGCAGAGGCGAACGCGGCGGCTGCTCTTTCACGAAGACCCGCGCCATCGCTGCGAAGAATTCTTCGCCTACGATTTTTTCGACCACGGCGAAGCGGCTCTTGAGTGCTTTCACCAAGCCCGCCACAACATTGTTGCGGTAGACGGCAAAGCGTCGCGCAGAAACTGCCGCATTATGCGCATTGATGCCGAAAGGAATTGGCCGATCGGCGTCTAACAGCGCCTCCGCAAACGATGTCTCGAACGGTGCGGGCATGGCCCCTCTCATGCTGCAGACGCGCGTGACGCATCAGAAAGAATATCCTGCGCCGCAATCGCTTCCGCGCGCAGCGTCGGCCAATCGGGAACATCGTTGTCCCACTCGATCAGCGTCGGTATCGCCCCGGTGCGGCTGATGGCATGCGCGTAGAGCATCCAGACCGCTGGCGAAACCGGCGATCCGTGGCTGTCGATCAGCAGCGGGGCGCCGGCATCGTCCGTTTCTTCATCATGCCCGCCGAGATGAATTTCCTTCACCCGATCCAGCGGAAACGACTCCAGATATGGCAGAGGCTGAGTGCCGTGGTTTTTTGCCGACACGAAAACGTTGTTGATGTCGAGCAACAACCCGCATCCGGTTCGCTTCGATATCTCGGCAAGGAAGTCGACCTCCGCGATCGTGCTTTCGGAAAAACGAATGTAAGTGGATGGATTTTCGAGCAACATCTGGCGTCCAAGCGCCGTCTGTGCCTCGTCGATATGCTCGGCGACCCGCGCCAGCGTCTGCTGTGTATAGGGGAGCGGCAGAAGGTCGTTGAAGTACACGCCGCCGTGCGACGACCAGGCGAGATGTTCGGAGAAACTCTCCGGCGCGTAGCGATCGCAGAGCGTTTTTAGCCGCACGAGATGGTCGCGATCGAGCGGCCGCATCGAACCAATCGACAGCCCGACGCCATGCACCGACAACGCATAGCGTTCGCGCAACGCGCCGAGCTGCGCGTGCGGCGGCCCGCCGGCGCCCATGTAGTTCTCGGCGTGAACCTCGAAGAATCCGACCGGCTGCGGAGCGGCGAGGATGTCGTGAAAATGCGCAGGCTTGAAGCCAACGCCGGTACACGCGGGCAGACTGGAAGTTCTAAACATGGGCAGGTTCCGGCTTTGCACGCTACCGAGGAAACATGAGGCGCACGCAGGACAGCGCGCGCCTCATTGCAACTCAGGACTTGATCGGCTCGAGCGAGCCGATGCCCTTCGGTGTCTTGATGGTTGTGCAAGTGCCCTTCGCCACGTATTTCCAGGCATTGCCCTGGTAGTCGGCATTCGCGGTGCCGGCACAGGTGGTGCCGGCGCCAGCCGCGCAGTCGTTGTCGCCCTTCATTGCGATGCCGTAGCATTTGTCCATGGTGGGCTGCGGCGGCTTCGGCGCGGCGAATGCCGGGGCAGCGATCATGGTGAGGGCGGCGGCGAAGGAGCCGGCGATCGTGGCGTTGGCGAAGGCGTTCTTGGAATTCATAGCAGTTTCCTTTCCCTGGAAAGTCGGGCGTTACGGGTCGACAACATGGACAAGGCTTTCACCGTCGGTCGGTCGAAGCGGCGGACGACGGCAGGGCTCATGGCGACCCCAGTATTGCTGTTACGCACGTCCCCGCTGTTGAATTACCAGTTACGCCCTCACAATCCCGTGATGGAAACAGAATTTTGCAATAAGCATCAGATCTAATTGCGATATCGCCTTCGCTGCGCCGCACGCTATTTGCTATGACCGACTCGCGGCCTATTTCGCTTTCATTGCGTTGGTCGCTTCCCAATCAGCTTCCGGCGGCGACGTCAGATATTGGCCGCATCGTTCGAGCATCATGCGCGCGGGTTGGTCCGATGCCCGCGCATCCAAAACCTGCTGGAAGAAACTTGTCGCATCCATAAAATTACGGGTGCGATAGGCCGCAAGACCGGATTCGTACAGCGCCACCCAGGCGGGAGCCATGGCTCCGCGTTCGGCGACGTCAAGCAATTCGTAGATTGCGATTCCGCCCGCCCGTCCATAGACCGTCAGCCGGTCGAGTTCGCGCGCATGGACGCGATCGCCGGCAAGGCGGCGCGTTTCCTCGCCGATGATGATTTCGGTGCCGTATTCCTTGTTGGCGCCTTCAAGCCGGCTCGCGATATTTACGGCATCACCGATCACCGTGTAATTGAGCCGGAATTCCGATCCGATATTGCCGACCAGCATGTCGCCGGAATTAACGCCGATACGCACCCGGAGCGGCCGCCCGCTGTCATCTTTCAATCCCGACGTCCGCAGGGCGCGCTGGCAGGCGAGTGCCGCCCGGCAGGCGTCGACAGCGTGATCGGCGTTAGCCGCGGGCGCGCCCCAGAACGCCATCACCGCATCGCCGATGAACTTATCGATCGTGCCGCCATGGCCGCTGACCTCACGTGACATGGTATCGAGATAACTGGAGAGCAGCGGGATGATCTGATCGCCGAGCCGTTCAGACAATCCGGTAAAACCGGCGATATCCGCGAACATAACCGTCAGATTCCGGATCGAGCCGCCGGGGCTTGGTTCGACACCTTCGCTGACCAGCGTCTTGACGAGATCCGCGGGTATGTATTTCCGAAATGCCGCAAGCCCGCCGGCCATGTCGGCGATGGCATTCGACAGATTTTCAATTTCAATCAGGCGCGAGGCGTGCCGGCGCACCTTTTCGAGATCGAAGCGTGCGACGTGCTTGAGTTCGTCGACGACGGTGATCAACGGCGTCGCGATAACGCGCCGGGCAAGCCATGCCGAAACCACGCCGGCGGCGACAATGAGAATAGCCAGCCCAATGAGTAATTGTCGTATCGTCCTTTCGATCGGACCAAGAAACTCCGCTTCCGGAATCACCGTCGCGAGCGTCCAGCCGGGAAAGGCGAGCGGCGTCAAACTGACCGCATAGGCGCTGCCCGCGGTGACAAGCCTCACCTGGCTCGCGATCTTCTTGTCGCTGTCGTAGGAGCTGCCGGCCTGCTTCACCGCGCCTTGCGCGATCGGCAGCAACGGCTGATCCGACCGCTGCATATTGACTTCGTCGGCATCCGGATCCGGCGCGGCGATGGCGCTCCCGTCGCGCCCCAGAATGAACGCCGCGCCGGATTTCCCGACCGAGAGCTGTGAGAGAAACTGGGCGAACCGCGTGTATTCGATAATGACGGCGAGAACGCCTTGGCGTTTCTGATACACATCGATCGGGCCGGCATAGGCAATCGATGGGCGCGCCCCCACCGGATGAACCGATACATTGAACCAGCGCGGTTCGTCGGCATGCATTCCCGCCCCGTACCATTCCTGATCGGTGACGACGTAATCGGTATCTTCGAATCGGCGCTTCTCGAACTCGATGTCTCCGACCACCACATCATATTGGTCAATGCGTCGCTTGATCGCGCCATTGACGGGCGCGATTTCCATCATTTCCAGTCCGAGATCGCCGAGCTTGTGGGCAGCAAAAAAAGCTCCGTCCGGCCAACCGAACGCGACCCACGATATGTTTGGCTGCGACTGCAACTGCGAGAGAAAAACGAACTCGCGTTTGTCCGCCTCGCGAGTCTCAAGCACGTGCTGAACAAATAACGTCCGGATCGCGGTATGCGCGGCGCGCGCTTCGGTGGTGATGGTGGCAAGTTCCTTTTCGACCGTGGAAACGATCTGTCCGTTGATGGTGTCTGCCAGGGCGTGGCTGTTCGCCTCCGCTGTCCGCCACCACAGGATGTGGACGCCGATTGCGCTCACCATGATCGATGCAAGGACGAGACCGGAAATTGTCAGGCGAATGCCAATTCGCATTATTGATGTAGCCTCCTGCTGCATGTATCGAAAAAAGCGTCAGCGATGTAAAGCCAATGTGTTCGCTTCGGCTACGTTTGCCGTAGCGAAGATTGGTCAACAACAAGGCGCTGTGGACGGGTGCGGCAAGTTCAGCATGTGGTTTGGGGCCAGCGAAAACGGTAATATTTTTGGAACAAGACTCGGCAGGAGGGCCAATCAATGGACCGAGCCGTTCCGGCAATTCACAAGTCCTTGCGCGCTTGCGTCTTCCTGCTAACCTGAACGCGGGGACGTCGCAGCCTCCCCGTTAAGTGGTAACACCCATGCAAGCGCTGCTCGCTTTCCTATGGAGCGAGCACATGGATGGGTTAGCCCTTGAGCTTCCGATATTTCTTCTGGCCACGTTTGCCGGCGCGCTGGTCGCGGGCCTCTCAGGATTCGCGTTCGGTCTGGTCGCGGCATCGCTCTGGCTCTACATTCTCTCGCCGGTGCAAACTGCAACGCTGATCGTGGCGTTCGGGCTGATCGTGCAGGGCTACTCGGTTTGGAAGCTGCGGCGCGCGCTGGACTGGCACAAACTTTGGCCGTTCGTCGCCGGCGCCGCGATCGGCGTGCCGCTCGGCGTCACGCTGCTGACATGGGCCAACCCGCACAGCGTGCGCGTCGGCGTCGGAATTTTCCTGGTTCTTTACAGCCTGTATGCGTTTTTTCGTCCCAGGCTGAAGCCGGTTACCGGAGGTGGTGCCGCGGCCGATGCGGGCGTCGGATTTGTGAACGGTGTTCTCGCCGGCATCACCGGCCTTGCGGGCATTCTGGTCACGATATGGTCTGGCCTGCGCGGCTGGCCCAAAGACGTGCAGCGCGCAATATTCCAGCCGGTTGCCGTGTGCATTTTTCTGATGAGCGCGCTTTGGCTTGGCGCCAAGGGAACCGTCACACCGGAAACGATTAAACTATTCGTGATCGGTCTGCCGTTCCTCCTGGCTGGAACATGGCTGGGCCTTCGACTTTTCGGACGAATTGACGAAGCCATGTTCCGAAAAATCGTCCTCGCCCTGCTGTTCATTTCAGGTGCGGTGCTGATCATCTGAGAACGCATTGACAGCGTAAGCCGCTGGCGTTTTATTCGGGGCATGGGGGCACAGCGATCCCCTCACGAGGCGACATGCCCAAGTATCGCGTCCCGTTTTCACGAGGGCGCACGCATGTCTTGTTACCATCCCGCCACATCCGAAAACTTGTCAACGCTGGGCCGCGCCGCATCGTGCATCGCGGGGTCTCTGCTCTGTGCGGTCCAGAACAATTTGGGACGCAAAAAGGAGAAAGCCATGAAACAACATCCCCTCACCCTATTCGCGCTGGGCGCAGCGCTGTTGCTACCGTTACCGGCCCATGCCGCTGACATCGACTGGAAGAAGGTTGACGCGGCCCTGGGCAAAACCGCCGCCGTGAGTGGCGAAGTTCACCGCTATGGACTGCCGCGATCCGACCTGCGCGTCACGCTGGACGGCATCGCCATCAAGCCAGCCCTGGCGCTGGGAGGATGGGTGGCTTTCGCGCCCATGCACGGCGAGGCCATGGTGATGGGCGACCTCGTGCTGCTTGATACCGAAATTACCCCGGTCATGAGCAAGCTGCTGGACAGCGGATTGGACATCACGGCCATTCACAACCACATTCTTCGGGCCGCTCCCGCAACGTTCTACATGCACGTCGCCGGGCACGGCGATCCCGAAAAAATGGCCGCGTCGATTCGTGCGGCACTTTCATCCGGCAGCAAGACGCCGTTCGATCCGCCGGCGACGACCGCCGGTCCGGCTCCCACAGTCGATCTCGACACCGCGAAGCTCGACGAAGCGATGGGCGCGAAGGGCACGGCCAATGGCGGTGTCTACCAGTTCGGGATTCCGCGCCGCGATCCGGCCACGGAAAGCGGGATGCAGGTGAGCGGGGCGCTTGGTGGCGCCAACGCGATCAATTTTCAGCCCACGGACAGCGGCAAGGCAGCCATCACCGGCGATTTTCTGGTTACCGGCGATGAGGTCAATCCACTGATTCGAGTCCTGCGCGCTTCCGATATCGAAGTGACGGCGATCCACAGTCACATGCTCGACGAGCAGCCGCGCATGTTCTTCATCCATTTTTGGGCCAACGACGACGCCGTGAAATTGGCGCGCGGCATCCGCGCCGCACTCGACAAGACCGCTGTCGCGCAGCACTGACCATCCAGCAAGGCAAGCGATGGCATCATCCCGCGCGGGTGCTACGACGACTCTTCGGGAGGCTTGATGTGCCGGAACGAATATAAGAGCGCCAGATCATAGGCGATCTTGAGCGTGCCGCAGACGACGAGGGGCAGACCGGAAAATGCCGTCGTCAAGAGCACGCCGGAAATGGCCGGGCTGATCGCCGAGGCAAGGCTGCGCGGCACGGCGGTCACGCTGGCGGCGGCGGGACGTTCCGCCGGCGTGACCACCGCCATGACGTAGGACGTGCGGGTCGGCACGTCCATTTGCGACAACGCCGAGCGTAGCAACAGCAGCGCGAGTGCGACGTAGAGGTTGGGCGAAAACGCCGCAAGTATCAGGAACACACTGGACGGAATGTGCGTGAAAACCATGGTGTTGACCAGGCCGACGCGCTTCGCGATCCAGGCCGCGACCGGATAGGAAAACGCACTTAGCGTGCTTGACCAGAAGAAAAACAATCCCGCCGCGGACAACGAAAGGTCGAAGCGCTGGAACAGCCACAGCACCAGCAGCGATTGGGCGACGAAACCGCCGGCGAAGGCGTCGACGCTGAAGAGCGCTGCGAGTTTGTAGACCGTTCCGCGCGAGGGCCCGAGCGGCGCATGCCGGCTTTGCTCCTCGCCGCGCGTATGTGGGACTCGACGATAAAGCACGGCACTCACAACGCCGAGCGCAGCGTAGGCATAGAACATCAGCCGGAAAGCGCCGAGCTTGGTGCCTCCTGCCGAAACGAGAAAGTCGGGCAATGAAGCGGCCAGGGAGCCGGCCGCTGTCGAAAGGGCGCCGATGAGGCTGTAGCGCGCAAACACGCGGGTACGTCTGTCGTCCGTAGCACCGCGCGCAAGCACCGCGTGTTCCAGCGGAACGAGTACGCCGAGATCACCGCCCGACGGGTTGACGGTGCCAACAAACGCCACCAGGGCAATCAAGGCAAAGTGCTCGACATTGGGAAATGCGAGGCCTGTAACGACCATCAAGCCCGCGCCAAACAGCAGAAGCGCGCGCAAGTCATGACGCGGAGCGATCCAGCCGACAGTCAGGGTCAGCAGCGCCGTTCCTAACAACGAAGCTGTTGCCACGATGCCGACGGCGGCCGCATCGTAACCGAGAATGGTCATGTAGGCCGGCAAAATGAGGATAGCAAAGCCGTCCCCGAACCCGCGCAGTCCGCGCGCCACGTAGAGCAGCGAGATGAGGGCTGTTTCGCCCGACGTCTTTGGTGCAGCCGAGAGGCTCGTCATGCGTCCCTTTCCGGATTTGTCAGCATCCATATTGGAGCCTATGGCAGCGTCGTAATGGTCATTTCGTCGAAGCGCGTCACGCGGTCGGCCTTGGTCCAGAGCGCGACCCCACCCGCTTCCGCGAACGTCCTGTCGATCACGCGGAAGAGCATCTTGCCATCATAAGAAACGGTGAACCGCTCACCTTCGGCACGCAGGCCGAGTTTATGCCATTGGTTTGGAGTAACTTTTGGATTGGCGCCGCCCAGTTGTTCGCGCCGGCCCTGGACGACGCGATAGAATCGGACGTTATCCTCAAGCGCGTTGGCGCGAACCACGTAGTAATTGTCGGCGTCCCGGAGCCGCACCGCGATGCCCCCGGCTTGATCGATCTTGCCGGCGACCGCCTTGAATCTGATTTCAACGTCGAGATTGGCAGCGGACAAGCTGTCATGGATCGCGAGCGGAAACCGATAATCGGTGCGATCGGTGCTGGTCTGCTCGATGGCACGTCCCGATGAGGCCGTTTGATCCTCGGTGACGGTCCACTCGGACGCCGCACCTTTTCCGGTCCGTGCAAAGGTGAATCCAGTCGGAGCTGATCCGAGCTTCATTTGGCCGATGGCAATCATGATGGCTCCCGTCTCTGCGAGCGCGCGCGGTCCAGCCCACGCGAGCAAAGACGCGGCGAGAGCAACGCTGAGAACGGAATGAATGAGGCTGAAAAATTTCGGCTCGCTACCGTCCATGCGCAATCCCCCGACACGTCGAGTGGTGCGCAGAGCTTGGACGGTGGGCCGTCTGACGGGGAGCCTGCCTTTTCCCCGTTCACGCAAGTTAATTCAAACCCCGGGGTTCAGCAAGCGCCATTCACGCGACGCGCAGTTGACGCTAAGAACTTAGTGAGGCGAAACCGCTGGCCAACTTTGCCTCCGCGAACTTGACGCCGACGTCGGGGCGTCAGGACCACACGACTTCGCCGTCCTCGAAAGCGCCGCTCGTTAGCGCGCCCGGTCGATCGCTCACAGGCCGGTGGAGGATTCGCCTTGCACGCATACACCGCATCTGCCGCGTCCACCGCATCCCGCCCTGCTTCCACGACAATCGCGACACGCCCTCCGGGGGGATGAAATTGGTAGGACAATATACCTACAAATGAGAGGGGAAACCACCTTGGATCTCTTAATTGACATTGTCAGCATTTATATTAGTATGGTCTGACATGGAGAATCTCAATGAGTGACGGTCCTCATAGAAGCCTGCCCATGCGTCGCCATTGGAAGGATACGGCAGAGCGAGCCGCAAGGCCGGTTCACTCTTCGGCCGAAGTCTGCGAAGCGCTGACTCACGCGTTGAAGCGAGATATCCTTGAGACTCCGATCGGGAGGATGCGGGATATCCTCGACAGCCGGAAACCTGATCTGTTCCACATCCACCAGCTTGAACAACTCGAACAGCTCCGGAGCGCTTGTCGAGGCTCTGCCGCAGCTAACCTGTCAATCGATTGCGCAATAGAGGCTATTCAAAGTGGCCTGAAAGGCCACGCCGCCATGGAGTCCACGCTTCGGAATGCTCTCGAAGAAACTATGCGAAGCGGGTTCCGCGGAATGAATGAACATTATCAACGAGAAGCAACTCCTCAAGAAACGCACAATCTGAGAACGCGTCTGGATGCGGCTCGTCGTCAACTCGATTGCGGAGCTGTCGCAAACGAACTCCTCTCCCCAACTAAACCGCTTTCACCTCGTTCTCTCAAACTGCCTCGTCACACCGGCCTTGATGAAGGTCCAGAACGGCTATGAACATTCACGCATATAATGTGACGATACCGAAGCGAGATATCGATGCGATCGAGTCTGCCCGAAGGCTTCGCAAAGATCATATTGGATTCAATCTCAAGAAGGATTTGGAGTTTTCGACCCGCGGGCTCGAATCCTACACCTTCTCTCGCTGGGAGCCGGTTCTTTACGACGCGATGGTCGTTGCAGCTACGGTCGAATTCGCGGATAAGTCGGTAAGGCGACCCCCGCGCGGCTGGGCGCGCGGCATTAACTTGCGCATACCGGTGCATGATCCGAAGCGGTGGGAGGCTCCTCCTGTTTCGAACGCGTTACATGACGCGCTCGGCTTTCTAACGGGCGACTTTTGGACGATCACTTTCGTCAAACGGTCCGGCAAAGCATCGCCGCCAGCCCAAGAGCGTCTTAATCTCGGTATCCCGACTGAAGCAGTCATCGCTTACAGCGAAGGCATGGATTCCCGAGCTGTCGCCGGGATCGTGGGCGCTTCCCTGGGCGACAAACTCGTCCGTGTTCGCGTCGGTTCAAACGCACTGGATCATCCCAGCCATCTCGGCAGAAAAGAACCGTTCGCGACCGTCCCTTACAAGGTCAAGGGCCACGTATCGAACCGGGAAACGAGCGGCCGAAGCCGTGGTTTCAAGTTCACGGTCATCAGCGGTCTAGCCGCATATCTGGCGGAAGCGGCGAAAATATTCGTTCCGGAAAGCGGTCAAGGATCGCTTGGGCCGGCTCTTGTCACGGTAAGCCACGCTTACCCTGACTATCGCAACCATCCACTCTTCACGATGCGGATGGAGAGGTTTTTGGCGGCGCTCCTAAGGACGCCCGTGCGATTTGAATTTCCCCGGATTTGGAACACCAAGGGTCAAACTCTTCGGGAATACGTTGACCTCGGCACCGGCGATGCCTGGATGTCAACGCGGTCCTGCTGGCGCAACAGCCAGTGGATTTCGTTGGATGGCAAGCTTCGCCAATGCGGTGCCTGCGCGGCCTGCATGTTGCGACGCCTGAGCGTGCACGCGGCTGGCCTAACCGAAAAACCGGATGTCTATGTCTGCAAAGATATGAACGCCCCGTCGATTCGCGAGGCGGTCGATCCCCGCTTCATGAAATGCAACGCGGCGTTCGAGCAGTACGCACTTGGGGGCGTACTCCATCTCGATGACCTCGCCGCTATGGCGGAGAACGATGAACAGGCGGCGGTCCGCCGTCAGGCCGTGTTACTAGCGCCGGCGATGAACTTCGGGGCCGACGAAGTGGAAAGGCGCCTCAGTGCACTACTTGCTCGTCACGCTCTCGAATGGAAGAACTATCTCAAGGACCTCGGCCCTAACTCTTTTGTCAGGAAATGGACTCGGACTAACCAATGACTGAGAACGCGGAAAGACTTTCGGATGTTGAAATCGGCGAACGGCTCCGACTTGCAAGAGAGATTGCAAAGCTCACGCAAGAAGAGGCCGCCGCGATTATCGATGCTGCAAGAACGACGATTGTTGCGATCGAGCAAGGAAAACGCCGCGTCCGGATCGATGAACTGCAAAAGCTCGCGGCTGCTTATGGCACGTCCGCCAATACGATCCTCAGACGGGAAGCTGTTCATCTCGACATGGTGCCCAGATTTCGAAAACTTCCGCAAAGTGAAGACAAAGCGGTAGAAAGCGCAACGCGGCTGCTCAACGATCTTGTTCGCGCCGAAATCGAGCTTGAAAATGCCCTTGGCGTAACGCAAGTTCGCAACTATCCGCCGGAACGACCGATCCTTCCCGGGAACGTCAGAGAACAGGCGGAGCAAGATGCGCAGGAGTTGCGCGATTGGCTCGGCCTTGGCCCCGGACCCGTCTCAGACATCGTCTCTATTCTCGATATGCAGCTTGGTATCCGCGTTTACGTACGACGCCTCGATGGAAAGGTCGCAGGATTATACGCTTATGACGACGCGGCTGGTGCCTGCATCCTCCTCAACCAAAGCCATCCACCAGAAAGGCTTACGTACACTGGCGCGCATGAAGGTGGTCATTTTATATCGACGCGCAGGCAACCCGAAGTTCTAACCAACGATGAGAAACCCAAGTCACGGGAAGAGCGCTATGCGGACGCATTCGCGCGCTGCTTTCTGACGCCTGCTCGGGCGGTCAGGCAACGATTTGCGCAGATAACGGCCGGGCAATCACATCTGACGCGGCGGCACATTATTTTGCTAGCGCACGCTTTTGGTATCTCCCGTGAGGCCATGGTTCGAAGACTCGAAGAACTCTCGCTTGCTAGGGAAGGCACGTGGGACTGGTTTAATGCGAATGGTGGTATCACGGATGATCAGGCTCGGCAGGTACTAGGCGAAGTCTCGAGCCCCTCGCTAAACCCTGTCCGGGCGCAGGGACACGTCCCGCCGCGGCTCGCTTTGCTCATGCGTGAGGCGTGGAAACAAGAAATGTACAGTGAAGGTCAACTCGCTCGACTCCTTCGATTGAACCGCCATGAAATAAGAGAGATTCTTGACGGCGCGGAAGTGGAGGAAAGCGAAGCTAATGAGCTCGTTAAACTTTCCAACTGATCCGCGAGTCACATTGGCTGGTGACGCAAGTGTTGTAATAAATTTGATAGCTACGGGACGCGCCAGCGAAATCATTGGCGCGCTATCTAATCCCTTTGCCGTAACCGACAACGCTTACACCGAACTCAAGGACGGCGAAAAAAAAGGGCATGATGATCATGCGCAACTCGTAGGACTGATTGCCGCCGGTTTGGCGAAGCGTGTAACGCTTGGCGCATCAGCGTTAAAAATTTACGAGTCTTTAATTGACGGATCGAACGTGCGCACCCTTGACGATGGCGAAGCCGCGACAATTGCATACGCGCATGAGGTATCTGGCGCAGCTCTTATCGACGAACGGAAGGCGAGAAGCCTCTGCGCAGCTTCCTTTCCCCGACTGATCGTCGTTTCAACCGCTGAACTGTTGATGCATTCTGCGGTTTCTGCGTCGCTCGGCAGACAGGGGCAGGCAGATGCGATTTTCAACGCCCTTATGATTGGACGAATGCGAGTGCCAGTCGAGCACATATCGCAACTACGAGGAATAATCGGAGACGAACGAGCCGCACGATGCTCTAGCCTACCGAAGGCATGGCGTAACCCGAAGCGCTAAAGCTAGGGTGCGCGAGCGCGCGGTCTTTTGAAGACGGTCCCCTCCCTTTCAACCCGCCCCTCCGTCCCATCGCGTGCCCAACGCTACCGCGTCTGTCGCGACGATCGCGATTCTGTCAAACGCAAAACGGAAACTCCAGGTTTTCTTGTGGACGTCGCAGCCCGGCTCGAGGCGATTGCAGAACCGGGCGGTATCTCGTCTCCGACGACGTGCAGCGGCAGGTCTCTCACGCGCGCCGTAAAATTTGCCGGATCACCTGCGTCCGAATAGTCCGCCCACCACGCCGCCGATCACGCCAACTGGACCGCCGACACCGCGGTGATGGCGAGCACCGCCGCGACGACGGGGCGGAGGGGCTTCAGCGGTTTCGTCGCTGGCACTGGAACTCGCGCGCGCCGCTGGCGCGGTTTCCGTGAGCAGCGCGTTATGCTGCAGCGTGTTGAGGAAGCCGGTCTTGGGATAGCCGCGTGCCGCCTGCCAGCGCGCGATGACAGCGCGGGTCGTTCCGTCGAACTTTCCGTTGGCCCTGGTGTCGAAGCCGAGACCCGTCAGCCGGCGCTGCACGTCTTTACGCTTTGCCTTGTTGAGGCCGATCTGATCTTCGGTTTCCTGGGTTGCTTCGTCGGTAAAGATCATCACCGGATCGACGGCTTTCGACAGGTTGCGCGTGGTCGTGCTCGGACCGTTCTCCAGCGCGGCGATCCGCGCCAAGGCGATCGATTTGAATTGACCGTTGGGGTAGCTGGTTAGATAGGCACTGAGTTCGCCAGGCTTGTTCGAATCCTTGATCGAACGCCAGAACTCGAGCTCGACCTCCGAAGCGGCGCTGGCCGTGGATGGCGGCGGATTCCCCGCAACGGCGGCAGCAGCAGCTGCGGGCGCCGCAACCGGATTGAGGTAGACGGCGCCAGTCAAATTGGTATGCCCCCACGGCAGTTGCGCCCGCTTGGTCTCTTCATTGACCTGGCTGCGAACCTGCGTCATCGCCTGCTGAATCTCGACCGCCGGTTGGGTGATATGGGCCAGCAGCGCCCGGGTGAACGGGCTATTGGTGCCGACCTCGCCATCAAGCGCGGTTTGTCCCGGGCCGGCGGCGAACGCGATCAGGGTGCCTTCGCCGGATTTCATTTCGGCCAGACCCGTCTGCACCGAAACACTGCGCGTGTCCGCCGCGGCCTTGATCTTGGCTGCAAAGGGATTGTCGCGGCAGGCATCGAGGAACACCAGCTTGACCTTGGCGGCGTTCATGGTCTGGTCGAGGGTGAGATCGACGTTGATCGCGTTGCCGAGCTTGACATCCATCTCGGATGTGATGTCGGCATCGACCGGCAACAGGTAGTTGATGCCGTCAATGGCGATGCCATGGCCGGCATAAAAAAACACCGCAACATCCGCGCCTTGGGTTTTCTTGCCGAATTCGAGCAGCCGCTCGGTCATCTTGTCGCGGGTGAGATTGATGCCCTCGACCACATCGAAACCCGCGTTGCGGAGCAAGCCGGCTATCGACATGGCATCGGTCGGCGGGTTCGGAAGCGGCGTCACATTCTTGTAGGCGCCGTTGCCGACGACAAAGGCGACGCGCCGGTCGGCTTTGGCGGCGTTGGCGGATAACACCATGCAAATCAGGGAAAGAATGACGGTGAGGGTGCGCATCTGAAATCCCCTGTGGAATCGAAAAATCGTAGGCGGCAATTGCTTCGCGGCAGACTACACGAAAAAACCACACTTCGTGCGACAAAAAATTATCCTGTTGCCCAAGTTTTGGTGACGGCCATCGCGGATGGCCCATCATCGCAAAACGGCCTGGCATCCTGCGTGATTTAGATCACAAATCTTGGCGGCGACTCCAAAAAACGCGCGCGCCGCCAACCCGCTATGGCAGGGACACCGGTAAGCCAGTCAGGTGCCGACGCGCGCGGGAACTGGATCGGGTGCTCTCAGGTTCAAAAGATTACCGGTGAGGATCAGCGCCGCGCCAAGCAGCGTGAACGTGTCCAGCCGTTCCGAATAAATCAGCCAGCCGGCGATGGCCGTCAGTGGCACCCGCAGGAAATCCATCGGCAACACGACCGTCGCATCGGCATACAGCATCGCGCGCGCCATGCAGAAATGTGAGAAGGTGCCGCAGAAGGCGATCACGACAATCCCGCCCCAGGCATAGGCGGAGGGCCATTGCCAGACGTAGAGCGCGGGGAAGAACCCGGCCGCAGACTGCACCACCAGCATCCAGAAAATGATCGCGACGGTATTTTCGGTGCGGGTCAGGGACTTCATCATGGCGACGGAAATGCCGAAGCCCACGGCGGCGCCAAGCGCGATCAATTGACCCGGATTGATCTGTCCGGTCGCCGGGCGAACGATGACGATGACGCCGACCACGCCGAGCACGATCGCCGAAATCTTCCCGGCCGTCATCCGCTCGCCGAGGAAGCTCGCGGCAAGGATAGCGGTCCAGATCGGCATGGTGAATTCGATCGACACCACCT
>Ga0137412_10001754_pt1 | contig 16968 bp, 27 predicted proteins | sample CZODoug2_1_16fun_FD_122160 | JGI IMG/M metagenome (GOLD analysis project Ga0137412, IMG submission 122160) | Vadose zone soil fungal communities from Angelo Coast Range Reserve, California, USA - CZODoug2_1_16fungal (Hybrid Assembly) | ecosystem: Environmental > Terrestrial > Soil > Vadose zone...
AGCGGCGCCCAGCGATTTGTAGGCCGATAGCTTCGGAAACTGACTTGGAGGCGCAGTATAGATGGGCGGCAGGAATGGCGGTCGGAATCCCGCACCAACTGGGCGCGTGCCGGGAGGCGTTACAGGCGGAATGACCGGCGGCACAACCACAGGCGGCACCGTCCCCGCGACCGTCAACGTCCAGCGCGGCGACTGTCCGACCTCGGCGCTCGCCTGCTACGAATAGTTGGGCAGCACGCCGTACGGGACGCCGCCGGAGAGCAAGTTCGTGATCGAGGACTCCGGTGCGGCGCTGGTCGCTGCCTGACCCGCACTGCACGACGTTCAGGGCCGGTACCGTGGGGGTGCCGGCCCTGAGTCGTACGAGAGGAGCACCGCATGCCCAAGAGCACCGTTCACGGCGGCGTCACCAATGAGGCGCTGGAACAGTCCCACCGCACCGGTCAGCCGCCGGAGATCACCGGCGAGCACGGGCCCGAACTGGAGAACCCCGCGGTCCCGGACCCCGAAGTCCCGCCGGCGGCGGACAACGGCAAGGAGCCCGGCCCGGCCCGGCCCGCCGTCAACGACCCCAAGGACGCGTGGATCTCCTATGCCGTGTCCTGGGGCTGGACCGAGGAAGACGCGCAGGCCGCGACCAAGGCGGACCTGATCGAGAAGACCAAGGATCTCTGAGCCGTGGCCTACCAGCAGCTGCTGGACGTGCTCAAGGAGCAGGCGCAGTACCGGCGGCAGTACATCGAGACCCCGCCCGTGGCCTGCCCGGACGATGGAGTGCTGCTGGACACGAACCCGGAGGGCATCCTGCACTGCCCGATGGGGCACTACATCGCGCAGGTGGCCGGGCAGTGGGTGACCAGGGCGACGCCCGTGTAAGCTCGCCCCAGAGGATGTGCAGTTGCGGCAGTGCTGAACGGCCCCCGGTTCCTGCCCGGGGGCCGTTCGCTGTGTCCGGGCGGTATCCGTGGCACACTGTGACCAACATGCACCGCCCGACGAAAGCATTGGGGCCCCGGTGAGCTGGTACGCGACGCGCGAATCCGTGAAGAACGCGCTGGACATCAAGGACACGGCGCGCTCCGATGCAGCCGTGGACGATGCCTTGACGGGCGCTACCGACTCGATCGACGGAGACACCCGCCGTACGTTCACCCCGGTCCTGACCACGCGGAGGTTCGACTTTCCGGACGCGGTCATGTCCACCCGCACGTGGCGCCTGTGGCTCCAGCGGAACGAGATCGTGTCCGTGGTCCAGCTCAGTTCCGGCGGCCGGGTCATCAGCCCTTCACAGTTCATCGTGCGCCGGGCGGACAACGGCGACGAACCCCCGTTCGACTGCATCGAGATCCTGCTGTCCGGGCAGGCCACGTTCGGTGGAGGGCCCACCTACCAGCAGGACATCCAGGTGACGGGCTGGTTCGGGTTCAGCGACGACCAGCGCATGGCCGGCTCCCTGGCAGCGTCCGTGGACGCGGCGGCCGGCTCGGTCCTGGTGGACGCGGCCGGTTCCGCAGCGATCGGCGTGGGGGACCTGATCACGATCGGGACCGAGCGCATGGACGTGACCGGCCGGCGGGCCGCCATCACCGGCACCGTGCTCGCCGCGGACCTGGCCCAGAACACGGCGGCCACCGCGGTGCTCGTCGCGGACCCCGACGAGATCGAGCCGGGTGAGGTGATCACGGTCGGCACGGAGCGCATGCTCGTGATCGATGTCGTGGGCGCCGCGCTGTCCGTACGCCGGGCCTGGGACGGCACCGTGCTCGCGGTCCACACCACGGCGGACGCCGTGTACGCCGCGCGCCTGCTGGCGGTGGAGCGGGCCGCGAGCGGCACTCCGGCCGCCGCGCACAGTTCCGCCGCGGCCCTCACCCGACTGCGGGTCCCGGGCCTGGTGGAGTCGCACACCCGGGCCGTGGCCCTGAACACCCTGCTGAACGAGCGCGCGGGGTACGCCCGGGTGTCCGGTGCAGGCGATGCGGCACAGGAGCTCAAGGGCACCGCGCTGGCCCAGCAGCGAGCTCTTCTCCGCCAGCGCTACCGGCGCCAGGCATTCAGCGAGGCGGTGTGACGTGCCGAACTTCAACGTGTCCGTGCGCACCTCCGGCCCCGTGTTCGACGGCCGGGCGGTCCGTGCGGTCCGGGACTTCCAGCAGGCGGCGGAAAAGGCCGTGGCGCAGGAGGGTGCCAAGCGGGTCCGGGTGCGGCTGAAGAAGGTGCTCCGGCACCCGACCGGCTACTACATGGGCCACATCGCGGCGGAGAAGGTGGCCAACCTGTGGGAGGTCAACGACGACGGGGTGGTGTACGGCCCGTGGCTGGAGGGCACCGGGTCCCGGAACCGCACCACCCGGTTCAAGGGCTACGCCACGTTCCGCATGGTGAAGTCCCTGCTGGACGCGCAGTCCGCGCAGATCGCTCAGCGTGAGCTGCCCCGCTACCTGGCGAGGATGAACGGATGAGCATCAACACGGCCGGGCTGCTGACCGGGCTCCAGACCATGGGGCAGAGCTCGGGCAAGTTCGAACAGGTGATGCTGCACGAGCCCAAGTCGGCCCCGTCCGCCGGCGGCCTGACTCTGTGCTTCTGGCTGGACCGTGTGATGCCGTTCGCGGAAGGGTCTGGCCTGGCTTCGGTCTCCATGGCCGCCGTGGTCAACGCGCGGATCTACCTCAAGTTCCTGTCCGAGCCGGAGGACGCGATCGACACCGCCATCGCAGCCGCGGGTGACGACGTCATGGCCCAGCTGTGCGGGGGGTTCACGCTCGGCGGCCTGGTCCGCAACGTGGACATCTTCGGAGAGAGCTTCGACCGCGGGCTGGAACTGGAGTACGGCTACCTCACCCAGGACGGCACCGTGTTCCGCGTCGCGGAGTTGACCATTCCCCTGATCCTCAACGACGTGTATGTGGAGGCGCCGTGACCAAGACAAGCGGACTGGGTGACGGACTGATCTTTGGGTCCGCGGACATGAGCGGGGACGTGCAGCAGCTGAACTCGCTGTCCACCCCCCGCAGTACGTTCGACTTCACCGGCATCGACGTGAAAGCCATGGTGCGTCAGACCGGTGAGACGGATGGCCTGTTGAACATGACCACGTTTTTCAACCCGGGGCCCGGCGCCACCGCGGCGCACCTGGTGGCCCGCACCCTTCCCCGTACCGATGTGCAGCTGGCGTATCTGCGCGGGACCACGTTGGGGTCCCCCGCGTTCTGCATCCTGGGCAAGCAGGTCAACTACGACCCTCAGCGGGGCGCGGACGGATCCCTGACGTTCTCGGTCAACGTACCTGCCAACGGATCGGGGGCCGAGTGGGGGGACCAGCTCACCCCGGGCAGCCGGACCGATGTCGCGGCCACTCCCACTCCCACCGCGGTGGACCTGACCACCGCCAGTACGGCGTTCGGGTGGCAGGCGTACCTGTTCGTCCAGGCGTTCACCGGTACCTCGGTCACCGCCACCATCCAGGACAGCGCGGACAACTCCACCTTCGCCACGCTGACCGGGGCTGCGTTCACTGCGGCCACCGCGGCCGGTGTGCAGCGGCTCCAGGGCGGCCGGACCGCTACCGTGCGCCGGTACCTGCGCGTGGCCACCACAGGCACGTTCAGTTCCGCCACCTTCTCTGTCGTCTTCGTCCGCAACAAGAACACGGTGTCACTGTGATGGAAAAAGCGATCGACCTCACCCGCCGGTACCGGATCAGTGCCCCGCTGGACACCCACTTCCGGCAGGCGACCTGTGCCGAAGTGGACTGCCCGCAGTACCTGACGGGCTGGAAGCTGCGGTACGACACCCTGTCGGAGAAGGATAAGCACCTGGTCACGCACTGTGGCCGGAGCTTCCGGATCACGGACGGCGGGTCCTGGATCGAGTTCGAGGCCGGTCAGACCTGCTTCGCCTACTCCAGGCACCGCACCCGGATCGACATCCCGGAGCACTTCCTGGTCCGGGAGGGCCGCGGCCCGGTGCTCGCGCACGCCAGTGCGGATGACTGGACCGACGACCTGCACACCCACACGGACAAGGTGTCCGAACAGAAGCAGAGGGGCTGAACCATGGCGAAGCAGAGCGGCCTTGGGTGGACCACGCTGAGCGTGGACTCATCCGTACCGACCCTGACCGACATCAAGAACGACGTGACCAACTTCGACTTCGCCACCCCGCGCGCGGTCCAGGACATCACCGGCGTGGACAAGTTCGCGACGGAGCGCCTGCTGCTGCTCGCGGACTTCACTATCACCCTGAACGGGGTGTTCAACATCTCGGCGTCGCACGCGGTGTTCAAGGACGTGGCCGGCACCAACGTGATCCGCACGTGCTCGCTGGTCATCAGCTCGCAGACGCTCAGCAACGAGTGCGTGTTCACGGACTACGCGGTATCGCGGCAGACCGGCGGCGCGCTCACCTGGTCCGTGCCCGGGGCGCTGGCGGACGGTACCGCCCCGGCCTGGTCCTGACCGCTCCACCGACAGACCTACGAGAGGCAGGCCGCCATGGGGTTCCGACCCAAGAAGCGGACACAGACCGTCATCATGCCGGAGGACTCCGAGTGGTACGGGCTGGAAGCAGAACTCGTGCCGATGAACTTCGGCATGTGGCTGGAGCTGACCAACAGCGGCGCGGACGGACTGTCCATGCTGGACGTGATCCATTCCGTGGAGAAGATGGCGCACAGCCTGATCAGCTGGAATTTCGAGGACCCGGACAGCGGGGAGCCGGTACCGACTGACCGGGAGTCGGTACTGAAGCAGGACAAAGACATGCTCATGGCCCTGACCGGCCGGTGGGTGAACGCGACCACGGGCGTATCCGACCCTTTGCCGCAGACCTCCGGAGATACGGCGCCGCTCCCGGAGGTATTGCTGCCGACGGAAGACCTGTCCCCGCTCCTGGAGAGCTCCGACGAGCCCGCCTGATCCTGTCCCTGTGTGATCGCTTCCACTGCCTTCCGAGCCAGATCCTGGCGGAACCGGCGGAGCTCCTGCGCCTGATCGAGATCAACCACCTGGCTCAACCGCCCGAAGGTACCGAGGAAGGGGAGTGGGACGATGGCTAACGCCGTACGCATCGCGGTCACCGGTACCAGCGAGGACGCTCAGCGCGCGATCAACGAGGCGAACAAGGCGGCCAAGAAAGCATCTTCGGAGGGTCTGAAAGACCTCAAGGGTGCCCTGATCTCCCTGGCCCCGGCCGCAATCCCCGTAGCGGCGGCCCTGGTCCCGCTGGCGGCGCACATGGGCGCCGGGGCGGTGGCGGCCGGGGCGTTCGGAGCGGCCCTGATCCCTCAGGTGAAGACGCTCACGGACGTGAGCGCCGCGCAGGACAAGGTGACCGCCGCGCAGGCGAAGTACGGCGCCGGGTCCAAGCAGGCCGCAGAGGCCAGCGACGCGGTGGCCGCCGCCATGAAGGCACTGCCGCCGGCCACCCGGCAGTCCGCGGCGGCCTTCCTGGTCCTCAAAGACAGTTACAAGAGCTGGTCCGACGGGCTGTCCGGCAACACCATGCCGGTGTTTACCAAGTCCCTGGAGACCGTCAACGCGCTGCTTCCCAAGACCTCCGGCCTGGTCAAGGGCGCCAGCACGCAGTTCGACCGGCTGGTCACAGCGTTGGCCGGTTCGATCGCCAGCCCGGGGTTCGATGCCCTGGACAAGAAGTTCACGGACTTCGCCACCGGATCTCTGAAATCCCTGGTGGACGGGGTGATCCACCTGTCCCGGGCGCTGTCCGAGGGGCAGGCCGACGGGCCCGCGTCCAAGTTCATGGAGTATGTGGCCAAGACCGGCCCCCAGGTCAAGGACACGCTGAAGAACCTGGGGGAGGCGCTGCTGCACATCGGGGAGGCGGCGGCCAATGCAGGGCCCGGCATGCTCACGATCGTGAACGCGCTGGCCAAGCTGGTTTCCTCCGTCCCGCCCGAGGTACTGACGCGGCTGCTCCAGCTGTACACCGCCACCCGGCTGATCGGTGCCACGTCGGCCGGGATCATGGCGACCAGCCGGGCGCTGGAGGCCGTTGCCGCGAGCGCGGTGCTCGCCGGCAGAGCGTTCGGATCCGCCAGCCTGCTGCCCAGCGTGGCCGGTCTGAGCGCCGCGTTCGGGACGCTGAGCACGACGGCCCGCCTGGGTATCGGCATCGGCCTGGTGGCCGCCCTGGGCCTGACGCTGAAGCACTTTGTGGATGAGGCGGGGAAGGCGAAACTGTCCGCGGACCAGGTGGGCAAGGGGTTCACGGAACTGGCTGCCGGCGGAGCGGCTGCCGATACCGTGTCCAAGATCAGCGATGCCCTGGACGCGCTGAACAAGAACCCGGGCGGCGGCCTGGTCAAGGACAACTCGGTCATCGGGCTGATTTTCGGCGGCAGTGCGAAGTCCTCCGCAGAGAAGACGATCAAGAACGTTGACCAGGCACTGGCCAACATGGTCAAGAACGGGGACGCCACGGAGGCTGCCGCCGCGCTGGCCAACTTCCAGAAGGAGTCCGGGAAGAAGATCCCGGCGGACGATCTGAAGAAGTACGCCAGCGCTCAGGCCGATGTGGCGTACGAGGCGAAGCTGACCGCGCAGTCCCTCGGGCTGTTCGGGGAGCAGTCGATCGCGGTCCAGAAGAAGTTGGACTCCCAGAAGCAGAGCGCGCAGGGGTTGCAACAGGCGATCTTCGACCTGAACGACGCGTACCGGTCGGGCCTGGACACCATGTCCGACTACCAGCAGGCGATCGATGACGCCACCAAGGCGATCAAGGGGCACGGCAGCGCTCTGCACTACACAAACGGCGAGCTGGACCTGAACACCCAGGCATCCCGGGACGCGTACGCACCGCTGTCCAAGCTGGCCAGTACGGCGCAGGCCGCGGCATCGGCCGCGATCACCCAGGGCAAGGGCCAGGAGTACGCGAACAAGATCTTGATAGACGCTCATGCCCAGCTGGTCAAGGCCGGTGAGGCCATGGGGCTCACGTCCAGGGAGGCGAACAACCTCGCGGACAACCTGGACAACATCAAAGACCCCAAGATCCAGATCACGGGGACCGCGGCCCGGCTGAACGCGACGATCGACGCCGCGAACAAGAAGCTGGCGGCCATGCCCAAGAGCAAGACAGCCGCCCTGAAAGCCGATGCCGCGCAGCTCAACAGCGTGGTCCAGGAAGCGAAGAACGCGCTCAAGAGCCTGCACGACAAGACCGTGTCGATCAAGACGACGTACACCGTGGTGGGCGGATCGAGCACGAACGTGGCGCACGAGGGTGGCGGGTACGCGTCCGGCGGCCTGGCCAAGGTGGGTGAGGTCGCCTGGGTGGGTGAAGAAGGGCCCGAGCTCATGCAGGTCACCCCGGGCGGGACCCGCATTTTCAACAACACCGACTCCAAGGCTATGGCCAGGAAGTCCGGAGCCAAGATCCCGGGGTACGCGTCGGGCACGTCGGCAGCGGAGCACAGTGCGACGGCCGGCGCCATGAGCGGTCTGGGGGTCTCGTACTTCGGACAGGCCGCCGGATACCAGCAGAGCTCGTTCCAGTCCTCGACGTCCAAGGGCGCGGGCAGCGTGAACGATCTGGTGAACACGCTCAACGCGTGGAAGGGAACGATCAAGGCGGCCACCCATGGAGCCGAGGAGTCCAAGTTGGTCAGTGCGTTCGACCGGTTCGGTCAGGCCGCACTGAAGAATGAGGCCAAGCTGCTCCAGGTGAGCGACCACCTGAGTGCTGCCCGGGACAACCTGGCTTCGCTCAAAGACAGCTTCGCCCAGCTCAAGGACTCGATATCCAGCAGCATCGTCTCCGCCGGGTCCATCGCCAAGGGCGGCTCGGGCAACAGTCTGGGGATCGTAGAGACCCTCCAAGGGAACGTGGACGATGCGAAGAAGTTCGCGGCGGACCTGGCGGCGCTGAAGAAGAAGGGACTGAACAGCCAGTCCCTGTCCGAGCTCGGACAGGCCGGGGTGGAGGGCGGCCTGTCCGCCGCGGACCAGCTCAGCGGAGCCAGCCCGGAGTACATCAAGAAGATCAATGCCCTGGAGAAGCAGTTGCAGGCCGCCGGGGCCAGCGCGGGTGGCACAGCCGCGGACGCCGTATACGGCGCAGGCATCAAGCAGGCGCAGGGCATTGTCGACGGGCTGGCCAAGCAGCAGGCCACCTTGAACAAGATCATGGCCAACGCAGCCAACGCGATGGCGGCCCAGCTCAAGAAAGCGTTCGGTGGCAAGGCGGTGGGCGGCCCCGTGGGCGCCGCGGCGACCGGCGGCCCGCGCAACGACCTCACATGGGTGGGTGAGGGCGGGCCCGAGCTGGTCAGCCTGGCCCCGGGCAGCTCGGTACGGCCCCATGCGAACTCCATGATGGATGCGCGCGGCCCGGCCGGCGGGCAGCCCATCAACCTGACCGTGATCCTCGGGGATACGGAGCTCGGTACCGCGATCATCGACCCGTTGCGCGGAGTGATCAAGAACCGGGGCGGTAACGTACAGTTCGTACTAGGACAAAGGGGCAAGTAATGCACCGGTATAAATGCTGGAACGGGCCCATGCCCACTACGGCGGCGCAGGCCAAGGTGACCACGGGCACCTCCATCAAGACGATGTTGCAGGTCGCCACCCCGACCAACCGCATGATGACGCTCATCGCCTGGGGCTACAGCATCGACGTTCCGCCGGCCACCACGGGCACGGGTGTGGTGGAGCTGCTGCAAACCGACGTGGCGGCCACTGTGGCGGCGCACGCGGCCTCCGGGGTGCAGCCGGTGGACCCCAACCTGCCCGCGTCCCTGATGACGCTGGGCACCACGAGCACGGGTTACACAGCCTCCGGTGAAGGAGCGATCACGGGTACCCGTATTTTCGACGTGGTACAGGTACCTGGACTGACCGCAGGCGGGGACGGCATCAACCCGTACGTGTACCAGTGGATGCCGGATGAGCGTCCTATCATCAGCGTGTCCAAGTTCCTTCGCGTCCGGGTGACGTTCAGCGCGGCTGTCAACATGTCCTGCTGGGTTGTCTGGGACGAGTGATAGAGGAGTCTTATTATGGCGACTGCGGAAGAGTCGATAGCGCTGGCCCTGGGCATTCCTGCCGAGGGGATAGTCGGGTGGGACAACGATGAATCCACCCATCAGGTAGTGCTGAAGTACGACGGAGACCCCGGTATTTCTTCCGAGAACACCACGGTACTGATCGTCAATACCCACGACGGGGAGTAACAGATGCCTTCGGTTGCGGTTCGTTACGCGGGGTGGTTGCGCCGCATGGGCGCGCAGGCCGGCCCGCTAGGAATCGCACCGGGGGCAGTGGGGGAAGTGTCCAATCAGAACCCCATGATCGAGCTGTTGATCGACGGGTCATGGATCAACATCACTTCCAAGGTGATGGTCCGGGACAGCGGCGGTCAGATCTCGATCAGCCGTGGACAGACTTCGGAGGGGCAGAACCCGGTACCGGGTACGTGTATCTTCCAGCTGAACAACCAGGACGGGCTGTTCAGCCCGGCCAACGCCATGTCCCCGTACTACGGGAAGATCGGCCGCAACACCCAGGTCAGGGTCAGCGTTCCGAAGGGCGATGACAAGTCGTACCGGTTCTGGGGAGAGATCCCCGCGTGGCCGGAGAGCTGGGACGTGACGGGCCGGGACGTCTGGGTGGACATCGAGGCGGCCGGTATCCTGCGCAGGCTGAACCAGGCCAGCACGCCGCTACGCAGCACCTTGTACCGCGGCCTGATGTCCCCCGCGCTGACAACTACACCGGCTGCATACTGGCCCATGGAAGATATGTCAGGAGCCACGCTGTTGGCGTCCGCGCTGTCAGGCGGACCGCCCATGGCCATCACGGGTACGCCGACGCTGGCCTCCGATACCGGGTTCAACTGCTCCGCCGCTCTTCCTGTGATGGCCGGATCCTCGTTTTCAGGCACCGTGCCCAGGTACACGGTAACCGGGGAGACGCAGGTTCGATTCTTGTTGATGCTTCCGACACCTCCCGCAAATGGAACTCAGCTTATAAAGTGCGCGACTACAGGGGGAACGGTTCCGTATTGGTGTGTGTCCTATGGGACCGGAGGAGGTTTGGCGCTACGAGGTATAGACACAGATGGCCTTACGGTTCTGTTCGACACAGGGTTTATAGCATTCGCTGCGGATGATCTTCGCTTGCGTATATCCATGGAACTTACCCAGAGCGGAGCTAACGTAAGCTGGTCTTTGTCTGCCTTTAACGTTACGTCCAACACGGTAAGCGGACTGTCCGGGACGTTCATAGCGGCTACCGTAGGAAGGCTTACCGCTGTAACGGTTACTCCGGGAAGGACTATTACTGACGGAGTATTTGGGCACATAAGCGTACAGCCAGACGTTACCAATTTCTTTGACCTGGGCGGTCAGCTAACAGCCTTTGTAGGGGAAACGGCGGGAACCAGACTCCGGCGAATATGTTCCGAACAGAGTATTAATTATGTGGACGTAGCTTCTGTTTCCTCGGATACCATGGGGCCCCAGCTTCCATCTACTTTCCTGAACATCGTACAACAATGCGTGGACGTGGATCAGGGAATACTGTTCGAGAGGGAGAACAATTTCGGTCTGGCTTTCCGGTCCCGATCAGGTCTGTACGGGCGAAGTCCCACAATAACTCTTTCGTATCCGGGGAATCAGCTTTCTCAGGTTCCTGTTCCGGTACCGGACGATCTTAATACAAAAAACAGTTGGACGGTATCCCGTGTCAACGGATCCTCGGCTACGTCTACATTGGACTCGGGACCCCTGTCGGTTTTGGATCCTCCTAATGGCGCGGGCCCCGGATATTCCGATAGCATTTCCGTCAACGTAGAATCGGATTCGGACCTGGCACAGCGTGCAGCTTGGAGAGTGCACTTGGGAACGGTGGATGAGCCTCGTTACCCTTCCATCAGTGTGAACCTGTCGCGTTCGGGTATGGCAACTCAACGGACCTCCATTCTCAACGTCCTGTTCGGCCACCGGATTGTCGTGTCGTCCCCTCCCTCGCGACTGGGGGGAGACATCTCGCAACAGGTAATCGGCATCCAGGAAACGCTCACCTTTTTCGAGCACAAGATCACGTTCGTGTGCCAGCCGGAGTCTCCCTATCATGTGGGAATCATCGAATCCACACGCAAGAACTCGGGCGCCTCTTTCATATCCCAGGACATGACCCCTACCGGTATCAGCGTGAACGTGTCGGTGCCCAGCGGCAGTGCGGTGTGGACGAACTCCGCCGCGAGCCCTACGGATTTCCCGTTCGACGTCATCGTCGGAGGGGAGCGGATGACCGTGACCGCGATCACGGGCACAGCCAGTCCGCAGACGTTCACGGTGACGCGCGCAGTGAACGGAGTGGTGAAAACCCACCAGAACAATGACTCGATAGACCTGTTCGATATCAGCTACACAGGATTGTGAGGCCCCAGTGGTCGCAGGATGGCTCGCCGGACAGGCGGAGACAGCGGACCGGTCCAACGACCTCCACCCGCGCACGATCAATTTCGCGGCCATCGCCGCGACCACGGGAACGTCCGCGTCCACCACGGAAATGGCGGCCATCACCTCCCCGTCCATCACGTTCAGGAACGGGCGAGCGTTCCGGGTGACGTTCAAGGGCAACGCGATCATCACCGTGGCCAACGACCAGGCCGAACTACGGATCCGGAAGACGGACACGGTCACCAACCCCGCGCTCCTGGACTCGTTCCGGTCCCCCACCGGGGCGGCGGCCGGCACGTACGGGTTCTACTACCAGAACATCGTCATCAACACGTCAGGGGCGGACATCGCCGCACCCCTGGTGGCCACCTTCGCCCGGGTGACGGGCGGTACGGGCAACGTGAGCATCTTCGCCTCCGCCCTGTTCCCGGCCTACCTGGAGACAGAGGACATCGGCAGCTCCGACGACTTCACGGGCGCCGCGACCATGACGTGAGCCGGCCCCGGTACCCGCTTGCGCTGCCCTCCGAGGGGCTTTCGTCGCGGGTACCGGGGCCGGTCGGGCCGGGCGATCAGGGACGGACTGCGATCTGTCCGTTGCTCTCGTGAAGCGGCATCGGCCCATCGTCAGGGTTGGGGGCTTTCTCGCATTCCGATGCATCGCCCCACAGGCCGGCGCGAACCCAGAGGTCTCCTTCCTTGTTTTGCTGTACGAGCTCTTTGCAATGGATGCAGCGGGAGTAGGCGTACGGGCGATCACTCACAGGTAACTTCCTGGTCATCGGTTGAAGGAGTTAGCACGCGACCAGCAGGCGCGCGGCGGCGGTGTGGTAACAGGTCCGGCCGTGCTCTCCGGCGGGGCAGGTGCAGGTGTGCGGGGTGGTCACGTACACGTCCCCGCCGTCCGAGCTGATGGACACGAACGAGATCCGGCGGACCGGGAGGATGGCGCCCTCCCCGATCAGCTCCAGCGCGTCGCGCACCTGCCGGGTGCTGTACTCCGCCACCAGGTCCACCGCCACCCGCTCGGGGACCGCGTGCACCTGCTCCAGCGCCACCGCGCCGAACCCGAGGCGCTGCACCCGGGCCGCCGTGCTCTCGCTCTTCAGCGCGCGGTTCTCGCTGCGGCGCGTGCGGAGGATCTGGCGGGCGGTGCGGGCGGTGGCGTTCATCTGGGGCTCCCTCTGTTTACGGGGTACCCAACAGGGTGAGTCGATTCGCGGTTCAGTGGAGCGACTGCGCCTCATCAGACTGCCTAGCCATCAGGGAACCGTTATCAATCCGACCGGCATAGAAGAAGATCCTTGTCAGGTTCTTCCTGTTGAGGGCCCTGAAGCCCCCTATATCCGGCCGCCTACGTCTCCGGTCCCTCTATAACCCTGTGACCTTCATGCGACTCACCCTGTTGAGTTGTACCGGCCGGTTTCCCTGGCCAGGACTCCATCATGGCACGAGTGGACACCACTAGTCAAGAGTAGACCGTGATCGGGTTCAGGGTCACTCTCTGCAATACCGGACCGAACGCGTACATTGGGCTGGAGCAGACGAGAGGTGGAGAGCATGGCGTACAGCTACGCGGTGGACGTGTCGGGCAACCAACCGTCCCACCAGTCCTGGAAGTCCTTCGGGGTGCACATGGGCATCGCCAAGGCGAGCGAGGGGCAGCACACCCACGACGCTTGGTTTGTCCGGCACATGGCCGACATCGCTGCGGCCGGCCTGGTCCGCGGCGCCTATCACTTCGCCTGGCCCAATCAGAACGTGGCCTTGGAAGCGGCCAACTACGTGGCGGCGGTACGTTCCGCCGCGGTCCGGCCCACGGTCCACGTCCTGGATCTTGAGCCGTACCCCGACGGGGCGAAGAACTACGTGGGCCGGACCGATGCCCAGATCCGCGCGTACGCCACCGCCTGGGTGGCCGCGGTAAAGCACGCCTTCCCGGGGCAGCACGTGCTCTGCTACACCCCGGGGAGCAACGTGGGCCGGCACTACCCGTCCAACGCGGACGGTTACTGGTACCCGGCCTATCCGGTGCAGGGACGTTCCTTCGCCGCGGCGGCCGAGATCACCCGCCCCAAGACCGGTTACGGACCGGTGTGGGGTTGGCAGTTTACGTCCGTGCCCCGGGACCAGACCGTGATCTACATGAGCCCGGACGCACTCCGCAGCTGGGCCGGGATCAAGGCCCCTGTTCCGCCCGTCACACCCGTCCCGAAACCGGAGGTACCCGTGGCCCTGACCGATGCCGACGCGGCCGTGATCTGGAATCACCCGCTCGCGTCCCCTATCGCTGCCGAAGGGACCGACCCGCACCGGCCGGCCGGCACCTTCCTCGCGTACGGGGACGCGCACTACGCGCAGACCCTGGACGCGATCGCTGCCCTGTCCGCCAAGGTGGACGCACTGACCGCCGCGATGGCGGCCCAGAACGGAGGTACCGCGACATGAGCACCCTGAACCCGTGGCTGGTAGAAGCCAAGGTGGTGGCCACCACGGTTGCCGCCACTCTGATCGGTGTCGGCGTGACGTTTCTGAACGAGGTACCGGGCAACGCCTCCCTCATGGGCTCGGTGCCCGGGTGGGCCCAGGGAGCGGTCACGCTGATCGTTCCGCCGGCGATCACCTTCGTCACGGGCTGGCTGACCAAGCACACCCCACGTCCGGAACTGGGAGCGTAACCGGAGTGGACCAGGGAGCCGACCCGCTGACCCTGCTGCTGAACCTGGGGCCGGTGGGCGCCTTCCTGGTCCTGTGGCTCACGGGTCGCGTGGTCAGCAAGTCAGAGTACGATCGCGCGGAACGGAGAGCCGAGGAGTGGAAACAGCAGTACACCCGGGAGTCGGAGGCTCACGACGTGACACGCCAAGCGGCCACGCGGGACCGGGAACGGTCGGATGCGGGGGTGGAAGCCTCCCGTACGGCGGTCACTCTGCTCTCGGCACTGGGCCATCTGCCGCTTCCTCCGGTGGGTGGCTCGTGATCCGCCGCCTGTTCGTGCGCCGCCGGCCGTCGGATCCCGAGCTGGAAGAAGCCAAGCGCAACACGGCGCGGTCCGTGGCTCAGGCCCAGCGGGATCTGAGCGCGGCCACTGCCCGCCGTGATGAGGCGGTTCCGCTGACCGGCGCACTCCGCCGGCACAACGCGGCCAACGGCTATAACCGATGGCTGGAGGAACAGGTACTGCGGGGGGGACGATGACCGCCGCATACCTCGCCCTGTACGGCCTGGGGTTTCTGGTGGCCGCGGCGTTCCTCATCGGGTACCGGCCCCGGCAGTGGGCCACCGCCGCGGCATGGAACGCCACCGGGTGGATCCTGATCACCGTGGTGACGTTTGCCCGGAGCCTGCTGCTGATCACGCTGCACGGCGGTGTGCGGGCCCCGCAGGGATGGGGTGATGCTCTGGTGTCGATCGGCTCCCTGGCGGCCGTGGACGTCCTGCTGCTGGTCCGCGTGGTTTCGTTCGTGCGGTACCGGCGCGGTACCGTAGAGCCCTAACCCCGCCCCACCACAAAGCCCCGGCACCGGAGGACGATGCTGGGGCTTTGTGTCGTTCAGGAAGCAGGCGGATTCTCGGGGCGTTTCAAGAAGTAGGGATTGTTCTGGTCGTCCGGATCATCCGCCGCGTAGGTCCGTCCGTCGATCAGGGCGATGTCCGCTGCCAGACGCTCCGGGCTCATGTCGATCGGGTTGTTCGCTTCCCGCTCCGGAGGGGTCTGGCCCCCGTGCCGTTCCATCAGCGGTGGCCGTCTTCCCGGGAATCCCCGTCCGTGGTGGTCTCGCCGGGCTCGGTCACCGGGATCGGATCCTCTGCGTAGTCGTGCTCGGGTTCCGGTTCGGGCTGATCGCCCATGGAGGCTTCCTCTCGTTCGGGCTCGGGGGTGAGCCGCAGTTGGTAGCACTTGCGCAGGTCTTCCAGTCCCGGGTAGCGGCTGACGCAATGGTCCACCGCCTCGTTCCAGATCACCCGGTACAGCTCGCGAGCGATCTTCCGGGTGGCCTCATCGTCCAGCGGCAGGGCTCCGGTCTGGCGTTCCGCCAGCAGGGCGCGGTGCAGCGCGTACTCCCCGGGGACCGTGGTCCGTACGATCTCGGTCCGTACGAGCGGGGCCGTCGTCACGTGGTCCACTCGGACTCGTACGCGGCCACGTCGCTGTTGTACTGCGGGCAGTACGCGGCAGCCGCGGCGTCCAGGACGGTCGGGAGCAGAGCGGCCGGGTAACCGGCTCCCTCCGCCACCGTGTACACCTCGCCCACCGTGTGGCCGGCGCTGAGCGTACTGCACAAGGCGCGGCCCAGGCTGGTCAGATCCGTGTCGCTGCCGGTGAGGGACACCAGGTCCCCGGGCGCGCTGTGTACCAGGTTCAGAAACAGGTCGTCGGGATTGAACGGCGCGGGGTTGGATTCCGGGCTGGGCAGGGCCGCGGCGATGGATGCGGACCGCGGGCCCGAGTCGCTGGAGGCGCTGCCCGAGCTCATCACCAGGTAGATCAGGGCGCCCAGGACCAGGGCTACGATCAGGTACGGGATACACCCCTTGCCCCGGGGCGGAACGTCGTGGTTCATGGTCATCGGTGCTGCTCCGGGATCAGGAGTTGGATCGTGCAGGGAAAGTCCCCGACGCTGGGGAACTGCGTGTAGCGGACATGTGCTACCAGGCGGTCCAGGATCAGGGGGTCCGCATCGCTCAGCAGGGACGGAGTCACGGGCAACTCCGACACATACCGGCGTCCGTTCGGCAGGTCGAACACCATGCGAACCACCACGACAGCGGCTGTGTGATCCGACAGGTACTCACGCGCGATCCCGTCCGGCTCTTCCGGCTCGGTCAGCAGATCGGTCATCGCACCTGCACCGCCAGGTACAGCGCGTAGACCAGCGCGGCGGACAGACCGGTGAACAGCACCTGGGCCGCCGCGTCCACCAGGTCTCCCGCGCGCTTGCGCAGGGTCCAGCCGGCCACCGCCAGGGTCAGGGCTACCGGAACGACCTTGGCGTTGGGCCGGCCGCACGTGCAGTCCTCCAGCAGCCGATCGCAATCCGGACAGACCCTCGGGGACGGATTGGTCAGCCCCCGGTTCCTCATCTTGATCATGTTCCTCTCGTTTCCCTCCGCTGATGTGGCGTGGACCCGGCAGGACTCGAACCTGCGACCTTGGTTTCAACTTCTTACGCTGGCCAGCCATGCTCTGCCGCTGAGCTACGGGTCCGGGGTGGCGCCCCCACCCCAACCAAGTGGGGGCGCCGGTCTTGCGGGGTGTCAGTTCTGGGGAGCGAACGGGTTCGCGCCGGGCTGGAGCGGCTGACCGCCCTGGTCCCAGGGGTTGGCCGGGGCCTGGAACTGCTGCGGGGCCTGCTGTGCCGCGCCCGGCATCCACGTACCCGGGGCCGCCGGAGCGGGAGCCTGGGGCGCCTGGTTGTACTGCTGCGCGTGGTGCTGCGCGACTGCCTGCTGGAACTGCTGCGCGGCCGGAGCCTGCTGCGGGACCTGGCCCGGCATGACCACGAACGACCGGTCGCCGTTCAGGTACCGGGTGGCCA